>Ga0316220_1000738_pt1 | contig 43579 bp, 34 predicted proteins | sample TBH18005metaG_FD_203632 | JGI IMG/M metagenome (GOLD analysis project Ga0316220, IMG submission 203632) | Freshwater microbial communities from Trout Bog Lake, Wisconsin, USA - TBH18005 | ecosystem: Environmental > Aquatic > Freshwater > Lake > Hypolimnion/Profundal zone | place: USA: Wisconsin... | reverse complement strand
ACGGATGGCCTTGGACGGTGATTATGGTTGGTGGTGGCTTTTTGATTATTGGTATCGCGTCGTATAAACGTCCCGGCCACTAATCCCCGCCAGTCGGATAGTCAGTCAAGTATATTATTGCCTATAAGGGGGTGGTGAGTTGCCAAAATATTCAAAACAAAAGGGTTAAAGGTCAAAAACTAGAGAACAAAGGAGTTAGGGACATGAAAAGGCCCCCGGGGACGGGGGCTTTGGTGTTTTTTGAGCTCTAAGAACAATTATAGCGAGTTTGAACGGGAAGTACGCCAAGTGATGCGCTGAAATATTGGGGTAACTTCCGGATAGCCGACCATACGGACATGGCACATCAATAAGAAGAAGGCACGCCGTATGCGTCCAGAACGTCTTTCGATGTCACAATGCCGAGCAGCTCATGCACGTTCGCGCGGCTCACAACCGGCAAGACATCCACTTGATTGTCTCCCATCCGTTCCAGCGCCAAATCAAACCCCTGGTCGGGATGAACATGGGGAAAGATGAGGGGATTGATCAGCTTGCCAAGCTTCTGATGCGCATTCTGTGCCGACTCGCGCTGTAGAAGCTCTCGATTGACAACGCCAACGACGCCTCGGGCATCGGTCAAAAGCCACGACCGGAGTTCACTCGACTGAAGCTGCGCGCATGCCTCCTGAACGGTAAGCGCGGCAGAGAGAACCCGGTTCGCCGGCCGCATCACGCTTGTCAACCTGCGTTTGCCATGTTGCTGATGGCGCACCGCGGCGGGCAGGTGTATGCCATCCTGCACGGCCAGCGCCTCATAGATGGGTTCGTGCTGCAGTCGGGAGGCGATGAAGAGGCTGATCATGTTGGCAATCATCAGCGGAACGATGACGGCGTAGTCCTGTGTCATCTCGAAGATCATCAGGACGGAGGTCATGGGAGCGCGCACGATGCCGGCGAAGACGCAGCCCATTCCTACGAGCGCATAGGCTCCGGCGGACGCGGTATAAAGCGGGAACAGATGATGCGCCACCGCTCCGACCGAGCCGCCCACCATGGCGCCGAGAAACAGGGCTGGACCGAAGATGCCGCCGGCATTGCCGGAAGCGTAACTGGTGGTGACGGCAATCAACTTGAGAACCACCAGCAGCATCATCACTTTCAGGGCCATGCTGCCGTTCAACACCTGGCCCACAAAGCCATAGCCGACACCCATGACCTGCGGCACAAACCATCCCATCAGGCCGACGAGCAGTCCGCCCACCACAGGGTGAAACCAGGCCGTGTTTCTTGGCAGGCGGAGGAAGAATGCGCGCATGCCCAGCAGGAGACGGGTGAAGGTTGCTGAAACCACGCCGCCCGCCACGCCGAGGACTGCGTAGACGGCAAACTCCGCGGAGCTGACCAGTTGATACTGGGGAACCTTGAAGAGCGGATGATTGCCGAGGAGCACGCGCAGAACCATCCAAGCGGTGGCGGAGGCCAGAACGACGGCTCCCATGACCGGGGCATGGAGGTCGCCCATGATCTCTTCGAGTGCGAAGAGCACAGCCGCCAGTGGGGTGTTGAAGGCTGCAGCAATGGCGGCCGCAGCTCCGACGGGGATGAGTTTCTTGACTTGCTCGGGGCTGAGGCCCAGGCGGCGACCGAGCACGGAACCGATACCCGCGCCGACTTGCACCGAAGGGCCTTCGCGCCCCAGGGGGATGCCACTGGCCAGCGTGGCGGAGGTGCAGAGAAACTTGCCGACGACCGTGCGCAGGGTGATGCGCCCGTCCCGCGCAAACAGCGCGGCCTTCGTCTGGGGAACGCCGCTGCCCCGGGCGTTGGGGAAATAGCGATAGAGCAGGTAGCCAATGCTGATTGAGCCCACGACTGGAAACATCAGGCGCCGCCACGGTGCGCCGCCCACGGGATAGAGTTTCATCCCGAAGCGTTCTGTCACCAGAATGAATGCGACGACGACCAGACCGGTCAGAGCGCCAATCACGACTGACAGAATCAGGAAGATTTTGTTCTCGGATTGCCGCAGCCCGGCCCAGCGGCTCACGAGTGATGCCCGCCACCGACTCAACCTTGTCCTCCAGTTGCCAGCGCTCATCTTCTTTATGCCCAGCTACATTTTACGTCGCTGCTGATCGGGAAGACGGCACGAGAGACAAGGTGGCAGTGAAGCGGATGGATGGTTGTGCCAACGCAGTGAGATTCCTCGCGGCTCCATCAGGAGAAGATGTCCTTCATCTTGCCGAGGAGGGAGCGGCGGCCGGGAGTGTTTTCGATGGCGAGGGAGCTGGAGAGCTGCTGGATAAGCTCGCGCTGCTGCTTGTTGAGCTTGGTGGGGGTCTGGACCTGAATCTCGACGAGGAGGTCTCCCTTGCCGCTGCGGTTGAGGTTGGGGACGCCCTTGTTGCGGATGCGGAGGACGCGGCCGGATTGTGTGCCCTCGGGGATCTTGAGGGTGTGCGGGCCTTCGAGGGTCTCGATTTCGATTTCGGCGCCGAGGGTGGCCTGGGGAAAGCTGATGGGGACGACGCAGTGCAGATTGTTGCCCTCGCGCTCCAGGAACTTGTGCGGCTTGACGGAGAGCAGGATGTAGAGGTCTCCGGCGGGACCGCCGAAGCGGCCGGCATCGCCTTCGGCATTGTAGCGGATGCGTGTGCCCTCCTCGACGCCGGCGGGGACCTTGACGTTGATGGTGTGCTCGCGCTGCTGGCGGCCCTCGCCCTTGCACTTGGGGCAGGGGTCTGTGACGACGGTGCCCATGCCGGCGCAGGTGGGGCAGGTGCGTGCGACCTGGAAGAATCCCTGATTGAAGCGGACCTGTCCGCGGCCCTGGCAGGCGCGGCAGGGCGCGGGTTGCTTGCCGCCGGCGGAGCCGTTGCCGTTGCAGGCGGAGCAGGGCTCCATGCGGCGGATCTTGATCTCGGTCTCGTGGCCGAAGACGGACTGGTCGAAGTCGAGGGAGAGGTCGTACTGGAGGTCGTGTCCGCGCTGGGCGCGGGAAGCGGAGCGGCGTGTGCCGCCGCCCATGTTGAACATCTCGCCGAAGAGGTCGCCGAAGATGTCGGAGATGTCCACGCCCTGGGCGAAGGGATTGCCGCCGGGGGAGGCGGCGCCGACGCCGGCGTGGCCGAAGCGGTCGTAGGCGGCGCGCTTGTCGGCGTCGCCGAGGACCTGGTAGGCCTCGCTGGCCTGCTTGAAGGTCTCCTCGGCCTCTGGGTCGGGGTTGCGGTCGGGGTGGAACTCGAGCGCAATCTTGCGGTAGGCAGCCTTGAGCTGCTGGTCGGTGGCATCGCGGGAGACGCCAAGAATCTCGTAGTAATCGCGGCGGGTGCTCATGGGGCCTCTAGTTCTGCGGGGTGGGGTTGGAGGCTACGCGGACGAGCGCAGGGCGGAGGAGACGGTCCTTGATGCGGTAGCCGCGGCGGACCTCGGTGATGATTTGATGGTCGGGCAGGTCGGGGGAGGGGACGGACTCGAGCGCCTCGTGGAAGCGTGGGTCGAAGGGCGTGCCGACGGTGTCGACGGTGGTGACGCCGAGGGAGCGAAGTGCTTCCTCCATCTGCTTGACGATAAGCTCGACGCCGTTGCGGAGGGGGTCGTTGGGGGCGGCGTGTTCGAGGGCGAGATGGAAGTTGTCGAGGATGGGGAGGAACTTTTCGACGGCGCCGGAGACGGCGAAGTCGCGGAAGTCGGCGCGCTCGCGGGATTCGCGCTTGCGGGCGTTGTCGAACTCGGCCTGGATGCGGGCGAAGCGGTCGCGGAGCTGTTCGAGGTCCATGGCGAGCTGGTCGCGCTCGGCGCGGAGGGCGTCGAGCTCCGAGGGGGATTCGGCGGAGGCATCGTCGGCGACGGGAAGGTCGGCGGGGACGGTTTCTTCGGGGTGGTGATGCTTTTTCATGGGTGATTCCATTTTACTTTGTTGGGGCTGATTCGCGCTGCGCGTTATCCCATCGTTGTGCAGGGATATGAGTCATGGGTAGAGAAGCAGGTTCATTGGGTTCCTTCGACTCGCTACGCTCGCTCAGGATTTCGCCTGCGGGCTCTGACGCCCGCAATGCGGCTCAACTTCGCGGGCAGCGTATGTTCGCCGTTGAACAAAGGACGTTCAACGGCGTCGCATGCCCGCTCTGAATGACAGTTCCAAAATTATTGGCTCAAGGAACAGTTGCGGCTGTGTCGAGACATGCAGGTCCTTCGCTGTGCTGACGGCCGCAATGGGGCTCAAGAATGCAGGACGCGGTCGAAGAGATGGGCGATGTAGCCGACGGCGTCCATGGTGCGCTGGTACTGCATGCGCTTGGGGCCGATGACGCCGACGGCTCCGCGGCCTGTGCCGCTGAGGGTGGCGGGAGCGGCGATGAGGACGAGGTCGCGCATCTCGGGGGCGTGCTCGTCGAGGTCGAAGACGACACGGACGGAGTCCTGGCGTGCGTCCACGTAGGCGGTGAGCAGGTTGATGAGGCGCTGCTTCTCCTCGAGAGCGGCGAGCATGGCGTGGAGGCTGTGGCGGTCGGCCTCGGAGCCGATGAGGTTGGCGACGCCTTCGACGTAGAGCTGGCGGGGAGCGGCGGGGGCGGCGGGCATGGAGCGTTGCCAGAGGTCTCCGGCGGCGGCGACGAGGCGCTGGAGTTCGGAACGCTCGGCGTCGAGGCGGCGGGCGAGGTCGTCGCGGATGGCGGTGATGGATTGGCCGCGATAGTGATGGTTGAGGAAGTTGGCGGCGGACTCGAGGGCGGGGGCGTCGAGGTCGGTGTCGAGGGTGAGGGCGCGGTCGCGTACGAGGCCACTGCTGAGGACGACGACGGCGAGGACGCGGCGGGGGGCGAGGCGGGAGAAGTGGACGTGCTCGAGGGTGTCTGCGGCGGCGGGGGCAGGGGTGAGTGCGACGCCGACACCGCCGGCGAGCGCGGCGAGGACGTGCGGGGTGCGTTCGAGGAAGGACTGCGGGGAGTCCACGCCGACGAAGGAGCGGTCTATCTGCGTGTGAAAGGCTTGGGAGTGGAAGGCCTGGGAGTGGATGGCGGCGGGATGTGCGGGGGTGGAGTGGCTGAGCTGCTCGACGTAGAGGCGGAAGGCGCGAGCGGTGGGGATGCGACCGGCGGAGGTGTGGGGCTGCTCGAGGTAACCGGCGGCGGCGAGTTCGACCATGGCGTTGCGCACGGTGGCTGGGCTGACGGGCTCGGCGGCGGACAGCGCGTGGGCGATGGACTGCGAGGCGACGGGTTCGCCGGTGGCGATGTACTGCTCGACGGCGGCGATGAGGATGCGGGTGTGGCGTGCGGAGAGCGCGGGTGTGGCGGCGTCCGGCATGGGCGGCATCCTCCTTTGCTACTAGGTTATCTCCAGAATGTCGGAGGCGGCGGCGCGGGATTGGGCGGAGTCGGCCAGTGCGCGGGCGATGGTGTAGAAGGCGGCGGAGCGTGGCGAGTCGGGGCCGGCGAGGGCGATGGGCATGCCGGTGTCTCCGCCGGAGCGTACCTGGCCGTCGAGGGCGAGGGTGCCGAGGAAGGGCACGCTGTACTGCTCGGCGGTGCGCTGCGCGCCGCCGGTGGAGAAGATGTCGATGTCCTGATGGCAGTGGGGGCAGGCGAAGTGGGACATGTTTTCGACGATGCCGAGGATGGGGACCTGGACCTGCGCGAACATCTCGAGGGCCTTGCGGGCGTCTTGCAGGCTGACGTCGGAGGGCGTGGAGACGACGACTGCGCCGGTGAGGGGGACGGTCTGGACGAGCGAGATGACGACGTCGCCGGTGCCGGGAGGCAGGTCCACGAGGAGGAAGTCGAGTTCGCCCCAGGCGACCTGCTGGAGGAACTGGCGGATGATCTGGTGGAGCATGGGGCCGCGCATGACGAGGGGCTTGTCTCCAGGAGAGATGAGGCCGATGGAGATGAAGCGCACGCCGTGGGCGGTGAGCGGCTCGATGATGTTGCCGGGGAGGATGTTGGGCTGGCGGGTGGCGCCGAGCATCATGGGGACGTTGGGGCCGTAGACGTCGGCGTCGAGGAGGCCGACGCGGAAGCCGAGGCGGGAGAGCGCGACGGCGAGGTTGACGGAGACGGTGGTTTTGCCGACGCCGCCTTTGCCGGAGCCGATGGCGACGACGTGGGCGACGCCGGGAAGAGGCTGCGGCGGGGGAGGCGTGGGGTGACCGTGGGACATGAGGTGTGTGCTCCTGTGCGGGTGTGGGGCGCGGGATGCGCCGGTTACTGGATGACTAGACGTGCCAGCCGGGTTCGAGGTTGCTCTTGAGCTCGCGCCAGTGGGTGGTCTCGTAGGCCCGGGCGGAGCGGCGGCGGCCGGCGTCCTCGTAGCGGCGCTTCTGGTGCTCTGTCTCCGGGATGATTTGCGGGACGGGGGTGGCGCGGCCGTCGGCCCCCATGGCGACGTAAGTGAGATAAGCGGAGGAGACGTGGCGGACAGCGCCGGTGCGGGGATCTTCGACCATGGCCTTGACGCCGACCTCCATGGAGGTGCGGAAGGCGCGGTTGACGCTGGCTTTGAGGATGAGCAGGTCGCCGATGTGGACGGGGGCGACGAAGTCGAGGTGGTCCATGGAGGCGGTGACGACGACGGCGCGGGCGTGGCGGCTGGCGGCCATGGCTCCGACGAGGTCAATGTACTGCATGAGGCGTCCGCCGAAGAGGTTGCCGAGGGAGTTGGTGTCTCCGGGGAAGATGAACTCGGAGCGCTCGGACTGGGTTTCTGTGACGGTGCGCGGGGCGAGGGGTTCGGATTGGGAAATGGTGCTCATTTGGCTAATGACAGTGTAATTGGCAGAATATGGGTATGGACAGGATAGCGATGCTGGAGGGACTGCTGCGGGAGAACCCGGCGGACGCGTTTGCGCGGTACGGCTTGGCGCTGGAGTATGTGGGGCGGGAGCGATATGAGGAGGCGGTGGGGGAGTTTGAGCGGCTGATACAGGAGCATCCGGAGTACGTGCCGGGCCACCAGATGCTGGCGCAGACGCTGCTGCGGATGGGGCGCAAGGAGGAGGCGACGGCGGCGGCGAAACGGGGGATAGCGATTGCGGCGAAGGTGGGGAACCGTCACGCGGCGAGCGAGATGGAAGGGCTATTAGAGGAAATTGGTTCGGCATAGGTTGGTGTTGGACGGCGGATATACTTGATATTGGAGCTTTTCCCCCGATGCCCATGCCACTACCCACCACACTGGGCGCTCTGAAGCGGAGCGCGTACAGCGAAGACAAGCTGAAGCGGCGCAGCGTGAAGGACGAGATGCGCGCCAACCTGATGGAGCGCCTGCGCGCCGGGGGCGAGGTGTTTCCGGGGATTGTGGGCTACCAGGACACGGTGGTGCCGCAGATTGTGAACGCCATCCTGTCGCGGCACAACTTCATCCTGCTGGGGCTGCGCGGACAGGCGAAGAGCCGGATACTGCGTTCGCTGACGACGCTGCTGGACGAGTGGACTCCGGCGGTGGCGGGTGCGGAGACGCGGGACAATCCGTATGCGCCGATCTCGAAGTACGCTCGCGATTTGATTGCGGAGAACGGGGACGAGACGCCGATTGCGTGGCTGACGCGCGAGGAGCGGTATGTGGAGAAGCTGGCGACGCCGGATGTGACGGTGGCGGATCTGGTGGGCGATCTGGATCCCATCAAGGCGGCGCGGGCGGGCAACGATTTGTCGAGCGAGCTGACGATGCACTACGGCTTGCTGCCGCGGGCGAACCGCGGGATATTCGCCATCAACGAGTTGCCGGACCTGGCGGGGAAGATACAGGTGGCGCTGTTCAACATCCTGCAGGAGGGGGATGTGCAGATCAAGGGGTATCCGGTGCGGCTGGCGCTGGACGTGGCGATGGTGTTCAGCGCGAACCCGGAGGACTACACGGCGCGGGGGAAGATCATCACGCCGCTGAAGGACCGCATCGGGTCGGAGGTGCGCACGCACTATCCGGAGACGGTGGAAGAGGGAATGCGCATTACGGCGCAGGAGAGCTGGCAGGAGCGCGAGGGCGGGCTGCGCGTGGCGGTGCCGGCGTATGTGCGCGAGGTGGTGGAGCAGGTGGCGTTTTTGGCGCGCGAGGACAAGCGCGTGGACAAGCGGAGCGGGGTGAGCCAGCGGCTGCCCATCTCGACGCTGGAGCTGGTGATATCGAGCGCGGAGCGGCGGGCGCTGGTGCACGGCGAGAGCGTGGCGGTGGCGCGGGTGGGCGACCTGTACACGGCGATGCCGGGCATCACAGGCAAGCTGGAGCTGGAGTACGAGGGCGAGATGAAGGGCGCGGACGCAGTGGCGCGGGAGATTGTGCGGCAGGCGGTGAAGAAGGTGTTCGACAAGGAGTTTGGAGAGGTGAACACGCAGCAGGTGGAGCAGTGGTTCAACCTGGGCGGGACGGTGCGGCTGGGCGATGCACAGGCGTCGGCGGTGGCGTGGAAGGAACTGGAAGCGATTCAGGGGCTGAAGGAGAAGCTGAAGCCGCTGGGAGTTGCGAAGGACGCGAGTGCGGCGGAGTGGTTGAGCGCGGCGGAGTTTCTGCTGGAGGGGATGTACGCGCACAAGCGGCTGAGCCGCAACGAGGAGCGCGGATTCTCCGCGGCGGAGCGGATGAAGCAGGACGCGAAGAGCGCGGCGGAGAAGAGCGTGGAGCGGCGCGAGCGGGAGACAGTGACGGCGCGGGAGCGGACGCGGCGCGGGTTCAACTAGACGGCGCCGTGGGCGCAGGCTGAAGGGCGGCGCATGAAGCGCATACGTTACACAAAGTACGATGGGACGCTGGCCGACGAGCTGTCGCTTGAGGACCTGATGGGTTCGCTGGGGGATTTTCTGCTGGATTCGGGGTTCCAGAACCCACTGGCACAGTTTGCGGAGCTGAACGGCGAGCAGACGCTGGAGAATCTGCGCGAGGCGATACGGCAGGCGCTGGAGGCGGGCGAGTTGCTGACGGACGAGCAGCGCGAGCAACTTTTTGCGATGGAAGAGGAGCAGCAAGAGGCTCTGCTGGACGAGATTGTGGAGCGGCTGGAGCGTGAGAACTACATCCACGCGGAGGAGCGCGAGGCGCGGCTGACGGAAGAAGCGGACGGCGGCAGCGTAGAGGAGCCGACGGGTGCGAGCTTTGAAGTGACGGACCGCGGGATGGATTTTCTGGGGTACCGCGCGCTACGCGACCTGCTGGGGGCGATGGGACGGTCGAGCCTGGGGCGGCACGAGACAGTGCATCTGGCGAGCGGGATCGAGGCTGCGGGGGCGTCGAAGCCGTACGAGTTTGGCGATGTGCTGAACCTGGACGCGGCGGCAACGCTGAAGCGTGCGATTGAGCGCGAGGGGCTGGGGTTGCCGCTGAGGCTGGAGTACGACGACCTGCAGGTGCATCCATCGGAGTACCAGTCGAGTGCGGCGACGGTGGTGCTGCTGGACTGCTCGCACTCGATGGTGCTGTACGGGGAGGATCGGTTTACGCCGGCGAAGCGCGTGGCGATGGCGTTGGCGCATCTGATCCGCACGCAGTTTCCCGGGGATACGCTGTCGGTGGTGCTGTTCCACGACGGTGCGGAGGAGATTCCGGTGCGGAAGCTGCCGCGGGTGAAGGTGGGGCCGCAGTACACGAACACGCGGGAGGGGTTGCGGGTGGCGCGGCGCATTTTGGCGCGGAGCCGGCAGGAGATGAAGCAGATTGTGATGATCACGGACGGCAAGCCCAGCGCACTGACGCTGGAGGATGGGCGCATCTACACGAATCCGTTCGGGCTGGACCCGATTGTGATGGCGGAGACGATGGAGGAGGTGGCGCGGTGCCGGCGGGCGGGCATCACCATCAACACCTTCATGCTGGCCAACGATTTTTCGCTGGTGAAGTTTGTGCAGCAGGTGAGCGCGATGTGCAGGGGGAAGGCGTACTACACGACGCCGGAGACACTGGGGAACGATCTGTTGCTGGACTTTATGGCACAGAAGATGAAGACAAAAAACTAGAACAGAGCTGCGGCGACGGCGAGGGCCGCGATGGCGGCGGTCTCTGCGCGGAGGATGCGCGGGCCGAGGGTGGCGGACTGCCACTGGTGCTGTGCAAAAGCGGACATTTCAGCGGGCGTCCAGCCGCCGATGGGGCCGACGGCGAGTGCGGTGGGCGCACCGGGCTGCGCGGCGAGTGCGGCGGCGAGGGTGTGGTGCTGCTCGGTTTCGGCGAGCAGGATGCGGCGCGGGGCGCTGGCTGCAGCGGCGAGCGCGGCGGCGAGGGGGAGTGGATTGTCGAGGGCGGGACAGTCGGTGCGGCGGGATTGCTTGGCGCTTTCGAGCGCGATGCGACGCCAGCGTTCACAGCGGTTGGCGGCGGATTGCGCGAGATGCTTCTCGGTGCGCTCGGCGAGAACGGGCGTGATGCGCGCGACGCCGAGCTCGACGGATTTCTCCAGCGCCCACTCGAAGCGGTCGAACTTGAAGACGGCGAGCAGGAGATGGAGGGGGAGGGCGGGGTCTGCGGTAATCTCCTCATGCAACAAAAAAATGACCTCGGCGGGGTTGGCGGAGACGATTTCAGCGCGATGGAGGTGTCCGGAGGCGACGACGTCGAAGACCTGGCCGGGGGCGGCGCGGAGGACGCGGGCGAGATGTTCGGCCTGCGCGCCGGTGAGCGAGGCGTGGGTTGAGGTGGAGGAATCGGCGATGAAACGGCGGCGCGTCATGTGCAGTTCAGGATAGCGCGAAGGCGGGGTGCGGTGCGACGGGGAGTGCGGGAGGGTGCGTATTTACAGGGTTAAACACGTCGGGGAACGCTTGCGCGTCCCCCGGATGTGTTGCCTTACATCGTTCGAGAAGAGTTACTTCTTCTTCTTCGCGACCTTCTTCTTCGCGACCTTCTTGGTGGCCTTCTTCGCTACCTTTTTCTTGGCTGCCATGTCTATTCTCCCTTTTGGATTACAACGTGCTGCAACAGAAAACATTGCAGCTAACGAATGTATAGAATTACGCGAAATTGATGTCAAGAAAAAAATGAGGCCAAAGGTAATTTTTCCACCACCCTGTGGACGCGTTTGAGAGGAAGAAAAACAGTTCTGCGGAGATGCGCGACAGGGAAAACGCAGAGTGCGGGAAAAATTTGAGAGGCGTGCGATGCGATGCGGCCGCAAAAGTTTTTGTGGTGATGCGATGCGCGATGAGAGAGAGACGCGGTGACGCATGAGGTCCATGAGCGTGGATGCGTGCGCGGATGCTACACTGGCGGCGAAAAATATAAGGCAGCAGGAGAGGCGGCAAGCGGCCCATGCTCTTCAAGACGCGCAGCGCGGCGGTGTACGGCATAGACGCCAACATCATTGACGTGGAGGTGGACTACTCCGGCATCAAGACGCCGCAGGAGATCTTCAATACGGTGGGGCTGCCGGATGCGGCGGTGCGCGAGAGCCGCGAGCGGGTGCGGTCGGCGATAAGGAACTCTGGGTATGAGCTGCCGCCCACGCACATCACCATCAACCTGGCGCCGGCGGACCTGAAGAAGGAGGGGTCGGGGTTCGATCTGCCGATCGCGGTGGGGCTGCTGGGGGCGTATGGGGCGCTGCATGCGGGGGATGTGAGCGGATTCCTGATGGCGGGGGAGTTGGGGCTGGACGGAAGCCTGCGGCCGGTGCCGGGGATGCTGCCGATGGCGATAGCGGCGCGGGAGAAGGGGATTCCGAACCTGGTGGTACCGCGTGGGAACGCGCGCGAGGCGGCGGTGGTGGAGGGCGTGAACGTGTACGCCGTGGATACGCTGCTGGAGGTGCGCGAGTTGCTGAACGCGGCGGCGATGGGCGCGGCGATGCCGGAGCCGGTGAAGAGCAACCAGCGGGAACTGCTGAACGACCTGCAGACGACGCCGCTGGACTTCAAGGACGTGCGCGGACAGTTCACGGCGAAGCGGGCGCTGGAGGTGGCGGCGGCGGGCGGACACAATATTTTGATGATCGGGCCGCCGGGGTCGGGGAAGACGATGCTGGCGAAGCGGCTGCCGAGCATCCTGAGCCCGCTGACGTTTGAGGAGGCGCTGGAGACGACGAAGATCCACTCGGTGGCGGGGGTGCTGGACGCGGAGATGGGACTGGTGACGCACCGGCCGTTCCGGTCGCCGCACCATACGATCTCGGACGCAGGGCTGATTGGCGGGGGGATTATTCCGCGGCCGGGCGAGGTGTCTCTGGCGCACAACGGGTTGCTGTTCCTGGACGAACTGCCGGAGTTTCCGCGCAACGTGCTGGAGGTGATGCGGCAGCCGATGGAGGACGGGACGGTGACCATCGCGCGGGCGTCGATGAGCCTGAGCTTTCCGGCGCGGTTCATGCTGGCGGCGGCGATGAATCCTTGTCCGTGCGGATGTTTTAATGACAAGCGGCGGGAGTGCATGTGCACGCCGCCGATGATCCAGCGTTACGTGAGCAAGGTGAGCGGTCCGCTGCTGGACCGGATTGACATCCACATCGAGGTTCCGGCGGTGGAGTACAAGGAGCTGCGGGGCAAGGCGGCGGCGGAGGGGTCTGCGGAGATACGGGAGCGGGTGTTGAAGGCGCGGGAGCGGCAGCATGCGCGGTTTGCGGCGGAGAAGGCGGGGGACAAGACGGGGGCGAAGACGGTGTTTGCCAACGCGCAGATGAGTACGCGGCAGATACGGGCGTGCTGCGAGCTGGGGGCCGAGGCGGAGCGGCTGCTGGAGCGGGCCATGCAGCAGCAGGGGCTGAGCGCACGGGCGCATGACCGGATTTTGAAGGTGGCGAGGACGATTGCGGATCTGGAGGGTGCCGGGCCGGTGGAGGTGAAGCACATCGCCGAGGCCATCCAATATAGGACGCTGGACCGGAGCTACTGGGCTTAGGGGCTGGAATGTGTCCAAAAAGACACGCCGTGGTGACGCATTGGTTAATGACTAAAGCGTAAGTTATTGAAAATGCGTAAGGCCACATTTGAAAAATACAAAAATGTGTATATAGTGGCAATTCTTTACCAAAAAAAGTATTGACTCAAAAAGGGGTCAAATGTAAGGTAGTTAATGGATGTAGCGGGGGAATGTCACAGAGGTGACCCGCCACCGAATCAGGCACAAACAGAAGTGACGGCGATGGGGGCAGGCCAAGGAAGTTGCATCCTGCCAAGGGCTTGAGGCTGCGTCTAAGGATATAGGACGCGGAATGGGGCCAAGACCCGAGAGGGCCATACGGTCACGAAGCGGCAGGACAGCAGAAGCCGGCCCGATGTGAAGAGCCGGCAGCAGAACACACACGAGAACTGGAGGAATTGAATGATGAGATCCGATCTTATTTTCGGCGCATTGACCCACGTGAACAACCGGTATGAGCTGTGTCAACTGGCGAGCAAGGCGACGCGCAAGCTGCACCGGCCGAACACGCGGCTGCAGGACACAACGAACGAGGTGCTGGACCGTTTCCGCGAAAGCATTCCGATGAGCGTGCAGAGCGCGCCGGCGCAGGCCGCGAGCACGGGCCGCCGCACCGCCGCAGCCTAACGATTCTCCCTCCACCCCCCGCCGGGGCGCCACCGGATGCAATGTCTGGCAGAGCGCCCGGCGAAGGGGCAACCCAAGCGCGGTTGTATCCGCAAGCCCATCTGACGTACACTCCAGCAACACCTTCCTAACCACAGTGAGCGGCCCGACATCGGCTGCCACCCTCCGCAACAAATCCCCTCCAATCCAAATACCCCGCAACAGGTGAATTCATGACCATCTCCGAACTGAAAGAAAAAAACATCCAGGAACTCGGCAAGCTTGCGCGCACGCTCGACATCCAGGGCACAAGCACCTTGCGCAAGCAGGACCTCATCTTCAAGATTCTGCAGGCACAGAGCGAGAAGGAGGGGCACATCTTCGCGGAGGGCGTGCTGGAGATTCTGCCGGACGGATACGGCTTCCTACGTTCGCCGGACTACAACTACCTGCCCGGGCCGGACGATATCTATGTGTCGCCGTCGCAGATACGCAAGTTCGACCTGAAGACGGGCGACAGCATCAGCGGGCATGTGCGTTCGCCGCACGAGGGCGAGAAGTATTTTGCACTGGTGAAGATCGAGGCGATCAACTTCGAGTCGCCCGAGGAGACGCGCAACAAGATTTTGTTCGACAACCTGACGCCGCTGTACCCGCAGGAGCGCATCAAGCTGGAGACGACGCGCGAGGCTATCAGCGGGCGGGTGATGGACCTGCTGACGCCCATCGGCAAAGGGCAGCGCGGGCTGATTGTGGCTCCGCCGCGCACCGGTAAGACGATGCTGCTGCAGGCCATCGCGAACTCGATTACGACGAACCACCCCGAGGTGGTGCTGATTGTGCTGCTGATTGACGAGCGGCCGGAAGAGGTCACGGACATGCAGCGGTCGGTGAAGGGCGAGGTCATCAGCTCGACCTTTGACGAGCCGGCGGCGCGGCACGTGCAGGTGGCGGAGATGGTCATCGAGAAGGCGAAGCGGCTGGTGGAGCACAAGCGCGACGTGGTGATTCTGCTGGACTCGATCACGCGCCTGGCGCGCGCCTACAACACCATCGTTCCGCCGAGCGGTAAGGTGCTCTCAGGCGGCGTGGACTCCAACGCGTTGCAGCGCCCGAAGCGGTTCTTTGGCGCGGCGAGAAACATCGAAGAGGGCGGATCGCTCACGATCTGCGCGACGGCGCTGGTGGACACGGGCTCGCGCATGGACGAGGTCATCTTCGAGGAGTTCAAGGGCACGGGCAACATGGAAGTGATTCTGGACCGCAAGCTGGTAGACAAGCGCGTGTTCCCGGCCATCGACATCCTGCGCAGCGGCACGCGCAAGGAGGAGCTGCTCATCGCCAAGGAGGAGCTGCAGCGGATATGGATTCTGCGCAAGGTGCTGAACCCACTCAGCCCGGTGGAGGCCATGGAGCTGCTGACCGACAAGCTGGGCAAGACGCGGAACAACGCGGAGTTCCTGCAAAACATGAGCACGCTGTAAGACGAATTGAAGCAAGAACGACGAGGCCCCGAGCGATCGGGGCCTCTTGCTTTGCGCGAATGTGTTTAGTAGCCGCGGGCGATGAGGGAGGCGGCGGTGAGGGGCGTGGCGGATTGCTCGCGGGCGGCGAGGAGTTTTTCGGCGTACTTGGCGAGCATGTCCACCTCGATGTTGACGGGGGAGCCGGGGGGGAGGGTGTGCAGGTTGGTGGCGGAGTAGGTGTGGGGGATGATGGCGATCTCTATCTCGCCAAACTGCAACAGCGGGTCTTGCGGAGCATCCAAGGCGGCGGCGACGGTGAGGCTGATGCCCTCGACGGCGATGGAGCCCTGCGGGGCGACGTAGCGCATGAGGTGGCGCGGAATGGAGACGCGCAGGCGCCAGTCGGTGGCGGCGAGGTCGGCGGAGAGTGGAGTGATGGAGGCGAGGGTGCCGACGGCGTCCACGTGGCCCTGGACGATGTGGCCGCCGAGGGGGGTGCCGGCGGGGGTGGGGCGTTCGAGGTTGACGGTGCGGCCGGGAGTGAGCGAGCCGAGGGTGGTGCGGGAGAGGGTCTCGGCGGCAAGGTCGGCGGAGAAGGTGTCTGGCGTGAGGGCGACGGCGGTAAGGCAGACGCCGCAGACGGCGACGCTGTCTCCGAGATGGAGATGGGGGGCGACGGTGGGGGCGTGGATGGTGAGGCGCGTTGCGCCGGCGGTGGGCGCGACGGAGAGGACGGTTCCGGTGTTCTCGACGAGGCCGGTGAACATGGATTAAGGGTAGCAGGTCGTGCGGGGCGCTAAGCAGGCCAGGGGTCGCGCAGGAGGCCGGTGACGCAGAGGTCGTTCTCTATCTGCTCGCGGGTGGCGTGGAGGAGGCGGGACTCGAGTGCGGCGGGTGAGAGGCCGTTGGCAAAGGGCACCGAGCCGGGGCCGAGGGTGACGGGAGAGTGGAAGAGGACCATCCCATCTACAAGGTCGGCGTTGAGGAGCGCGGTGTTGAGGGCGGGGCCGCTCTCGACGAGGAGGCTGGTGATGTGGCGTGCGGCGAGGAGCGCGAGGACGGCGCGGAGGTCGAGTGTGCCGTTAGTGATGGTGGGGATGCGGAGGACCTCTACGCCGCGGGCGGTGAGGGCCTGGTGGCGGGCGGGGTCGGCAGTGGGCGAGCAGAGGATGAGCAGGTCGGTGCGGGAGATGGTGACGAGCAGCGAGGAGGGCGGCAGGCGGAGGGCGCTGTCGAGGACGACGCGCAGGAGCGGACGGCGGCGCTTGAGGCCGCTGCGGTCGGTGAGCGCGGGGTCGTCTGCGAGGACGGTGCCGATGCCGGTGAGGAGCGCGTCTGCGGCGTGGCGGAGGAGGTGCACGCGTGCGCGGGAGTCCTCGCCGGTAAGCCAGACGGTTTGGCCGGGGGTGCGGGCGGCGGGTGGCGGGGCGAGGAAGCCGTCTGCGGAGATGGCGGACTTGAGGGTGACGAAGGGAAGGCCGGATTGGATGAAGCGTGCGAAGGCGTTGTTCAATGCTCGGCCTTCGGCCTCGCAGATTCCAACGACGACCGTGATTCCAGCGGCGCGGAGGAGAGCGATGCCGCGGCCCGACACGAGGGGGTTGGGGTCGAGTGTGGCGACGACGACGCGGGAGACGCCTGCGGCGATGAGCGCGAGGGCGCAGGGGCCGGTGCGTCCGGTGTGGGAGCAGGGCTCGAGGGTGACGTAGGCGGTTGCGCCACGGGCTGCGGAGCCGGCGGCGCGGAGAGCGACGATTTCGGCGTGGTCGCGTGCGTTGTAGTGGTGCGCGCCGGTGCCGATTACGTTATCGCCGTGGGCGATGACGCAGCCGACGGTGGGATTGGGCGAAGCGAGGCCGACGGCGGTGCGGGCGAGCAGCAACGCGCGCTCCATGTGCTGCGTGTCGAGTTGGGCGGCGGCGGGCATGATGGTCGTGCGGTTTGCTACTCGTCCAAAAGAGAATTGATGAAGGCTTCGCTGTCGAAGGGGAGGAGGTCGGTCATGGTTTCGCCGGTGCCGACGTAGCGGACGGGGAGGTTGAGTTCGCGGGCGATGGCGACCACGATGCCCCCTTTGGCGGTGCCGTCGAGCTTGGTGAGGACGATGCCGGTGACGCCGGCGGAGCCGGTGAAGAGGCGCGCCTGCTGGAGGCCGTTCTGTCCGGTGGTGGCGTCCATGACGAGCAGAACCTGGTGGGGGGCGTCGGGGATGGACTTCTGCGCGGTACGGCGCATCTTGGCGAGCTCGTCCATGAGGCCGGACTTGGTGTGGAGGCGGCCGGCGGTGTCCACGATGAGGAGGTCGATGGAGCGTGCGCGGGCGGCGGCGAGGGCGTCGAAGAGCGCGGCGGATGGGTCGCCGCCCTGACGGGTCTTGATGATCTCGACAGCGGAGCGCGCGGCCCAGACCTCGAGCTGCTCGATGGCGGCGGCGCGGAAGGTGTCTGCGGCGCAGAGGAGTACCTTGCGGCCGTTGGCGGAGTGCAGCGCGGCGAGCTTGCCGCAGGTGGTGGTCTTGCCGGTTCCGTTGACGCCGACCATGAGGATGACCTCGGTACCGGCGATGGCGGGCGTGGGCGTGGCGACGGCATCCAGCATGGCGCGGAGTTCGGCCTTGAGGAGCACGCGGAGTTCCGAGCCGCCTTCGATTCCTTTTTGAGCGGCGCGGCGGCGGAGGGAGTCTATGACGGCGCGGGCGGTGGCGGCGCCGAGGTCGGAGGTGATGAGGATGGATTCGAGCTGGGTGAGGTCTTCGTCGCTGACGGTGCGGGTGAAGGCGAGCGTGGTGTCGAGCTGGGTGGAGATGGCCGCATGAGTGCGCGAGACAGCGGCGCGCATGCGGTCGAAGAGGGACTTCTTGGGCTGCTCGCCCTGTACATCCTTTGGAGCGGAGTCTTCTTCTTTGTTGTCGCGTTTGCCGAAGAGGGAGAAGGCCATGTCTTGAGTTTACCAACGCAAGTCTAATGTGGTCGGAAGCTTGTGAGACGACACGGCGGGGCAGTGATATGTTTCGAGCTAGCGAGCGAATATCCCCTCAACTCAAAGAGCGCGTTGAATAAGCCACCCGGCGTGAGTTGCCAGAACAACAATTAATACCAGCGTAAGTCATCCCAAATAGTAACTTTTCTGACAAAGATTACGATTTCGCCGGGTTTAGCTTGTAACCGTTTGATTGTGTCGTCGCTACCCTTGCATCGCCCACCGTACCTTTGGTCGCGGCCAATCGTAACACCCAGTTTCATCATGTCTTCTAATGGAATTATGGGGCTCCAAGCACATCCAACAATGCGACCATTGTCATAATCTACCCATAGAGAATCAGTTACACCTTCCGCGAAATGAAATGTTGCAATACCATCCGAATCGGTTATCCCTGGCAGTGTTGGAGAAGCGCGTTGGGGGTCCCCCAAAGTAAGTCGAATCTCTTGTCCGTTGGCAGGCTTGCCATGCTTGAGGTAAACGATTCGTACCCTGACATCTACTGCGTGTGCAGCTACGCACCACAAAGAAAACACCAATAGAACGATTCCGAATCTACGCGGAATCATCAGTAACGCCCCCTTTCGGCTAGAAGTGTTGGGTCACCCTATTCCAATTACTCACGTTTGAGCCATGCAACATCTCCGTTGCCGCCAATTCTAGCTCACTACAAACAGAGCCCTTGCAACTATTCGTCTTTGCCGGGGCGGGTCATGAGCTCGCGGATGGCGTCGGCAGGGGGCTTGCCGTGGTGGAGGATGGCGTTCATCTGCTCGGTGATGGGCATCTCGACGCTGTGGCGCTGGGCGAGGCCGAGGGCGGCGGTGGTGGAGCGGACGCCTTCGGCGACCTGGCCGTGAAGGTCGGCGAGGATGTCGGGGAGCTTGCGGCCGCGGCCGAGTTCGGTGCCGACGGTGCGGTTGCGGGAGAGCGAGCCGGTGCAGGTGAGGACGAGGTCGCCGACGCCGGAGAGTCCGGCGAGGGTTTGGGGACGGCCGCCGCAGGCGACGGCGAGGCGCGTCATCTCGGAGATGCCGCGGGTGATGAGGGCGGCGGAGGTGTTGGAGCCGAGGCCGATGCCGTTGACGACTCCGGCGGCGAGGGCGATGACGTTCTTGATGGAGCCGCCGAGTTCGACGCCGATGACATCGTCGTTGGTGTAGAGGCGGAGCGAGGGGCTGGCGAAGAGGCGCTGGATGCGCTGGGCGAGGTCTGCATCGCGGCTGGCGACGGTGATGACGGTGGGCAGGTGCTGCGCGACCTCCTTGGCGAAGGATGGGCCGCTGAGTACGGCGAGGGGGAGCTGGTGGCCGGCAACCTGCTCCATGACCTCGGACATGCGGAGGCAGGTTTCGTCTTCGATGCCCTTGGTGGCGCTGACGAGAACGTGGTCCGGGCGGAGGTGGGGCGTGAGCGCGCGCATGGTGGAGCGCATGAACTGGGAGGGGACGACGCAGAGGAGGACATCGGCGTTGGCAGCAGCGGCGGCGAGATCGTGGGTGACGGTGATGTTGGCGGGGAGCTCGAAGCCGGGGAGAAAGGCCTGATTGACGCGGGAGGACTGCATGCGCGCAGCTCCTTCCTCTTCAAAGACCCAGAGGGTGATGGGATGGCGCTGGGCGAGGGAGAGCGCGAGGGCTGTTCCCCAGGCTCCGGCGCCGATGACGCTGATGCGGTTGTGCGAGGTCATGCGTCCTCCTTGCGGGCGGTGGTGAAGCGGGGTTCGACGCCACGGAGCAGGCGGGAGATGTTCTGGTGGTGCTTGAGGATGATGAGGATGGGGATGGCGTAGAGGGCGGCGCGGGCCGTGCCGGTGAGGACTCCATGCATGAAGTGCGGGCCGATGTAGAAGAAGGCGGCGCAGGCGAGGATGGAGGAGATGGAGACGATGCGGGTGAGGGCGAAGACGAGGGCGAAGGCTGCGAGGAGGCAGAGCGCGGCGATGGGCGAGAGGGCGAGGAAGACACCGAGTGCGGTGGCGACTCCCTTGCCGCCGCGGAAGCGGAGCCAGACGGGGAAGACATGGCCAGCGATGGCGACGAGTGCGGCGAGGGCGGTGAGTTGATTGACGTCTGCGCCGGAGTGGGTGGCGATGAGGCGGGCGATGGCGACGGCGGCGTAGCCCTTGGCGAGGTCGATGAGGAGGGTGGCGATGCCGAGGGCTTTGGAGCCGGAGCGGGCGACGTTGGTGGCGCCGATGTTGCCGCTGCCGACGGCACGGATGTCTGTGCGGTGGAAGACGAGCACGAGCAGATAGCCGGTGGGGAGCGAGCCGAGCAGATAGGCGAGGACGAGGGCGAGAGCGGTAGGGTTCATTGGTTCGGTTATGAGTGTAGCAAGTCAGTCGAGGAGGCGGCGGAGGAGGTCGAGTGCCTGGAGGGCGGCGAAGGAGCGGATGCGGTCGCGGTCGCCGGTGAAGGTTTTCTTGAGGGTGGTGGTCTCGCGGCCGTCGGAGGCGGCGAAGTAGACGAGGCCGGCGGGTTTTTCCTTACCGTCGGAGTCGGTGAGGGGGCCCGGGCCGGCGACGCCGGTGAGGGCGAGGCCGAAGTCCGCGCCGGTCTGTTTGCGGATGCCTTCGGCGAGGGCGCGGGCGACCTGCTCGCTGACGGCGCCGTGCTGGGCGATGAGCGGTGCGGGGACGGCGGCGAGGGATTGCTTGAGGGATTCGTTGTAGACGATGGCGCCGCCGAGGAAGACTTTGGATGCGCCGGGGACGGCGGTGATGCGGGAGCTGAGGAGGCCTCCAGTGAGGCTTTCGGCGACGGCGAGGGTGAGTGAGCGCATCTCGAGGCGGAGGAGGATGACCTCCTCGATGGATTCGCCGCGGGAGGAGAAGACGGAATCGCCGAGGATGTCCTCTAGTTTGGAGGCGAGGGCGTCCACGCGGCGCTGGGCCTCGGCGAGGGTGGGCTTGGCGCAGAGGAAGTGGAGCTGGATCTCTCCGGCGGTGGCGAGGATGGTGGTCTCGACATCCTTGAACTTTTTGTAGACGGGCGCGGCGAGGGAGTCCACCTTGGACTCGGGGACGAGGGCGATGCGGAGCTGGCGGCGGGCGAGGTGGCGCTCGGGAAGATTGCGCGCGAGGCGCGGCTCGCACTCGGCGGCGAAGAGCGGCTCCATCTCGCGGGGCGGGCCCGGGAGCAGGAGGATGAGCTTGCGGTGGCCGCTGACGACGGTATCCAACCACTGGCCGGGGGCGCTGCCGTTGGCGTTGGGGAGGACCTCGGCACCGGAGAGTACGTCGGCCTGTTTGGCGTTGTTGGGGGGCATGGTCTGGCGGCGCTCGGCGAAGCGCTTGTACATGGCGGTGAGCAGCTCGGGGCTGCGGTGGAGTTCGATGTGGAGTGCGGCGGCGACGGCCTCGCGGGTGAGGTCGTCCTCGGTGGGGCCGAGGCCGCCGGTGATGAGGAGGATGTCGGCGCGTCCCAGCGCGATGGTGATAGCGCTGGTGAGGTGCTCGAGGTTGTCGCCGACGATGGTCTTGAAGGCGACGGAGACGCCGAGGGCGTTGAGGCGGGCGGTGAGGTGAAGCGAGTTGGTGTCGGAGCGATGCGGGGTGAGCATCTCAGAGCCGGCGGCGATGATTTCGGCAATCATTTTTTTATTGGGCGGCGCTCCTCGCGCCGCAAAAGCAAAAGATTGGACGAACGATCGAGAAAAACAGGATTCAAAAGAGCGAAGGGGCTGCAAGATTCAACGTAACGTGGAAGAGGGCGGTGTTTGTGGCGAGGGCGAGGCCGTCTATTTCACCTTGGCCGTTGGGGGTGAAGGCGAGGCCGACGAGGTCGTTGCCGGCGAGGAAGAGCGAGGCGGCGCGGTTTTCATCGATTCTGACTACGCCGCGCGCGCCGGCGAGGGAGGCGGCGACGTAGAGCGCGCCGTCTGGGCCGACGGCGAGGCCCTGGGGGCGACCGAGTCCGCGGAAGTGGACGGAGATGGCGCCGTGGGGGTCAATGGCGTAGACGACATCGCAACTGGAGGTGGTAGGGCCGGTGACGAAGAGGGTGCCGTCTGGGTGGAAGGCGAGATGGTAGGCGGAGACGCTGGGTTCGAGGGTGGCGAAGACGAAGATGCGGCGGTCTGGGTCGATCTTGAAGATGGTGCCGCTGCGGTCGCCGGCGTAGAGGTTGCCTTCGCGGTCGAAGGCGATGCCGGTGGCGACGCCGAGGCCTTCGGCGTAGAGGGAGGTGGCGCCTTCGGGGGTGATGCGGTGAACGGAGCCTTCGGCGCGGGAGGTGGCGTAGAGGTCGCCGTCTGGGCCGAAGGCGAGGCCGGTGGCGTTGAGGAGGCCGCGGACGAAGGGGCGCGAGGAGCCGTCGGGTTCGATGCGGAAGATGGAGACGGGGGTCTGCTCGCCGCGGGGGCCGGAGAGGGTGGCGTAGAGCTCGCCGTGGGGGCCGACGGCGGGGTTGGCGACAGGGTGGAGGTCTTCGGCGAGCGGGAGGGCGACGGCGAGGGGAAGCGGATTGCTGGCGCGGCCCTGAACGGTGAGGGTGACGGCGGCGGGGACGGCGCCTTCGGGGACGGAGAGGATGGCGCGGTCGCGGCGGGCGAGGTGCAGGCGGGCGGGGACGTCGCCGATGCGGGCGAAGGGGAGATCGGAGTGGAGGAGGCGCACGCCGCGGAGGGTGACCTCTGCGCCGGGCATGGCGGCGGCAGGATGGAGCGAGTCGAGACGGGGAGCGTAGGTGCGGGCGGCGGCCATGGAGCAAGGGTAGTCGCGGGCGGGAAAGGGCGCAACCTGTGGAGACGGCGAAGGCCCTGCACAGTGGCAGAGCCTTCGGAGGGGGATGTTCCAGTCAGGAACGAGAGGGAGGGTTAGGCCTTCTTGGCGGACTTCTTCGCGGTCGCAGCCTTGGCGGGCTTGGCGGTGGAGATGGCCTTGAGGCGTGCGTTGAGGCGGCTCTTGTAGCGGCTGGCGGTGTTGTCGTGAAGCGCGCCCTTCTGCACACCCTTGTCGAGGAGTGAGACGGTGGCGCGGAACTGGGTGGTGGCGGCGGCGGTGTCGCCGGAGGCGATGGCCTCGCGCAGGGAGCGGAGGACGCCGCGGAGCTTGCTCTTGTTGGCGCGGTTGACGGCGGTCTTCTTTACGGTCTGGCGGGCGCGCTTGAGCGCAGAGGGGTGGTTGGCCATGAGGTCGTGTCTTCTCTTAATGCCGGCGAGCCGGCGGGGGATTCACCCGGATGTGTCGGGGTGGGAGCGGGCAGGAGTGAGTCGGGCCGCGCGTATCCAGTTCTTAGGATAGGGGAATTCGGGGGCGGGGTCAATGCGGAGGGGATTAGTACACAGGTGGGTTCCACGAGATGCAGGAAGTGATTGACGCACAGGCCGAGTGCGGATAGGGTAGGGCCAAGATTGCGGCCCATTTGGTGACCTATCGCCAATCCGAGACCGTGGCACCGGCCCTGCAAAGGGCGACAGGCGCACGGGCGTGGACGGCAATCAAACTCCACAAACACAGGCAGTATGTTGTAGTGGCGACGCGGCGGCGGTGCGCGCGCGTCCGCAGCTATGGGCGCAACATCTAACAGCATGGAGGGCGGCAGGGATTGAGCAAACTTGCAGTGGTGAAGAAGACCATCGAGATTCCTTCGAACGTGGAACCGCTGTTCGGCACACGCGACGAGAACCTTCGGCTGATAGAAGACAACCTGCAAGTGACGATTGATTTGCGTTCGGAGGGTCTGCATCTGATAGGCCACGCCGACGCTGTGGTGCGCGTGGAGCGCATCTTTACGGACTATGAGCAGTTGAGCAAGGGCGGGCACGCTCCGCAGAGCCAGGAGCTGCACGGGATGCTGAAGCTGGTGGTGACGGATCCGGCGGTGACGCTGCGGGGACTGGTGGAGAGCGGGCGGCAGCGCTCGACGGGCGCCAAGCGGATGGTGCAGCCGCGTTCACCCAATCAGCGGAAGTATGTGGAGGCGATTGAGGCGGGGGAGATGACGTTCGGCATCGGGCCGGCGGGTACGGGCAAGACGTATCTGGCGGTGGCGATGGCGGTGAGCGCGCTGATGGCGAAGAAGGTGAACCGCATCATATTGGTGCGGCCGGCGGTGGAAGCGGGCGAGCGGCTGGGATTTCTGCCGGGGTCGCTGCAAGAGAAGGTGGATCCGTACCTGCGGCCGCTGTACGACGCTCTGTACGACCTGATGGACGCGGAGCGGGTGGACAAGATGCTGGAGCGGAACGTGATTGAGGTGGCTCCGCTGGCGTTTATGCGCGGGCGGACGCTGAACGACGCGTTCATCATCATGGACGAGGCGCAGAACACCACGGGCGAGCAGATGAAGATGTTCGTTACGCGCATGGGGAACAACTCGCGCGCGGTGATTACGGGCGACCTGACGCAGATTGACCTGCCCAACCCGAAGAAGAGCGGATTGCTGGAGGCGTTGCGTGTGCTGGATGGCGTGGAGGGCATCAAGTTCTGCCACTTTGAGGACGGCGACGTGGTGCGGCACGTGCTGGTGCAGCGGATTGTGCGCGCCTACGAGAGCTATGTGCGGGAGCAGCAGCCGATGCTGCCGCTTGAGATGGGCGACGCGGCGGGCGCTCCGGCGCAGGGCGCGGAACAAACAGCGGCGCGGCCAAAGCCGCAGTAGACTGCAATCATGATTCAACTGACGAAGGCGGACCGCAGGATTCGACGGGCGGAGCTGGAGCGCTTTGTGCGCACGGCTGCGAAGGCGGCAGGTGTGCGCGGGGCGGTCGAGGTTCTGCTGACGGATGACGCGGAGATGCGGCGGTTGAACGAGAGCTATCGCCACAAGAGGAAGACGACGGATGTGCTGACTTTTCCGGCCGACTATTCGCCGGGTCCGGCAGAGGGTGTGAAGGGGCTGGCGGGGGACATTGCCATCTCGCTGGACACGGCGGCGAAGCAGGCGGCGGAGCAGAGGCACTCTCTACAGACCGAGGTGAAGGTGCTGCTGCTGCATGGGTTGCTGCACCTGGCGGGGATGGACCATGAGACGGACGACGGGGAGATGCGGGCGCGGGAGTCGGCGTTGCGGGTGAGGCTGAAGCTGCCGTCGGGGCTGATCTCTCGCGGCAAGCGATAATAGGGGCATGGCCTTTCGCTCAGGATTTGTATCGATCATCGGACGCCCCAACGCGGGGAAATCGACGTTATTGAATGCGCTGACGGGCGAGCGGCTGGCGATTGTGACGCACAAGCCGCAGACGACGCGCACGCGCATATTGGGCGTGGTGGAGGTGCCGACCCGCGCGAAGGAGAAGGGCAAGCCCGGGCGGCCGCCGGCGCAGATTGTGCTAGTGGATACGCCGGGAGTGCACAAGCCGCAGACGGCGCTGGACCGGCGGATGATGCAGGAGGTGTACGACGCGCTGGAGTCGCGCGATCTGGTGCTGTTCATCGTGGACGCGACGCACCGGATTCATGCGGAGGGAAATGCGCGGGTGCAGTCGCGGGCGGAGAAGTCCGCGGCCGAGGATGAGTATGTGCTGCAGATTGTGAAGAAGCTGGAGTGCCCGGTCATCCTGCTGCTGAACAAGATGGATGAGGTTCCGGCGGCGGCGCTGCTGCCGCTGATTGCGCATTGGAGCGCGCTGCACGATTTTGCGGAGGTGATTCCGATATCCGCGAAGAAGAAGCGCGGGCTGGACCTGCTGCTGGACAAGATTGTTGCGCGGCTGCCGGAGGGCGAACGGTACTTTCCGAAGGATCAGGTGACGGACCAGCCGGAGCGTTTTCTGGCGGCGGAGATCATCCGCGAGAAGATTCTGCTGCTGACGGGCGAGGAGGTTCCGTACGCAGCGGCGGTGGTGGTGGAGGCGTTTGAGGAGGCCGATCCACGGGCGAAGAAGCCAGTGACGAAGATTGCGGCGGCGATTTATTGCGAGCGGACGGGGCAGAAGGCGATTCTGATCGGCAAGCAGGGGTCGATGCTGAAGCAGATTGGGACGGCGGCGCGCAAGGATCTGGAGACGCTGCTGGGGACGAAGGTTTTTCTGGAATTGTTTGTGAAGGTGAAGGACGATTGGCGCGGCTCGCGGGGGTTTGTGGAGGAGTTGGACTGGCGGCGGCAGTTGGAGGGGTTGGCGGAAAAGCTGGCTACGGAAGAGAAATAGAATCGCTTATCTCAAGCGCCAATTGTGACTCGCTAAAATGGCGAGATAGATCAAGAGCGAGATTCCAATTGCCTTCATCCATACTTCAATTGCTTTATTCCAATTCAGGTGTACTGCATCGATTAGTTGGTCCTCATCATTGCTTAGCTGGAATCGATAGGCTTCGATTGGCCATATCGGGAAATACAGCACTATGAACCATTTAATCCGAGTCTGAATGCTCTTTCTCTCCTCTTCTTCAGACCGATAATACGAGCCATAAAATATCGTGCCAACTCCTCTAAAGGAAGAAGTTGCAGCTTTTTTCTTTGATTTTTCTTGCATTATTGCTATCTGTGTTTCGGCGCGATAAGTTTTCACATCGCTAAATGTCAGATTGCGACTCTTCATCTCTTTGTGTAAAGCGATTTCTGCCTGTTCTTCTAGTCCACCCTCACTTGCCAATTACAATAATTGCTCATCCGGCAACGATTGATATGTGGTTGCAAAATCAACGTTGTTGCTCACAGCTGCTTTCCTCCAGACACTTAATTACTCCTTGACGCTGAGGCCGAGGGCTTTCATCTTGCGGTAGAGGTGGGAGCGTTCGAGGCCGAGTGCGTCTGCGGCGCGGGACATGTTGCCGCCGCACTCCTGAACCTTCTTGAGGATGTAGTCGCGCTCGTAGGCCTCGCGTGCGGCGGTGAGCGAGCTGAACTCCTCGGGGCCGGTGCGGGCGTCGCGGGTGGTGCGGGGGTTGAGGACAGGCAGGTGGCGGCGCTCGATGCGTGTGGCGCGGGGGTTGAGGATGAGGACGCGCTCGATGACGTTGCGCAGCTCGCGCAGGTTGCCGGGCCAGTTGTAGAGCATGAGGGCGTGGAGGGCGTCGTCGGCGGGCTCGACGCGGGGGCGGCCGTACTGCGGACCGAACTCACGGAGGAACTCGCGGACGAGCAGGGGGATGTCTTCGCGGCGGTCGCGCAGCGGCGGGACGAAGAACGGAATCACATTGAGGCGGTAGAAGAGGTCCTCGCGGAAGTTGCCGCGTGCGATTTCCTCTTCGAGGTCCTTGTTGGTGGCGGCGATGACGCGGACGTCCACGGCAACAGGGTGGGCGGCGCCGACGGGGAGGACGGACTGCTCGTCGAGTGCGCGCAGGACGCGGGCCTGGGTCTTGAGGCTCATGTCGCCGACCTCGTTGAGGAAGAGGGTGCCGCCATTGGCGCGCTCGAAGGTGCCGCGCATCTCCGGCGGGGCGGCGGGGTTGGAGCCGTTGCGGTAGCCGAAGAGCTCGGCCTCGATGGAGTCCTCGGGGATGGCGGCGCAGTTGAGCTCGACGAAGACGCGGTCGCGGCGCAGGGAGCCGGCGTGGATGGCGCGGGCGATGAGCTCCTTGCCGGTGCCGCTTTCACCGTAGATGAGGACGCGTCCGTTGGTGGGTGCCATGAGCTTGATTTGCTGGCGGAGGGCCTTGATGGGGACGCTGGAGCCGGTGGGCTCGCACTTGGCGGCGAGCTGGCGCTGCATCTCCTGATTGTCGTCGCGGAGCTGGCGGGCCTGCACGGCGTGGGCGAGGACGAGCAGGGTGCGCTCCATGGAGAGCGGCTTTTCGAGGAAGTCGTAGGCACCGAGCTTGGTGGCCTTGACGGCGGATTCGATGGTTCCGTGGCCGGAGATCATTACGACTTCGGGAGCGGCGGGGCCGAGGCGGCGGATGGCGGAGAGGGTGTCGAGGCCGTCGCCGTCGGGGAGCCAGATGTCGAGCAGGACGGCATCGTAGGCGGCGTCGCGGACGAGCGCGAGGGCCTCGGTGGCGGTGCCGGTGGTGGTGACGGCGTAGCCCTCCTCGCGGAGGATCTCCTCCAGCGCGTTGCGAATCTCGGGTTCGTCGTCAACGATGAGGACGTGCTTCATGAGGCCTCGGGCGGTGCGGAATCTGATGCTATCGGCAGTTCGATGATAAAGCTAGTGCCGGTGGGCGTGTTGGGGACGGCGCGGATGGAGCCGCCGTGCTCCTGGATGATTTTGGCGGTGATGGAGAGGCCGAGGCCAGTGCCGCGCTCCTTGGTGGAGACGTAGGGGATGAAGAGGCGCTCGCGGACCTCGAGGGGCAGGCCGGGGCCGGTGTCGGAGACGGAAAGCTCGACGTGGCGCGCGTCTTCGGTGAGGCGGGTGGCGAGGGTGAGCTCGCGGAGGTGGGTGTCGAGCATGGCCTCGGCGGCGTTATCAATGAGGTTGACGAGGGCGCGCTTGACGGCTTCGGGGTCTGCCATGACGGCGGGAAGGTTGGCGGCGAGGCGTGTGGAGACGGCGACGTGGGCCATGCGTCCGGCGAAGATGGCGAGGGCGCTCTCGGCGATGGCATTGAGGTCGCTGGGGCGGGGCTGCGAGGTGGGGAACTGGGCGAGGACGTGGAACTGGTCCACGAGCTGACGCATGGTTTCGACGGAGCTGGAGATGACTTGGCTGCACTGGCGGATGACGGCGGCGGAGGCGGGGTCGGCGAGCTGGGGTTCGAGCTTGTCGACGTGCTTGCGGATGCGTTCGGCGGAGAGGGCGACGGGGGTGAGGGGATTCTTGATTTCGTGGGCGACGCGGCGCGCGACCTCGCGCCAGGCCATCTGCTTTTGCGCGCGCTGGAGGTCGGTGACGTCTTCGAGGACGAGGACGAATCCGGGAGCGGAGGGAGCGGCGGGGTCTACGCCCTCGACCTGGGCGACGGTGGCGACGAGCGAGCGTTCGCCCTGCGGAGTGAGGAGGTCGAACTCGCCGCCGGCGTGGCCGATGCGGCGGCAGCGGCGGAGGGTGCGCTCGATGTCTGGGGTCTGCTCGGCGGGGAAGACGGAGGTGAGCGGCATGCCGGTAAGGAAGTCGCGTGCGGCGGGGTCGAGCAGGGCGGCGAAGGCGCGGTTGGCGAGGAGGATGCGTGCGTCGGAGTCGAGCATGACGACGCCGTTGGGGATGGTCTCCAGCATGGTCTCGACCTCGCGGCGGCGATTTTCGAGCTGGGAGTTGGCGGCGGTGATCTGCTGGGTGGTGTGTTCGACGAGTGCGCGGCTGGTGGCGAGGTCTTCTGCCATCTTGTTGAAGGATTGGCCGAGGGTGCCGAGCTCCTGCGTGGCGGCGGTGTCTACGCGGTAGTTGTAATGGCCGGCGGCGATCTCGCCCATGGCGTCGGCGAGGGACTCGATGGGATGGGTAATCTGCGTGGAGAACTGCAGGGCGAGCCAGGTGGAAGCGAAGAAGGTGAGGCCGGAGATCATGATGAGCAGGAAGAGGTAGGTGGTGCGGATTTGGCGGCGGGCGCGGAAGATGCGCCAGTAGGCCTCGGAGCCGGAGTGGAGGCGGGCGACGGTGGCGCTCATGCCTGGGGGCATGGGCAGGCCGACGACGACGACACCGCCCTGACGGACCCATGCGGCGGCGAGAGCGTATTGGGCGCCGGTGCCGAGGGAGAAGATGCGGTCCTGATTGCGCTCGGCGGCGGCGAGGATGGCGGCGTCGGGGGAGTCTAGCGCGGGGGTGACGGAGCCGGTGGCGGCGAGGGCGTCTTCGGCGAAGTCGGCGTCGTTGTCGGCGTCGGTCTGGTTGGGGAGCTTGTGGCCGGTGAGCCAGGCGCTGACCTGGACGGGACGGCCGTTGGCGACGGGAAGCTGGAAGGCGGCGATCTGGCGGCCGTCGCGGTAGACGGCGGCGAATCCGCCCTGGAGGGTGATTTGGCGGGCGCGCATCTCGCGTTCGAGGTCTGCGGGCGGGCGCTGGGCGAAGCGGTAGGCGGGATTGTTGAAGAGGAGGGCGATGGCGTCGGCCTCGGAACGTGCGTTGTCGGTGGTGTAGCGGGCGAGCTCGGAGGCGAGCTGGTCGCTGTCTGCGCGGAGGCTGGTGACGGGCTGGGAGAACCAGCGGTCCACGGAGCGGTTCATGAGCAGGTAGGTGAAGACGGACATGAAGCAGACGGGGAGGATGGAGATCATGGCGGCCCAGACGAGCATGCGGGTGCGCAGGCGGGCGCCAAGCATGCGGCTGCGCTGTTCGGCGAGCAGTTTGAGGATGTTACGGACGAGTAAAAGGCCGACGATGACGCAAAGGACGAAGGCCAGGATGCTGAGGGCGGTGAAGAGGAGCACCCAACTGGAGCCGGAGGGGTCGAGGCCCTTGAGGTTGAAGCCGTTGAGGCCGAGCAGAGCCAGCAGAAGCGCCAAAAAGCAGGCGGCGAGGACGGCTATGAAGAGCTTGCGCTGGCGCATGGGGGGCATGGTCTTGCTAGAGATTCTACGCGCTCCACAGGGTGAGGGAGTGATTGTGGAAGAGCGAAGAGGCGGCAAAGGGTGGGGCGACGTACAATAGAGGAGAAGCGTCCCCCCTCTCGACGACAGAGACAGCACGCAGACCCCACAGGCCCACGGCCCCAAGAGCAAGGATATGTCCCAGAACGGTTTTTCATCCCGCACCTCGCGCTTCCACAACCTGCGCTCCATCTTCAGTCTTTTCTCCAACGACCTGGCGATTGACCTGGGGACGGCGAACACGCTGGTGTACGCCAGCGGCAAGGGCATTGTGGTGAACGAACCGAGCATCATCGCCATCAACAAGCTGACCAACGAAGTGGTGGCAGTGGGCAAAGAGGCCAAGGAGATGCTGGGGCGCACGCCGGGGAACATCGTGGCCATCAAGCCGATGAAGGACGGAGTGATCGCGGACTTCCGGCACACGGAGAAGATGCTGAACTACTTCATCCAGAAGGCGCACAACCGGAAGATGATGGTGCATCCGCGGATCGTCATCGGGGTGCCGTCGGAGATCACGCAGGTGGAGAAGCGCGCGGTGATGGATTCGGCATACCGCGCCAAGGCCAGCGAAGTGCACTTGGTGGAGCAGGCGATGGTGGCGGCGATCGGCGCAGGGCTGCCCATCACCGAGGCCGGCGGCAACATGGTGGTGGACATCGGCGGCGGGACGACGGACATTGCTGTGATTTCGCTGAGCGGCATCGTGTACTCGCGGTCGGTGCGGGTGGCCGGCAACCAGATGGACGAAGCGGTGATGAACTACCTGAAGCGCAAGTACAACCTGCTGGTGGGCGAGCGGACGGCAGAGCAGATCAAGATCGAGATTGGGTCGGCGTTCCCGCTGGACAAGCCGCTGACCATGGAAATCAAGGGGCGGAACCTGATCGAGGGCGTGCCGAAGACGGTGACGATCGAGGACGCGGAGATCCGCGAGGCACTGGGGGAGAGCATCTCGACGATCATCAACGCGATTCGCGTGGCGCTGGAACGCACGCCGCCGGAACTTTCTGCGGACATCAGCGACCGCGGCATTGTGCTGACGGGCGGCGGAGCGCTCATCAAGAATCTGGACCGGAGAATCCGCGAGGAGACGGGGCTGCCGGTTTCGATAGCGGACGATCCGCTGGCGTCGGTGGTGCTGGGCACGGGCAAGATGCTGTCGGACTTCGCGCTGTTGCGCAAGATATCGATCGAGTAGTGGAGCGCCGCGGCCGCAGGGGTAACGGACGGCGCGGCCAAGGGGACCGATGGAACCGTTCTTCAGCCGCTACCGCAACGCACTGACATTGGTGGCCGTGCTGGCGGCGCAACTCATCCTATTGGCGACACAAGTGAACGCACCGACGCGCGGAGCGAAGGGAGAACACCGCGAAGGGCGGCGCGTGAATCTGGCACGCTACGCGGTGGCCGGAGCGGTGGCACCGCTGGAGCGGATGTTCAGCGGCATGGGACACGGGCTGCGCTGGACGTGGAGCGATTACATCTATCTGCGTGATGTGCGCCAGCAGGATCGTGCGCTGAAGGCGGATGTGGACCGTCTGCGGCTGGAGGAGGCGGAGCTGGCCGCCGACGCGGCGCAGGGACGGCGGCTGCAGGCGCTGCTGGGCTTCCAGGAACATTACATAGACCGCACGGTGGTGGCGCAGGTCATCGGGACGGGCGGCAGCGACCAGTCGCGCGTGCTGCTGATTGACAAGGGCGCGGGAGACGGGTTGAAGGCAGACATGGCGGTCATCACGCCGGACGGTGTGGTGGGCAAAGTGCGCGATGTGTTTCCGCACACGGCGATGGTGCTGGAGATCAACGACCAGACGAGTGGCGCGGGGGCGGTGCTGGAGACGACGCGCATCCGCGGGATTGTGCGCGGGAACTCGGCGGGGCAGGTGCAGGTCATCGGGCTGCTGCCGGACGGGCGCATCCACGCGGGTGAGCGCGTGCTGACGAGCGGCGGGGACATGGTGTTTCCGCGCGGGCTGGCGGTGGGGACCATCACGGCGGTGGCCAACGACAAGCAACATCCGCCGTACATAGTGCTGACGTTACAGCCGGCGGCGGATCTGACACGGCTGGAAGAGGTGTTGGTGGTGACGTCCACGAGCGCGAAAGCGGTAGCGCCGGAGATGGTAGAGGTGGAGAACGCAGCGCAGGCTGCTGCGGCGGCTTTGCCCAGCGTTGACGCGACGCAGGCAACGCAGCCCGGGCAACCGGTGGCGGTGCATCCGATTACGCCGCTGCACACGGACCGCTACACGCCGGGGGTGACTCCGCCGGCCGAGCAGATGCAGGCGGGGCAGAATGCAGCTCCGGTGAACGGGGGGACTCACTGATGGCGACGCGGCCGGTGATGACGATGGAGGGAAGCGCGCGGCGCAGGACATTCCATCCGGTGGTGATGGTGCTGGTGTCGGCGCTGGCGCTGGTGGCGCAGAGCTATATGGGATACAAGCTGCCGCGGCTGGCGCTAATCGATCTGCCGCTGCTGACGGTGGTGTACTTCTCGATCATGCTGCGTTCGCCGCTGACGGGGACGCTGGGGGGCACGGCGCTGGGGCTGGCGCAGGACGCGCTGGGCGGGCACTTGATGGGCGTGAACGGGATGCTGAAGGCGATGGTGGGCTACGCGGCGGCGTCGCTGGGCGTGCGGCTGGACGTGGAGAATCCGATGGTGCGGCTGCTGCTGGCGGCGCTGTTCACGCTGGGGAACTCTGTGGTGGGATTTGTGATTGTGGCGCGGCTGGCGGGGATGGAGATGCAGTGGATGTGGCTGCACGAGACGGCGAGGGTGTTGGCGAACGGAGCGCTGGCGGCGCCGTACTACTGGCTGCTGGACAAGCTGCGGCGCAGGGACTGAGGGATGGAAACGGATTACACAGGCGGGCGCGCGGAGAAGGTCTCGGCCGGAAGGCTGATGGTGGCGCAGTACGTGATGACAGCGGTGCTGGCGGTGCTGGTGGCTGGATTGTGGCGCTTGCAGGTGCTGAACACGGAGAGCTACCGTGCGATGGCCGAGCAGAACCGCGTGCGGAGGGTTCCGGTGCTGGCGCCGCGGGGGAAGATCTTCGACCGCGAGGGGCGGCTGCTGGTGGACAACTATCCGTCGGTCTCCTGCTTTTTGCTGCGGGAGCAGATGCAGAACGCTACGGCGGATTTGCCGTTGATTGCCGCAGGGCTGCACGTACCACTGGACCAACTGCAGGCGGACCTGAAGCACTTTCAGTTTGCGCCGCGCTACCAGCCCATCCCCATCAAGCAGGACATCACGCCGGACGAACAAGCGTTCATTGAAGCGCACCGCAACGAGCTGCCGGAGCTGGAGACACTGGACGAGCAGCGGCGGCTGTATCCGAAGGACGGATTTGCGGCGCACATGATTGGCTACGTAGGCGAAGTGAGTGAGGAGATGCTGAACGATGCGCGCTATGCGGACTACTCGCCGGGAGATTTGGTGGGGAAGAGCGGCATCGAGAAGGCTTACGATCCGATCCTGCGCGGACAGAACGGCTCGCGCGACGTGGTGGTGAACAGCCACGGGCGGGAGATCGGGCGGCTGGGCGAGACGCCGGCGGTTGCGGGAAAAGACTTGCGGCTGACAATAGATTTGGACCTGCAGCGGGTTGCCGAGCAGGCGCTGAACGGGCACAACGGCGCGATTGTGGCCATGGATCCGCACACGGGCGAGGTGCTGGCGATGGCGTCGCGGCCGACGTTCGATCCCAATGCGTTTTCAATTCGCATACGGCCGGCGGATTGGACGCGCATCCTGAACGATCCGAACCATCCGCTGCTGAACAAGGCGATTCAGGCGCAACTGGCGCCGGGGTCCACGTTCAAAATCGTGATGAGCCTGGCGGGGCTGCAGGAGGGCGTGGCGCAGAACATGCACGTGTTCTGCAACGGCGGGGCAAGCTTCTACGGGCACTACTTCAAGTGCGACCAGCGGCACGGGATGGTGGACATCAGCCATGCGATACCGTGGTCGTGCGACACGTACTACTACACGCTGGCCGAGCGGCTGGGCATTGGGACGATTGCGAAGTACGCGGACGAGGTGGGGATTGGGCACAAGACGGGGATTGACCTGCCGGAGGAGGCCAGCGGTGTGATGCCCAGCGAACAGTGGAAGATGCGCACGCAGCACGACAAGTGGTACGCGGGCGAGACGATCTCTGTGGGCATCGGACAAGGAGCGATTCAGGTGACGCCGATTCAGTTGGCGCGTGCGCTGAGCGGGATAGCGTCTGGCGGCGTGCTGCGGAGGCCGCATGTGGTGTTTGCGGAGGAGATTCCGGCGGAGGACCGCGAGGCGTACGACGAGATGTTTCCGGGGTCGAGCGAGAAGCGGATTGCGCTGGACGCGGCCAACTGGGAGACCATCACGGACGGCATGGCGGCGGCGACGGAGCCGGGCGGGACGGCGGGGGCGAGCCATCTGGAGGGGATTGATTTTGCGGGCAAGACAGGCACGGCGCAGACGATGGGCCACGATGCGGCGAGCCGGCTGGGATTGCACGGGTCGCTGACAAACGCGTGGTTTGTGGGGATGACGCCGCGGCGGAATCCGGACATTGTGGTGGTGGCGCTGTGGGAGGGCGGCACGTGGGGCGCGGACGCTGCGCATCTGGTGGCCGCGGTGGTGAATGCATATGTGGAGAAGCAGCGGCGGCTGGCGGGGAACCTGCCGCCGGTGCACGTAGCGCCAACGGCTGTGACGATGATGCCTGCCGAGGTAGGGCAGGAGCCGACGCAGAACGAGTCCAACTCGGGGGTCAATGTTCATGCGCAGTAGTCTGGGCAACTTCCTCCGCGACTTCGACTGGATACTGCTGGGGCTGGTGATGGTGCTGTCGGTGGTGAGCGTGCTGGAGATTTATTCGGCGACGCTGCACACCAAGTTCGTGGGCTTCCACAAGAGCCAGATGGTATTTCTGGCGGTGGGGCTGGTGCTGATGTTCGTGATGGCGCGGGTGAGCTACCAGTGGTTGCTGGAGTATGCGTACTGGGCGTATGGCATCAGCATGGCGGCGCTGGTGGCGGTGCTGGCGGTGGGGACGAAGGTGCTGGGCGCAAGGCGCTGGATCAAACTGCCGGGCGGCATGCACTTTCAGCCTTCGGAGTGGGTGAAGCTGGTGCTGATACTGGCGGTGGCGCGATTCTTCTGGCAGAGGGCGGGGCGAGAGCTGACGTGGGCGGACATCTTCAAGGCGTTCGGGCTGGTGGGACTGCCGATGCTGCTGGTGCTGAAGCAGCCGGATTTGGGCACGGCGCTGACGTACTCGCCGGTGCTGATTTGCGGGTTGCTGCTGGGCGGGCTGCGGTGGCGACAGGGCGTGGTGTTGGTGCTGGGATTCTCGATATTGGTGGGCGGGCTGTGGTTCAGTGGCAAGCTGCTGAAGCCGTACCAGAAGCAGCGGCTGACGAGCTTTGTGAATCCAGACAGCGATCCGCGCGGTTCGGGCTACCAGATACGGCAGTCGCTGATTGCGGTGGGAAGTGGCGGGCTGTGGGGCAAGGGCATCACTAAAGGGACACAGACGCAGGGCGACTTTCTGCCCATTCCGTACACGGACTTCATCTTTGCGGCCTTCTGCGAGGAGCACGGGTTTGTGGGCGCGCTGGTGGTGCTGGGGCTTTACTTCCTGATATTGATGCGGCTGATACAGAACGCGCAGACAGCGGCGGATTTGTCAGGGACGTTTCTGGTGATGGGTGTGGCGGCGGTCCTGCTGTTCCAGATTGCGGTGAACGTGGGGATGGTGATTGGGCTGATGCCGGTGACGGGGATTCCGCTGCCGCTAATGAGCTACGGCGGGTCGTCGGTGTTGTTCAGTTTTCTGGCGCTGGGCGTGGTGATGAATATCCGGATGCGGCGGTTTGTGAACTAGCGGGCGGGAGACTGCTGTTCACGGGTGAAGGCCTGCTCGAGGCCGGTGTTGAATTCGGGCGCAAACAGATACAGGGAACCGGCGGCCACGTGGTTATTGTCGGAGAAGATGGAGCGGCCGTCGCGCAGGAAGTCGCAACGGGCGCTTTGGCATTCGACGAGGTCGGGGCGGATGAAGGTGACGTCGGCCTGCGCGGATATGTGGGAGATATAGGCACCGTTCTCGGCGAGGAAGTCGCTTAGGGGCGTGAAGAGCGGCTGGGTGACAGGGCGGTGGAAGGCGAGTGCGCGGCTGAGGTCGCTGGCGACGTCCCACTTGGGTTCGGCGAGCGGGCCGATGATGACGACGTGGATGCCGTGGGAGCGCAACGTGGCGATCAGGGAGTCGAGGGCGGCGAGGAACGCTGCGGGCTGACTGGAGGCGGGGACGGAGCCGGAGGGCGTCAGCATGATGGGTACGAAGCGCCAAGTCATGGCGAGGACGACGGTGCGGAGGTTGGGCAGGGCGAGGATGGAGTCGAGATTGGAGCGGGCGATGCCCATGCAGCGGATGGATTCGTTGAAGTCGGGCGTGGGCAGGCAGGAGTTGACGGGGACGAGCAGGCCGTTGATCTGATGGGCGCGGAGCGCATCGGCGACGAGTGGGGCGTACATCTGGGCGTGGGAGTTGCCGAGCAGGACGAGGGATGCGTCTGCGGCGCGGCGCGAGGGCAGGTTGAGGACGCAGGCGTGGGAGCCGCCGAAGGGCAGCATGTCGGATACGCCGCAGCGGTAGTTGGTGTCCACGGCGGAGTTGATGCGAGAGGTTTCCGCGTTGAGGCGCACGGGGAAGCCGTGGTTGGCCAAGAGGACAGCGGCGAAGAGCGCGACGGCGAGGCTACCGGAGCAGGTCCAGACGAGCACCTGACGCACAGGCATGGTGCGGTTGCGGAAGTGGCGCTCGACGAAACGCCAACTCAGGTAGGCGAGCAGGAACATGAGTGCAACGGCGGCGGCCAGAGCCGGAGCGCCGGGCTCTGCGACGAGGTAGTAGCGGAGGAATACCAGGATGGGCCAGTGCCAGAGGTAGAGCGAGTAGGAGATGAGTCCGATTCCGACGGGCAACGATGAGGAGAGTGCGCGGGAGATCCAATTGCCGCCGACGGAGCCGAGGAAGAGGACGAGCGAAGAGCCGAGCACGGCCCAGAGAGCCTCGGGGACGTGCTCGTGCAGCGTGAAGGCGGGGTATAGGAGCGCGAGCAGCAGGAGTCCGGCGGCGGCGGTAGCCAACAGATGGCGGAGTGCGGCAGAGAGCGGACGAGAGGCGGGGAGAAGCGTGAGCAAAGAGCCGGCGCCCAGCTCCCATGCGCGGGTGGGGATGAGGTAGAAGGCCGGGGCAGAGCCGCCGACGCGGATGAGGGTGGCGTCTGCCGCCAGAGAAAAGAGAGAGAGAATGACGACGGTGGGCAGCAGGAGGCCGCGGCGAAGGCGCGTGCAAAGAAGAACGAGAAGCGGGAAGAAGATGTAGAACTGCTCCTCGACGCCGAGCGACCAGAGGTGCAGGAGGGGTTTGAACTCGGCGGTGCGTGCGAAGTAGTTGGTGTCTCGCCAGAAGTAGATGTTGGCGACGAAGCCGAGGCTAGCGAAGAGGCTCTTGGTGTAGCCCACGAGGTCCACGGGCAAAAGCAACGCGGCGGAGACGGCTGAGACGGCGAGCAAAACGACGCAAAGGGCGGGTGCAATGCGGCGGATGCGGCGCTCGTAGAAGCGGGCGATGGAGAAGTTGCCGGAGAGCGCCTCGCGCCAGATGACGTTGGTGATGAGGTAGCCGGAGATGACGAAGAAGATGTCCACGCCGAGATAGCCGCCGGGCAGCCAGTTGCCGGAGAGGTGGAAGGCGATGACGGAGAGGACGGCGACGGCGCGCAGGCCGTCGATGTCGGGCCGGTAGGCCGACTGGTGGGCGTCCGCGGAGCCGCGGCCGTCAATCATGGGCGAGGCCGCCGAAGTGACGCGCGCATCTGGAGTGGATGGTGTGCAGGGGACATCAGCGAAATTCTAGCAGGGGGAGAGGAGCGTGTCTGGCGGGGCGAAGGCAAAGGCTCGCGCTGAGGTTACAGCTGGCGGGCGAAGAATGCCTGCTCCATGCCGGCGCGGAATGCGGGCTGAAAGAGGGAGAGTGTCTTGGAGCCGAGGTGGTTGTCGTCGGAGAAGAGCGAGTAGCCGTCGCGGATGTAATCGCAGCGGCCGCCCTCGCACTCCGGCAGGTCGGGGCGGATGAAGGTGATGTCGCTGCGGCCTGAGAGGTGGGAGATGTAGAGGTTGTTGGCCGCCAGGAAGTCGCTCTGCATCATGAAGAGCGGCTGGGTGACGGGGCGGTGGAAGGCGAGCGAGCGGCCGAGGCCGGTGGCGAGGTCCCAACCGGGCTCGGCGATGGGGCCGACGACGATGACCTGCTTGCCGTGCTCGCGGAGCCGTGCGATGAGGCGGTCGAGAGCTTCCAGAAAGGCTGTTGGCTGCTGGGATTGCGGAACAGGGCCGTCGGGCGTGAACATGGGGACGTCCGGATACCAGGTCATGGCGAGCATGATTGTGTGCACGCGAGGGAGCGTGAGGATGGCGTCGTAGTTTTTCTGCGCGATGCCCATGCAGCGGGTGGATTCGTTGAAGTCGGGCGTGGGCAGGCAGGAGTTGACGGGGACCAGCAGGCCGTTGAGGCGGTACTGGCGCAGAACGTTGGATACGATGGGCGCGAACATCTGGGCGTGGGAGTTGCCATAGAGGACGAACTCGGCGTCGGAGGGACGGTGCGAGGGGAGGTTGAGGACGCAGCCGTGGGAGCCGCCGAAAGGTATCAGTTCGGTGAAGCGGCAGCGGTAGCTGGTGTCAATGGCTTCGTTGATGCGTGCGGCCTGAGGGTCGAGACGACTTGGGAAACCGTGGGCGGCTACCATGATGGTGGCGGCTGTGGCGGCGAGCAGTCCGCCTGCGCCCACGGTGAGCAGGACACGGCGGACGGGCATCTTGCGGCTGCGGAAGGGGCGTTCGACGTAGCGCCAACTGAGGGTGGCCAGCACGAACATCAAGACGACACCGGCGGCCAGCAGCAGAGCGGGGGGCTCCTGGACGTAGTAGTAGCGCAGGAAGACCAGGATGGGCCAGTGCCAGAGATAGAGCGAGTAGGAGATGAGGCCGTTCCATACGAGCACGGGCGTGGAGAGCAGACGGGTGAGCCAACTGCCGCCGCCAGCGCCGATGTGGATGAGCAGCGCGGCGCCGACGACGGCCCAGAGGGTCTCCGGGATGTGCTGGCGCAGGGTGCAGAACTGCGGGAAGAAGAGGCCGGTCAGAAGGATGGTGGCTGCGAAGAGGGACAGCAGGTTGCGCCAAAGCGCGGAGGCGATGCGCGACTGGGGGAGGATGACGAGCAGCGCGCCGGCACCGAGCTCCCATACGCGGGAGGGCAGAAGGTAGAAGGCCTGAGCCTCTCCGCCGATGTGGATGAGGACGGCATTCAGCAACAAAGAGAGAACGGATAGCCCGGCCACGACGGGTAGCAGGGCGGAACGGCGGAAGCGGATGCAGAGGATGATGAGCAGGGGGAAAAAAATGTAGAACTGTTCTTCGACGCCGAGCGACCAGAGGTGCAGCAGTGGCTTGACCTGGGCGTTGCGGTCGAAGTAGTCGGTATCGCGCCAGAAGTAGATGTTGGCGACGAATGCAAGGCTGGCGAAGGCACTCTTGGCGAAGCCGAGGAGGTCGAAGGGCAACAGCAGCCCCAGGGATACGATGGCGCAGGCCAGCAGCACGACGGAGAGGGCGGGAGCGATGCGGCGGATGCGGCGCTCGTAGAAACGGGCGATGGAGAAGTTGCCGGCTATGGCCTCTCGCCAGATGACGTTGGTGATGAGGTAGCCGGAGATGACAAAGAAGATGTCCACGCCCAGATAGCCGCCGGTCATCCAGTGGTCGGAGAGATGGAAGGCGATGACGGCGATGACGGCGACGGCGCGCAGGCCGTCAATGTCGGGGCGGTAGGCGGACTGATGGGCGTCTGCCGAGCCGCGACCGTCGAAGCCACTAGCAATTTGCTGGCGGACCGAAGGCGCCGCGGTAGGGGGAAGCTCAGTTGGCATTTTGAACGATTCTAGCAGGGATAAGTGACGTGTTATCAAGGGAACAGGGGATAACGGGGAGGGGAGAAGCATGTAAGCGACAGAAAACCGAAGATTAATGTATAAATAAAGCAGGACGTTCGATTGGAACGACGTCCGGCAGGCGACCGACGGCTGTAGATGCCAGAGTCGCAACCTCATTGTGAGGCTCCTGTTGTGACAGGCGGGAGAGGGAACCGGGGCAACGGCAGGAGCCACCCGAAACCCATAAGCCAAAGATTTATAAGCAGTAAGCGAGTTTCAGCAGGACTGGGATTCGAGATCAGGAACAAGCCGGCAAGGCACAGGAACCAAGGCTGTGCGGCTGGACAGGATTCAAAGGGAATGAGCGCCGCCGCAGGGGGAACGACCCCTTCCGGAGCGAACAGGCAAGCAGGTCACAACATCGACCGCGCCCCCATTCAAAAGGTTTGCAGGATGCAGCTACGACAGGCAGAAGGTAGGCACACGGCGCAAGGCTCAACAGAGCCTGCCGGAAGAGTGCGCCGCAGCCGTAAGACAGCACGCACCCAAAGCACATCCCCACACATCCTCTCCAACGCCCACCCAACCGCCCGGGGCTGATCCCCGAGGCGAAGATGGAACCGAAGGCCTTGTCTGCCGCCCGCAACCGGTGAAACCGGCGGGCAGAAAGAGACAGGGAATGGCAAAGGAAATCTACATCTCATCGACGCCGCACGAGACACGTCTGGCGGTGGTGGAAGACGAGAAACTCAACGAAATCTATTACGAGCGTGAGAACGAGTACACGCTGGCGGGCTCCATCTACAAGGGGCGGGTGACGCGGGTGCTGCCGGGCATGCAGTCGGCGTTTGTGGACGTGGGGCTGGAGCGCGACGCGTTTTTGTACGTCACCGACTTTATGGAAGAAGGCGCGGTGGACTCCTCGGAGTTCGACACGGCGCCGACGGGCGGACGGCGGGAGCGCCGCAGCCGCGGAGACCAGCCTGCGGGCGAGGGTGAAGCTTCGACCGGCAACGAAGGCGATGAACTAGGCGAGGGTGCTCCGGGCGCCGACGGCACGCGCCGCTGGCATGGACGCCGCCGCCGTGGACGCACACGCAGCGAACTGAATCAGGCTCCGACTGTTGCGCCGGAGGTGGTGATAGACGGCGGGTTTGACGATGGCACGGCCAAGCCTGCGATTGGATTCAGTGTTGCCCCGGTGGAGAGCGCAGGCGAGGAAGGCCAGACGGAACAGCGAGTGGAGCGCAGCGAAGTTCGGCGTGACGAGGGACGTCGCGACGAGGGACGGCGCACGGAGCGTGGATCCGACCGCGGCGGACGCGGACGGGGACGCGGGCGCGAAGAGCGCGGGAGCGTGCGGCCGCGCGAGGAGTTCAGCGAGGGCGGGCAGGAGTTTGTGGCCAAGCCGACCGAACCGCTGCTGTTGCCGGGCGAGTCGTTGGCGCGTTACCGCAAGGACGAGAGCGCGGGCGGGAAAGACACATTCGAGATTCAGGCGCAGTCCGAAACCACATCGTCGGCGAAGAAGCCTTCGAGTCTGGTGGAGGAACCGCTGAGAGGCTGGGACGGCGGATTTGTGCTGCCGGGCGAGACACGTTCGGCTGTGCGCAGTGAAGCGCCGCGCAGCGAGGCCGTGCGCAGCGAGACGCCGCGTCGCGAGGAACGTCAGGAGGGTCGCCGCGAGGAGCGGAGCTTCGACCGTAGCGGGGACCGTGGGCGGGGCGGACGCAACCGCCGCGGCGGACGCGGGCGCGACGAGCGCGGTGAGCGGCGCGAGCAGACGTCCGCGGTTGTGCCGCCGGTGGAAGTGACGGAGATTGTCACAGAGTACGAGCCGGAGGAGGCGTCGGCCACACATCGCGTGGAGACGAGCGGGGTCAGTGAGCTGCGCGTGGATGCGCCAGTGCTGGACCCTGTGCTGGAAGACGAGACGGTGTTTGAGGACGAGGTGGTCGAGGAGAGCGAGATTGCTGCCGCGACCGTAGTTGAGCCTTTGCACGATGTGACGACCATCCTGCCTACGGGCGAGATGGTGGAGGAGACCGTGCTGGAGCCGCAGGCCGAGGCGGACACCTTTGCCGTGGAGTCGGAGCGTGTTGCCGAAGCGCCCATCACGCCGATTGTGCAACCGGTGGCGATACAGGCTGCCGACGTGCGCAAGCCGAGCGAGTTTGCTCCGGGCGAGGGAATCATCGAGGAAGAGATCATCGAAGAGGACGAGTTTCCTTCGGGTGAGGTGAAGGCTTTCTCGGCAGCCGGTGGACGCGAAGAGATCGAAGAGATGGAGGAGGAGAGCCTGGGTGCCGAGGCGCTGGGCTCGATGCTGCGTGACCTGAGCATTGACGAGATGACCAGCGTGACGCCGGATCAGGAAGATGAGGCCGAGGAGACTGAGGAGTTCGAGGAGAGCCTGGTCGAGGCCGACGAGGAGATGGAGGAAGAGAGCTTCACCGGAGAGGATGAGGCAGAGGAGATTGTCGAGGAGGGCGCTGTTGTAGAGGAGGGCTCTCCCGCCGATGCTGCTGCTGTGCCGGAGCGCCGCACGCGCCGCCGCAGCCGTCTGGGACGCCGCGGAGACCGTGATCGTGGCCGCGATCGCGACCGAGATCGCTACCGTCGCGATAGCAGCCGTCGCACCGGCGGAGAGCGTGAAATCCGCGGACCGCGCCGCGCGCCAGCCGGACCGATTCCGTTGATCAGCGACCTGCTGAAGCCGGGGCAGGAAATTCTGGTGCAGATCGCCAAGGAGCCCATCGCCAAGAAGGGCGCGCGCATCACCAGCCACATTGCGCTGCCCGGGCGGTTCCTGGTGTTCATGCCCACGGTGGGGCATGTGGGCGTGTCGCGCAAGATTGCGTCGGACGAGGAGCGCCGTCGGCTGAAGCAGGTTCTGATGAGCGAAAAGGGCGACGCGCCGGGTGGCTTTATTGTGCGCACGGCCGCCGAGGGCGCCAGCGAGGAGGAACTGCGCTCCGACCTGCGCTTCCTGATTAACCTGTGGAACGGCATACGGCAGCGCAGCGAGGAATCGAAGCCTCCGTCGCTCATCTACCACGACCTGAATCTCATCGAGCGCATTCTGCGCGACCAGGTGACGGACAACTTCAGCGGCATCTGGGTGGACACGGAACCGGAGTACGAGCGGGTGCTGAAGTTCCTGCAACGCTTCCAGCCCAGCCTGATGAAGCGCGTGAAGCTGTACGGCAAGGACACGCCGCTGTTCGAGCAGTTCGGCATCACAGAGGAGATCAACAAGGCTCTGCGGTCGAAGGTGTGGCTCAAGTCCGGCGGGTCCATCGTCATCAACCAGACCGAGGCGCTGGTGGCGATTGACATCAACACGGGCAA
>Ga0316220_1000727_pt1 | contig 43944 bp, 32 predicted proteins | sample TBH18005metaG_FD_203632 | JGI IMG/M metagenome (GOLD analysis project Ga0316220, IMG submission 203632) | Freshwater microbial communities from Trout Bog Lake, Wisconsin, USA - TBH18005 | ecosystem: Environmental > Aquatic > Freshwater > Lake > Hypolimnion/Profundal zone | place: USA: Wisconsin... | reverse complement strand
GGATTGCCGATTCCACGCGCGCCGAGTCGGCTTGCAGGTAGGATATCACGGAACCCACCGTACTGCGCATGGCCGCTGCAGTCGCAATCAAATCGTGGCCGGTGAGGTCGTGGACGCGCCGGCAAAACGTCTTTCGTCCGGTGTGGGTGGCAAGAGTCCCGCCGCGGATTCCTGCTTTGGAGAAAATCCGCTTGAAGCGCCGCCATCCTGCCGACGGGTCCATCGGGGCCATCGATCGTGATTTGCGGGAGAGAAAAAGCGGTTCGTCGGCGCGGGCGCCGGGGCGCTCGGTATTGAGATAGGCGGCGATCGCTTCGGCGGCCTCGCGGTGAAGCGGCAGCGACCCGCCCTTCCACTTGCCTTTGCAGATGCACCGGGGAAGATGAATGCGCGGCAGCGGATCGCCATCCCACGCATCGCGAATTCGCAATCCGAGAGCCTCCTCGATCCGCAACCCGGCGCGTACGCACACCAGAAACAGAGCCTTGTCCCGGCGGGCGTGCGGTCCGTCGATTGCGGAAAGGGCGGCGGCAACTTCGCTATCAGTCAGGGAACGGCATCCTCTCATGGTCGCAAGATACGAAGGGGGTTTCGGGGCTTTTTCCGAACGCAAGACATTACCTAAAACATTGCGTTCGCGGGTTTGGCCCGGCTATTGAATGCACAAACGCAATGAACTGGTGGCAAGGCGTATGAGTGCCAGATGGAACGGGGCGGGGGGTAACGGGCGTTCCAAACGGGGCGGTTACGTAACGGGCATTTCGTAATTTACGTAAGGCGCGTGGGACAGGGCACCGCGTGAGCACAATCTAGGAGTATGCGACCGAGACTAACCAGTGACGCCGAAATCCGAGCCACCTATGCTTCCATGGAGCAATCCGGGGAGAAGATCACGATTGAAACCCTCCGCGCAAAGATTGGGAGCGGGGTGGCGACCGCGCGCCTCACCGAATTCCTGCGAAAAGAACGCGCCGAAGCCAGCAAACAAAAAGAGGCAATTCCGTCCGCGGTGGCCAAGCTGTTTTCCGATGCCGCCGTAAAACTGCTCGCCGCAGCACGCGATCAAGTCGCCGCGGAATTCGAGGCGGAACGGAGCGAATTGATCGAGGGCCAGAAGCTGCTTGAGAGCGAAAGCCTGGCCCTGCGGCAGCGGCTCGATGAGGGCGCCGCGCAAATGGAGGTTTTCAGGGATGAGCTTCAAAAGGCGAAAGCCGATTTGCTTGCGGCAAACGTGGAGATGGCTAAAACCGTTTTGGTTCTCCAGGAGCGTGTCGCCCTGGTCGCGCAGCATGCCGAAGAACGAGACAAGTGGAGCCAACGAACGAGGCAACTCGAAATCCACCTGGCCGTGGCGCGGGAAAAACTCTACGCAGCAGATACGCGAGGACGGGGCGCATAAAGGGATCGTTCATAAATGAACGGCTGCAATGCGCCGGTATTCTGGGACGCCGCCCATCTGGCCCGAGCGGGAGAATCCCCACCCGACGCCCTGATTAACGCTGACATCAATGCTGTCGAAAAGTGCGGCAGCAGTTAGAAAAGAACCAGTTCGTCCAGTTCTTCTTTCGGCTGAGCCGGAACACGAGCGGGAACGCGTTGAGGAACGACCCGCAACGCTGGAACCGGCAAGGGAGCGACGGCAGGAAGCGCGCTGCTGGGAATCGTGCCGCGGCGAATCAAGATATCGCGAATCGCCGAAAACATCCGCGCAACGTCGGGTTTGCCCGCCGCGGGATCGCCCAGAGTGCTGGTAAAATGGTGTTGGAAAGCCGTCGCGAGCGCTTCTGCCTCCCGTTGGAACGAGGACTTGCCGCGCCTGTAAATGGATTCTGCTTCCCGGACGGTCGTTCCGTCCAAAATAAAAAGTCGATAGGCGCGATCCAGTTCGGGCGACACGCGAATCGCGTCCAGGGCGCCGTCCAGCACGGCGGCGCAATCCCGCGCCAGCAGATCGTTCGTGGAATCGGCTTCCTCGCTGGGCACCCAGTCCCAAGAGGCGAATTCGACGGTTGTTTTTAGCTCATCGATCCGCGCGCGGATTTCCTGGACGGCGGACCGAAGGCAAAGCCGGAGGTAATGGTGAAAAAAGTGCGGCCTCAGCCCTTCGGCGCAGTGACCGACAGGTGCGTAAGTTCGGGCTGCACGACAGGACTCGGCCCAGATCACTTCTTCGGCGTCATGCGCCAGGAAGGGATAATGGCGTACGAAGGGCGCAATGTGCTTCTGGGATAGGGGCCGAACCATGCCGGTCCAGAACGGGGCTGCTTCCAATGGCCGGCGGAGCACAGCAAGCAATTCCAAAGGGTCGGAATCAACCGCGTGGGCAATATCGGCAATGCTCGCGACCGTTTTCGCGGTGGCTCCATTGATGGCGCGATCAGTGATCCACGGGCACCACATGAGCGCGGCTCCGGATTCCCAGAGAACCCTCCACACTTCGGTGCGTACGGAAGCTTGCTCTGGCGTGAGAATGATTTCGGTTGATTTTGTAAGCATGGCGCAAGATACGGACGCTCCGGAAAGCCCTTTGACTGTGGCCATGGACGCCCGAAACGCTCAATGTTCCGTTCATTTCGGGAGGGGTTTTGCTGCGAGAAAGAGCGCAGGTGCGAATGGTTGGACTGTAAATGCCCCGCCTTTTTGAGACATTGGACGGCCAAGCGTGATGAATGAGGGGTTTGACTCCGCCCCTCATTCTATTCCCAATCCATGACTTTTCTCACTCCATGTTTCCTTCTGGGCGAACGGGTTCAAAACCATTTGGCAGGATATTCCATGATCGTTTGCGCCCTCACGCCTTCCATTAGCGCCTTGATATACGGACCCCTTACGCTCAGAGTTTGCCGACGGCCCATTTTGAACGCAACAAATGTCCAGCCATTTATGGGACACACCACTAGGTTATTGCCCCCCTAGTTCCAGCGGCGGTCGTGGTCAGGGAGCAGGTGTCCAGCGACAATTAGAGTCAAGGCGGAGGTCAGTTTTGATTGTCGTTGTACAAGCAGGGTTCGAACGATGCTCAGACTCTTGCCGATGAAAAGCCACTTTTCGATAACCTGCGAAGCTTTCTTACTGAACGTGGTCGTTCTTGCTGACCAGCCAAAAATCGATCTTTTTTTGGGACAAACGCAAAAGCCGGTTACTTGCTGAGGGTGACGACTGACCTACCGAGCCCTGACTCAAACCTGATCGACCGCAGAATCCTGTGGGCCGTCGATCAACTCTGCGGATTCCCGCCGATCCTGGCGGGTTTTCTCACACGAGTGCCTCGTTTCGCCGTAAGGGGCTATCACGATGAAAACACGCCAGGCCGAGATGGCCAGCCGACCGGGCGCCATCGGGTTGGCAACGATCCCCAAAAGGGCTTTCCGGAGAAGAGCGGCAGTGAGCGGCAAACCTCTCGATCCCGAATCAAACCAACGCAAATAAAATCAACCAACTACATCAACATGACACCTAATAACTCCAAATTCACAAAACAGGAACTCGATAACGTCCGATCTCTCGCAGTTTTGGAAATCGTAACCGTGATGGGCAAGGCAGAACCCAAAGACTGCTGGGTAAGGCCCGCCCTGGAAGCGACACTCGCCACAGCCATTGAGGATGCACAATGCATCGATGATGTCGCAGCTTACATCTATCCTTGGGCAGCCGGATTTGCGGACGCTTACGCCAAGCACCTCTCATTGTCAGGCCCAAGCAAAAACTAATTTTCTCGATTCCCGAACAGCGTCGCTCGCTGCTGAGGCCCCTCAGCATCTGGTTCCAACCCGAACGAACATCGGGTCGCAGAAGTTAGCTGGCGAAAGTAATGCACCAGCAAGCTCCTCGTCGGAAAATCGTGACAACTTTCTCTAAATCTTCCAGTCGTCGCCAGGCATGATTCGGCGCATGAACTCATCGAAGAGCGGCACAGTGAAGGCGGTATCCCCGTGGCTGGGACTCCAGATCATTCCTTTTGAGATCAACTGATTTCGCGTTGGGCCGAGGGCCGTCACGTCGCGATTTAACCTCTCGGCGATGTCGCCGGAGCGATGCGGGCCGGCACCGAGTTCGGCCATGGCCCGCAAATATCTCTTTTCCAATGGCGTGAGCCGGTCGAATCGAACGCGGAAGAAGCTTTCGTCGAGGTCCGCGATGGCAGACGTTGACGCCAACTCGACGTCTTCCAGAGTAATGGGTGACTTCGTGGCGGTATCCCATGCGTGCTTTCCCCATTCCTGCAGGAAGTAAGGATACCCGTGCGTCTTCTCGACGATGCGTTCCAATGCGTCAGGCTCCACCTCTACGCCTTCCGCTGCCGCGGGCTTTGCAATCGCCAGTCGCGCCATCGGCGGTGGGAGCGGACCGATCACAGGAAAATCGAAGAGGCGCTCGGCGTAAGATTTCGCCCGGCCCATCTGTCCCCTTAATTGCGGCAGGCCGGCTCCGACCAGGACGACGGGCAGGCGACGCTGGGCGGCGCGATGTAACGCGGTGATGAGCGCCGCCAACTCCTCTTCGGCGACGTACTGCAACTCGTCGACGAACATCACCAAAGCCGTGCCTGCTTTCTGCGCTGCCGCGCCTGAGGCTTCCACCAGGGCCTGCAAATCGTGCTCCAAATCGCCGTTGTCGGCCAGACCCGGCTCTGGATCGAAATCGAATCCCACTTCAATGTCGGAATATTTCACCTTCAATGCCTTGGCGAAGCCGGCCAGCCCGCGCAGGGCACGCTGCGCCAAATCCTTCGCGCTGGCATTCCGCGAGAGTCGCAACAAGGCAAGTCGCAATTGCGGCGCCAGGATCGCAGGCAGCGACCGGCTCTCGGGTGCCTCGACGCGCAACGTGTGGAGACCCGTCGCTTCGGCGTCCTCCCTCATCCGGTCGAGCAAGACGGTCTTGCCAACGCCGCGCAAACCGACCATCAGAATGCTCTTGGTCGGCCGGCCAATGCGCGTTCGTTCCAGCGCAATGCGAACGGTTTCGCGCAGTTCATCGCGACCGGCCAACTCCGGCGGTGGGGTACCAGCCCCGGGGGCGAATGGGTTTCTTACAGGATCCATGCCGCACATTAGGTGGAGTTTATGGAACTTACAAGGATTTTATAAACTCGCCAATTTACATCAAGTCCAGGGTCGATGCCACCATCGCTCGCCATGGCGAACTAAAACCAAGCGTAGGAAATCGCCCCCGAGGATCACTCCCTCAAAACCTCCTGTGCGATGCGTGCCTTACCCGACTGCCGTCCGGGCTCTCGGTGCATTGTCCCCCGTTTGTGGAAATAGCCGCCCAGTTGCCCGTGGAAATGGTTTTTCGAGGGGTCTCGCCCGCACCCATTCGCGGACGCTGGCGGCGACAGTCCGGTTGTCGTCCCGGCGCCAAATCCCGGCTAGCGGCAAGCGATTCCTTCCGGGGGCTTGGGAGCGGAGAAGGATTCGCCGACGGCCATGGAGGTGCAGAGGGCGAGCAAGGCGGTGCGGCGGTGGACGCCGGTCCCGGCGTCGAAGTCGGCGTCTCCTCTTGCCTTCGTCATGGCGACAATTCGGAAATCGACGGCGGGATCGTCGTAAGGGGGAACCCAGTCCTTCAGCAAACGCCGGTTAGGGCCGCGCGCCCGGTTCCGTGGCTGCGCTCACAAATCTGGAGTCGCTAGAACCGATTCCGTCTTTCAAATCGCTTCCACGCCCACTACTATCGCCGCGCGATGCAACCTCAAGTTACTCTCTTAAAACTGACGCTCTGCGGTCCGTCCGATGTGAAAAAGGAATTCACCATTGCAAGGGAGGTTATCGACGAGTGGAACATCCGGAATGGCGAGGTCAAAGGGTTCTGGATCAAGTATCAGCACTGGTCCACCGATGCGTATCCGGATCTCAATGACCGCCCCCAAGGCGTAATCAATCGGCAGCTTATTGATGGTTCGGACCTGCTCTTGGCCATCTTTTGGTCACGCTTCGGAACTCCAACTGGAGCAGCCAACTCTGGCACGGAAGAAGAAATTCGCCGTGGCATTCAAAACGGGAAGAAGGTGATGGTGTATTTTTCCAATTTGGAACCGCTTCCGCCGGAAGCTGATGCCGGGCAAATCCACCGGCTCTGCCAGTTTCGGCAGGAACTCTTCCGGCAGGGGTTATGTTGGACATTCAATTCGCGCGACCTGTCGATTCTTTGCTCGCACGGATTCGGGAGGGTCGGCGGACGCTCAAGACAGTAACTGGCGCAACTCCGTTTAATGGGATCAAGGCAGGGTTTAACGAAGCCTTCCTGATCGATGACCAGTGCAAGCAGAAGCTGATCGCCGCCCATGAGGGGTGCAGGGAAGTCATTAAGCCGTACCTGCGAGGAAGCGACATCGACCGATGGACATCCGACTGGGCAAATCTCTGGATGATCGTCCTGCCGTCCAGCAACGACTATCCTTGGCCATGGGCAGACTGGGGTGCCGCCGCCGAAGCAAAGTTCAAGACAGAGTATCCCAGCCTCTATGAGCACCTGAAGCCATTGGAAGCATCTTTGCTGAAGCGTCAGGACAAGGGGCGCCACTGGTGGGAACTGCGTTCTTGCGCCTACTAGGCCGCCTTTGAAAAGCCAAAGATCATCTACCAGGAGATCCAGTTTCATCCATGCTACTGTCTCGATGTCGCCGGGCGCTTTGGAAACAACAAGACGTTCTTTTTGAGCACCGACGACCTGTTTCTGCTGGCTGTTCTGAATTCTCCGCTGATGTGGTGGCACAACTGGCGATTTCTGCCGCACATGAAAGACGAGGCTCTTTCGCCCATGGCGTTCAAAATGGGGGAACTTCCCATCGCCGAACCCTCCGCTTCCATCCGAGCGTCCGCGGAATCCGCCGTCCGCCGCTTGATTGAAATTACCGCGCTCCAGCAACAGACCCACCGCACGATTCTCGACTGGCTGCGCATGGAATACAGCATTGAAAAGCCGACCAACAAGCTCCAGAATCTCACCGCGCTCGACTCGGATGGTTTCGTTGCCGAAGTGAAAAACAACCGGGGCAAGAAACTCCCGCTTACCGCCGCCGGGTTGCACGCGCTGCGCGAAGAATACCAACGCACCATCGAACCCTCCCACGGCCTCGCCGCCGAAGCGCTGAAACTCGAATGCGAACTCAGTGACCTCGTGAACCAAGCCTACGGCCTGACGCCCGAAGAAACTGCGCTTATGTGGGAGACCGCACCACCCCGCATGCCCATCCCGAAGCCACCAAAACCCAGTTCCGCAAACTGCGGCTAGAGGGCTCTTTGCGCCAACACTTGCGCCATGCTGCCATGCACAAACTGTGTTTATCCGGTTTTTTGGGGGTGTCCAATCATGGTAAACGCAATGCGAACACCCGTCACCCGGCACAGGGGACCGGGGGGCGTGTGGCCACCCGGCCCCGTTGCAAACGAACCCTAGAGTTCCTCCGGGTTGTCCAGCCCCGCGGCCTGCAGCGCTTCCTCAAACTCGGGGTATTCCCCCGCGTAGCGGATGATGTCATCGTCGGTAAGGACGGTGTACAGGGTGCCCACGATGCAGTGGGTGCGCGGGTGTTGCCAGGTGGAATAGGTCTTGGCCACGCAGCGCTTGGTGCGAGTGCTCACGAAGAGCGCGCGCAGTTCGACCCCCAGCCAGACCTCATCATTCCCCTCCCAGCAAGGAGCAGGCAGGGTGATGCGGACGTGTTCGTTCTCGGTTCCGCCGACATCGGCGGTGACCGTCTTACGGGAAAAACCCGTCGTATTTGTTGACTTAGTCATATTGCATTTATGTTTAGTTTCGTGAGGATGCGTCCGCTGCCGGGCGCAACTACCGCGCGTTGGCGGCAACTGCGTTTGCCTTCAGCAGACCTACATCCTTACGCACGGAAGCAATCCAAGCGCGTTTCCGCATTTGTCCCTGGGGGCCGTGAAAACCAGGTTCGTTAATCCTCGCGTGCGCGCGCACGCGCGTAACGGGGCAAGACGGGGGCGCGCATTCGGAACGCCAGTCGGCCCGCGGATTGCGAAAGCGTTCGCGATGCTCCGTCTCTTGCGTCCTGCTCTCCGATGACGGCGGCGGGCACAAGCCCGAGGTTCCCGGCTTCTTACTGTTCTTCTCCTCCGTCTTGGGTCGCCTCCGCCATCGCGACCACCCCTGCAAATGAAGAGCCCTTCTGCGGATACCCCATCGAGTTCACCTCCAACGTCGCTATCCATGTCATTAAGCGCTCATCAAATCGATGTTCGGCAAGGAACGAATCTGCCCCCGGATGGAAGATTTCAGGCGCGAATCGTCCCAGGGAATCGCCCGAGAGCAGTTTGCTGCCAAGACCTGTGACGATTTCGCGAACCATGTTCATTGTTATTCTGGGGGCGGCAAGGGACGCACGCCCGAAATCCGGAGCGACGCGAACCGCGATTCCGCACAACCCGCGCTCAAGCGCAAGATCGCAGTTCATCAGAATCTTTTCGAATACCTCCCCGCCGAAGTGAAACCAGAAGCGACCGTTGCTCGTTTGGATCACCGGAGCGAGTCCCTCATCGATCCCACATCCACGGCGTACGTGCTCGGCGAACGACTGCGAAACCGGCCGGCGGCGGCCACCATAGTCAGGGCCATAATCGGTGTCGTCCACCGGGTCAGGCACCGAAACAACGTCAATTTGCCCGCCGTCGCGCCTGACAATTCGGTGCGTGGAACCGGCCATAGTCACCAATTGCCCACCTTCTCCGAGTTTCTTGATACGACCGATCATTTCGCCGGTCCTGTCGTTCTGAATGGCCAGGGCAAGATCGCTGGAATTGATGTTTGAGTGAACAGTCATCTCGTCTTGAGCATGCTCCGCGAACCGGCTCCAGCCACCGGAAAGGTGCAGGCGCCCACGTTGCTCTTCAAGTTTTCCCTCTTCCCGCCACACGCGGATTACCATTTCACAAAGCGATGCAGTATCCGATTCCGGCCATACGCTTCTTGCTAGTTTAATCAGGGAGTCCTGAGAGCGGCCGACTTCGCGGTTTTGGCGAATGTAGCTGATGACCTGTTGGGGCAGAACGTCCCATCGACGCACTCGGTGCTTGTAATCCAGGACTCCATCCACGGCGGTGACGAGTTCGCTTGCCATTGCCGCCGCATCGATTGCGTCCCGCATGATAGGAACAATTCGCGTCAGTCCGGTGCGGCGACCGCCGCGCCCAATGCGTTGGAGCAGACCGGATGTGTCCGGGGGAGCGCCGTGTAAGGCAACCACATCGACGTCTCCGATATCGACACCGACTTCCAGCGTGTTTGTTGCAACCAGAACGGCGTCATGGAGTCGACTGAATGTATCCTCTGCTCTTTGCCGGTGCTCACGGCTCAAGCTGCCATGATGCGCCCCCACCCAAATCTCGCGATGCTTCTTCAGACGCCTCCGCAACAGGACCGTAAGGGCGTCACACGCCTTCCTTGAAACGACAAATACCAATGCCTTTCTGGTGCCTTCCGTAAGCAGCGCGGTCTCGATAGGCTTTGTTGCGTCACTGTTCTCATCCCCCAGGAAGAGTTGCGACACCAGATCGGCGGGACGCACTTGCGCGCCAAGCCTCAGCCATCCGGTTTCTTTCGTCAGGATGTCAATTGGGCGGCATCCCGGGCAGATAATTGCGCGGGCTCCCGCCCCAAGAAGTCTCTTGGCGAGAATCTCCGGTGCCGGCACCGTCGCACTGGCGGCACACACTTGCAGTCCTGCAGTAGCCGTCCAGCCATTGGCGAGAGCGGTCTCACGCAGCTTCCTTATCCGCGCCAAGAGAAATCGCAACTGATCACCACGGGACGTGGTGTCGAAGCAATGCGCCTCATCGACAAACACGCCAGCGACGTTCGCCAGCAAATGCGCCACGATCTCACCGGTGGCACGCCGAACGGAACGCCGCACCAACATGGAATCCAGCGACTCTGGCGTCGTGATAAGAACCTCGGGGAAGGAGTCCGCGCCTCGAAAATCGCTGGTCTGAGCCGCGCATGCCCAACCCAACTGCGCAAACGGGGTTTCCAGTCGCGCCGTAAGATCCGCTACCAGGGCGCGCGTCGGCGCTACGACGAGCAACCGCGGGCCGCGACTCAGATTGCCGATGGGGCGGCGAATCGCCCAGGTGAGCGGCGCAATGACGGCCTCTGTTTTCCCCGCCGCCGTCGAGGCGCACACCAATACATTTTTTCCTTCAGCAATGGGTTCGATGGATGCCCGTTGCACATCAGTAAGAGATGGAAAACCAAAAAACGCACGTCCAACATCTCCCAATCCATCACGCAATTGCCGATCCGCCCGCGTCTCGTTCGTATCAGGCATACGTCGTATCGAGTTTCTCCAATAGGTGTCGGATAAAGCGCCTGGGATTCCGTTCATTCGAACTCCGGGCCAAATCAGCGATGCATTGTTCCACCAAGGCGCTGCTTGCAGAAAGCCGGTCCTCTCCCAAGCCATATGCCTCACCGTAAAGCTTGCAAAGCCGTTTTCCCAAGTCGCGAAGTTCGGAGATTGTCGGCTCCCGCAGCCGGATTGTATTCAAGCAAGGCCCCAGTTCGGTTCGCAACCCGTCGATCGGATCTGAATCGGTGGTGCCGGGAGTAATCGCTATCGCAACAACCAAGCCGCCACAGCCCAACGCACGCTGCTCCATGGCAATTTCCCGCCAAGCCCTGAACAATTCGTAACGCTGCTCCCGCTCGTTTTTGCTGCGCCCGCTTTGAGCATAATCCACATCGGCCTCGTCGCACATGATGACCAGCCCATTTCGCGCGTTGGTAACGCAGCATGCCCGAGCCCACTCCCATATCAATTCGGCGCAACGCCGAGGCCGGTCATGACGGACCACTTTCAACGCCGGCACGACAAGCCCCGCCCTGCTTCGAACCTCGCCGGCCCCAACCTCCAGACTCAGGAAATCTTCGATCACCTCCCACATGTTCGGGTCTTCAACCTGAGCAGCGTCTACCCGCCGCAATACGTCGTAAAGCAACGGGCATCCTGATAGCTTGAGTCTTTCAGTGTCTTTGGTGCGAACCAATGCGGCCAATCGTTGCGAAAGACCATCAGGGTTATCATCTGGGAACTCAATATTGCGGGCTAAGGCTGCGAGCACAGTCATGGGCGCGCAGAGCGAAACACCCACCCCGTCAAGCACCACAGACCCGGTCGCCATATGGACGGCATGGGCCAGTTGTCGAAGGTGCGCCAAAGCATGACTCTTGCCCATTCCATAAGGACTTGCGATTAGCAAGAAAGACATCTCTCCCGCGGCTGCGCGATCCAGTGCATGTTGACACTCCACATTGACATCCTCCATTCCAACGCTTAGATCCCGCACGCTGTCTGGAGTCGACTGCCCGAGGCGTAGCGCGAGCAACGTCTGCCGGGCGCTTCGCCACGGAAGCGTGACATCGCGCCGAGAAACGCCCTCCACGTTCGATGGCCTATCGAAATTCAGTGACAGAGGTTTCCCTGTACCTCTCTCCACGAGTTCATCCAGGAATTCCGGTAGTCGCAAAATACCGAGGAGTGGGTAGTCCACCAGTCCTCTTAACCGTCCGGTTCCCGGCAGGATCTCGCGGATAACACAGTCTCCCTTGCGCGGATGTTGTGCGCAGATCTCCATTTATCCAATATCACATTTGTTGGGTATTTGATCGGCAGAGCGAATACCATCAAAAGCGCCCTGCACCAACTTAGCCAGTTCCTCGGCGGAATACTTCATTTCCCCCACCGCACCTTGCCGTTCAAGCAAACCACACCACGTTTTAACAAACAGTCGCCGTGCGTTAACCTCCAAAATTCGACTGGCTGTGATGTTGGCCAGGAGTACCGCGTTCTCGATTTGAAGCTGTCGGTCGAAATGCCAATTATGAACGTGCATGCCGAGCGAAAGCAGTTTCACGCCGATTGCCCTTAGCACCTCTTTCTGGTCGCCAAGTTCGCTCAAATCGATCTGCGAAGCATTATTGTTTCCTTTGTGGAAAGGGTCGCCGACAACGCTCACGCGCGATGCAAGCGCCTGATATCGTTGGAGCTTTTCGGCGATATCGGGCACTGTGGCCAATACGCCGAATAGCGGAACGCGACCCATACGCGCATCAGGCGCATCCATCATGACGCGCATTGAAACAAGGGCGCGTTCGAGCGCTCCACCCCGTGCGCTCAGGATAATGGTATCGATCTCGTCGAGCAGCAGGGCGAGTCCATAAACACCAGCATGGCGCAGGAACTTCGACAGAGAGAACAACAACGTCCGTCCGTGCTCAACCCGGTCGTTCGTCTTCACCACCTGCAAATGCAAAGACTGGCGTTCCTTTGTCGTAAGTGTGTCTGGTTGTCCCTGTAGCCAACGGAGTGCAGCATCGCCCTGCAGTTTATCCGTCAGGGGATCGCGCAGATGCTGGAGCAGCGCGATCATCACCCGGGCAAACGCGGGATGCGCCCAATCCTCATCTTCAAGCGCTTCAATCAAAAAGGTGAGCGTGTACTCGGGGTCGGGCGCTGTTGCCGCCTTCGCTCGCATGCTCTCCAAGGCGGCATGCGCCACTGCCCGAATGCCTTTCCGATCGCTATTCGGTAACTGCAGCGCCCTGACGATTCGCTCGTAGAGGCCGAACCAGTCGCCAAGTGAAATGTCCCTGCATTGCAAGTACGCTGTCGCCCAGTTTTCCTCCGTTGAACGTGCTTCGAGCGCCAGGAGGAAATGGGTTTTCCCAGCACCATACGGTCCAACAGCCAGCTTGAAATGTGTGTTCCTGCGGCAGTAGTCACGTAAATAGACGCTTGCAAGGCGATCCAACCAGTCATCGAGACCCACGGACCATGCTGGCAGAACACGACCGGCGATCTCGGTGGCCGGTGGGGTGCCTGTTGCAGCGAGGTTGATCCATGCATCGCTTAGATCATCAGGCGATAGGGAAGCGAATGGAAAGACAGAATCGGACATAAGTTAGCTGGGTGAAAAAAGTTCTGCCGCCATTCGTTTAATAAACTCCCGAACGCAGCCGTGGGCGAGATTTTTGCTGGCGCTCTGTGCCGCGGCGGGAAGTCCGGCCCGCGCCGCGGAGACGCGATCTTTTGAAAATCCGCCGCTTTCGGCGATTTCAAGGAGCTTGCCGCCAAGCTGCAGGAAAAACGCGGGATGATCGGGGGCCGGATCCGTAAGTTCGTCGAGCCGACACCAGATAGCGCGTGGATTTCGCGGAGGCAGCGAAAACGGCGTTGTTTCTTCCATGCGCTCCACTCGATCGGACAGCGCGCGATAGTTTTGCCGGGCCAGTTGAATGAAATCGTTGGTGGTGGCATAGATCACCGCGCATCCTGGTGTCTTTCCGGTGGCAAGCGAATCCACCATGTTGCGTAGATTTGCCATATGCTGCTGTTGTGACCGCAATGGTTCGGGGCGCAAATGTAAATCTGCCCCAGCCTCGTCGATCAAAACGATCAGCCCCCGATATCCCAGTTGCCGGGGTAGCGTCAGAAGTGATTTTAGCCACGCCGCAGCGTTACGTTTTCCAAGCTGACCCAGAGGTCGGGGAAGGTGGCTGTCGTTTCGATATAGATCGGCAAATAAGACCCGCAGGGTGTCATCAGCGTGAAGAAGCGCGCGAAGGGCATCCGTGATAAAACTGCGGTCATGCTTTCGGCGGACATAGCAGCCCACGAGATTCCGGAATTCGACGTTTCCTCGCGAGGCCGAATTGAACGCCTGAAGCTGCTGATCAGAGATTTGAGCAAGCAACTGGGACAGACCGAGCCGTGATTTACCCGTCCCGGCGCTGTACGGCGCCGAGATTGAATTTGCGATTGCGCGATATGTTATGGCTAACGAACCAAACGGCTGATGCTGCGTCCCGCACTGGAGCCTGGCGGTGACAAACCCCTCGCGGGTGGCCGTTACTTCCAGCGCCTGCAAGAAATGGGTCTTACCTCGTCCGTATGGACCTTCGACAAAACGTAGCTCGGCCCCACCGGCGGCAATAAACGGAAGGCTTTCCTTGCGCCACCGCTCCAAAAAACCGTCCAAACCGGTTGAAAGTCGCATCGAAATTTCCCGGTCATCAAGCGTGCCAAAACTCGCCAGTTGTCGAATTGAGTCGTGCGGATTTCGAGTGTCCATCCGTGAAGGCTACAGGGGTCTGACTGCAAGCCGGGCCGCGGCGGTCTCACCGCCCGGCGAGTGTTCGAGAGAGGGAATGAAGATCGTGTCTTTGCTTTCCCTCATCGACGGCGCCTGAGTCGCAAGCCTCTGATTTCCGCAACTCCAGCCGTGCAGTCCGAAACGAGCGAGATCGTACACAAGCTGGTAGAGCGGATATGGCTCCATGTTTTTGGCCTCCGGTGCGCGACGAAACCGCTCCGAGCGCCGGGCACGATCCAGCACCATTTCGCGGTGCAAATCCCGCACTGGAACAAATCCATCAGCCATTGCCCCAAAGGATCGACAATAATCCATCGCGGTCGTCAGTTCCTGGAAGAACTCTTCGCGATGGAAGGGGACCGCATCCAATGCCGCCCGATCTTTCTGGACCGCCTCGAAGAGCTTCCTGCCGTCGGTTTCTTTGTGTATCCCGATCCGCACCCCTCCGAGACTCACGGTTGCCATTATCCCATCGTAAGCAACAGTGAAAATTCCGATTCGGTCCAGATTTGTAAGCATCTCAGTTGAGAGGCCAGCGTCCTTCGCAAGATGGTGTAACATCTCACGCCGAGAAGCCATTTCCTCCTGGAAACGTCTCCGCGCCGCAGCCGTTCCCTCCCGCAGACTGTCCACGACTTTCGCCCAATCGAAGCGTTCGGCCAAGGTCAGAGCCCGCTCCAATGCGTCCGCAGCGCCTGGTTGGGCACTCTCGACGGCTTTGCATGCGAGGGCGATCTGCTTGGAAACCTCTTGGAGCTGCTTCAGTTCCCCCAGCAGGGCGGGGCCTGTGGGCTCAATTCCCGCGATTGAACGATCATCCGGGTTGGTCGGATTACTTCTGGGGTCGATGCGAGATGTGATCTCCATCGGGCCAGAATGCCCTATTTTCCCAGGGCAGGAAAGTCCAAATTCTTCTCCCTCGAAGTGCCTCCGTGAACACAGAGGCTTTGGATGTTTTATTTCCGCGGGTGCCAGACAGGAAAAAGGAGATCTTCAGTGGTTCCGCTCCATAACGGTACCGATGCATTGGCACAAAATGCGCGTTCTTTGTGATGGGACGCGGGCGCCCTGCCTAAGATCAGCGCCCTCGTTATTCGGCTACTTGCTGGGTGCGCCGTCCACGTCCCTGCTGCAGGGAAGGAGCTTCGCAGTTCGCAAAATCGCAATGATTCCGGTGCCGATGTAACCGCCCAGAAACTCCGGCAACGAATGGCCCATGTTAGCCGCGATGGTGCCAAGCAGGGTGAAAAAATTCAAGGTTCCTGCATTGACCAGGGCGGCTTCGAGAAGGAGCGTGGCGCAAAGGTGACGCAATGTGTAACAGGTGATTCCCTCGTCGTCTCCCAGAACGCGCCTCGCGGCCGCCCGCAGCGCATCCTGAAGCGCTTCCCGGAATTGGCGGCACGAAGCGGAGTCGAAGTCTGAAATCCGAGAAGAAAGGGTGATTTCCTTGTCGGCCTTGAGAGTAATCAGGTGTTTGCGGAGTTCGCCGGTCGCCCACTCCAGTATATCATTTCCCCGAATCAGATTGGCAATCGCGTCACGCCGCGCACGGTTGGTCTTTTTAACCCCTTTGATGCATGCGCAGAGCAAATTGCCGCGCACGCGCAGGTGCCGCAGGCGCAAAGCGAGATTTTCTTTAGGGCGCGCTCCGAAGACAATCGCAATCAATCCACCAGCGATCAAACGCTTTCCTCTCTTCCCCAGCCCCTCCCCCTTCGGGTCCTTATGCTCACTCGCCAATTCTTCGAGGAACACGGACAGGAACTTTTTTATCGTCGACCTCGGCACCAGACGAACAGCGGGATCAAGCGGCCATTTCCCGAGATTCTGAAGATTCCGCACAGTTCCTTGAAGGAGTTTCTTGACAACTTTGGCGTCGCAATTTCCGTGGTGCGAAGCGGAAATCTCGATCCAATGTTGGAGAATCGACTGATTCGGAACCGGGTGAAACTGTTGTGCAAATTCAGTCCATTCGGCGATTTTCCAACCACTGGGACATGTATGCAGCGACTCGGGCAGAAGCCGCCCCATTCCTCGCTCACCCAGCGGCAGGCGATTGGACCCGCCCAAAAGGGGACGAATTGTGTCGTTGCAAGGAGCGGTGTAATCCGGCGTGCGACTGGTGGCCTTATGGGGTGAAGTCCAGGGCGCGCCATCAAGTCCGACGGGCGTTCCCAGTTCCAGGGAGGCGAAGATATCGGATTCGGCGATATAGTTGCAGGGTATAATCAGCCTCCCCAAGAGTCCCGCAGCGACAAAACCAGAAAAACGGCAATGGCACCGGTAGTATGCAACACGGCTGACCGCTCTGATGAATGATGCCTCGTCGATATTTAACGGGCGAAGAAGGTCTTGGAGAGAGTCGCGACCGTCCTTGAAGAATCTGCGCCGCCGTGTGCGGTGGTTCCCAAACGCCCTTTGAACGAGTTGACCGGCAACGGAATCCGCTTTCCCGATGGGCAGAGGGATGGCTCCCAGTCCTCCCCCCTTCTGGGGCAGCAGCGCGACGAAGAACAGTTGCCCACCGAGTGTCACGAAGTCAGACAAGCTGTAATACGCGGCGTAGCGGCGGAGGTTCTCCCATGGAATCCCGACAAGGCCCGAGAGGACAATGATCAACGACGCAAACCACCGGGGTCTGCCGAGGTGCCGCAGATTCTCAGAAATGTATGCGGTTGCCTTCCCGACGATCTCGAAGTCCTCGTTGTCGGGCAAATACACGCCTGACGTGTGCCTGTGCCGGACCTTCGAACCGACAGCCGCGGTCAAAACCGATTCAGTCGGCTCTTGGGCACCGGCAGCAAAAAGTAGTTCATGGAGGTTTTCTCCACTGCACGCGTCTTGGTACACCTTTCCGAGCCATTCCGTCGCGTGATTGACGATAAGGGAGGTTGGCAGTGGACATAAGGGACCACCCGGCAGGAGCGAGTTGTCGATGTGTTCGCTCACGAGACCGGAGACAATCTGGGACGCGTTAGCTTCGGTCAATGCGCTGAGAACCGACTTTCTCGGTGCGTTCTCCGGGGTAAACCCAAGACTGGAGTCGTATCGCTCCGGATCCCTTTGCTGCCCACCCACTCCGGCTGGTATGTCAAACGGGATCGGCACGATGCGAGTTCGCATCCCTACGCCAAGGTTCTTGTCCGCAAGAGCGAGGAAGCTACGTTGCCCGTCGAAAACCCGCTGGCATATGCCTCCGGGACGTGCTCCGAGCAAAGCGGGCAAAGCTTCGAGACCGGCTGAACCCACGGAAGGGATTGCCTGATTGTCGGCTCCGTGAATTCGTTTCACCACCTCCGCAAGAGGGGGCGCGTCAACCCCAACCCAATCGGGCTGGAGAACGACGGGGACGTCGTGCGAACCAAGCCCGGCCAAGTGGTTCTGCGCTTCGTTAATGTCAACCAAGGTGTTTTGAAGGGTGGCGCGGCTGATCCTTATGTAGTTACAATCCGCGCGAAACGGCGAAATGGTACGGGAGCAGATTAGGGACATCACAGCCGGCGAAGATCCCGCGAGAACAAGGCCCGAATACAACCAACAGGCATGCAATCGACACAACTGGGCCTCGATATTGCGCTTCCAGGCTGGGACGAACGGGGCAAAGGAGCTTCCAACGTTATGATGGGGGCTGAGTGCGGCTTTGATTGAATTGGTGTAAACGTCCCTTGATGAATCGCCCAAGATCGCCTGCAGCGTCGGCATGCCACCGGCATTTTTTTCGAGAAGTTCGCAGAGCAGGGCAAGAGTGCCGGTCAACTGAACTTCGATTCGTTGGCCGAAGGGAATTCGTCCAAAAAGGCCCTCGTTGAATCCGTTACCGGGAAACAAGGACAGCCGTGCCCGCGATAGGTCCAGAGCACCCGGGGCGCTGCTTACCGGAGTCGCTGTAAGGGGCAGGCAAAACAGATCCGTAACAGGTATTCCAAAACGCAGTGATATTAACGCAATCAACCACGCCGTCCATTCCTTTGGACCAAAAACTTTCCAGGCCCGGTTGGCGTAGGCGGCACTCCTCTGCAGCACGGCGCCGCCGATTTCCAGTTGACGCGTATTACATGCCAGAAGATCGCCAGCGAGGGATAGGTCCGCGAAGCGACGAATTGTCCGAGGACTGTCAATAGCAAGCGCTTCTTCGTCGGCAACGGGACTGCAATGCAGGATCCTCGCGCTGGTGAGCTTGAAGTAATTGGATGTGGGTGTTTCCTCCTCGTCAGCAGTCGCCCTTCGGGCTTGCGGCGAGAGAGGCGTTGGTCCCCAAAATGTTTCCACATCCTGAACGAAACGCAGGCGCGCTGCATTTCCGGTTTGTACCAGAGCTTTGTTTTCGTTCGGGGGCAGACAGCATACGGACGGCAAACGACCACCCTCACGAGATAGAAACATCGCTGCCGATTCAAAATCTCCTGGGTCCAGCCCATAAGCTGCCAGAGCAATTTGGCGCCGTGCGTGGAGCGAGGCTGCAACGAGGCGCGGGTCGCCGGGGTGCTGAATCTCGATTTGAGCGAGCCTAATAAGAATTCGTGCCACCGATGCGGCACAGGCCGGGTCATCGATCAGCGGGCGGAGCCACTTCCTAGAAGACAGCGTGTCAATAACCCCCAAGGTCGGCGATTCTCGGTAAGTAATTCGCGGTCCTTTCGTCGACGGAACTGCGTCGACGAGCAGAGTGCCGCTCGCTTTCTGCAGGACCCCCAGGATAGCCATGAACGTGCCTGGATGGCGCGGCCCGGACATTATCGGCCAGTGCAGCAATGTTGTGGTTATGCTATCCCTCCATTTCTTTTTTGGCGGTCCGAACCACCAAATCGAGAGTGTTCTTTCTCCACTCCTGCTCGAAACTACGAAGAACCTCATAATCGCCGAGCCTGCTTCCCTCCTCCGGCATGCAATCCGGAAGCTCTTTCGTGTTAAGGGCTTTTTGCAGTTCCTTTCGCAAGTCCTTCAAGGCTTGCTGGATCTGGTTTCGGGTGGTCACCGTGAACGTATGTTCTTTGCTTTGGGGCTCCGATGGCTCGCGCCTGGGTTCGGGCGAGGACTTAATACTCGGAATGCCACCATTGCGCAACAGTTCTTCGGGGAGATCCTCGATCAGGGCTTCCACCGCCGCCGCCATTTTTTCGGCTGACCGTTTAACGCGATTTGCAAAGTCGCTCATCTCGGGCGGCCAGTCGACGAAGTAGCTGTCATAGGTCTCATGGACCGGTTCGGCAACGGCGAAATTAGCGACCTTCGCCAGGCGAATGCCCCATCCTGCCAAGATGCGAAGCGGTCCGATCAGCGGGTTGGGGGGCAGATCCTCGGTGAGTCGACGAAGCAAATCTATGCAGACAATAATAAGTGCCACAATTTTAACCAGTGCGCTTCTCTTCCGAGCGAGAGCACGTAACTTCCGCGCCTCCTCTTCCTGAATCAGGCGTTCCTGCCGTTCCTTTTCGCGAGCCTGTTCGTCGTCCAACAATTGCTCGACGTAGGCGTCGTCGGCGTCGGGATTGTGGGGAATAGCGAACGTTAAATCGTAAGAAGTGATGCGCTTCATTGGCCCCTCCCATCATGCTTGTCAGACGCTGAAGGCTTGATTCCAGCACGCTTTTCAACGTCGAGCACGCTCGACAGAGTGAAGCGCAGCGAAGAAGTGCGAGCAGTCCCGAATTTGCAGCCAGCGTGGCCGTAGCGGTGCATGATTCGCACGGCGGTGGTGCGGTGACAATCCCAGCGGGTAGCCAGGTCGTTTGGTGAGATGTATGTTTTCATCGCAAAGTAGCGGACCGCGCGTGTTTCCGCATTTGTGCCCAATTCCATAGGCGTGAACCTGAAGCTTTCGCGTGCGCGCGCGAGAATCATCAGTTCTTTCTGTTTCCAATTGGTGATGGATTTCATTCGCCAAGTAGCAAATGCCGCGCGTTTCCCCATTTGTGCCTAACTGGCTCGAACATAGAGCCAATGCTTTTTCTCGTGCGCGCGCGCGTGAAGGGGCCGTTCCATCGCCCTGGCGGCGATCGGTGCGAATGCCCATGCGAGGACAACTCGCCCTCGATCACTGTTGCGATCTCAGGTGCTCCTGCCTGCCGCGCGAGACCAGGAAATGTCCACTTTTATACCGACCAAATCAGACCACTTTCAGATCGGCCCCCGCACCGAATGCGTGTTGGACAAGGATGCCGGACGCTTGACGCTCAAGCTCGACTTCGTGGCGGGCAGCAAGTTTGCCGCCCCGGGTGCCGGTCACCAGCTTCTGTTCCATTACACCGTGGAGAGGAAATGGCGCCATCTCGACTTCTTCCAGTACGAAGTGCTGGCGCGTGCGCTCCGAGTCAAGCCCCCCGAAGGCGACGTGATTCAGGTGGAGGTGCCGGGGCGAGACCGGGCAGCGGGTTCACGCTTTTGATGGGGGCAATGATCATGCTGCTGGCCGGGAAGATGCCGGTGCTCGACGTGGCGGAGTTGCTGCGGAAGCACGACACGCGGCTTTGGAGGGGGGGCATCCACCACGTCAACCAGGCGAACGAAAAGCGGGACTGGTCAAACGTAAAGCGGATACTCATCGACGAGACGAGTGCGCGGCGCGGGCACCGCTATGTGACAAACGTTGTGGACGCGGCCACTGGGGAACTGCTCCTGATGGTCGCATACAAAGGAGTGGAAGCGGTGAAGCAATTCGAGGAGGAGATGCCCAGGCATGGGGGCCTGCCCGGAGCAGATCGAGTGGGTGATTGACTCCGGTGCCCCCATGGTGGTGCTTGAAGAGGGTCTCTGGACGCTCAAAACCGAAATCCGCTGGGTGGCACTTTGAGTCAATAAGCCACCCAGAAAATTGAATGAGCGCCGATGCGCTACCGGACTTTACATCCAGTCCAACCAAAAGTATAGTAGCCAAGCATGATTTCCCGACCCATCTGGCAGCATCGAATCGAGGCGGCGTGGCACCAAGCGCCGATCGCGTGGCTCTGCGGAGTCCGTCGCAGCGGCAAGACCACCCTGGCTCAATCGCTCGGCCCGGAGGAAGCACTCTACCTCAATTGCGATCTGCCGACCGTGGAGGACATGGTGCGCGATCCGCAGTTGTTCTTCCGCGGTTGTTCCAAGCCGATCGTGATCTTCGACGAAATTCACCAGCTTCGGGACCCCGCCCGCGTCCTCAAGATCGGCGCCGACGAGTTTCCCCACTTGAAGATTCTCGCAACAGGTTCTTCAACGCTTGCAGCCAGCAAGAAATTTCGCGACACCTTGACCGGGCGCAAGCGCGTGGTGCATTTGACGCCGGTGTTATGGGAGGAGTTGCCGGCGTTTGGCGTTTCGCTGCCGCAGCGCCTCTATCACGGCGGTTTGCCGCCCGCGCTGCTTGCAGACAACAAGACCCCGGCGTTTTACCGCGAGTGGATGGACTCGTTTTTTGCACGGGATATTCAGAGGCTGTTTGGCTTCAGGGACATGAACCGGTTCAACGCGCTTCTGGAATACCTGTTGCGCCAGAGCGGCGGACAGTTCGAGGTAACGAAGACGGCCACTGCGCTCGGCATCACGCGGCCGACCGTGGAAAGTCATGTCAGCGCGCTGGAGATCACCAACGCAGTGACGCTCGTGCGCCCATTCCACGGCGGCGGCAACCATGAACTCGTGAAGCAACCCAAGGTTTACGCCTTTGACACCGGATTCGTGAGCTTCGCCCGCGGATGGGATCCCCTGCGTCAGGACGATCTCGGGATACTGTGGGAGCACCTCGTCCTGGAGCATTTGCAGGCGCGCTTTCCCGACACCCCCGTGCGCTACTGGCGCGACAAGCACGGCCATGAAGTCGATTTTGTCCTCGTGCTGCGCCGTGACGAAGTGGATGCAATCGAGTGTAAATGGAACATCGACGCCTTCGACGGCGCGGCCCTCGACGTCTTCCGCAGCCACCATCCCAGAGGCAATAATTATCTGGTCAGCCCCTCTGGAGCGCCAGGCTACGCAAGGCGATTTGGCTCGCACGAAGTCCGAGTTTGCACGCCATCCGAGCTACTGGCGCCAGCAGCGCCTTGAGGCCCGGTGCCCGGCAAAGCGCGCACTTTTATAGGCCGTTCCGCAGGGGGGATATGAGGCGGACCAGAGTGTGGCCGACAACTCGCCACCAAATGGTTCGGGGCGCAGATCGGCTTCAGCACTGTGCTGCACACATGGAGTCAGACGCTGCTGGATCATTATCGCCTTCACCGCATCGCCACCGGCGGCGGTCTATTGCGGGATGGCAAGCGACGGGTATTCGCCAATCGACGCTATTTCCTGCCGGCTCGAGTTTTGAGCCAGGTGTTCTCGGGGAAGTTCCGCCACGGCTTGCGGGCGCTCTTTGAAGCGGGGCGACTCCAGATTCATGGGAAATTGGAATCGCTCGCCGCCCCGCTCGCCTTTTACCGTAAGATTCGCACCGTGAGCGCGATAAGCTCGGTGGTTTTTTGCAAACCTCCCTTTGCCGGGCCGGAACAGGTTCTTGGCTACCCCGGGGCGTTACATCCATCGCGTAGCCATCGCCCAACGAGCGGATTTGCGCCATTGAAAAACACGACGGCACGGTTGAGGTCTACTACCAAGACTATGCCGATGGCGGCTGCCGCAAGCGCCTCACGTTAAGCGCCGACGGGTTCATCCGCCGCTTCCTCCATCACGTTCTGCCACGGGGCTTTGTCGAGACCAGGCACTCCGGGTTGCTGGCACAATAGTCGGAAAGCCAAGATCGCTGCTACAAGGCGCCTGCTTGGCTCCATCCCAGCCCTCGCTGGAATCCTCCGTCACTTTGCCACCCCACGTCTGTCCGCATTGCCAACAGGCCATCTTGGTTTGCAGTTCCAGCTTGGAACCGGGTTTGAGGATGTTGGGCTGCGGTCATCGCCGGGTGGAGATGTGCTCAGGGCGGCTCCTGGGGTCGAGCAACCGGTCGATCCCGCGCTTGCGGCGCAAGCTGTGAGGACAGCGGCGACATGGCTGTTAGGCAGGAGTGGGCGGATCGAACGCTTTTCGGAGAAAAGCCCGCCGATGGGGTGTCCCTCATTGAGTCGCTCCCCAGGTTGGCATGACGTGAATGGGTCATGAGGTGAAATTGGCGATGGTGCGGTTCAACCGCGAAGCAGTCCGGATCTCGCGTACGCGCGCGCGAAGTTCGAGGGGCACACTGGTGTCCCGCCGGCGATCTCGCAATTTGGGGAACGAAGCAATCGCCGCGCGTTTCCGCTTTTGTTCCTGATATAGCTCTCGCAGGTGACCTCGTTCGCGTACGCGCGCGCGAAGGCAACTTCCGCTCCGCCAATCACGATGTCGCTTCCACCGGAGCGAGACCTGGCGGCTTCTCCCGTTCCGGAACCGATGCGATGCGCTCTGGCGGGTTAGAGAAAGGCCCCTCAAACGGCTCTGGCAAATAGTGTCCCTCATAAACCTTGACAGATAATTTATGCCGTATAAATTGTCCGCATGGGCAAACCAGCCAACCCTTTGCCGATGACGACCGACCAGTCTGCGCAACTGGAGGCTTGGGTGTGTACGCCGGGGACTCCGCATAGCGTGGTTGTTCGGGCGCAGGTCTGCCTGCTTGCTCATTCCGGCAAGTCCAATTCTGAAATCGCAAGGGATCTTGGAATTTCGCGCCCAACCGTGATCCAGTGGCGAACACGCTTTGCAGCGGAAGGCTCCCCGGCTTTGGAGCACGGTCGCGAACGGCGGTCGGCTGGCCGTGGATTGCCCGCAGAAAAGATCAACGCTGTCGTGGACACCACGCTTCGTGCAAAACCGCAGGAGGCAGCCCATTGGAGCACCCGCAATCTCGCCCGCCATCTTGGAGTTAGCCGTATGACGGTTTCCCGTGTATGGGATCGACACGGACTGCAACCCGGTCGGGACGAGAGCGTGGCGGTGTCGGATCAACCGCCAGAAGCGCAACTACAGGACGTGGTCGGGGTCTACGTTAACCCACCTGACAGGGCTTTTGTTCTCCAGATCAAACCGCTGCCGCAGACGGAAACTTCGAACTGCCGCCAGGCCGAATTGCCCACTGTTCCTGAGCGTCGCGGGCGGCAGTCTCTCACGGCAGCACTGCAGGCCCTCAATGCGAATGTTGTTGGGGGCTGCTTTCGCGACCAGCGCCACGCCACGCTCCTCCAGTTTCTGCGAAGGGTGGATCGCCAGACGCCCATGGGTCTTAATATTCTCGTGATCACGAACGATTGCGCCACCTTCAAACACGGGGCGGTGACGCACTGGATCCAAAGGCGCCCCCGTCTTGAGTTTCGTTCTACCTCGGAGGAGGCGTGGCTTGACCAAATCGCCGACCTGATTTCCGAGAATCGCCGCCGTACCCGTCCGGAGGCTTTCACCGGGTTCGACGACCTCAAGCAAGCCGTCGATCATTACAACGCGGCCAAGTGCTTTGCCACCCAGCACTTCGCCTGGACCAAGCGCGCCGATGAACTTCTCAAGGCGCTTGGATATCGCCAAACTCATACGTCTTCCGCATTCCATCATGAAGAAATCTAACCCTGCCAGCGAAATAACGCCTTTAGTGGAAAAGCTGAAGGCTCAAACCAATCTATCCGACGAGCAAGAGCGAATCAGAAAGTTCATGATCGGGACGCTGTTGGGGGAGACCAGGCGCGCAATGGGCGCAACAAAGAACGCCTTCCGGAAAGCCAAGAAGCTTATCGACGAAGCCGATCCGGTGGCGGCGCTTCGCTCGCTTCGGGACAACCGTCGGCGAACGTTAAACGCCGAGGAGTTTGTCACGTGCGTCAAAAACTTAGCCGCAAAAGGTCTTTCTCACCGGCAAATCCAAAAGAAACTTGGTTGCCGACTGAAGGCCATCGGTAACGCGCTCGCTTCAGCCGGTGAGGAGACAATTCATACAACGGATCGTGACGATTCCTTGACGGAATCAAAGCCCATGCTCGACATTCACGCGCTGTACGTCGCCCGAGACCTTCAACTCGTCGTTCTTCTCGGTCAGAGCCTTTCAGATTTCAAAATTAGCTTCGACGCACTGCTCGACCATCCAAATATCGATTATCCTTCGGAGTTCAACAATGGCGCCATGGCCCTCACGAGGTTTGAACTCGCGCTTCAAAACCTATGCCGCGATCACATGCTGTATGGCGCGCATCTCCTCCCAGCGGATGCTATGCCATGGCTTCGTGATGTCGCCCGAAATGTGAAGGGAAAGAAGACCTTGGTGCTTTTTCACTCGGTCCGCATGCGGACGGATGCCGATGCCAAGTGGATATCCGAGTTGTTTCCCGACGCTCACGTCTGCCGAGTCGAGTCGCTTCCTGAAGGTTTGATCACGGTGCTGCATGATACCCGGCTAAACGCCCTCGGTGCGGGTTATCTGCCTTCTTTGGAACCCCTTCTAGGGATCATCTCGGAGGGGCCTCGCGATGTGACAACCGCCTTCTCTTTTGAACAGACATGGCAAGGCCGGCGCGCGGCGTTTCTTTCCAGGATCAATGACCAAATGAAGCTGCGCAAGGATGGGATCTCGTTAGGATTGGCCGCGCACGCTTGGATTATGTTGGGGCAAAAGAATCTTGTCGCGGTGAATTCTGCTGGGAATGGGTACACCTACCGTTATGACGACGGATCGACGAACACTGGGGAATTCAAGAAGACCGTCACTGCCCCGTGGTACATTGCTCAAGGTTGCATGCTTCTCGAACCTGGGTCTTGCGACGAATCCGCATCAGCGAAGTCGAGCGGATCCATGTCAACCGTTCGGATTTGGTTTGAGCCCTCATGCGAGGAACCGGTGGCCATGGGAATATGGGCGCCGAACCTACAATTATTGCTGTTCCGTACCATCTCCAGCCGTGAATTCGCGCGTCGCGTCAAGAATATGGCTGCAAAGCTTCCGACGCCTTCCGAGGTGGTTGGCGTGGATGACCTCGCGATTTTCTGGCGGCGTCATCCCAACAAAGTTTGCGACGCATTGCGGAAGCTCACTGCCAAGCCCAAGCATCGGGAATGGTCTGTCGGAATTGCCCTCGCAATTTTCGGAGTAGACTTCCTTTTCGTTGCGCTGCGGGAGCAATATCCGAAGCAGCACTTTGCGCTCGTAAAAGAAATTGCGGACACCGCAGCGACCTTCATAGAGAAACATCGAGAGAAGTTTGTGGCTTATGCGAGAAAGGTGGCCAAGATGAATGTGGATCCTTCGGAGTGCTTCTTGGAGGCCATGGTAGGGTTTCTGCGCCACCTCCAGGAACTGCCCAGGGAAGTGCTGATCCTTGCCCGGTTCGGTTTTGTCGAGCAAATCAAGGGGGCTGCAAAGAAGGGGATCGCCCTGAAATCGATTGAAGAAGCCAAACAAACGATCGGCAGCGGAAAATATGTCTTTGGCAATTTCTGGCCTGTCGCGAAGTTGACTCTTGAAGTTTCGGTTAAGACTTTTGGAGCCTACTTGGGATATGTCTCCCGACGTTTGGTCAACCTCGAGTTTGCGTATGACCCCGCGAAATTGGACCAGGTAGCCACCGAAACGGAAATCGATGCCCTCGGAAATGATGCAGACGCAAGTGCCGCCGAACCGGACAAATTCTAGCTTGAGGATTAGCGTATCCCGACCAATTACGAAGAGTATGACGAGTAATCAGGCAATCGAGGGATCGATGAAGGCCGCGTAGTATTTTTCGCACACGGCGATCGAGTTCCCCATCGCCTTCGCAATCCGGAAGAGGCTCCATCCCTCGCGCGCCCGGTCCGTGGCAAAGGTGTGCCGGTAGATGAGGCAGGTGTGCTGCAGCTTGTTCGCGCGCAACAAGGTGCGATGTTTGTCGCCGAAGTTCTCGCCGATCCACAGAAGGCCCGTCGGGGAAGGAACCAGCCACTCCGTGTCCAGCGTTTCGAGATAAGGTTCCAGGATCCGCTTCAGGTCGGGAACGATCGGAACCGCGCGCTCTCCCGTTTTCAGGGTACTCTCGATGTCCTTCTCCTCGTCCGTTTTATTGACGACGGAAAAGAAGCGAAGATCGGGGGAAATGTCCTGCTTGCGCAGCCAGAGCGCTTCCGCCCGGCGCAGCCCACCGTGGATCATCAAGCCGGCGGCCGCACGGACGGACGGAGCGGGCTTGAGCATCTCGAACAGGTGGTCCTTCTCGGCCTGGCTCAGATACACGATCGGCTTGTTCTTTTCGTGGTAGCCGGGGAGCGCGCTCATTGGGTTCGGATACCGGAAATTAACGGGAATGAAGAAGCCGTACTTCATCGCGAACTCGAACAAAGCATGGAAGGCTTCTCGGTGGTGCTTCTTCGTCTTGGTCGCCACGGGCAGGCCGTCGATCATCTTGCGCACGTCGCCCGCCTTGACGTCCTCCAAAGTTTTTCCGGTGAACACCCCCTTTTCGTCGCCGGGCAGGCCCATCCTGGCGGCTCCGAAGAATTTCTTGAGGTAACCGGTCTTGTTTTGCGCGTGGTGCGGAGCGTTCTCGACCGCGATGTAAGCGAGGAACTCGGCCAGGACCTCCTCGATCAGGGGCGATGCCGGCATTACGCCCCCCGGAAAGGCCCCGCCGAAGAAGGGAGGAAGCAGAATGGCCGGCGTGGCGGGCGGCTGGGGCGGAGCCGCGAGATCGAGAATTTCAATCAGCCGCGAGGGCAGTTCGAGCCCGCGCAGTTCGGGCCGGCGCAGTTCGATTTCGAGATCCACGCGGCGCCGGATCAGGTCGGCGCGGCAGGAGTCGGTGGTTTCGAGGCTCAGCCGCTCCGCCTTGGCGCCCTTTTGCGGATAAAATTTTATCCACAGGGAACCCGTGCGGTCGTCGCCTCTCCAATAGGTGGTAGCCATTTTATCCGGAAGCAAGCGCCGCGCGTTTCCCGAATTATCCCGCGGCCAGTTGTGTTTTGGGCACAAAAACCGCGCAGTTTTGGGCACAGTAAGCCGAAAGCGCCGGATCGGACGGCGAACGGAAAAACGGCCTCGATGCGCAAGTGGCTGAGAGAGAGGCACTTCCGGGAATCCGGAAGTGGTTGCGGGGGCGGGATTTGAACCCACGACCTTCAGGTTATGAGCCTGACGAGCTACCAGGCTGCTCCACCCCGCGTTTTGCCTGAGAACTGGACTTTAGAGCGAATGAGGCCGGACGCAAGCGATTTTTTTCAAAATATTCTATTTCGGAAGGGCGGTTGGCTGGGCGGCTGAGAAAGCCGACAAGCATGATTGAAAGGAAATTTGTACCCACTTGAGAGTCTGTTGTTCTTACTCATGCAGCGAGGCGCAAGCCCTCGGCTCTGTCAAGATCGAGGCGCTCATTGATGAATATTGCGAGGGCGGAGGATTTTTCGCCACCCACGAGAAATTGCGGGAGGGCATGACACAGGGCAAGGGCGACCACTTGTTCGGATGGCGGGATTCCGGGGCGGATGGTGCGTATCCAGGAGCCGAAGAGACCCCAAACGGTCTCGGGATGAAGGACCGACAGCATTTGAAGCAGGCCCTGAGCGATGATGCCGGCTTGAAGGTGGCAATGATAGGCTGCGATATTGCGTCGAACCTGCTTGCGGTAGTATTCGCTTTTACGGTGAAGATATGGGTTTCCGGAACGCCGGGATCGCGGAGTCATGGCCGCCATCCAGAAGTGGTAGCTGTAAACTCCCACGGTATGGACAGCTTGTTTGAATGTCAGCGGGTCGAGGGTCAGGTCGGTGGAAAGAAAAATCTTCTGGCCCCGGTGCGGATGGATTACGGCAACAAAGCGCACGAGGCAACCAACCGGATGCCAGCAGAGATCCACGCTGCGATAGCGCAATGTGACGCCCTTTTCGCCATAGACGGGGCTTGCCGCCTCGGTGAATGCGGCGGCATCCTCAAACAAGTTCTTGAGGTGGCGCTTGAGTCCATAGCGGCGAGGGTGCTTGAGAACCCCGAGAACAAGGCCCGTCCAAATGAGAGTGAGTTTGGGCACATCCACCGCCGGGCTGTGGAAGAAATCCAGAAGCCTGTCATAGAAGCGCTGCCGGAGACCGAGCGCCCGGACAAAGCTTGTGACGCCGCGCAAGTCGTCGCGCACACAAAATGCAGCCAACGCGGCAGAAAACCAAAGAAAGGCGCGATAGCGGCTAAAGGCCGGGCGCAGACAGAGGACGAAATTCCACCAGGGGAGCCACAGGGTCATGGGTGTTTTTGAGGTTTGGATTAAAATTCGTTGACGGGTAGCATCCATCTGCTTCCCTCTGCCGTGAAGCTTCACAACCCAAAAATTCTCATGTCAAAATTGCTAAGCCGATTGGAAGAACGGATGGAACGGATCAAGCGCGACCTGATGAACCTCGGTCCCATGCGACCGGGGAGCATCAGCCGGCAATACCGCGTTCCCGAAACGAAAAAGCGCCCATTCCATCAGATCAGCTACACCCACAAGGGACGAGGCCGCTCGGAATATGTCCGTTCGGAAAACCTCACCCAACTCCGCCGCGAAACGGCGAATTTCAGACGTTTCCGCAAGCTGACGGAGCAGTGGGTGGAACTCTCCCTAAAAACGTCGCAACTGCACCTCAGACAGTGCGAAGGCACGGCGAATCAGGATTGACGCCGGTGCGAGAAAACAGGACTCTCAAGTGAAACAGTCTAAAGCAGTAAAACACCCCGCATCACATGAAATCCATAGGAAGCAAGCTTGGAAGAATATTGTCCATAAGTATCGCCATTTCAACTCTGCTTACTTTGCCTTTGGCATCGGCTGAGGCAGGCAAACCGGTCGAACTGCGTTGCGAGTCCAAACTGAACCCGGAAGGGATTGATGAGACGGCGCCCCGCCTGAGTTGGCGCATGGAATCCGCCACGATGGGCGCAGCGCAAACTGCGTATCAAATCCAGATCGCCTCGGACAAGGAACGTCTGGCACAAGGCCAGGCGGATGTATGGGACAGCGGGAAAATCAATTCCGATGCAATGGGGGTGGATGTTCCCGGGAAAGTATCCTTGGTTTCCGAAAATCGCTATTGGTGGCGGGTGCGGTTGTGGGATGAGAAGGGGCATGAACTGCCCGCGTCGGATGCTGCAACCTTTTTGACCGGGAAAATGAAACCGGAAGATTGGAAGGGAGACTGGATTGGGCCGGATCTATTTGTGGAGCCGCAGCCAGGAACCGGCAAGGCAGAGGGATTTTTATGCAAGTCAAAAAATCAGAATGAGCCATGCTCTGTAATGCTTGATTTAGGCCAACCGCGTTCAATTGATGCTGTGGTTGTGCATCCGAAACGGTTTAAGGAGTGGAGCATGTATGATTGGAAAAGCGGCTGGATGTTTCCTCTGCGATACAAGATTGAGATTTCCGAAAACGAGCGTTTCGAATCTGCGGAAACGGTGTATGCGACCGGGGACAAGGATGCCCCGAATCCAGGGTGGAAGCGGTGCGTCTTTCCAGTGGAACACAAGAGCGCCCGTTTTGTGCGGTTTGTTTTTGAGAAACTCCAGTCCCGTTGGCCCGGGGCAGATCTTTATGGTGCATTGGGCGAAATAGAGGTGTTCTCAGGGCAAAAGAATATGGCTTTGGGGGCTCCGGTAAAAGCTACAGGAGGCCAGCCTATTTCAGGCACTGGCCCTATCGAAGGCAAAGGGTGGTCGGCTGATCTTCTTACAGATGGGAAAGCGCTTGCTCCCAAAACGGAGGAACAAGAGCTGGTGGAGGCTCGCCGCCATCAGCATGGAGCCATTTACCTCCGCAAGGAGTTTGCCGTTGAAAAACCGGTGGCGCGCGCGGTGCTTTCTTTTAGTGGGCTGGGTTTCAGTGAATGCTCAATCAATCAAGTTAAAGTAGGAGACTACCTGGTGGGCCCGGGATGGACCCAATATAATAAGCGGGCTCCTTACCTGACTTTTGATGTCACGGATCGGTTCAAGTCCATTGGCAAGCATTCCATAGATGTGATTCTCGCCGATGGCTGGTATGGGCTGGATGGAGAACCCTGGGGGGGCTTTGAATATTTGACACAGATTTACATGGATATTCCCAAGCTGCGTTTGAACCTTCGGCTGATTCATCCCGATCAAACTGAGACCTGGATCGTTTCGGATAAGAGCTGGAGCTGGTCTCGGGGTGAGATCGTGCGCAGTACGATTGTTTCCGAAAATATCGACCTCAGAAAAGCCAACCAACGCGAATGGAAACCGGTGGTGCAAGTCGCCCCTCCCGCCGGACGTTTGGAACACCAAAAGGAAGAATTCAACCGTGTGATCGAACGCGTGAAACCGGTTTCGGTCAAATACGACCCACAAACCCATAGCGCCGTTTATGGTTTTGGAAGAGAGCTGAACGGCCTTCTTGAATTTAAAACCAGCGGGAAACCGGGACAGGCGATCAGTGTCACCTCACGCCCCAAAGATAAAACCAACTCAAGAGTCAGTAAGTTCTGGCTCGCGGGAACTGGCGAAAAGGAGGTATATTCTCCGCGCTTTTTTTATACGGCGGCGTCTGACGTCATCGTCAATGGCTTAACCGCGAAACCAGATCTGGAAGATTTGGTGATGCGCAACCTGACCTCCCAGGCAACCGCGGCGGGCGATTTCAAATGTTCCGACGAATATTTGACATGGCTGCATGATGCCGTTCGGCGGACGATGGTCAATTATACCACCTTTCTCCCGAACGACCCCACCCGGGAATACAAAGCCTGGGTCCAGGACTGCGAGGGAACATTCCGGGCCTACGCTTATCAATTCCAGGAGTCCAAACCGATGTTTGCTCGCTGGGTGGATACGATGATCGATTCTCAGAGGGACGACGGTAATGTCGCCGAAGTTGCACCCGGGCCTAAGTTTGACGACTACAACAGCCCTTGGTGGGGCGGGATGTCGATCTGGATGCCTTGGCAGTATCGCCTCTATACGGGCGATGACCGTTTGATCCGGACCTATTATCCGGAGATGAAGCGGTATCTGGAATTTTTGCAAAAGATGGCGGAGCAAAGTGGCGGGCTCCAGGACTGGGGGCTTTTGGATTGGATCCCTGTGGAAGAAACCCCACGCGAATTGATCAATACTCCAGCGCACTATGAATATGCGAATATCATGGCTTCCTGTGCGGAGTTGCTGGGAAAAAGAGAGGATTCGCAGCGCTTTCGTGAGATGGCCCGGGAGGTGCGCAAGAAATTCAATGATAGTTTCCTCGACTCCACGACCGGTATCTACGGCAAGCCTGGCTGGAAAGTGAAACCCGGGAATGGGAGTCTCCCGGTAGCCTTGAGCTTATTACATAATGAATGGTGGAACGGGGACCGGCCGTGTACTCAGGCCGGACAGGTCATGGCCCTCGCGCTGGGATTGGCGCCCGAGGATCCGGCGGTGAAAGCCAAGGTCACGGAAGCGTTGCTCCGGGAAATTGCGGCCCATAAGGATCACCTGAGCACGGGATTTGTGAGCACCCCATATCTTTTGGATCAACTGACCGATCTCGATCCGGAACTTTGCTTCAGGCTGGTGACGCAGAAGGATTTTCCCTCCTGGTTCTCCATGACCAAGGGAGCAGGAAATGATCTGCTCATGGAAACCTGGTCGGGAGGACAAGCGATGATGCCCGCCCTGGGAGCCTCCGTTGGACACTGGTTTTATGCCGGTTTGGCGGGAATCCGACCGGATCCGAGCGCGCCTGGGTTTAAAAGAATCCTGATTAAGCCAGCAGCGGTAAGCGGGGTCGATTGGGTGGAGTGCTCTCATGACTCCCCTTATGGCAGGATCGTCAGCAACTGGCGCAAACAAGCCGGTAAGCTGGTCATGGAGGTCATCATCCCACCCAATACCACCGCTCGCGTGGTGTTTCCCGGAAAATCAAAACCCGAAATCATGGAATGCGGACGTCCTTTACCCGATGAAGTTTCAGTGAAATGCGTCGAGGAAGCGACGAAATCGACCACATGGAGCGTTCCCGCAGGACATTTTGTTTTCACGGGTGCCAAGAAGAATCAGTAGATCAGAATGATGAGAAATCGCGCACCTCTCCAATTTGAAAAAATGAAACACACGTTGAAAACTCCGATATTGGCCGACCGTAGTCTCATGCGAACAGCCCCGCTCCGGGTGCTTCCTTTTCTTGTTCTGGCTGCTATGGGGCTTAACTTAACCGGCGCTGATGCGTCGTCGGATGAGCGATTGCGGAATCCGCAGGATACTGCACTTCGTTCGCATTTCCTGAATCCATCGCCGGAAACATGCCCGGGATGTTACTGGTATTGGATGGATAGTTAAGCAGGCTTTCGGTAGGCACGGGAGACACCAAGAAGCTGGGGAGCTCGGATGCAAGTTCCGGGGAGCGCCCCCGTCCCGGGTGTTGGTTGAGGCGTCCCGCTCAATACTGTTCGGATAAGTGCCTTGATGTGAGGTCCTTCGTTTCGAAGACTTCACTCAGGATGACGCGCGTTTTGGAGAGGCCACGTGAATGTGGGTATAGCTCAGAGCCCTGGGCCGCTTTCGCAAGCTGAACCAAGTCCTCGCTCACCGAAAAACCTCGTCCATCACGTAAAGCTCACTTCGTACTGGAATTGTCGTCGCCAAGGATACTGGAGCGGGGTCGTTTGGGCATGGACGAACTCCAGGGATGCCGTTGGATCGAGGCCGCCACTCAGCCGTACTATTTTTCCGGCGTCGGGGCGATTTCGTAACGGATGGACTTGAAGCTCCCCTGCCGGTCCACCATGACTTTCCCCTCTTTAACCCCCACGAGAACACGATTCCGCTCCCCTTTTTCGAAGTCGAAGCTGACGCCGTCGTCTTCGTAGAGGCAGCACGGAACCGGTTTTTCCCCGTAGGCACGGACGCTGATTTGAAAGACCGTGTTTTCGGCGACAAACGGAACAGGCGCGGCCAGCGGAATCAAGCTGTTGGCCCGCACGAACATGGGGATGTTTTCGATGCCGTCCCGATCAGGAACCACGTCGACCTTGATGGTTTTTCCGCCCTGGTACCGCTGGCCGGTTGCAAAATGATACCAATCGGTTCCGGCCGGCAGATACACTTCCCTATTCTCTTTGTGCTCAAGAAGGAATGGGGCCACCAAAAGACTCGGGCCGAACAGGTAGCTGTCGTCGATCGAGCGCACTTTGGGATCATTGGGAAAATCCAGGACCAGGGCCCGGATCGGAGGCATTCCCGTCTGCCCATACTCGCAATAAGCGGAATAGAGGTAAGGCAGGAACTGCATCCGCAGATTGCCGTAGTGGCGCAGCACGGCCGCCGCCTGGGCCTGCTCCCCGGGCGGGAGCGGCTTGGGATCCTTGTTGCCATAGGAAACCTTGTAGTTTTCCCAAAGCGGGAGCTTATTGTAGTAGGGATTAAGCTTGAATAGGTGGGAGAAGGTCACCACGGCCATGCGCCGCTGGAACTCACGCATGTTCGGCGCATCTCGGAATTCCGGGGTCCAAAGCAGTCCGGAGAAGGAGGCGTTGCAACTCTGCCTGACGTAATCGGCCAGCGTGTAGGTGTCGCTGTAGAGCACAAAGGGAAGCGGCGCTGCCAGGGCGCCGGAAGCGCGTACGTTGCCAAAGGTGCGTCGATTGAACTTCCTGAAGGAAGCCAGCATGTTCTTTTGCAGGAGGTAGCCGTAGCTCTGGCCCATTTGTTCTCCGTCGATTCCCGAAGGGAACTCGGTGAGATTCGGGAAGCTGAAGCCCTGGGCGGTCTTGAGGGTGGAGCGATCGCACTCGTCTATCTTGAAGCTGTAGATACCCTTGCCGATGAATTCCTTCTCATGATAGCCTTGGTAGATTCGCACGCCCGCGGGCTGCATGGGGTCGACCACCAGTCCTCCCATGGAAAGCACGCTTGCTGTGAAAGGCCGGATCTCGTTGCAGAAAGGTGCCGTGGAATCGATGTAGGAGTGCTCCCAGAGGCTCAGCTTGAACCCCTTCCCCGTAACCCGGGCAATGAAGGCGGCGGGATCCGGGAAGCGCTCCAGCGACCACTTGAAGGAGCAAGGGTAGGCGTGGCTCTGCCATTTGGGCTCGAGCACGAGGATATCACACGGGATCTGCCTGGACCGAAGGCCGTCGCAGAGACGGTCCATCAGGACGTCATCACCCCCGTTGAATGTGCCCAATTGCACGCCGCATCCCCAGAGGGGCGGGACAGCACCGCCGCCTGAAAAGAGGATCCAGCGCTGCACGGCTGTCCTCACATCGGGCCCGGCAAAGACATAAACGTCGATGCCCCGGGCGCCGGGGATATCGACCAGGACGTCGCTGCCCTTCGACTTCTGGGCATAGAGCCCCTCAAGCGTGAGCATGTCGCGCTCCTTTTCCTTGTCACTGATCTTGCCCGATTCGCTGTTATAGTTCAGACGCGCCATCTGAAACTCCGCCACCCGGGCGGTGTCCACATAGACACCGAATCCTGCGGTGGAGAAGTAGAGTGGGACCGGGGCATGGCTGGAGCCGGGGCCGCGTTTTTTCTTTGGCTCCCCCTCCGAGCTATCGCAGACCCGAGGACGTTTGATCATCCCGTTCTGGCGATAGCAGTCAGGATCCAAGCCGAATCCGTAGAAGTCCGCGGGCTTGATCCCGCAGGGGATGCGGAGAACGCTCCGCACCGGCGTGATCCGGCACTGGACGGCCTTGAGATCGAAGGGAGGCTCTTGAGCTGAGGGCAATTTCGCAAAGGAGTCCAGCCCCTTCATCTCAGCCACCCTCACATGACACGGGGTGTAGGCATCAGGTTCCCCGAAGTGAAGTTTCCAAACCCCCGGCGCGATTTGCTTGGCGTCCATATCCTGTGCGTTCAAGGCACCTGCCAAGCCCGCCAACAACAACAAAGACGTCCACTTCGTTATTTTAACCATATTTATATGCCATCTGGCCCCTCGACGCCTTTGGCCAATGTCGCCATGGCGAGGCACAATATAGAACACGCGTTTCTGAGTTTCATGTTGCTTCCGCTTTCAGCGCTGACATCCGGCGGCACCGCCCCACCAGAGCTGCACAGAATCTTTCGATGCATCCCCGGTTGCCTGATAGGGATGGACAACTAGTTTCACTTTATGCAACCCGGCCGGTAATCCCGACGCGAGTTTGGGGGATTTGGCGACTGAAACGGGTTGCGCCCCATCAATGGCGATTTCGATGCTCTTGGTTGCGGCGGCTGGAATCGATTGCCCGAGGTACAGGATCTGCCCCGGAACCTCATATTCAAGGGTGCCGCCAGCGGGACCGCATTCCCAGTGATTCGGGTTGGAATGAGTCCATCCCGCCACAGTCACCGGCTTGAAGTCTTCCCCTCGGAACATAACACAGCGGACATAGGCATCCGAGATCAAGGGGGCAGGCAGGCTCGCCGCTTGCGGAAGGGGTTGGCTACTCGCCGGCAGTTTCGCGAGGGAAGAGGTCAGAAACTTCCCCAGGAGTTCGCTGGCTATGTCATGACCCTCGTTACTGGGATGAACCACATCATCATAGAAGGCCTCCCACTTCAGCCGACCCGACTGGAATTCAGGCCACATCGCATCCCTGAAACTAATCATGGGCAGTCCGTAATGGCGTCCGAGTTGCTCCTGGACAGGCTGGGCGCTGTTGCCATCCTTGTGCATGAAAAACAACTCGATGACTGCCAGATCCTTCGAACTGAACAAAAGCTGACGCAGGACTCCCTCGTAACTGTCCCCGTGTCCCGGCGGCGGAGCGGTGTCATTTACCGCGTATTCGACAACAACCAGATCCGGATGCTGATCCAGAACGTCATGCTTCACGCGCAGCGCCCCGTACGCGGAATCGGTGGCGCCGATGCCGGCATTGACGAAACGCACCTTCAGTCCCGGAAACGTTGCCTCGAACCAATTGGCAAGCTGTTTAACGTAACGGCGCGCAGGATCTTTGGTATGAGCCCCGCCTGCCGTGATGGACCCGCCAATGGCGGCCACACAAATGGCCTCACCACGCCGCGCCTTGGCCAGCACGGAATAGAGGCGCGCGGGGTCCCCCTGACTGATCATCGCCCGCTCCCGCATCGCGTCCGTCAAGGCGGGTACATCGGCAGCCAACGCCCCACCCGCCATCATCATTAAAAGAACTATCATTTTTAATCTTAGGATTCGAGACCATGTTTTCATTTCGGTTATATTCATTTTTTGATTAATTTGATCGGTTTCCGCGTGATGTTGTGTTTATGGCGTCAGCGAAGGTCAAACTGCCCGACAGCAATCTCGTTGCCGCCGTTTTGAGAATTCAGCAGAACTAGTTTGATGTATTTTCCGCTCAGGGGACTTCCCATCTGGAATTTGTTGAACGGCTTGGCGGGGTCGAAAGATCCTTTAAAAGGCGTACTCCAGGTTTTTCCATCGGAACTGGCAGATATTTCAAAGGCCTTGACCGTGTTCTTCGGAACGGTTTTTCCATTGTATTCCGAGCCGGCCAGAGAACAGCTCTGGAAGCTCTGGACAGCGGAAAAGCCATAGATAATCGCGTAAGGAGGACCGGAGGGTTCGCTAAAATTCCCTTTCCGAACATCCTTGTTGATGATGGCATCCGCTCCGTTTGGTAGCACGTTTTTGAGGGCATTACCGCCAAGGGCCACCAATCTGAAATCCAGTTCCTCTGTCGCCGCGCCGGGTTCGGACAAAACCTTGGCCCCGAGTGACCTGGCGTAACCTCCATCAATGGAAAACAACTGCTCAGGCAGACGCTCAGAGAGCGTGATGGACGGATTGAACTGGTGAGAGTTCATGTACTCCAGCAGGCTGATGCGAAGTTGGTTAGACGCGGGAGTTGTATCTTTCGGATCGATATTCAAGGTGCAGACCAGAAGCTTTCCTTGGCCGACTTTGCCTTCGATCAAGGCTCCTTCGCGCCAGTTGAACAGGGGAGAATCGATCACCTGAACCATCGGCTTGAGGCCGGAGGGCAGCTCGTTCAGGTTCATGATGGAACCTCCTTGGGTCAAGGTGTACCATTGCCAGTCAGTAAATGAATCGGTGGGGAATTTGTCGAACGCGGGGTGTTTTGAATCAATTAGCAACCCACAACTACGACTCCTATAGCTGGCCCAGGAGGGCGTCCAGAACGGCGGCGCAAACGTGAGGGGATGAGTGCCAGGTTGCTTATTTGCCAACCATAACACCGATCCTCCGGAACGCAGTGATTCCAGCGCCGCTTTCCACGAATCGGTCACAAGAACCGGACAGGGATTCGGAGTGACTGCGGCGGGATAGACCCAGAGACGCCAACTGTTTTCCACCTTGAGGCTCGGGATCGAAACCTTCAGGAGCAGTTGCTGAGCGGTGGTGAGGGTTGAAAGTGCGAATTCGATTTTGCCCAGCGTAGCCAAGGTTCCAGTGGCGACATCCCGAGCCGACAGCTTTTCTTCCGCAACCACGGCGCCTTTCTTGTCCATGAGTTGCACCCTGGCCCGGAGATTTTTTAATTCACCGGGGCCGTACTGGGCCAAATCGATTTGGGCGGTCAGTTTTTCGTTGTTGCTCCACATCACTTTAGGCAAGCGGGCAAGCGGCACCACAGGACCGCAAAAGTGGCTGAAGTCCTCCGCAGTGATGGCCCCTTTGGAATCCCAAAAAGCATCCAGCAGACCGATAAGAGCCGTGCCTTGCCCTGGGTAATCGTGAAGATCGAGGAGTTGGAATCCTCCGTAATGAGCCGTTCGGAGCTGGCGTTCGACTTCATCCTTATAAACGAGGACGGCGAGTTTGGCCGAGGCCAAAGCAAGTTCGGCATTCTGTTCCAGAATGCCATGCTCCTTGGCGCTCTCCCGATAGGTTTCAAAGTTCCTGGGTTTCAGAAGACCCGTGTACTTTTTGATCTCTCCAAAATTGGGATAGACATAAGGTTGCCCTACTTCATGGGAAACAATCGGGACCGTGATTCCCTCCAGACTCTCCGAAAAATCGGTGAGTGTTTCTCCATTCCCGAAGCCCCGGCGCTCATGGCGGGCCTTCTTTCTGTCCTTCCACGCATGGGCAACGTTAAACTGGTCCCACTTGAGTGGGGTATAATAGTTCCAAGCTTCCGGGTTGGCCGTATCCGAGAAAAGACGACGGGGATCGGTGTCGCGGGCATGCTTGGTCCATTCGTCCAGCATGCTGTAATCCCCCTTGAGTTCATTGCCCATGGGCATTAAGCAGAAGGAGGGATGGTTTCCATAGGCCTTTAAAATGCGATCCAGTTCCGCCCGCAAAAACGCCTCACGCGAACCAGGTTCCATCGGACGGAGATAGCCGCCTGCGCTGAAAATCGGCAGCTCGGTGCCGATGTAAACACCCTTCTGATCGGCGGCAGTAAATGCGGCTTCCGGGGGAGTCCATGAATGGAAGCGGATATTGTTGAGGCCATGAGCCTTGAGAACGTCCATGATGCGCAGCCAATCCTTGAGCTCACAGGAAGGATAACCGGTCAGAGGGAAATTCCCCCCGTCATGGTTGCCACGCAGGAAGGTGGGGCGGCCATTGATGATGAATTGCCCCCCTTTGGTGCTGAACTCCCGCATGCCGAACTGCACAGTCTTTGGCGCATTGCGCCAGTCGCGACTTTCCAGCTTCAATTGGAGTTCATAAAGATTGGGAGAGAATTCATCCCACGTTTTGAACCCCTTGGAGAAATTGATCACAAACTCGAACTTGCCGTCGTTAGGCGTGCTCACCACGTCCAGGCTGCCACTTTGAAGGGCGTCGGCGCCGGAGTTGCCAGTGGCACCAACCGTCCAGTTGAGCTTTGCAGATACGGATCCGGCCCGCAAATAACCATTTTTAAGCATCCCCACCACCCGGGCTGTCTTGTTGGCCATGTCGGGGTAAACTTGCACATCATCAATAAACGTCGGTCCGGACGGCGTTAATTCCATTTTGCCAACCATGCCGTTCCAAAGGGTTTGGATCCATTCCGAGTAACCATGGGACCAGGTTCCCAGATTATAGACCGCGCCGTTATCGATTTCCACCTGCAGTCGGTGTTTTCCGGGCTTCGAGTTAGCCATATCAAAGCGATGGGGCGTGGATAGACTTTCCTGGGAATCAACATAATTCCCGTCAACGGACAGCGTGGTCTTCCACATGCAGCGTTCGAAGTAGAAATGGAGGAATTTCCACCTCCAGGCATCGGTATCGGGGATTTCGATTTCGCGAGAGTAAATGGCTCTGCCCACAAAGCGATGATCGCGGCTGAGCCGATCCATCGCCTCATCCGTGGCCTTGGGGCTGACGCCTCGTTCATCCAGAGAACCGGGCAGCTCAATTCGGTGGGAGACGTCATCCCCGAGGGAGACCTCCCATAGGCCGTTCAACGGGATCGCTGCCAATTCGCCAGATTGCCCGTCGGCCTTGATTGCATTATTTTTGGGCTGCGAAACCGGATTAGGAGTGCTCGCCTGCAAACACAGGCACGCACCGGCGGTTAGAAAAATCGCCAGCAAAGAATAGACTTGGGAGAGTTTCATAGAGCGTATTAGATAATGAAGCGCTTACTGAACGCGTTTTAGCATGACGTTGAAGATTTGCAAGCCGCCCCAGTTGTCTTTCGTCCCCGCACGCAGAGCCACGGGACAGACCCCGGCTTTCTCAATCGTAACCTTACCCGCCGGGAAGACCTGCCCCTTGCCCCAACCGCCCGCAGAAGGCGCGTTGCCGATCAATTCCTTCTCCCCGATTTGCAACCGGTAGGGAACATCGGCGCGAATGCCCCCGCCGTAGATGGTCACTTCGTATTCGCCGGCCTCGAAAAGATGAGCTTTATCCCACGACAACCATTCTGCAGGGTCGCTCCAATTTTCGATAAAATCCCGTCCAAAGATTTGCGCCAGCCTCTTCCCGTTCAGTCGGGCATCGTTTGCCGTCAAAACAAGTTGGCCGTCAAGCCCGGGGCGGAGGTCGCCGTCCCACGCAGCCAGGCCACAAATCTCGAGCACGGGAACCGTCCGTCCCACCCAGGCCGCAGGCAATTGGACCTTCAAGCCGTCCTCATCCTGTGACCAGTTCAACTTGCCTTCATAGCCGAGAAGCCGAACCGCCTGCGGCGCGCCATCGGCCAGGCGCGCCTTCTTCCCAAGCGACTGGATGACGACCTTGTCGTCAGCAGGGTTCATGAGGAAGGCGTAAAGCACGTCATCCTTGCGGGTGAAACGGATATCTTCCTTTCTAAAGAAGGGCTCTTTGGGACTCCACCGATTGTAAGGGACCGTCGTAGGCCCCTCCCCCAGCAGGCGCCAGGGACGCGTCCCGAAGATACCCGCTTCATTCAGTCGCACCCATTTGCCCATCTCCCGCAGGCAGGCCATGTGGTCCTCCGGCACGGTCCCGTCCGCCCGTTGGGGAAAAGAGATGATATAATTGCCGTTGCGGCAGATCACTTCAACCAACGTCTTGACCAGGGTGCCAGCCAGCGGAGGTTTACCCCCCGTCCAGAACCAGCCTGGTGAGGTGCTGGTTCCCTCCGCCCACGGATACCGCCATGCCAGCTTGGGCAGGCCGAACTCATTGTAGGAGATAACGCCCTTCCCATTCCCGCCACGGCCGCACCAGACCGCACTGGTGCTGCCGCCGTGGGCGACCGCACTCTGATTGTAATAGTGGGCCACCAACTTGGAGGCGTACGCATCGCCCCATGGCAACCCGAAGTCATCCTCATCCACGAAATCCGGCTGGTACGTCGTCACCAGATCGTAAACGCGCCGATACCAGTGTTCCTTGAACCATTCCGGATATTGGAGAATATCCGCACCGAATCCGCCACGCATCTCCTGGTCGCCAGGATGGGGTGGATGATACAGATCCCAGTTGGCGGAATCCATGCCATCATAGGGAACTCCTGCAAAAGAGCCCGTCTTGTCGGACATCTTGTTAGGGTTCCACCACTGATAGCTCGGAACCATATGTTCACTTACGCCAAAACGCAGGCCCCGCTTCTTCGCCGCCTGCTGCCACAGAGCCACGATGTCCTTGTGCGGTCCGATCTTCACCGCGTTCCAGCGATGATATTTGGAATTCCACATGTCGAAGTTGTCGTGATGGACGCCCATGGCCAGAAATAGCCGGGCTCCCATCTCCTTGAACTCCGCCATCAAGCCATCGGGGTCGAACTTCTCCGCTTTGAACAGGGGCAGGATATCCTTGTAGCCCACTTTGGAAGGATGACCGAACTGTTTGATGTGCTGCTGATGCGTTTCTGAGTCCGGTTCATACATGGCCTTGGCATACCAACCGTTCAGCCCCACGCATTGCGGCCCCCAATGCGCCCAGAAGCCCAACTTGGCATCAGCAAACCACTCCGGGCACCGGTATTGCTCGTCCAGCGACGCCTGGGTTGGCTGGAAGGGGCCCTGGACCAGGGGCAGTTCGCTGGGCTTCGGCAATCCGCGCAGTTGTTCCGGTTCCGCGGGCTGGGTCTCCGGGCTGACCGCCCCAGATGATCCAGTCCCCGAGGCTTCACCCAAAGCAGAACTGGAAAGCACAATCAGAGCCAACCCTGCCGCGAGCTGAAATAACACGCTGGCGAGGGGAAACTTTTTGAAAGGAGACGTTCTCATTTCCCATGACTACTCGAATGGAAGCCGTTCCAGCAATGGTACCGCGTGCATTTCGCATGCGGTTTTGTGCAACGGGCCCGCGGCGATTGGATACTCCTGTGCCTCGAGCGATGAATCTATTGCCAGCGAAAACGCCGGCAGGGTTGGCCGCCCCACGTCACCGTTTCCCTGACCTCAGCCATTGAACTTGGCCAGTCCGCGATTCACCTTTTTCAAGTCGAAAGCAGTGGGATCGAACTTCATCCCACCGAACCAATCGTGGTGCTCCTGATGCGCTTGGCGGTTCGGATCAGAAAGTGAGTGAAGCAAGTTTTCGTATGCCCAGACTCCTCCGACATTCTCCGGCGGGCATGCGTTCTCCCCACCCACACAAACTGGGTGTTCGTAGTCTGGGTCAATGGCGATTACCGCTTCTACCTTAATACGATGCCTCCAACAATCGCCAAAGTCGTACGTGTAAACGAATTTCGAGCCTTTCTTGGGCGCGATGTCACGCAAGCAGTAGTCGTACTCATCAAGCACTTCCACTCCGATGTCCGCAGGGGCAATGACTCCGTAGAAGGTTCGTCCCACAGAGAAATCGTGGGGGTGATCGTTGTCCCACCCCATTACAGTCTGCAAGACGTAGTGTAAGGCCGCCAGAGTGATATCGCTTCGAACCTTGACGCGCCTCCACACCAGCGGCTTTGTGCCTTCGAGGGAAACGTGAAGCAGGTTCACGGGCGGACAAGCTGAAGCTATCATATCGGGCAGTTAACTCCGGAACATGTCTGCATTCAAGCGAAAACCCCCGCGCCGTTTCCGACGCGAGGGCATCTGCAACGCAACCCAAACCTGAAGGTTCGTTTACTGAATACGGCGCAGCAGCCCCTCGAAGTAGTCAAAGGGCTGGTCCGGGCTCTTCAGCCGCTCGTCGTCGAGCGTGAAACCCTTCACGACATATTCCCGCAGTCGTTGCGTGGCCCAGATGCAGAACTGGGTGGCGCCGCGCGACTTCACCCGGTAGCTCACGGAGATAATGGCGTCCAGATTGTAGTTTCCCAGCACTCTGTCCCACGTATTTTGTCGCATGCAGGGTTGGGTGTTTGAACCGCCATGGGGCTTTCGAGGATCGCGCCAGCGTCTTGGACTGCGGCAGTCCTCTCTTTCCATTACCCACAAATCGGAAGCCGAGCACGGAAACCGGAGCGGCCCATATAATTTGTCATCCTGAGCTTGCGAAGAACCTGCCGGTTGGAGAGAGCCGTTCAGCGCCAACGGCGCGACCACAATGTAGCCTAGGGCAACGCCCCACTGCCATTAAGTTAAGGAATTCGCGGTCTCGTTCCCAGGCTCCAGCCTGGGAACGCCCCTGTCTTGGAGGCTCCAGCCTCCCGG
>Ga0316220_1000726_pt1 | contig 43946 bp, 38 predicted proteins | sample TBH18005metaG_FD_203632 | JGI IMG/M metagenome (GOLD analysis project Ga0316220, IMG submission 203632) | Freshwater microbial communities from Trout Bog Lake, Wisconsin, USA - TBH18005 | ecosystem: Environmental > Aquatic > Freshwater > Lake > Hypolimnion/Profundal zone | place: USA: Wisconsin... | reverse complement strand
CAATTGGTTGACCCTGCGTTATCTTTCAAATGAAAGCCCATTGCGCGGTAAGCCAAGGTGACATCACCCCAAGAAAATGCATCACCGATACCTAGCAAAGCTTGCCAAGTACCATTATTGGAGCCAAGACCCTTACCAGCATCAGCATAGAACGGCACAAACCAAGAGATATCGTATATGCGTGCTCGACCTTTAAAGCCAATCACAGGATCAGTGGTTTGATTCACACGCGAAGGGTTCCCAGCACGTGAGTCGACTACTCTTCCGTTGAGATCTAGCCGTTGAGCATCAACAATGGAAGTTGTCGATGAAATGTATCTAGCTCCGAGCAAGCCATCTAAGTAGACAGTAGGAGTACTGAGGGCTGTATAAGTAGCCGCTGCAGTAAACATCGTTTGCTTCATCGTTGCGTTATAACCAGCATAGAAATAGCTATCCTTGCCACGCAAGGTATGTACCGAGCTACCGCTACCCGTTGATTGCCAATACACCAAATCACCCATCACACCCCAATTCCCTTTGTGGGCTTCGAGCGCAAACATTGCCATAGGTCCTGCACCATCTATATTTTGACTGATAGAGCTGTCGGAAGTGGCGGAGCGGTTCTTGATCGTATCGGTAACCCAGGTGGCTGGAGCCCATGCGCTAATGGTTCCTGAGAAACGCCAATCATCACTCACTGTTGGCATTGGGTTGATAGTTTGCGCTTGTGCGCTTATTCCAATAGCCAATAGCGCTGTAACAACAATGGATTTAATAGTTTGAGTATTGGTTTTCATATTCGTCAAGATTGGGGCCGAATCCAGAATCCAGCTGGGTTAATAAACAGCAGTAATTGTATATGGATTAAGGGCTTATGGAGGTCTAGCGCTCGTTATGCGGCAAGCAGTTTAGATAAAAATGCTTGATTTCTGGGTCGCAGCGCACATCCTTAGGCTCAATGGGTCGCTCTAAGCTGATTCCCTCAATAGAAGTGCAACGGCTGAGGGCTACATAAACCTGCCCGGATGCAAATGCTCCTGAGGAGAGATCCACCCTCACCTTGTCCAAGGTCTTGCCTTGGCTCTTATGGATAGTGACACCCCAAGCCAGCATCAGCGGTATCTGTTCATAGGTACCAATAATGCTTGGTGAGATCTTCCCCGACATCATGTCATGGTCGTAGCGATAGGATTCCCACTGGTGGCCACTGACTTCAACTGTATTGGAGTAGGGGCCATTCTTAACCAGCACCTTGACCTTGTCTCCTAGTAACTCACGTACCACGCCAATCGTGCCATTGACCCAGCGCTTGGGAAAATTACTATCGGTTGCCGTAAACATGACCTTGGCACCCACCTTTAACACTAAGTTAGCGGAGGATGGCAAATTGCGTTCATCAATATTGAATTTGCCAGTCGTTTTACCTGCGTAAATTTTAGGGTCAGTCACTAGCGCGCGTAGACCGGCGCCATTAATCTGATCCGCCCTAGCATTAGTAGTTGTTAAGGTAATAGTTTGTTCATCCACCTCTACAGCTTTAGCTTTTTCATAGCACTGGTCGTTTAAAGTACTCAATGCTTCATCAATATCCTGATTAATCCGAATACGATTTAAAAGACCCGCAAAGTGCACATCTTTTTGACGGAAAATTTTTGAGAGCTCCACCATAGTCACTTCTTTGCGATGCAAAGCCATGGCACAAAAGAAATAAGGGCCTTCGTAACCACGTTGCGCAAGGACTTCCATATCCCCTCTAGAGACCACTGGTGGCAACTGAAAGAGATCCCCCACAAACATCACCTGAATGCCACCAAAAGGTTTGCCCTTTTGCGGGCCGTTCTCACGCAGGAACAAATCCATGGCGTCGACTAGGTCGGCACGCACCATGGAGATCTCATCAATGATCAGTAATCGTATGTCCTTATAAAGACGTTTATCTTTTAAAGGCTTGATATCTTCCTCGGGGAAAATCAGGCGCGGAGGCAAGCGAAAAAAAGAATGAATCGTCACACCCTTCACTTGCAAAGCAGCGACACCGGTAGGGGCAACCACTACGACGTTACCAGGGATGTGCTCGCGCAAGTAGCCAATTAAAGTGGTCTTACCTGTGCCCGCTTTCCCGCTAACAAAGATATAAGGATCATGACGCTCAATTGCATCAATGACTTCTTGATACTCTGGGGTAATTTCGATATCGGACGTATTAGTGGAGGAGGTTTCAGTCATGGGCAGGGACACTATAACTGGTGTTGACTGCGTTGATGTTTTAGCAAGCCAAACGAAATCAAAAGTGCTTAAGTTGTTTATTTATTATCAAAAAAGTAATTCAAAATTTTCTTTGTCAAACTACTACTCCGTTCACGCAGACTTTCTGCTGTTTGACCATTGGCAGCATTAGCCGCCTGCACTTGGCGTTGAGCCAGTAGCTCAGAAATTTCCCCAACTAAGCGTTGATTGGATTGCAGAATGGGGGCAAGGTCTTCTTTCTTAATTTCCACCAAAATACTATCTACCCTCGCAAATACATCGGCAGATCTGGGTGCCCCTGTGAGTAAAGACATCTCACCTACGCAGTCACCAGGCCACAGAGTGGCTAAAGTGATAGGTTGATTTTGCTGATTTTGAATCTTTACTTCAAGAGACCCCTCTGATACCAAGAACATGCTATCGGCCAATTTATTAGCTTGTATCAACTGCTCGCCCTTAAAGCAATTCTTCACTTTGACCACTTTAGATAAGGCCATGACCTCTTCGTAGCTTAATACTTTGAGAATCCCATATTCATAGGTTTCAAATAAACGATTGGAAGTTTTGGATAAATATTTATCCAAAGTTTGCACTTCTACTGAAAAGCCCGTATTCATGCCTGCCGCTTTCATAAATTTGATCACTGCGGTCATCATGATAGAGTCAGAATATAGAGGCTTAATATCTGGCGCACATTCATACTGAATGACGTAGCTAATCACTCCCTCTTCCAACCCCTTAACCCCACAAAATTTATAATTAATAAAATTTGTATTAGTAGCAATTACGGATTCAATTGCCAGGTTCAAAATCTCTATTACTTTTTCTGCATGATTTAGTGCATCTAACTTAATTACCAGCCTCCTACGTGAACCTCTGTTGATAGGCTGCTTAGAAAGATTGATATAGCTCAAGCTCACAAAGCGCGTATGGGATCTTCACGAGATAATCTAAGCGGTTACGGAGGGTAACCATGCGGCGATCAAACTGCTCCACTTGATAGAGCTGAGTTGCCCCATTCTCATTAATCTCAATCCAGTTATGAATTGAAATTAGCCCGTCCGTCTGAATCACAATGCTATTTACAAAGTCAGCAATAAGATCACGACAGACATAGCCGACACTCAACCCAATAACTCCAGAAGCGGCAATAATGTTGGCCTCTGAATGGTCATAAAGCAACACAAAACCAATCATGCCCACCATAAAGTAGATCAAGATCGTTAAACACTGCACCAAAATGTCTGGAATTTTGGCCTTCTTTGTTCCTTTATTAAAACGTGCCGCTGAGAGCCTCAGAAAAACATGAAGCGTGAATGCAATCAATAGAAATTGCGCAACAGCGAAGATATCCAGCAACCCAATTGGGTGCTCATCGTTAAAGTCGGTGATTCGCCAGCCCCACATCGAGCCAGTTTGGTCGTTCAGCCAATATAGCAATGCCAAATTAAGCGCAATCAGAGCCCAGACTAAAAGCTTTAAAAAGTCAGATTTATTGAATAATTTCATTGATGAACTAATTAATGGAAATGATAAGTATTAACGGATAGTGATTTACCCCTTAAGAATAACTGACCTCATGCTGACGAACTTAAGCGGGAAAAATGCGACATCTTTAAAAGATTAATATACATATTAGTAGAAATATACTAAATTAAATGGTAGCAGCGAACAAACTTAAAAACAGGTAAAACAAAATACAATTTGGTATATGTCTACTAATAGCCTTAAAAAGCTTTTAATCAAAGTGTTGCTTATCGACTCTCACGAGATTAGCACTTGGGGCATAAGCACATTAATTGATAAAGATGCCCGCTTTTCGGTCTGTGGAATTGCTCACAACGCCCAGGATGCCATGAGGCTGGTAGAAAAATTTCTTCCTGATGTGATTATATTGGAGCCAGATCTTTGCGAGGGTAATGGCTTAGAGTTAATTCCCAAGCTGATTGATAAGATCCACGCCAAAATCATTATCCTAACTTCACTGCGTGACTTGACTGTCCACGATCTAGCGGTGGTAAAAGGTGCGCGTGGTGTACTGACAAAAATGGATTCTCCCGATACTCTTTTAAAGGCAATCGAAAAGATCTACGAAGGAGAGTTGTGGGTAAACCGCAATGCTACTTCGCGTATTTTGATGCAAATCGCAGCCGCCAACGCACCTAAAGAAATCACGATTCAAGAGAAGCTTTTAGCGACGCTCACTACCAAAGAGCAAAAAGTCGTGCAGGCGATCCACAAGAGTAGTGAAAAAACACTCAAGCAAGTAGCAGAGAAGTTGCATATTAGTGAACATACCTTACGTAACCACCTTGCTTCTATTTACGATAAGTTGGATGTGAGAAATCGTCTCGAGCTGTATGTTTTTTGCAGTAAATACATGGCTGAAGAGGTTGCGACAGCCTAAATTGCAGGTTCAGGTCTTGCGCTAAAGGAGCCGCCATGGCGTTTGCAAGTACCGCGTGTTTTACGCCCCTACCCCACCTAAGGTCTCTCTCTTTTTTTTTCATTCTCACTCTACTTCTTACCTGCTTTGGCAAGGTTGCAGGGGCAATGACGTTTGAAAAACAAGAGAAATGCATAGAAGGGTTGACGCCCCACTGTCAATCAGTAGTTCTGGCAGTCGGCCAGATTGACCCAGAGACCCCTGCCCAATTTACAAGTTTCACTAAAGGCTTGCCCGAAGGAACTTGGGTGGCTTTGAGTAGCCCCGGGGGAAGCTTAGTCGGCGGCCTGAAACTAGGCCTCTTGATTCGTGAAAGGGGATTTAATACCATCATTAGCTCAACAGACTACAGTCCGCCAAACTGCTTCTCATCATGTGCTTATGCATTTGCAGGCGGTACTACGCGGCACCTACCGGCAGGGAGTAAATACGGCATTCATCAATTTAAAGGGATTGATAAAGCACTCAGCGATAGTGAGTCACAAAAGTTAAGTGCCACAATTGCAAGTTATTTAGATGAGATGGGTATTGATCATCACTTGCTGGACTATGCCCAGGTTACTGCCAGCGATAAGGTCACCGTCTTAAGCTTGGCGCAAGCTAAGTTACTGAAAGTAGACAATCTCGGTCAATCACCTTATCCTCGCTGGCGCCTAGAAGCCACTGCCGAAGGTCAACTGATTGCACTAAATCGCCCCTCTCAAAGCCCAGGCAAACCCCCCATTACGATTGCGCTAGTTCAAGTTCCAGCTCAGGCATCCAATGCGAGTAAGAAAGCAAGTGACAGCCGATTCGTTTTTTTAATCTTCTATAAAAGTGACGATGCCAAACTCTTTAGTCAAAAACTAGATCATCAACTCCTCATTAATCAAAAATCTTACCCGCTTAGGCAGGCCGAAGATTGGCAACGTAAAACAACTGGATATCAAGCCAGCTTTATCAGTAATGCCGATGCCATGGATGCCCTTTCGCAGGCGCCTGAAGAGAGCACAATTACTCTTAGCTCACCCGTTGAAATTGTGCGCCTTGGGGTCGGCGGCTTTAAAAGTATCTACTTAGCTTTGGTTCGGACAGAGGGGAAAAAGTTAAGCAAATAAGGTGTAGCTTAATGTGAGAATACGTCTTGCAAGCGCTTGCTCTCCATTGAGATAGAAATCAATTACCGCTTTCCTGAAACTCTGCATAGGCTTTTTGTAGACCCTCTACCAAACCCACCTGCGCATTCCAACCCAAACGATTTAACCTGCCAGAGTCCATCCACTTACGCGGTGAGCCATCGGGTTTACTTGGGTCAAAACTGATTTTTCCTTGGTATCCGACGGCATCCCCGACGGCCTTTGCTAACTCGGCAATGGTGACATCACTGCCAAATCCCACATTAATATGACTTTGCATTGCTTCTGTATGTTGATCATAGATGGACTTCTCTAGATCCATTACAAAAACAGAAGCGGCCGCCATATCATCCACAAAGAGAAACTCACGCCGCGGTGCACCCGTTCCCCAAATCACCACTTCAGGCGCAGCAGCTACCTTCGCCTCATGAAAGCGCCTAATGAGCGCTGGAATGACGTGGCTATTTTCAGGGTGATAGTTATCACCAGGGCCATAGAGATTGGTAGGCATGACTGAACGGTAATCTATGCCATGTGACTCGCCATATTCGCGGTTATAGCTTTCACACATTTTGATGCCTGCTATCTTGGCAATGGCATAGGGTTCGTTGGTGAGCTCTAATTTCCCCGTTAACAAGGCATCTTCAGCCATAGGCTGTGGTGCTAATTTAGGATAGATGCAGCTCGACCCCAAAAACAAGAGCTTTTTCACGCCACTCACAAATGCTTGATGAATCACATTATTTTGCATCATCAAATTTTGATAGATGAACTCGGCCGGAAAAGTATTGTTAGCATAAATGCCCCCTACTTTCGCGGCCGCTAAATACACTTGATCAGGCTTCTCTTGTACAAAGAAATGGGCTACTTGAGCTTGATTAGTTAAATCTAGCTCAGCATGAGTGCGTGTCAGAATATTGCTGTAACCCTGAGCCTGGAGATTACGAACAATAGCGGATCCGACCATGCCACGATGTCCGGCAACGTATATTTTTTGCTGTAATTGAGAATCTAAATCAGTGGGCACGCAATGAATCTTTTCTGTGGGGTAGGTATTGGGAGTGGGGAGTGGATTAATTAAAAGCGAGATTTATTCAATCGACACAGACACGTCATAACCATTCTGCTTTAACAAAGCAACTTGCTTGGCTTCACTATGGTCATTTGCAATCATTTCCGCAATCATCTCGTCCAAAGTAATTTCTGGTACCCAGCCAAGCTTTTCTTTAGCTTTGGTGGGGTCACCCAAGAGAGTTTCTACTTCAGTAGGACGGTAGTAGCGGGGATCGATTTGAACAATCACATCGCCCACCTTTAAGGCAGGCGCTTTATCACCATTAATCGCAGTCACCACGGCTTTTTCTAGCTCAGCAACGCCTTGAAATTTGAGGGTGATCCCTAGCTGTGCAGCGCTACGCTTAATAAATTCGCGCACGGAGAACTGAACCCCCGTGGCGATCACAAAATCATCGGGTTTATCTTGCTGCAACATCAGCCACTGCATACGGACATAGTCCTTAGCATGACCCCAGTCACGCAAGGCGTCGATATTACCCATAAATAGGCACTTTTCTAAACCAAGGGCAATGTTCGCAAGGCCGCGGGTCACTTTACGGGTCACAAAGGTCTCACCACGTCGCTTGGACTCATGGTTAAACAGAATGCCGTTGCAGGCATACATGCCATAGGCCTCTCGGTAATTTACTGTAATCCAATAAGCGTACATCTTGGCAACCGCATAAGGGCTTCTTGGATAAAAAGGGGTGGTTTCTTTTTGAGGAGTCTCTTGGACTAGGCCGTAGAGCTCTGAGGTGGAAGCCTGGTAAAAACGGGTTTTTTTCTCCAGACCCAGAATACGAATCGCCTCTAACATCCTCAAAGGACCCATCGCATCTACATCGGCAGTGTACTCAGGGGATTCAAATGAAACGGCAACATGAGACTGGGCACCGAGGTTATAAATTTCATCAGGCTGAGTCAATTGAATAATGCGCACCAAATTACTAGTATCGGTCAAGTCGCCGTAATGCAGAATTAAATCAGGATGCGGTGTGTGCGGATCTTCGTAGATGTGGTCAATGCGGCTGGTATTAAATGAGGAGGCGCGGCGCTTGATGCCGTGAACCACATAGCCTTTTTCTAATAAAAACTCAGCTAGGTAAGAGCCATCTTGGCCAGTAATACCGGTAATGAGAGCGACTTTTTGTTTGGTGGTCATGGTTCTATTCTTCTTTGCTAATGAATAATTAAGCTTGTAAGGTTGAAAAAATACATTCTTGAGTTAAGGATTTAACTGCGGCCATAGGTATCTTCAAAGCGAACAATATCGTCTTCACCTAAATAACTGCCCGACTGCACTTCAATGATTTCCAAGGGAACAACTCCTGGGTTAGATAAGCGGTGGGTTTGCCCCAAAGGAATATAGGTACTTTGATTCTCGGATAGCACGATTACTTGGTCACCATTCGTAATTTCCGCAGTCCCCTTCACCACAATCCAATGCTCGGCGCGGTGATGGTGCATCTGCAATGACAAACTGGCGCCGGGTTTAACTTGTATGCGCTTGACTTTAAAGCGCTCCCCCTCATCCACACTGTCATACCAACCCCACGGACGCGCAACCTTACGATGCAAGTTCTTCTCTTCGCGTTTCTGGGCCTCTAATTGAGTGACTATGTGTTTCACGTCTTGACTATTGGAACGGTGCGCCACCATCACGGCATCCGCCGTCTCAACAATAATGAGGTTATCCACCCCGACAGCGCTCACTAAGCGACTACTGGCATGAATCAAAGAGTTGTTGGTATTAGCCATTAAGACGTCGCCCGTAGTGACATTACCCTGGGTATCTTGCTTGCCCACTTGCCAGACCGCGTCCCACGCACCTAAATCATTCCAGCCAGCATCGAGCTCCACCATCTTGATGGTAAAGCTAGTGCCTGGGCATTTTTCAATCACTGCGTAGTCAATCGACTCGCTTGGGATCGTTTTAAAAATCGCTTTATCAGGACGTACAAAAGTGGTGCTACCAGATTGGTCAATACTTTTGCCAACCCAAGCAGTTTCAGTAGCACCAAAAATATCAGGGCGGAATTCTTTTAAGGCGGCCAACCAAGTGCTAGCGCGCAGTACAAACATGCCGCTATTCCACAAATAACTACCATCGGCTAAATAGCTTTGGGCAGTTGCGGCATCTGGTTTTTCTACAAATTTCTCGACGGCGTACTCATGATGCGTACCGAGGGTGCCACTGCGTTTGATATAGCCGTAACCGGTTTCTGGCGAAGTGGGGGTAATACCTAAAATGGCAATCGTTTGCTTAGTTTGATCTGCTGCAACAATAGCTACACAGTCTTGTAAGGCCTGAGTAAAAGCCAGAGTGTTTTTGACAGTCTGATCTGCTGGAGTGATCACTAAAATGGGATCATCAAAACCCTCATCAGCACTGTCTTTTGCCTGAAAGGCGGCTAAAGTTAAAGCAGGGGCAGTATTACGACCAGCAGGCTCTAACAATAACGCGGCCCGAATCTCTTTGAGTTCACGCAGTTGATCTAGCGCTAAAAAGCGATGATCCTCATTGGTTACCACCAAGGTTGCGCCCAACTGAATCTGGGCATTGGCAATGGCATTAATGCGCGTGATGGCCTGCTGAAATAGACTCTGACTAGAATCATCTCCAGACAACACTAAAAACTGCTTAGGAAAGCCAGATCGCGAGAGGGGCCATAGACGCGTACCCGATCCACCACAAAGGATGACAGGATGAACGCAGGATTTGATAGGAGAATTGGTCATAAATTACTTAATAAATAATACAACACTGTTAAGACCCTCAAGCAGGGGCTGATAGGGTATTCAGACGGTCTTTCGCTCGCTTACCAAGGATGCTGACTGAGTTCCCCGCCCTTCTTTGCACCGCTCAATCCTAGCTAATCAGATTGAGTAATTGCGGCGCACTCACTCGACCATTAAAACCAGTCAACTTGCGTCGTGCAAATACCTGGCGATCAGCGATTTCAACAGTCGATTGATCTTTATTCCAATCTAGCTCGACCAGCACGCTATTGGGCTCATAAACATAGGCACCCTCTTGCATTGCCAGCAGGGTTAATTCTGCATCAGCGAAGTGACGGGTATATTCAGGGCAGAAAAAATCTCGCGCATAATTTTTCTCAGCCCATGCGCGCCTAGCTAAGCCAAAACCAGCCAGAGCACCAGCCCACTTGCCATCATTAAAACCCAGTAAACCTTTTTGCTCACCTAGAGCGCTAACAGCCAGCTTTAACCAGTCTCGGCCTGCAAAAGCATCTTGGGCTACATAAGCAAAATAAGGACTGTTGCTTGCCTTAAAGATCAGGTTGATGATGGCATTAAATCCCAAAGCATCGCGATCATTTACCGCAATAATCATGCCGGGATAATTTGCGCGCTGAGCCATGAGCTTGGCTGCTTTCTGGGCTTGCTCTTGATTCACATAAGGTAAACCAATCACTACACCGTCCACCGAAATCGGCTGCTTGGCGAGCTTGACTAAGTCTGCAATCGAGAGGTTCTCAAGCAACATGGGCGGTATGTCTTTCACAAAAGAGGGAGCCTACTTCCAGCACTTGTATTTTTGTTTCCATCGCTAGCGCTTCCCGCGCTGTCAGGCCACTGCTATAGGGAAAGGTATCAATCATCGTGGCATGGGCATTGACTGCTTTGAGGGCTTCCTCATGAGTACCGGGAGTAATAAATTCCACATTCAGGGACTGTTTTCCTAGGCCTGCCAAAATCCGTTCCTGCACTTGGGAATGGCGATACTGGCGATGAATAAATACTTTCTTGCCAGGCATCTGACTTAGGCGCTGTAAAAAGGGAGCGGATACTTTAGCGGGGTTCGAGAACACACAAGGGGCGCTCGATTTATGGGCGGCGGGCTTGGGTAGGTATGGTGGTGGCACATAACTTGCGTAGCCGCCCGATACTTGCACCAAGGGTTCACTATAAAGACTCTGCAAACGCTGGGGCGATTGTGCTTCATCGCCAATCCAACCATCAAAGGTATCTAAGCCAGTAGTAGCGCTTTGGCCCCCTACCCATTTAAATTGCTGGCGAGCGGGTTTAGCTGATAAAGCCTTTAAGGCGATGGGGTCCATCCAACCACCCAAGTCGTACAGCACATCTATATCAGCGTCATGAATCCGCTTGGCTAATGGCTCGGCTTGGAGATGCTGGACATCCCACCATTCATTGGCTAAAGATTTAAATTCGGCAGTAGCTGCATCTACCCTGCTCCCACGATTAAAGACAACGATATCGCAATCAGCTGCTATCTTGCGCCAACCGGCAATCGTTAAAAAATAGACGGGGGACATAAAGAATTGGGGTGACAACAATGCTACTCGTGGACGATAGCGCCCTCGCCGCTTAGAAAGTGGGGGCAACCGGAGCTCGGCCAAGCGTAAATGCCCTGCGGAAAATTGTTTAATCTCATCACTTAAGATTTGTGCAGAGCTAGGTTGACTCCAATCAGGACGATCATAGAGCCTTGCCATCAGCGAGGTGAGCTGCGCATCCATGGCGTATTCTGGATTTTGCTGCAAAGGACTCACCAATTCAATTGCTTGAGCGGGGTCACCAAACTCATTTAAAGCAAGGTCAGCCAAGGCTAAGCGGGCCTCCGGATTATGGGGGTTCAGTTGCAAGGCCCGATGAAATGCCGCCTGCGCCTTGACAATCTCCTGCGAAGCTTTATGGGCTTTACCGAGAATGATCATGCCTTGCCATAAATCAGGCTTTAAGGTCAAAGCAGCCTTGCTGTGCAAAACAGCTTCCGCGTTCTTGCCCAATGCCAAGTAGGACAAGGCTAGGTTATGACGTAATTCCGGGGAGTGCGGCACTAATTGACTGAGCTGGCCATAAGAGGCTATGGCTTGGAGCCATTGGCCTGCATCACGTTGGGCATGTGCCTGCACTAAGAGCTGATTTAAATGGGCTAAGGACTTCAAATCAATTGCAAGCGGGCAGGCAAAAATCAGGAGAACTTGATGTCGGTAGGGGTAATGGTACGCAGGTACTTATCACACCATTCTTTGCCATTGACTTGCGCAAAGTAGAGATTGCGATAGTTGGCCCAGCACACCGCAAGCCAGGCCGATTTAGTGCGATAGGCTACATCCTTCATTTCTCGTAAGAGCTTGAGATGGACATTGAGCTCCCGCTCGCGCTCAGGCAAAGGAATTTTGTAGGACTTTAAATTACGTCCTTTGGTTTTCATAAAGACAGGGAAGAGACGTTCCACAATGAAGGGGACATAGGTCGCGCTATTGTGTAAATTACGCTCATCAGCAAGCTTGGAGTGCATGAAGTCACGCACCTTAGGTGGCAATTTTTTGTTGGCCAAACTCAGCACCTCTCTTACCCAAGGTAAATAGCTTTGCCAAAACTTTGGTGTAGCCACCATAAAATTCGTGGAAGAAAATAAGTCTGAGGAGCTAATGCTGGTCAACTCTTCAACCGGCAATCCCGTCACTTCAAAGATCGCCTTGGCCATTGCCAAAAATTGTGGATGCGTCGTTTCACCCTGTTGCCAACCATTATGAAAGAGGGCTTCATTTTGTGGGTAAGGGTTACAGAAATACACATCATTACCAGGATGCGACTGAATGCTTTTAATTAAATCAGTGCCGCTCATCCCCGTCATCTCGGCAAAGCGCCAAGACAATGCTCCCCATAACTGCGCATCTTTAACGTAGTCACTAGATAGTAACTGCTCATAGACCGAGAATTCTTTCGTCTCTGATGTGCTTTTGCTATTGTCGAGCCCAGAAAAATTAGGGTCCAAGAGGTCGCGCTGCCAGCTCTCGTAATAGACCTGAAAGATCCGTAAAGGAGACTTGAGTGAGCCTGCAGGTTTCTTTGCTAAATCCTTTTCAAGGCCAGTATCTGTTTTAGGCACGGCAACGGTTGCGGCCGCTGGTAATGCTGCACCATTAGCAACGCCATTGGTGCCATTGACCCCACCGACACCATTAACACCATTTATACCTTTAACACCATCCACACCATTGAGCTTTTTGACTCCATCAGCTTTTTTAAGAGGATTTGCAGGAGATTCTTTAGCGAGATCGGTTTTTGATTCACCCTTTAATCCACCCTTTAATCCACTCTTGAGCTCACTCTTTAATTTCGCTGGATTCTTTTTTGCACCAGCACTTTCTGCCTGGCTTTTATTAGTGCTTGGGACTACTGGGGTGCTGGCAACCTTGGGAGCCTGAGCCATTGGTTTGATTTTACTTGCCGATACCGCGCTCGCCCGGCTAGCGGGTTTACTTGCTTGTACTGGCTTAGTGGCAGTTATTTTTTTTGAAGTGGCCATGATTTAAATAAGGTTCAATGTCTTAGAGAGTAAGAAGATAACGGAAGGTGAAGGAATATCAAGCTGCATTCAATAAAATAAATTGGTACTTTAATACCATTAAATATAAAGAAAATATAATTGGTTTCTACTAAGGATACACCTGCTCAACCCCTTACTGTGTATAGGCATTAGCGGGATAATGAACTCATTCTATTCGAAAAAGAACGACGCATTGCTCCAATAATATGAATTTTTTATTTAAAGTTCCAAAGCCAGAAGAGATTCTGACCAATGTTGAAGAGTTGATAAAAAATACTAAGTATGCCGAGGCTGACTCCCTCTTACGCAAGGCTGAGAAAAAAAATCTCGTTCACCATGATTTGATTTTGGCCTGTTCTAAAGTGCAAGGGCTGATGGGCAACCATCAGAGCCAACGAGCTGAGCTGCAGCGCTTCATTGCAGAAAACGAGAAAGACGTACAGCACCATCTCAAAGCTGTTGAGTATTTGATGGCTGAGAAAAATTGGGGCTTGGCGCAGCAATTTCTGGATCAGACAAAAGCCCGCTTTCCGCTCAGTGGCTTTGCGCATTCCACTCAGGCCTTATTGCACTGCCATTTACATCAATTTGATCAAGCCGCAGAATCTCTTCTCAAGAAACAAGAAGTGAAAAGGCTTGATGACAGCGATATCAAGTTAGTGCATATGATTCGTAAGGGTGCCAATCAACCCCCATCTAATACTGAGGCACCCAATGCCACTGCAATTGATACCCTCATGGCCACAGAGCAAGTGCGCCAGATTCTGATTCGTTATTACTACGAACGGTTTGAATCGCTTGGCGGAGACTGCGAATTCGGTTTTCATCAACGCAGGCACGGCAGAGAACCCCTAAGCTTATTTCGCTGGGGGGGCATGCCACGCGAATTCATGATCAAGTTATTTCTGAATCAATTTAAGGATTTTGCAACTAAGGAGTCATCAAAACTTCAATCCAATATACCAACCATGGAGATTGAAGTTGCGGGAAGTCTGGAATATTACTTCCACGATCTTAATTATGAATATTTGGCTCACACTGCAGTAGGGAAAAAATCAAAAGATTTTTTAGAAACCGAAGATCAGGTGTATGCAAGACTACAGCCCCACTTTTTCATGCTTGCACGTAAACTGCACGAGGATTTAGAGGATGCTGAGAAAGCATTTATTTTTAAATCTAAACCCGGGCTAAGTCATGAGCAGTGCTTTGAGTTCCATGATGCCCTTTGCACCCTCGGAAATAACAAGCTTGTAATTGTGCTGCGCAGAGAAACCAATAAGCCCAACTTCGAAATTCTCAGACCCAATCTCATCCTTGCCAGAGTGAGCTCATGGTGGGGACTTGGCCCAGAAGAAGCCAATCATCCTGTGATTCATGAATGGGATAACATCATCGAAGCTTCTTACAATCACTTTATTAATCTGTACCCTGAAATGGATGCAACCTAGATCATGAGCGAAAAAATAAGTGCCGCACAAGGCGTTCTGGAGATCTTCCAATCCGCTTTTAACTCACCCTCTTTAAAAATTAACCCTCAAATGGTTACTGGTGATATTAAAGACTGGGATTCCTTTAAGAATGTAGAAATTTTATTAGCCTGTGAAGCCCGCTTTGGTATTCGCTTTCGCTCTAAAGAAATTGATGCGATTCGCTCGGTGGGTGATTTAATCGCCGCTTGCGAACTCAAATTGAATGCTGCCAAGTAATCCCTTCTCCGCGGCAGTAGATCAATTTCCGGATCGCATTGCGCTGGTTCACCCCGATGGTGAATTCACTTACCAAGAATTGAGTGATCTTGCGACCCAATCTCAGCTTGATCTTTCTGATGCCGATCCCATTGCATGTGTGGCAGGAGAGCAAAGCCTAGCAGAGTATGTGCAGATCTTTGGCTGCTTCTTGCTAGGCAAACCTTACTATCCTATTAATCCCAAATTTCCGCCAGAGCGCATTGCCAAAATTCAGTCGGCAATTACGGAATATCTGCAGGCGTCGAATGTAGATATTGAGGCAGCCAAGCAAACAGCCTTAAAAAATTTGGCTTATATTATTTTTACTAGTGGCAGCACTGGTGAGCCTAAGGGCGTGCCTATTTCTCAGTTGCAACTCACTCATTACTGCGCCATCTTGCAGGGGATTTTAGAAATCAATGAGCACGATCGGGTTCTGCAATTAGGGGATTTCTCCTTTGACATTTCTATCATGGCCATGGCGATTGCCTGGCCCAATGGCGCGGCACTTTGTGCAGTTCCTAGCGCCCATGTTTTGATGGCACCGCGCTACGCTGAAGATTTAGAAATTACGGTTTGGCTCTCAGTGCCATCCGTTGTTAGCCTGGCGGCTAAAGCGGGGCTATTAAAACCCAACAGCCTGCCTCATCTTCGGCTTGCGATATTTGGTGGCGAAGCATTAACAGCTGAGACAGTTGAAGTATTTCGAGCGGCTGCCCCACATGCCAGACTGTTCAACTTTTGGGGCCCGACTGAAGGCACCATCTCCCTAAGTCATTTTGAAATTACCTCTTCTCTTATTTCTCAGGAGCTTGCAGACTTAGCGATTATGCCCATTGGCCACGCCCATGCCGAGGTGCAGTTGGCCCTCTGGGATGAAGGGAGTGCGCAATTTTCACCAGAACGTGGCTTATTGTGTGCAAGTAGCCCTCAACTTACCCTAGGTTATCTCAATCGCCCAGACCTCACCGAGTCAGCCTTCTTTATGCATCAAGGTAAAAGTTGGTATCGCACAGGAGACTTAGCTAAATATGACTCCCAATATGGATATCGCTATCTAGGCAGAGTAGATCGTCAAATTAAATTCAAGGGCTATCGTATTGAGTTATCTGAATGTGAAAATGCGCTGCGTAGGATTAGCCAATCACCAGAAGTTTGTGTAGTGCCTTGGATGTCTCAAGGTGCCAATGCAGACCATGCCAATGCCGCTATTGCAGGCTTAGTCGGATTTGTAGTTCGACTACCGCAGCTACCTCCAGGCCTCGAGTCTGAAGCGGAGTGGCTCTCTAGTATTGAGGCGCATTTGCAGACTGCTTTGCCAAGTTATATGGTTCCTGCTAGACTGAAACTCATTGATGCCTTGCCTCTAAATTTGAGTGGCAAGGTGGATTACAAAGCCTTGGAGGCACTAGCAAGTGGCTTGGCCTAATGGCATTACGCCCTCAGGATTAACCCCTTATAGCAGTACGCTTTTACGCCTACGCTATGGGGCGGGTACGTATCGCAATGGCACTGAAGAAGTCGCCTATCCGGCTATGGATGAGCTGCGCCCTATGTCCCTGTTAGGCGCAGATATCCCCATCCTTTTTCCTTATACCGGCAAAGACAATCTGATTCTGCCGCCAGAGCGCTCACGCCCACGTATGGAAGTTCAAGCCGCCTCACTGCTGCGCGCGGTTGAAACCCCCCACCCCTGGGAAGAGGAATGGGTTGGATTCTGGCGCGACCACTTTTCGATTTATGCTAATGATGGCACGGTAGGTGCTTTTTTACCCCATTGGGATCGTGAGGTCATTCGGGCGCATTGTTGGGGCAATTTTCAGGACATGTTGCAAGCTACTGCAACTCACCCTTCAATGCTGTGTTATCTCGACAATCGGCTTTCTCGTGCCGGTAGCGCCAATGAAAATTATGCTCGTGAGTTATTTGAACTCCATACACTCGGGCGCGATGCCTATTTAAATAATTTGTATGCACAATGGCGCAGCGTACCCGGTGCGAACCAAGGTAAGCCCAAGGGGTATATCGATCAGGATGTCTATGAAGCTGCTAGAGCATTCACTGGCTGGACGATCGAGGATGGAACGGGTATCGGCGGAGGTCAGAGCTTGCCCAAAACTGGTTTATTTACCTTTGTAGCTAGCTGGCACGATAACTATCAAAAACGGGTTCTTGCTTCGGAGTTTGAGCCTTACTCCCCAGCCATGCTGGACGGCAAGAAAGTATTGCAAAAATTGGCAGTTCATCCTGCAACCGCTAATCACCTTTCCAAGAAACTGGTGCAACGCTTTATTAACGATCAGGCTCCTAGTGCATTAGTGAAAAGTACCGCGCAGGTGTTTATTGATCAACAAAATGCCTCCAATCAATTACAAAAGGTTTTTTTGCATTTAGCCCAAGAATCGAGCAAGCTTTCTGAATCACAAAAACAAAAGGCTAAGCGCCCGATGCGGCTCATTGCTTCTTTTTCCAAGGCCACCAATCTACCTTTTGTTTTAGGAGATGGTGGTATTAGCACCTGGCCCTTAGAGAATGCAGGTTCAGGTATTTATACCTGGCCTAGGCCTGATGGCCCTCCCGATGGTTTGCAATGGGTACTTTCTGCCGCTTATTTGAGGCAACGCTTTGAGCTCATTCAAAGTGTTGCTGAAAATCGCTTTGGGACTGGCGAGTTCAATCCTTTTGCCAACATTTCTACCAAGCCCACTTATTCTGAAATGATGTCGCATTGGGAGCTCGCTTTATTTCAAAAACCAAGGCCAGAGATTTCTAATGCTTTATTACTCTCGCAAAATACCAAGCCGGGCGACATTGCGAATGATCCTCGCAGAGCCAGACGCCTAGTGGGCCTACTAGCCTGCTCTCCATCCTTTCAGACTGAGGTAATCTTGCCCACTCCGGAGCAGCTTAAGAAATTAGGGGTGTCCGCATGAAACGGCGTGAGTTTTTAAAAAGTGGGCTGGCTGCAAGTACTTTATTTACGGGGCTCAGTGACTGGTCTTTGGCTGAAACCAACTCACTAGCCAACAACCCAAGCAATAAGGGTCCTTTCATTGTGGTCTTCTTAAGAGGGGGCGCTGATGGTCTAGGCATACTCTCCCCCTTAAATGACCCTTACTTTTTAGCGGCGCGGCCACCGGAGATGCGCTTTGGCATCGACAAGGCTGCCAACTCAAAACCGCTGATGTTGGAAGATACCCCGTTTTATTGGCATCCATCCGCAGCGCCTCTGGACCAACTTTTTCAGCGCAAGCGTCTATTAGCCTGGCAAGCGGTTGGCGTTGAGAATGAAACCCGCTCCCATTTTGAAGCACAAGAATTAATTGAGCGCGGTACCCATTCTCTACAAAACCTGAGCGATCCCCTTGGCTGGATGACTCGCCAAGTGTATTTACATCAATCTCAGGTTGCGAGCACGTCCTCGCGCCTGCCTTTATTCGCGGGTAATAACACGATGCCCAATGCGATGTTGGGGGCTGACCAAGTCCTTGCAATGAGGGACTTGCAGGGAGGGATATCGTTTCCAGGGGGACCTGCAGGGCTCAAGGCACTGCAGGCGATGAGTGAAGCGGATGGCCAACATCCTGCAGCGAAAATCATTTTAAATACCTTCAACACCTTAGAACAAGTTAACAACGCATTACCCAAAACGGATAACAAAGTCTTGCCCTATGAGACTAGTGGCAATACCCCCTACCCTAACTCAGATCCTGGAGTGGGTCTGCGCTCCATCGCTAGATTAATGCAGACTAATGTCGGCCTGCAATACGCCTGGGTTGATCACGGTAGTTGGGATACCCATGAAGGTCAAGGTTGGCGTCTCAATTATTTAATCTCTCAATTAAGTGGCGCCCTCCTCGCTTTTGACGAAGACATGCAGGCCAAGAATCAAGCCTATACCTTAGTTGTAATGACAGAATTCGGCAGAAGGCTCATTAGCAACAAAAGTAATGGTACCGATCATGGTCACGGCAGTCTATCGTTTGTCATGGGTAGCTCAGTACCTGGCGGCAAGATGATGGGCAAGTGGCCTGGACTCGATACACCGCAATTAGATCGTGGCGCTGATTTAGCGGCTACTACTGATTGCTTAGCCGTGCTTAAGCAGGCGCAATCCTGGCATCAAAGCTGACATCAAAGCTAACTCTAGGCAAGCAATAAGAAAACCCGCCGCAGCGGGTCTCTACATAAAGTCTTTAAGGAAGCTTAAGCCACTCTCTTCACACGCTTCACCGCATTAGCTTCTAATCTTGCCTTGACCGCTTCTACTTCTGGACCATTACGCAGCACGGTAGCAAACCACTGCGTAGACGCCTTAGCCTCTTGCTGTGTTGTTGTCTTTTCTGCAAACTGGGCTGTCATATCGACTACTTGACCAGTGGTGTCATCAATAAAGAAGTTGCGGTTACTGTCATCTAAATACGACTCGGCAGTTAAGCCTTGAGCGTAGATGGCATTGTGGGTGGGTAACTCAATATGGTAATAAGTAATCTGCGAGCGTTTTTCTTGGATGACGGTGGTGCCATTGACTAAGTCAATTGCAGGAATAAAGATACCGTCTACATAGACTGAATGCAATGGGCTTAAGAACAGATCACTACTAGGCTGATCAATGCCAAAGGCATCTTTACAGATACGGACTGGATTGGCTTCAGCAGGATTGGTGTGACGCTTAATATCCACACTACGATGACCTAACCAGACAATTGGTTCATAGCTACCTGAGACAGTACGTACTCCATCACCGACTTTGAGCTTTTCTACTGAGATATAGCCCCGTTCGGTATGAATGAGGGTGCCTTTGGCGTAGCAGACGATGGTATCCCCATTAGCAAAACCATAGGTGGAAGAAGAACTACTGCCATCTCTGTCATCCCAGTGATCTCCCCCAACTGAAGAAGTATAGGTATAGGATGAAGACGCATCATTCAATGTAATACCGCCAGCAAGACCCAATGCGGCATTGTTCATCTTAAAATCTATCACCACGGTATCTGTACCGTGAGACAGCGCATCAGTACCAGTCAAGGTCATCTGAAACTCAGGATTGCTGGCATTGGAACCAACTGCTTGAATGGAGGCACCGGTAACGGTAAATGTAGTGGATTGACTGCCCAAACCTGGATAGTTACTGGTGTAAATGCTCAGCGTATCAGACGCATTATCTTTCAGAAAGCTTTGATCAAATTTATGTTGGTTGCTGGCAATCTTAGTTAAGCCACTACCATCAAACCAAGATGTATCCATGGCGATATTACCGCCTAAGTAGAGTGTGGAATAATTGGTAACAGTTGAACCTGTTGGCGCAAATGGATTGACTGGATTGCCGACAGTCGAGATATCCAAGGCAACAGGATTGCCGCCGGCTGAATAGCCGCCGAGGGTTTCTTGATAAACGGTTGTGCTCATATTCAGCTCATCCTAAGTACGTAAGTCTTTCATACGCTTATTATCAACATTCAAAGCATATAGAGTATGGGGTATTGGTACCTTAATACTTTTAATTTGATACCATATTTTTAATACGTAATTTAGTACCTAAAAGCCTATTCAATTGGTATATATATACTAATTATTAAATAATCTTGTTTGGAGTAATGAGCAAACAAGTCTCCGTGCATTATCGCCCGTGTCCCAAGGTCTGATACTGCGCCCCATGAAATCAAAAAACGCTAGAATCGATAGGTTAGTTTTAATCCAGCATTAGTCGATCATTAACCCTGTAACAAATAAGCTAGTACTGAATTAAGCCATTCATACTTTAGGAGAATTTATGTCGGACCAGGACAATCAAAGTAATGCCGAAAAGGCTGTACCGAGCTTTCAAATTATTAAGATTTATTTGAAGGAGGCGACGTTTGAGCAGCCCAATTCCCCTCAGATACTGACAGAAACTGCCGCACCCAAAACAGATATCGCCATTGAAACTTCCTTTGAAAAACTCATCGGAGATAATTACGAGGTCTTACTCAAGGCAACTGTAACCTCCCGTATTGAAGACAAAGTGGTCTATATGGTTGCAGTGGAGCAAGCTGGCATTTTTGAGATTAAAAATCTCTCAGAAGATCAAGTTAATCCCATTATGGAAATTAACTGCCCTGCCATTATCTTGCCCTCATTGCGCTACAACATCGCAGACCTCATCAATCGTGCCGGCTTTCCTTCAATCAATTTGGCTGAGATAAATTTCAATACCCTGTATCAACAAAAATTAGCCAATCAACAAGCCAATGCTGGGGGCGCAACACCTGCTGCATAGTCTGATCTTCATGGGATTAGAGTATGAGGGGGCTGTCTCATGAGCACAAAAGGGTTTAACCTTATCGGGTATGCAACCTCGCCCCTTGGGTTGGGCGAGGATTTACGTTCCTTTGCAGCCATGCTGGATTACCTCAATATTCCTTTTTCGGTGATAGATTTGCCGACTGAATCTCAGAAACAAGTCAAAGTGTCTTGGAAGAATTTATCTGAAAATGATTTTGACACCAGCATTTTCTTTATGTCTGCAGGAACTTGTCTGCGCTTAGCGGAACTCCATCCCACTCTCTTTAGTCAACCCAAGATGAAGCTGGGCTATTTCCTGTGGGAGCTACCCGATTTTCCGAATAAGCTACGCAAAGCGTTGGATCTAGTTGATCACATTTGGTGCCCTACTAAGTTTGTGCAGGAAGCTTTTTTTAACAAAGCTAAAAAGCTGACGCTGTCAATTCCATTGCCGGTGATTAAGCACAAGCCTTCTAAGGATGACTTTCGGGCGATATTAGATATTCCCTCCGATGCTTTTGTATCCCTGTTTATTTTTGATATCCATTCGACCTTAAACCGCAAGAATCCACAAGCGACTATTGCGGCTTACCTCAGAGCTTCTGAGGGCGATGACGATCACTACCTCATCTTAAAAATTAATCGCTCAGCAGGCATGCTACAAAACCGTCATACCTGGTTGCCTACCCACCCACGGGTTAAGTACATCACGGAGACTTTAACCCCTAATCAACTGGCGGCCCTGTATTCATCGGCGAACTGCTATTTATCCTTACATCGTAGTGAAGGATTTGGGCGAACTTTGGTGGAGGCTCTCCAACATGGCTTAACAGTAGTGAGCTCACATTTTTCAGGGCCCGCTGACTTTTTGCATGAGGGCAATTCCTTAGCGGTGCAATGGCAGAAAAAAACGGTTCAAAAAGGGGACTATCCAGATTGCGATAAGTCTTGGTGGGGAGACCCTTTGATTGAAGATGCTGTTTTGCAACTGCAAAAGGCACGATCCATTAAAAAAAGTAATAGGAAACTAAAAAGTAGTGCGAAGCAAACCGGTGATCTGTTTACCGTGGAAGCCTTGGCATCCAAATATCGACCCATACTCATGAGTTATTTAAAGTAAGATCTGTTTAATTAAATTGACTCAACATTGCTATGGCCAACCCCAATCAATCTAATATTTTTACCCCAGAAATTAATTGGCCTCGAGATATCTGGGCAACCCTTTGAAGATGAAATGAAGTATGGTTAAGTTATCTAAAAAACCTTCAAAAACTACAAAGCAAGTGATTGAGCAAGCCTCTGCCGAGGCGATTGCACAGATTCATGAAGGGATGGCGCTGCAAAAAAAGGGGGAACTGGAGTTAGCTCGGGCTTGCTACAGAAAAGTCTTGGCTCAACACCCCAATCAAGTGGATGCCCTGCATCTCGCTGGCGCCCTCGCCTATCAACAACAGGAATTCAAAGAGGCCGTTGAGCTTATTCAAAAAGCAGTTGAGCTCAAACCTAATTTCACGGCTGCTCTGAATAATTTGGGCTTAGCGCTGGTGGGCTTAGGGGAATATGAACGGGCCTGCGAGCATTACACCAATGCCATTACTTTAGCCCCCACCTTTGCAGAGGCTTTTTACAATCGAGGGATTGCCTTATTCAAACAGCAGCGCTATGAGAAAGCGTTGTCGGATTTTGAGAGCGCCATAAAGCTGAAGCCTGATTACGCCAGTGCTTATTTCAATTTGGGTAACTGCCAAAAAGAATTAATGCAAACAGAAGCAGCTTTAGCAAGCTATCAAAAAGCAGTTGAGCATCAGCCAAACATGAAGGACGCCTTACTCAATAGCGCTGTGATTTGCATGGATTTAAAACGGTATGATCAGGCTCAGATTTTGGCTGAACAATTAATAACCCTTATCCCTGAGCATGCTGAAGCACATAACCTCCTCAGTATCGCTTTACATAAATTGGGCCAAAATGAAGAAGCGCTCAAGCGGTCCTCCAGGGCAATTGAGCTGAGTCCAAATTCACCCGAAGCTCACAATACTTATGGAGCTATTTTAGAAGCATTGGGAAAAAACCAGGAGGCCTTGGTTTCATTTGAAAAAGCCGTAACCCTAAATCCTAATTATGGCAATAGTTACCACAATCTAGCCCTTCTTCAACACAAACTCAATGAGTTTGATAAAGCATTATGTAATTATGAAAAAGCCATCCTACTTAAACCTAATGATCCCAACATTTATTACGATCGAGGCAGACTCTTTCTAGAGAAAGAGATGGAATTAACCGCTATAGTCAATTTTGATGTTGCTATACAAAGAAATCCAGTATTTACAGAGGCGTTAACGCATCGCGGTCACGCACTTAAAAAAAATAAATCTTATAACAGTGCTTTAGAAGACTATAGAAAAGTAGCTGAACTAGTTCCCGGAAAGCCGCAAACGATTCAATGGATAGGTCAATGCTATTACGAGCTTGGTAAGCATTCTGAAGCCATTGAGCACGTAAACAAAGCCATTGCCCTCGCGCCCGACCAACATGATCTCTACTTAGATCGCGGCATATTTACTTACAATAATTTAGCTTCTGATTTAGCCAAAGCCAAAGCAGACTTTTTTCATGCCTTAACACTCAGGCCTGATGATGCTTTTACGCTCTTTAATCTATCTCTACTTGAGTTGTTACTTGGTGACTTTGAAGCAGGTTGGAAAAATTATGACAGCAGATTATTTATTTGGAACGTGCCTAATTTAAATATGCGTCGTAAAACCAGCACGCCAGAATGGCGAGGTTTGGAGTCTTTGAAAGGCAAAACCATTCTTCTTAAGGGAGAGCAAGGCTTAGGCGATTGCATTCAATTTTCACGGTATGTGCCATTGTTGGCTGATAAAGGCGCGAAAGTAATCTTAGATGTTCCCAGTTTTGCAGTAAGCGTATTAAAAAACATTACCGGGATACATCGGATTATTAGTTATGAAGACCCGCTGCCTGAGTTTGATTATCACTGCTCTTTACTGAGTCTCCCCCTGGCATTGAATACCAATTTAGAGACAATCCCCCCAGTTGCAGGGCCCATCGCATTAAGCGCTGAAACATTGCAAACCTGGGGAAATAAGATTCATGAGCGCTTTCCCAACCCCCAAAGACCCAAGGTGGGCCTTGTCTGGAGCGGAAGCACAAAACATAAGAAGGACCACAATCGTAGCATTCCATTGAAAGATTTTATAAACTATCTGCCAGAAGAGTGCGACTATATTTGCTTACAAAAGGAAATACGCGCCTCAGACAAAATTATTTTAGAGTCCCATACTGAAATTCTGACTCTGGAGAAAGAGATTGAAGACTTTCTTGACACAAGCGCCCTCTGCATGCACATGGATTTGATTATCAGCGTGGATACCAGCGTAGCTCATTTGGCAGGAACACTCCAGAAAAAAGTACTGGTCCTGCTTCCCTCTCACCCTGACTGGCGTTGGCTGAGATCTGGAGACACTACGCCTTGGTATCCCACCATGAATCTCATAAGGCAAGAAACAGATGAAAGTTGGAGTGAACCTCTCGGAACTGTTCAGAACCTTCTTCAGCAATTCAGGATGCAGCCTAAAAATTAAATCCCCATGATCCTTAAGTGCAACTAAGGACTATGGGGATTGACGCATTACTCAACTGAAAATAAAGCGAGTTATTGTTGTTTAAGCGACTTGCCGCTCTAGGTTATCCAGTAATATGGTCGCACGTTCAAGTAACTGTGCGCGAATAGCCTCTACCTCAGCACCTTCACGCATCACTTTAGCAAAGCCTTTTTGTTCCCAGATCTCAGCAGAAACCATTGGGGGTATGTTGGTATCTAGTTGCACTACTTCACCATCAGAGCCACCAACGAAAAAGCTGCGGTTGTTGTCATCTAAATAGGTTTCAGCAGGCAGACCTTCTGCATAAATCACATTATGACTAGATAATTCAACGTGGTAATAAGTGATTTTGGATCGATCTTCCTGGAAAACGGTTAGATCATTTACCAAATCTATTGCTGGGACAAAAATTCCATTTACGTAGACAGAATGCAAAGGACTTAAGAATAAATCGCGACTAGGTTGATTTTCAGCAAATGCACCTTTGCAAATGCGTACTGGATTAACTTCTCCTGGAGCATCGTAGCGCTTGCAATCAACGGTACGCTGACCAACCCACTGAATGGGCTCTAAATCCCCGGACAAAGTTAAAACTAAATCGCCTTCTTGCAATCTTTCTACAGGAACAGAAGATTCAGATGTTGCAATAAAGGTGCCTTTGGCGTAACAAGGAATGCTAGCCATTGAAGCCGCAGTTTCCGAATAAGGATGATTAAGAACACTGTTTGTCTCATTGGAGGCAATGATTGTCGCAGAGTGACTCGCAGATCCAATGGAAGAGTCGGTAAATGTCATCCCCAGTGAAGTGCCAACTGAATAGGTATTTGTTCCACCGAGTTCAAAAGAGAAGGTACCATTGTTGTTTGTGATAGTACCGGTATTGGAAAATGTTGTATCAAGGTAATCCTTACCCCCTGAGGCAGTAATACTTTCCGCTTTCATGGTTTCACTTACCAATGAAGTTCCGTTGTAAGTGTAATCAACGGTAAATTGACCGGAGACCTTTTCTGAATCGCTTAGAGTTTCGGTGAAACTGTAGGTTACTATTTTGTCTGTAACTGCCATGATGCTTACTCCAAATGAGTTTTGATGGGGTTTATTCTACGGGGGTTATGTGGGATGCATACCCCACTCTTCTACCCTTTTCGTATGTACTGAGTTACCCCCTAGGTTGGTAGACAACTACCATAACTTAAAGGGCAATCAAAATAAGCTAGATTAAGAAAATTTATTACAACATAATAATTGCTTATCATATCTTCATCCACCACATTAACTATACCCAATGCTTCTTCTATGAACCTTAATAAATCCTCTTTAGTAGATCCACCGGCTTCTACTATCCATGCTTCAGAAGAAATTTTTCAAGTGCTGAAAATGCACCTTAAAGACGCCTCGATTGAGCAGCCAAATGCACCCCAAATCTTGTTTGAGACTGCTATTCCCGAGATCCAAATTACCATCGACTCAGCTTCCGTCAATGTTCTTGACGGCATTTATGAGGTGACCATTCGCGCCCAGGTCAATGCCCGCATTGATAAAAGGATTTTGTACTACGTTAACTTAGAGCAAGCAGGTTTATTTGAAATCCGTAATGTCGCTGAGAATCAAATTGCCCCCAATTTAGCTATTAATTGCCACCAAATTGTGTATGCCAATCTCAAAGAAAACATCGCAGACCTGATTAAACGGTCTGGTTTTGAGCCAATTGAGCTCCAAGAGATTGACTTCTTAGCTAACTACGAGGATGCCCTCAAGCTTGCGGCACAATAGAACTTAACTATTGAGAGTGACCAGCATGTTAGTGGCTTGCTGGCTTGTTTTTTATAGGCCTACAAACTTCATGCGCTTCTTTTAAATCAAGTTAGTGGCTGTGGCTTCATGTAATAGACCCACCCCTCGAGCTATTTGATGCATTATTTAAAGTAAGATGGTTTGCACTAGATTAGACGAATGCAAATTTCCATGACTAAAACTTCCAAATCCACCATCCTACTAACCGGAGCGACTGGCTACATTGGGTCGCATACTTGGGTGGAGTTACTCGCTGCTGGCTATGAGGTCGTGGGTCTCGATAATTTTTGCAATTCAAATAAGAAGGTCTTGGATCGAATTGAGAAGATTACTGGTCAAAAGCCGTTGTTCTACGAAGGTGATGTGCGTGATACGGCTATATTGAATACTATCTTTCAAGATCATGCAATTGCGGGTGTTGTTCATTTTGCCGCCCTTAAAGCGGTCGGTGAATCTGTTTCTCAGCCACTGGCGTATTACGACAATAACCTCAATGGTTTACTGGTGTTGTGTAAGGTCATGGGAGAGCATGACTGTAAATCCTTTGTATTTAGCTCATCTGCTTGCGTCTATGGCGACCCTCAAACAGTACCTATTACTGAATCTGCCTCTCTCCAACCCACCAATCCTTACGGGCAAACCAAGCTCATGAGTGAGCAAATTTTGCGTGATCTAGAAATCTCTGATCCGCAATGGCGCATTGCCTATTTGCGCTACTTCAACCCTAGTGGCGCACATGAATCTGGTCTCATTGGTGAAGACCCCAAAGGCACACCCAATAACTTATCCCCCTTAGTAGCCAGGGTGGCCGTTGGCAGAATGTCCAAACTGATGGTTTATGGCAATGACTGGCCTACTCCAGATGGCACGGGAGTGCGGGACTACATTCATGTCGTTGATCTAGCCAAAGGCCATGTCAAGGCGATTGAGTACTTGCTCAGTGGCAAGCCTTCTTTAACGGTTAACCTCGGTACCGGGCAAGGTTATAGCGTCTTACAAATGATTGAGGCATATCAAGCTGCTTCTGGAAAGCCTATTCCATACGAACTAACGGCCCGTCGAAGTGGTGACATTGCCACCTGCTATGCAGACACTACACTGGCATTCAGTTCACTTGGATGGCAGGCGGAATATTCATTGGGAAAGATGTGTACAGATGGCTGGCGCTGGCAGTGCATGAACCCTCATGGGTTTGATGAAGCGGCTTAGTCTTTATGAAGCTCTTCAATCTCTTTCGCCCTCAGCAAAAAAAAGTTTCTGCCTCTGCTATCTCCTCTTCTCCCTTATCTGCTGATGTTGTAGTCAAGCAGGATGCCCCCCAGCAATCGCCTACTTCGGCTAAATCGAGACCCCTCAAAAGAGCTATCGCAGTTTTGCCCTATGACAATCTTGATTATTTCTCGCAAACGCTTGAGGGGATATATCAGCAAAAAATCAATGGTGAGCCCATACAACTTTATTACGATGTGTATGTCTTTCAGGATGCATTGCAAGCAAGACATGAGGCTGGTAGTCGTTCAGCTTATGACAAGATTAAAGAGCTTGCTCTTAATACAGTGGGTTCCCTATTCTTTCATCAGCAGACTGAAAACAAAGGAACTGCGTTTCAGTTTGACTTTGCTGAAAAGTACCTTTTCCTAGAAAAGCAATATGACTTTGTGATTCCGTTGGAACATGATTTTGTGATGGGCCCAGGGTATCTAGATGTATTGACTAAGTTAGCCGATCAATTTCGGGATGATGAGCGGGTGGCAACGGTTTCAGTGCATTCTGGCAGAGCCCACCTACTCTCCCAGGCGGAACAAGAGGCGCGTAAACATGAGTATGTCCTCATGGATCATGATTGGGGTGCAGGTCTCTTTAAGCGCAGCTGGGAAAAACGACAATTCATTCTTGAGTCCTACTACCAATTGTTTGGTGGCTTATCCTTTGAAGAGCGTAGTAATTTACTGATTCATGAATGGCAGCAATTCTTAGGCTTTAAAGTTGGCGCTACTTCTCAAGACTGGGCTAAGCGCTGCGCTATCACCGCCCTAAGGCAACTGGCGATCGCGCCCTGCATTAACTTAGGAAACTATATCGGTGCAGAGGGGATGCACTGGAATCAAAAAATCTATGAAGACATGGGCTACGATCGCTCCATTCTCTATCAGGGTTACTTTGGTTCAGCTCCAGCGCTCACCGCTGCCCATTATGAAAAACTACTCGAAGAGCAATGTCAAGTTTGCTTGGCCGATGGGATTCAGTTTGATTTTGAGGCCTTTGAGAAAAAACTCGCTGTACCCAATCTCGGTTTTGTCATCCCCAAAAATGCGTTATCGGCAACCATTACTAAAAATGACATCATTACCGCCTATCGAATCTTTCTGAATCGCTTTCCAGAAAATGAAGAGATGCTTCAGCCTTGGATTGGCACCCCTTTTGACAAAATCTTTGGGAGCTTTGTTTTGTCGGAGGAGTTTCTGAATCGCAGTGAGTTTTGGCCTAGCTTAGTTAAAGCAGCCCAAATCGTGATTGAGAAAAATAAGGTCAAGCAGGCAAATTAAGAGCGCTTTTGTCGCTTCTCCAGAATCGCTTTTGCTAGAGGGAAAACAATGCTGGATAAATCTGCTCTGCGCACAAACTCAGCAGAGAGAGCAAAGTCAATTAAATTGGCCTCTAATGAGGAGTTCACCCTACTCCGAATCACATCAGATGATTCTGGCAAGCGATTTAAAAAGATCTTATAAGCAGCGATGACATCCTCTTGAGTCATTCTCATAGGGATATTGCTTGCTGCTGCGACAGGAACTGCTTGGGTAGTCATAGGGGGAACAACTGTCCTGCTAACTGCAACAGTGCCTAAGGGCATTACTGGCGGTCTTTCGAGGGGTAGCGGTGATGACCGCGACGCCAACATACTTGATCTAGTCTCTTGACCTATTGGTTCAGGACTAGGCTCAGGAATGACTTTAGGAGTAGTCTGCAGTAACTCATCTAGAGCAGCGGTACTGTCTGAGCTGACCTGGGCTTCCTGCATCTGAATTGGCGCAGAATCTATAACTTTAGTTACATTATCTGTAGAAATTTTATTAATTAGAGGTGTTTGCGCTGGTGATGCAGGAGCAAGCTCAACTGCAATTTTCTGAGGATTTACTGCGGGTGTTGCAGATGGCTCCATTGCTGGTGTTTGCTTAGCAACAGTAGTCGGCATTGCTTGGGCACCATCATTGACCTTAAGCAATCCAGGCATTGGCGGGGCCTGTACCGCCATCCATGAAATCCTGACCTTATCTTCATCCTCCAATGGCGGCAGCCCTTCGAGTACCCGCTCAATCTCACGAGCGTCATTCGAACTGCTGGTCGGGTCAAGAAATGCGGAGAGGAATTTCATACAAACTTACTTAGATTTACATCAATTTAACGTATGATTCGAGTATATACACCCCTGCACAACTATGCTAGACCTACAAAACCTGCAAACCATAGGCGACCAAATGGCCTCCCTAACAATTACCCGCAAGGATATTGAAGGGGCATTTAAGTTGTTCTACAACCGCTTACCTACTCCCGCAGATCAGATTTCCCATCTAGAGAACTGTCAGCCAGTCGAATTGTTGGCGTGGATGATGAGTTCTCCTGAGTTTCTGCAGCGTACAGGTAGCGATGCCTTAATTCTAAATTTGACTAAAAAACTCCAAGATTATCAAAACACTCAAGTAGCTCAAGCCACTTCAGCCGCTCCAGCAAATTGATGATTCTTAATTTTCAAAACTGTAGATGAAATATGCCCAAATCAACTAAGCCACTCGAAGATCAAAAACAAAAAAAGTTCCTGATTGGTGGGCTTGCACGCAATTGTGAAAAGACCATCAAAGATGATGTTCTTTATTTACAAAATGCTTTGGCTGACTATCCCAATAAACACTGGCTCATTATTGAGTCCGACAGTGATGACAATACGATTCAGGCTCTGCGGGAACTTGAATCCATGGTTGAGAATTTTCGATACATCTCCATTGGTACCATGCGCAATCGCATTCCCGATCGGACCAAACGGATTGCCTACTGCCGCAATAAATACCTCGAAGAATTTGAAACTGATCCCGAGTATCAAGATAGTGACTTTATCGTCATGGCAGATTTTGATGGTATGAACTCTTGCGTAACCAATAAATCAATTGACTCTTGCTGGGAGAGAAGTGACTGGGATGTAGCCACAGCTAATCAATGGGGACCTTACTACGATATTTTTGCCTTACGTCACCCCCTCTGGTCTCCCAATAATTGCTGGGAGGCACAGGTATTTTTGGCGAATATGGGCATGGATGAAGATGAATCTAAAGCCGTTGCCGTGTACTCTCGAATGCTACAAATTCCAGAAGCAAGTGAATGGATTGAGGTGGACTCCGCCTTTGGTGGTTTGGCAATCTATAAGACTGCATCAATCAAAGGTCTGCGGTATGTCGGTGCTGATGCTAATGGTGAGGAGATTTGTGAGCACGTCAATTTCCATAAACTCATCAAGGATAAAGGGGGTCGTATTTTTATCAACCCCCGGCTGATTAATGCGGAGCTTACCGATCACTCCATTCACTATCATGAGTGGAAGCAATCCCAAGCTAAAGGGGAATAGATTTAAAGCTCATCTGCGCCCAGCAGTTGCTAATTGCACTTTAGCGATCTGCTTCTGTCTCTTTGGCAGTCTTGCCTTCAGTAAAGAGCTTGGCTCTGAGCTAGTTACTCAAAGACAACTCAGCGGCCCAATCATTGCGCATTCTGGACAAGTGATTTCTGGTAAACATATTAGCAATCCCAATGGCCCCTGCATCATCGTAGACAACGCACAAAAGGTGCTCATTACCCAAAATGAAATAGGGCCCTGTGGTAGCAACCCCCGCTATGAAGTAGGCATTGGAGTCAATCATGCTAGCGATATCCAAATCATCGGCAACAACTTTCATGAGGTTTCTAGTGCGCTCTATGCTACAGATAGCACCAGCGGTAAACTTCTCTTTGAAGCAAACCGCGCTACTCAAATTAGAGGTCCAGCACCACGCGGTCAACTCGTGCAACTCAATCAGTATTCAGGTCCACAGATTATGATCCGCTGCAATATCAGTGATCAAGCTATCGGGGGATATATCAATCGAGATGGTAAAGGCGGCCCTGAGGACCATATTAATATCTTCAAATCCTCTGGTACTACCGATAGCCCGATTCAGATCATGCACAACAAACTTCGTGGGGGTGGCAGCAGATCGGGTGGTGGGATTCTGGCAGTCGATGGCGGTGAAGGCGCGCACGTGCTCATTGAAGGAAATGTGCTGGTAGATGCTGGTCAGTATGGCATCGGGATTCCCTCTGGAGAGGATGTAGTCATTCGCCACAATCAAATCTATGCCAGCCAACATACTTGGACCAACGTCGGTATTTATGTCTGGAATCAATATGCGGGTACCCGCTGCAGCAATGCTGAAGTCAGCGACAACGAAGTGAACTACATCAGCCAAAAAGGGCAATCCAACCCTTATTGGGATTCAGGGAATTGTGGCAAGGTGAAGACTGAAAAGCCCAATCAGCTTTCGGATCTCTTTGTGCGTGCGTCCATCTGGAATGAACCCATTGCCGCTTGCCAGCGCTCCTTAAAGGCTTGGTGATTAATGAATCAGGTTGAATGGATAGATGTAGCTAGACTCAGTCTGATGACAGTCTTCCCCCTACTCTTACGCTTGGGAATTTCCAAGAAATTATGGGCTGAAATCTTTAGCAACAAACCACTACTGTTGAAGATGGGATTATTTTGGCTAGTGGCCATCATCGTGATATTTGCTGTTTGCAAATTCTTCTTCATGACTAACAGTGCGTGGGATGATGCCCTCAAAATAGCACTCGTGATCGTCATTACTTTAGGATTTCGGTGGCTATTTCTGAGGCCCGCATTGCTAGAAATGCTAAAAGATAAAGCTACCTTTTTTAAGGTTACTTTACTTTTCTTGTGCTTTGCTGGGTTTATATTCCTAGTAATTAATTGGTTGATGTAGTGCGTGCAATGAATAATGCAATCCAGGCTATTCAGCCGGGATACCCTGCTGCAATGACTTTAAGGTAACTAGCCTCTGCTTCATCAGCTGTCCAGTGCGGATGGGGGCAAAAGTATTTTCTGCATAGGACTTTAGATCCTGACTAAACTGGGGATCCGCTGAGCGCTCTAGGGCCATACGCATTTGGTAGCATAAATCCAGAAAATCAGGCTCTGCCCACTGGGCTTGGTCTGCATTGTTAATAAAGTGATAGTCGCCCTTTTGTAAGGTGACTAAGGTGTATTTCACTGACAAAGTAACCTGAGGGTTCATGAACATGGCATTGCCTGAGAAATTGGTTGCCACTACTGGCTTACCAAACAGCATTGCTTCCGCTAGCGTGCGGCCAAAGCCTTCCGCCCGATGCGGTGAGACATAGGCATCACATACTTGAATCAAGCCTAATATTTCTTCACGATCGAGCGTTTGATTAATGATCTCAATACGGGGATCTGCTTTACAGAGTTTTTCAAACGCCAGCCAAGTGGGATCTTTGGGCTTGGTGTTCATCACTTTGAGTACGAGTCCTACAGGCGGGCTGCCATTGAAATTGATAGGAAAGGTTTTCTGAAAGGCGGCAATGAGTGCTTCAGGATTCTTACGCTTCAAATGGGAATTGAAATCAAAGACATAAAGAAATAAATATAAGTCTTGTGGATTTTCTGGCAAGCCAAAATGCGATCTTGAATAATGCTGAACCCTGCCTACACTAGCAGCTAGGGGCATGAGCATGGTGGGCTTAGCGGTGGCCCCTTGATACATCGCATGACTAAACTCACTCCCTGCCCAGATTTCATCGACGAGATCAAAGGCTTTAGACCACGCTTTGGGCCAAACTGATAATTCCCATGGCCACCAGCCAATGTTGTAATGGTCTTTAAATATGGCATCACCATGACGTAGAAAAATCCGCGAGACCAGATCAAATCCCGGCATGATGAATACATTGATTGCGTAACTAGCTTCCTTTAGACTCTTTTCAATTTGCGTCTTGAGACTAAAGTCTTCTTGCCGGATTTCATTTCCGGGTTTGATGTTGACTACTCGATACGGAATGCCAGCCGCTTCACATGCAGCGACTGCCATACGTAGATCTTCACCAATACCCAGCTCACCAAAAGCAAAGCCAATCAGGTTGAGTCCAAAGGGTCTGGAGACAGGCTCTTTTTTGATCTGGGAAGAATCGGTAGCAGCTGGAATAAAGCGAGGAAAGGGGAAAAGTTCTTTTTTGCCCTTAGAAATTAACCAGTGCCATTGTCCACCAATGTCTAATTGTTTCTGAGCCCATTCCTGCATGGTCTTTAGGCCTTCAGCAGTTTTGATATTCGGGCGCTCTTCTTCTTTCATCAGGGAGTTTGCCAGTACAGCAAAACGGGGTAATGGTGTTAAACCCGCCACCATTTGCATTGGTTCTTGAAGCCAAGATTTCCAGCGGTTGGCTAGTAAAGAATGTAATTGAAAGACTTCTAAGGCATTACAGAAAAACCAGGCTAAGAAGCGGGCACGGGATTGGGCAGATTCTAGTGCCAAGGTCTGCTGCATCGTGGCGTCCAGCATGTGCCAGATGAAGAACATCAGTAAGGTGGGAGCTGGGGTTGACAGCGCTGCACTTTTACCATCATGAGGCATCATCACGCTTTGATCGAGTTGCCGTAGTAAATTAAGATCAACGATTTCGTTAAAAAGATGCTCCTTCATCCCCATGGCGAAGAACCAGCCAACCATGGCTTTGTCTGGATCAGGATAGGTGGAAAACTTCTCGACTACATCAGACCGAAGAGAAAGAGTCAAATCGAGGGCTTTAGGTAAAGCCAACTGCAACTTCCCTACTGAGATATTGCGGTGGGGCTTGGATAATTCTGTGACTTCAGCCGCATTTAAATAAGACCAATAGCGATATGCTGGTCGCCCCTTAACTAGCCACCAACTGTATTGAGCGCTTTCAGGAACATCGGGGCTTAGTAAAAAAGCAAAGTGCTTGGCTAACGCCAGATCAAGCATGCTTTTGCACTAAGAAGGTATTGGAGAGCATTTGATCTTCATTACCCGCCATGGCATCCTCACGCACTTCAAGGCAAAGACAGCCGCTCTCAGCAATGATTCGGAAAACCTCAGGCTGCGGCAAAAAATGCATTTCAAAGGTATTGGGAGGCGGCGTATTGAGATAGCGCTCTGCTTCAAATAAATAGCCATTTTTATAAGTAGGTATTTGAAAATACGCCACGCCACCCGGTTTTAAGCAATCCAATAAATGGCGCAAGATCCACGCTGAGATCGGTGGTGAGTTGTGTTGCAAGGTAATGACTGTATAAATTGCATCTACCTTAGGCAGGCTGTACAGCATCTGAATATTGCTTAGGTGTAGAAGCTGCACATTTGTAATGCCCTCTTGGGCTAAGTAGGCAGCCGCTAGATCTAAATGTGGCCGAGAAATATCCACAGCCACGACTTGCTGAAATTCTTTAGCCAAATAGGCGGTAATTCGGCCTACGCCACAACCGAGCTCCAGAACACTCTGCAAATCATTGGGGTTCACGCCATTACGACGCAGAGCGGATAAAAACAAATACCGCAGACCCTCTCCAGACACATTGAACTTCTCCTGATTGGCCTCAAATGTCTCCTTATAAAATTGTGGTTGCGTGATAACTGACCAATAGGGCTCTGTAACCCCCAACGCCGACCACTGCTCATGAATACGCGCAAACATCCGAGCCCGAACATCCTCAGGGACCTCGACTTCTACTGGAATATACGGGTTAGTGAACGGATGGCGACGCCGCACATTCACTTCAAGATCCAAGGCCTTACTCATTCCATCCACGAACTCAGGCGACCCCATGAAGACCTCGCGCAGTTGCGCAATATCGTGCACCGTATGGCATAAATTATTGACCACATCCTGGTTTTCAGGTTCGCGACCTAAGAACAAACGGTAGGCCAAAATTACGTCGTCAGAGCTAATCAAAGTAGAGCCTTTATCAATATAAATTAATAGAATCAGTTAATGCCAAACATTTAGATAAAATCTGGATAAATTATAGGCATTTATTGAATAAGACCCTAATATGAAGGCTTACACTTTAGGATTAGTTCATCAAAATAGAGGTTGCACATCGCCGCCCACCTGTTAGCCCTCCTTCACAAAGTCTGCAAAAATCAGCTATGACCAGCCCATTTCTAAAAAAAGTAATTGATAGTTTTGCCAACCATGCCGATAAAACGGCATTAATTTGCGGCAACCAAAAATTAAGCTACGGGGAGGTATTTACTAAGGCCCAAAAGCTCAGCGAAATCCTTATTCACTCTGGAATCCTGGCAGGTGATCGGGTGGCTATCTTTGGAGAACGCGCTCCCGCTGATTACATCAGCATTTTGGCTACCCTCTTATGTGGCGCTTCATATGTTCCCCTGAACTCCCAGTTTCCCTCTGACCGAATTCAGTATGTATTAAAAAAGTCTGGTAGCAAGGCTTTATTGATTGATTCTGTTAGCCAAGATAGCATTCTTGGTGGAGTCGACAAGCCAAGCGAGCTCTCAACAAGTCTTGGCCTGGTAATGCTCTCCGATACCCACCAAATCATCCATCACAGTACAGAAATTCAGGGTGAGACTGATTTTTCCGGTGGCGCTTACATTATGTTTACGTCAGGAACTACAGGGCAACCTAAGGGGGTTCCCATTACGCTCAGCAATTTGGATGCCTATTTCTCAAGTGTTTTGGATTTGTATCCTATCTACTCCCACGATATTGTTGTCAATACCTGTGACCTTTCCTTTGATGTCTCGGTACATGAAGTATTTTGCGCTTGGTTAAGCGGAGCTTCACTATGTGTGGTGCCCAGAAAATATGCCCTAATGGCATCAAGATACGTCAAGCAGCACAAAGCTACTGTATGGTCTTCCGTGCCCTCAGTGATTAGTTTGGGGAAAAATTCCAATATGCTGCCAGCTAATTCCATGGAATCCATTCGACTTGGATTCTTTTGTGGTGAAGCCTTATCTAAAGAGACTGCGCAATTCTTTAAGGATGCTGCTCCACATGCACTGGCAGCAAATATCTATGGGCCTACTGAAGCGACCATCTCATTTACCCACTATGCAGTGGATTTCTCCAAAGAACTACCGCCGATTATTCCAATTGGCATGCCTTACGCAGGGCAACGGCTTAAAGTGGTTGACCAAAATAATCTTGAGGTCAAACAAGGCGAAATTGGTGAGTTACTCCAAGCCGGCTCACAGTTAACGCAAGGCTATTGGCAATCCCCTGAAATTGACTCCGAAAAGTTTATTCACCTTGATGATGAACGTTGGTACCGTACGGGTGATTTAGCCAAGTGGGATGATGAGTTTGGCTATTGCTATATGGGCAGGGCGGATCGCCAAATCAAACTGAAAGGCTACCGTATTGAGTTACAAGATTGTGAAGCGGCGCTGCGAGATGCTGCTGGAGTTGACTTAGTGTGTGTGATTCCGTGGCCTAAAAATGACATTGGAGAAATATTCGGTCTTATTGGATTTTTATGTGCAAGAGAAACGACTGAAAATAACTCTGCGACGATTAGCGCCAAACTCAAAAGTACGCTTCCCACTTATATGGTGCCAGACCAGTTGATATTTTTAGAAGAATTTCCATTCAATATTAATGGCAAAGTGGACTACAAAACACTCGAGAATTCAGTGCAAAACCCTTATGAAGAATTGATATTAAGTAAGAGAAACTAGGTTTTAAGGCTCAGCTTTTTAAGCACAGCAAGATCAAGTTTTCCATCCGTCGTGAGTGGCATGCAGTCTAACTTAATGACTTTATTAGGTAAGTCGTCCTCATTTAACTCTGCGCCAAGGGTTGCATTAACCAGTTCTAAAATTTTCTTTTCAAGACTTTTTCCCGCAGGATCACTAGTGAGTTGATGGGGTGCCTTTTTTTGATCAGGCGCCCAGGTTTGCATGGGCGCCTCTTTAGACTCAAAGAGTGCATGCAGGTGCGCAAGGTTCTGTTGCGACCAAATCACCCTCACCTTGAGATTCAGTTCGTCAGCCAAAATAAATAGCAGATCAGGATCTACTGCACCAGCCGTCTCTATTTTGGCTTGAGCCTTAAGCTGGGCAACATTTCCAGGGGATTCTTGAAGATGAGTGGTGGCCCAAACATCCGCAGCCACTCGAATATTGGGAATATCCAATATTTCAACAGACTGATTTGGGGAGTTCATCAAAAGATTACGTAAGATTTTAATGTCCTCCCAGGCAGAACTAATAGTGGGTTTTACTAAATCAAGAGCATTTACTTTAGTTAAGCTGACGTCATATCTCCAGCGAGACATTTCATTGGTGAAGGTACCCCGCTTGATTTTTGCCTCAACTGCGAGAGGATAGAGAGGACTTTCTGCCAATCTTAAAAAATAGGACTCATGAATCAATAGCTCTCTCTCAGACTTGAGCTTTGACTGTACTTTATTGTAGATATCACTCGGTAGATCACTATCTTGCGCCTGAAAAAGCTCAACTGAAGTGAGAAAAACCTCATGATGGGCCAAGGAACGAACATCACCAATAAATATTCCTTTTTTAGTAGCCTTGAGTGCGCTCTGGATCACCCGATTTAGATAATGCATACCCGAAAAATATTGAGCTACAGAATTAATCACGGCCAAATCAAAAGTAGGCTCATCAAAACTTGGAATATCTTCAGGTGCCCTGTACTCGAGCTTGACCTTGCTGATATTTTTATCCGCTAGTGATTTTGAAACTCTACTAATGATGTCCTGTGAGAGATCGGTGCCATAGAAATAATCCACTCTATCAAGCAACTGCCACATGAGGAGGCCAGATCCACAACCAATCTCCCAAATGGATTGTGGGTTAAGTGTGGCAATTCTTTTGACGGTCTCTTGTTGCCAAATGGCAATCTCTGCCGCTGGCATGACCTCATGGTCATAGGTGCTTACCCAGGTAGTGGTGTCAAACACTTCATCAGTGGGTTGGGATTTGCGATAGGTGGACTCAAACAGCATTTGCCAAACTTTATTGCGACTTAAATCAACTGTATTTTCATTAATCAATGCCGGGGTTCTATCGGGATCAAGCACAATAAAAGCGATAGTTTCTGCATCGCCATTACCCTCCAACACCAGCGTTTCTGATTCTTTGATAAAGTCCAAAGATTGAATAGCAGCATTAATTAAGTTGGTTTTCATATTCTGGTAGATTTGTACTATAAATAAGGTAGAGGAAAGTAAAAGGCTATCGGGAAACTTTTAGCCCCCCCCCCCGTTACAATGATAAATACTAACAATTTTATTAATTCAAGTAATCAATCCTAGAATACATTCCACTAATGACAAGCAAAGCCATTGTTTATGAAATATTTCGAGAGGTCTTTGAAACACCTGATTTAGATCTTCATGATTCTATGAGCACAGGCGATATTGAAGGGTGGGATTCCTTTAAGAATGTAGAGATCCTCATCCTTTGTGAATCTAAGTTTCAAATTGAGTTCGATGCCAATGAGATTGATTCAATCAGAACAATCGCTGATTTGATAGCGGCTGTTGATAAGAAATTAAGCTAAAGTATAAATTCATGACTTCTAATGCAATCTACGATGAAGCCTTAAAGCTCAGTAATCTTAATCAGTGGAAAGAGTCTAATTCAATACTTGATACCATTCCTAAAGATGAAAGCGATACAGTTGATATTCAGCGCCTATATGCCAAGAATTATCGGCACGTTGGAGACTTTGAGAATGCCATTAATTGTCTCGATCAATTGCTGCGTCTAAAAAAAGAGGATGGCGCTGCTCTTCTTGAGCGTGGGATGTGCCTTGAGGCTCTTGGGCAAAAGGATGAAGCACTCACAGAGTTGGGAAAGCTTGTCTTAATGCAACCCAAAAATCCTTGGGCATTACTAGTCTGGCTCAGGTTAAGAATTGAAATAGAGCCAATAGAAGTAATCATGGATGAGCTACAGAAAATTAAAAAAAGGGCGCTACCTCTGCAAGACTTTAACACCGTGGTTGATCATGTACGCGCTAGGTTAATTGCCTTTCACGCACTTGATTTACTAGCGAAGTTAGACAGCGAAAATATTCTTGAGTTAGATTCATCCTCGGTAAATGCTAGCAACAATAATCTTCGAGAGATTTATAGTCAGTTTGAGTCCCTCGGTCACGATTGTGAATTTGGTTTTGCCCAACGGAAAGTTGGCGCTGAGCCCATTGGACTATTTAGATGGTGTGGCATTGAACCCCATCATCTGATGACAGTAATGGATACTCGCTTGGAGGATTTTGATAGTCCCGAGCATTACACCTTGGAGTTGCAGCCATCGTCACAATACTTTCTTAAAGACTCTAAGTACGGCACAGTCACTCATACATACATTACAACGGGGATCACCACAAAAGAAGCCCTACTTCAGAAAATGATTCAGCGGCAAAACTTTCTCAAGCGGAAGTTATTAAGTGAAATTCAGATCGGTACAAAGATTTTCGTCTACCGGTTTTACAACGACCCTCATGACGACTACGTTACAAAATTAGTAAGCTCGCTTCAAAATGCTGGGATGAAGAAGATTTTGATTTGCCGGCAGGCGGATGAGGATTATTTACCTGGATCAAGCAGAGTTTTTTCTGAAGGAGTGATGATTGGATATTTATCAACAAATTACCCAAATACCCCATATCAGGAATGGGATCAGATTGTGCAAAGCGCTTATACCCACTTTGAAAATGCGTAGAGTTCCTTATCAATTGGCATATCCATTCCAGAAATCATCAGCTGATTCACCTTGCCGCTACTGCAACTTTACTTAACTAGACTCACAGTAACTTATAGCCCTCAACCTTAAAAGAGAGTGCCCTGGTATCTTTGGATTTCTTAATAGTTTTTGCCGGCACAAAACTCTGGTGAGTTTCAATCACCCAGGCAGTAAAGGCGGAAGTAGGAGTTTCTGGCGCTTCTAGCGTGAGGATGAATTCGTCCTGAGAATCGAGCTCAATGAGCTCAGGAATACCGTCTGCTCCAGTAATGCTGAGCGAGAGGGTGGCGGCAACGGGCCACCCTCCCCTGCATTGCAGTTGAATAGTTCTCGCGCCATCTTTGGGATAGCGTAGCTTGACTACTGTACGCTTACTAACCCATCCATCAGGCTGCACATCCACATAAAGTTGCTGATGGGATAGGCGCAATCGCCAATCACTTTGTAAATTCTTGACGAGTTCATCAAACTCAGCAGGCTTCATTAAAGGTTTAGCTTTAATCAAAACAGCTTTAACAATATCCAATAATGATTCAGGTTCAGTCACAAAAGGATAGCGTTCGCATAACTCATTAAAGTAAGTGGCTATCCAATGTCCTGGTGCAGAACCTAAATGCTTAGCAATCACTTCCATGCTTTCAAGGGCAACGGTTTGGCGCAGTCTCTTCGTTAGGCACTGACCATGCAAGCGAGAGTAAGCTTGTACCTCATTAATAAAACCAATCTGCTTGCGGGGGTAATGTTTAAAGATTCGTAACCAGAAATCAAAGTCAAAGGCCGTCTTTAGGGATTCATCAAGTAGCCCTACTTCTGCAAACACTTCCTTGCGAAAGAATACCGTTGGCTGGCAAATGAAACTGCCTTGAGCAAACTCATTGATAATTGTAGAGGGCGGCAACGTTGGATATGCCCCTAAATCTTTACCATTCTCATCAACATGACAGCCCAAGCCGTAGACCATCTTTAACTCGGGATCCGCAGCAAAGGCTGCTAGAGCACGATCGATTGCACCAGGGGCATAGCAGTCATCGGAGTTGAGCCACCCCACTATTTCAGCATCACCTTCAAGGGCTATAGCAAAGCCGGTATTTAGAGCTTGGGCTGGGCCAGTGTCTTGCTGAGAAACATACTCAAGAGAAACGCCAGGAGAGCGGAAAGAAAGGATTTGGGAGAGGGTTTGGTCAGTGGAGCAATTATCAATAACTGATACAGTTAAGCCGGTAATTGAAGATGAAGAAATACTTCTCACACATTCAGGTAGGAATGTTGAAGAGTTAAATGCGGGAATGATGATCGATAAACTCATCTAAATGACTTACATATATCTTTAATGCATTGAGATCTCATTTTATTATTCTTTTAAAGCCCGAGATTTTGTACGGACGATCCTCTTATAAAGCGACTTCTTATGATCTTTGGCTAATTGCTCCAATAAAAAAGATGCCACTAGAAAATCTTCAACCCTAGTTCTAGCGAAATTAGGACTTACACTTACCCGACCGCCATGAAGAATGCTGCCACGAAGCGCAAAAGCACCCTTTTCAGGGTCCACCAGCCTAGACCAATGAGGTATTACTTCATCGATGTTTTTATGGAGATTTTTAGACACTTCATCCCGCCAAGCTTTTTTGTATTTATCTGCTCCAGAAATCTTCTTTAAAGCTTTGCCAAGAATATCTTTGGTTGAGTTGGTGCCAAATAAAAGTATTGCCCTGCGCAAGGTCCATTCAAAATCAATTGCCGCCAAAATCACTGCAATAGCGGATCCATCAGCCGTTAGAAAACTTCTAATTAACTTATGACGCTCCAATTGATCGTCTTTTACAAAAAACATGGAATCCTTTGAATAACTAAAACAACCTCATGCTTCAATAAAAAATTAAATGACAATTTTCTTAAAATATGCAATTGTTTCTTTCAGGCCATCTTCTAAATTGACCTTTGGCTCCCATCCAAGTTTTTCTTTAGCAAGTTTAATATCAGGCTGACGTTGCTTAGGATCATCTGATGGCAGTGGCTCAAAAACCAATTTTGATTTGCTACCAGAAAGCTTAAGAACCGTTTCTGCCAGCTGCAACATTGTAAATTCACCCGGATTGCCGATATTGACTGGGCCAGGGAAACCCGCCTCTGTGCCCATCATTCGAACCATTGCGTCAATTAGATCATCTACGTAGCAAAAGCTCCTAGTCTGCTGGCCATTACCGTAAATAGCAATGTCATTACCCTGCAATGCTTGAACAATAAAGTTGCTTACGACTCGCCCATCCCTAGGATGCATGCGAGGGCCGTAAGTATTAAAGATGCGTACTACTTTGATATCAGTTTGGTATTGTCTAAAATAGTCAAAAAACAATGTCTCAGCACAACGTTTACCTTCATCGTAGCAAGAGCGAATACCAATCGGATTGACCTTGCCCCAATACTCTTCTGGCTGTGGATGGACCTCAGGATCACCATACACTTCACTAGTAGAGGCTTGCAATATACGTGCTCGAGTGCGCTTTGCTAAACCCAGCATATTAATTGCCCCATGAACGCTTGTCTTGGTGGTTTGCACTGGATCATACTGATAGTGGATCGGGGACGCAGGACAGGCTAGGTTATAAATTTGATCCACCTCAACATACAAAGGGAAGGTGACATCGTGCCTCATAAACTCTAAGCAAGGGTTTCCTGCCAAGTGAGCCAAGTTTTGTTTTGAACCAGTAAATAAGTTATCAACAACTAAAACTTCATTGCCCTCTTTTAGTAATCTTTCAGTTAAATGGGAGCCTAAAAAACCAGCTCCTCCAGTGATTAGAACTTTTTTTTGCTTGTTGTAATTTTGCATATTTTTTGTTTCATTTCTATAGACGATCTATGGTCAAAAATCTTAAATTTAATTATGGCGACCAATACCCTGATACTCAATCCCTAATTCTTGCATGGCTTGGGGTTCGTACAGGTTACGGCCATCAAAAATGATCGGGTTCTTGAGTTTTGCCTTCAGCAGATCAAAATCAGGACTACGGAAGGCTTTCCACTCGGTCACGATCACTAAAGCATCACAGCCATCAATAGCTTCCATAGGATCATCGACTAAGCTTACTTGCTTAAGGCCCTCAGGGTTACCCTTAAAGTCCATCTCTAAGAAATGCTTGGCTTCTGGCATCGCTACAGGATCATGAGCCACCACTTGCGCACCGCGTTTAACGAGTTCTTGAATAATTACCCGGCTAGGAGCTTCGCGCATATCATCCGTATTTGGTTTGAACGCCAGACCCCAAATCGCAAATTTCATATTGGTCAGATCGCTGCCAAAACGTTTTTCGATTTTCTCCACCAGAATCATTTTTTGCGCTTCATTAACCGATTCAACCGCTTCCAGAATCTTCAGATCCCTGCCATATTCCATGGCTGTTTTAGATAGTGCAGATACATCTTTTGGAAAGCATGAACCACCATAGCCAGTTCCAGAGTACAAGAAGCCATAGCCAATGCGTGAGTCTGAACCAATCCCTTGGCGTACCGCTTCAATATCAGCCCCCACCAGATCGGCTAG
>Ga0316220_1000724_pt1 | contig 44016 bp, 45 predicted proteins | sample TBH18005metaG_FD_203632 | JGI IMG/M metagenome (GOLD analysis project Ga0316220, IMG submission 203632) | Freshwater microbial communities from Trout Bog Lake, Wisconsin, USA - TBH18005 | ecosystem: Environmental > Aquatic > Freshwater > Lake > Hypolimnion/Profundal zone | place: USA: Wisconsin... | reverse complement strand
TTTTTCAATTGGTTTCATACAAGGTGTTGTGATATTGTCCTTAATATCTTTTGTAAAATAGTTTTTAAAAATTAAAACTTTACTATACAAACTAACTGTTTCCATTTTACTTTTTACGGACAGTATCAAAATATATTGCATTTCTTTTATATTCAAAAATGGCTTTACGAAAGACACAAAAGCCATGGGATTTTATCAGGACCCGTGGCGTATACTGGACCTATGTCATCAGGTGCGAGGGAAAACATGTAGCGACTCTGAAGAGTTTTATGCCAAATGTGTCAAAAATGATTCATGTCTAAGCTGCTGATCACGTACTTTTCATTACGGTGTATTTAAGCCCTGTCCGTGGCACTGAGAGGGTAGCCACCGCCCGGCACAGATGCACGCGAGTTGGCGACACCGGTGGTATTGTAATCAAATGGATAATAGTTCATGTCGTCACTAGGCTTGGCACAGCAGTTTTCCAGGTTGCCGAGCATTTTCTGTTCAGATTCCTTGGCAGCCAAGAATGCCTTTTGGCTATTGACATCCGCGCCATAGCTCCTGCCCACACCAAGGCCATTGGGCTGCACCACTTTCGAAGAGCAAGTGGATTCATTGCACGTCATGATGCTCTGCTCAGGGAGCATGGTGCCTTGGTTATAGGGTGTGGTACAGGGGCCGCACATGTTGGCCTTGTACGCTTCTTGGCGGTTGGACTTCATCAAGCTGTCGGCATTCTTGATGAGAAACTGGCGATATTCGTAGCTGTTGGCTTGAGTAGGGGCGCCGGGTTGTTCAGCTTGCATGCAGCGGGGACGATAATCGGTGAAATTGCGGCCATCTGCCATTCTTGGCGCACAATTGAAAAATTTATTGTTGCTAGGGCGCGAGCACTCGGCACATTCTTTAGACATGACGCTTTTACTCTCTGTCAAGAGAATAATGAAACAAAACAATACATTAAAACTATTTAGGAATATTTGTTGACTCCATGGAATGCATGGAAAATGTTAAATGTAGAAAGGCTACTATACCCAAGTCTCTAAAAAACAACGTGTGGCTCACATATGTCGGCGAAAAGTTCGAGGCCAAGTGCACTGTCAAGTGGTGCGACACCCGAGTGAATGTTTTTTCATATGAAACAGGCCACAACATTCCCGAGTCAAAAGGTGGCCTTACAAATGTCGAGAACTTGCGACCAATATGCGCACAATGCAACAAGTCGATGGGAAACCGCTATACCATTGACGAGTTTAGTTTGCGATTCGCACCAAAGGCCAAGGTAGGTAAAGGATGTGGGTCATGGCTTTGTTGCCGCGCAAAATAGTTTTTTTTGTTTTACGCTTGCGCTTCGAGGATGCGCTTGACAAATTCCGCCTTGGTTCCTTTTGTATTCATGTGCCTTGCACGCAGATAGTCACGGAGAGTCTCCCACTTGACATTGTATAGTTGCTCCTCTGTAAACGTACCGAGGTCTTGCTCTTCTTTGCAAACACCACTTGCTTCAGCGGTGACTTCAAACTCGACATCTTCGTGAATGTTGGTGAGGATGTTTTTAATCTCGGCACTGCTAACACTATGAACGTCGTCGTCTGCCTCGTCTTCTTCGATGATGCTCTCGACAACAACAATAGGATCATCTACATCAGCTTCATGCACTTTATTCATAGTAGTTTTCACAAGTGAAGCTGGGGGTACCTGAGGCTTTGTCACACCTGACGCTGCCATCTGGAGACTGTGGACTTGTTGCTTGATGACAATAATTTCATCTTGGAAAATCTTGACCTCTTTATAAAGTAGATACATGTAGAGGGCGATACCAACGACTGTCATGATCAATAGAATGTGCAGCTTGGTCTCGAGTGAAAACGCCATTTCTATAATTAAACTTGCGTGACACTTTTGAATGTTGAAAACAAACGACTGTTTTTATACAACTTCGGACGTTGGTTCAATAATATTTGTGGCATCATCTTTTACAACAGGTTTAGGCATTGGCACTTCACTAGCCAAGAGTTTAGCCTTGATAGCAAGTGCGTCGTCCACCACGACTTGATCAAAGCCGTTTTGTTTCAAGAGCTCAAGGGCAATATACTGATGCGATATCCCCGGCGACACTTTGTATGGGTAAGAGATCGTGTCGCCAATGTTGACATTCATCTTTTTATTTACAAACTTGTCAAGGCAGGTAGGGTCTTTGGCTAACTTGGTGAGGTATAGATAATGTGTGGTAATGACACTGATATTTGTGGGATACGTTGCCATGTTCTTAGCGATTGCATAAGCCCCCGATATACCCTCGATAGGGTTTGTGCTGTTGAATATTTCATCCATGAAAATAATACTGAGCAACCCCCTGCCTTCACTTGCAAGCGTTTTCAAAGTATCAAGGTTTGCTTTGGACCTGTACATTTCCGCCTCGAACAAGGACTCTTTGCCTTTGCAATCAGGTATATTCATCTGAGAATTAACCAGGTAAAATGGTGTAAGCTCCATGCCATCGGCGTTGGTAGAGCTCAGGGTCTGCGCAAAGAGCACCGACAGGAGCATCGACTTGATCAGTGTCGACTTGCCCCCAGCATTGGGACCTGTTAGAATCATGGACTTGCCATCGAGAGTAATCGTGTTCTTGATGGGATTCTTAAGGGATGGGTGCCACACATTTTCAACGTGGAGCTTGGCCTTGTACTTGTCCAAGTATTTTGGAAAAGAATAATTCAATTTCTGAATAGAATAAACGGTATCCAACATACAAGTCTTGCGCAAGAGCGGAATATATTCTTCCTTTTTGAAAAACTTGTAGGCTTTTAGTTGCGAGCCAAAGTTAGAAAACACGTTGAACGTTTGTAATGTCTCGGTATCAATGTCTTGTTCCTCTTGAATGTCTTTTGCGATAGTATCGTTACCCGTTTCGAAATAGGGCGACAAGTCTGGGTTCCACAAGTTGATGAGTTGGCGAGCACTCGATATATAGGCAGTCACACCATTCATCTTGGTCGTCAGAAACTTGCTGATCTTGTAAACCGCTTTTGCAATTTCAATGCTATTAAATATTCCCTGAAAGTAAAATACGAGAGTGAAGATCATAGACAGCCAACCAATCTTGGGAAAGTACGTCTTGAGGCTCCCTGAGAGAAGACTCGACATCATGAACTTGATGTATGCACAAAAGCCCATGTGGATTTTAAACTTGAAACGTAGGATAAAATATGGAATAATAAAATATACAATGGGCGAAAAAAGTCCAATCATGGGCGATAGAACGATACGGTAAATATTATAAGCAGTGAGCGCTTCTGCCCTCTGATTAAAGGGCATGGTAAAGAAATTGGTAAAGTAGGCCATCTCGTATAGCGATGTAAGGTCTTCGTCCTTTTGGGTATAGATCCACGTGATGTCTTTTTCAACCGCTTTCATTTTGGCGAGAATAGTATTAGCATTGTCCACGTGACTTGCGGCTTTTTTTATGATCTTTTGGCGTTGACAAAGTACTGTCGTGTCCATGATGGGATTCAAAATAATTTCTTTTAGGAATTGTTTAGAAGAAGCGAGGTGAGTCTTGTCAATGGCCTCGAAAATGCTATTATTTGTGGTGCCATCATACGAGGTAATAAGTTCCAGGTCTGAGTTCACATTGGGGCCAATCGAAGTGGTGCTCTTTAGGGCAGTTTCAATGGGACCCAGGTAACTTATTCTTTTACATTCTACTTTGTCAATATCAGTGAATTCTTGCTCAGGCAGTTCAAGGGTCTTGATAAGGTCGAGCTTGTCTGTGGCATCTTTGCTTAGCATGTACTTTTTGATCGTGTCAAAATTGAAATTACTTAGATCCATAGCAAGGTTCTTCTAGTTTCAAGAGTAAAAAATAAACAGCTATTGGGGCGCACTACGGGCGATAGTGCTTTGCATAAAATGCCTAATAAATTAGGCGATAGTGCTTTGCATAAAATGCCTAATAAACTAGGCGAAAACAACCAGCTTCTTGACAACCAGCCAGTAGAGCATGACACCGATGATGACAAACAACAACAATATAAAGAAATCTGTAGAAAAGAAACTAAACCTTTCCGGGTCCATAAGCACTAGCATTATTTGGATCGCAATTTGAATCGTGGCAAAGCGTATCATATCATTGACCATTCCTGCATATTCTGCATTCCCTAGTCGTACAGTATAGATCGATTCCATTTTTTTTAGCCTAGATTTTTTATTTGCTATAATATGTACAGTGACAGTGGCATGAAATTCATAGAACACGGTGGCAAGATCGTGTCATTTGATAGGGGCGCAGTAAGTCCACAAGAAGCGTGGCTCATTGCGTACAATAATAAAAAGGAAAACATACACAACATGGCAAAAATGTGGAGCTGTGTCCGTGAACTTGGATGCACTTATTCGCCAAAGCACATGGCATTACTTGATGAATTGAAAGCGCCCTTTATTTATTCCCCAGGATTTCATTGATTTCGTTAGAAATCGTATTTATATTTGCGTTACCGCCGCTGCTTCTCGCACATAGCACGCAATGGCCACCTGAAGTACCGCCTTTTTGTTTACGGGCAGCCGGTTTATTACCTTTTACCGATACCTTTTTCTTTTGCATGGTGCGAACAGCAAACAACAGTCCAAAAGGAATTGCAAGATTCGCAACATTGGTAAACGTATCCGCCATATTTATTACACTTACCATAGAAAAAACTAAAAGTGAGCGTCTTCATCGAAATCCTGGCCGTCTTCGTCATCCATGTCGGGCAATGGCATCACCACAACATTGTCAAAGGCGATCCGGGCGAGGTCTGCTACAAGTCGGGTCTTGTCAAGCGACTTGTCAAAGAACCCGAATTGTTGCCAGTAATCTACCATTTGTGAAATGTGCCCGCATAGATCATCGCCAAAGTGGTCGTATAGTGCTATTAGGCCATTGTTGTTTTGTTTAATAGTTGCTGATTGTTTTGCATGGTCATTACATAATAGTATACGGCTGGGTTGAAGCTCGTCCAACTCTCTTTCGGCTGAATCTACAAAATTTAGTGCCGAGCTTGTGTTGACGACTTGTGAAAAGGTTGTCGTGGTCATTGTCTCTTGCATTGCAATTCCGAATTGATATTCCTTTAGATGTTTATTGATTTCTTTTTTACATTAGTGGAAACCCCATAGGCGTATTCGCTAATACCAGCCAACATGACAGGTTTATTCACAAACAGCGAATATCCTGCGAGGCTCACTGTTGCAAAATATTCGGCAATGTTTTCAACGATGTTTTCAAGGAGGTGACCCACTGTCTCGTTCCATTTGTGAAAGGCGTGTACTGGGATTTTCTTGTGCGGAACTAAGGATTCAATGTCGTACTTTGTAGCCTGTTCCAAAAAGAGCACGGGCTTTTTGTTGCGGCGCAAAACTAGAGTCATTGTTGTAATATTTTAGGCTATTTCTTTAGATAAGTACAAATGAAAAAGACAAAGGTGAGGATTGACAGGATGAGAATTATTGACAAGGTTGTCACAAAGACTATTATGTATGGGTACAACTCGGAATAGATGAGTGTGATGATGGGTAGGATGATCTTTTGGCGCACAAGAACTTGGGTGTCGGGCTTGTTTATCTCGGTGGTGACGAGGTTGACAAGGCGCCCTGTTATGAGTTTCATGAATCTATGTGAGCTCTTTTCTTGTACAGGTTTTTCTTCAGCAGGTGTTTCATTCATTTTCACGTGTGTTGTTGATCCCTTTTCTTTTTGCATATGCATTTGCTTTACTATTCATGCGTAAATTCTATGCCATTATTTATCCGGAAGGAAGTAAAAAGAAAGAAATGGTACAACTTAAACTCAAGTCGGCAAAGCGTCATGCGGATTATTATACTAATCGTGTGGACACCGACAATGTCGAGTTGACAAGTGTGCAAGTGGTGGATCGTGAGCGTGGACTTTTTCGACTCTCGGAAGAGGGATTGAACAATATTCTTGAAATTGAAGAGGTGGTTGTCCAATGTCTCTCACAACAAACTTTGAAAATTGCTTTTCAAGAGGACAACTTTGTCAGCTCTATTGCCGTCACCAAGAAGGATGGGCAAGTGTTCAAGATGTCACAAGTTGACGGGCAAAGCATTAGTAGTGAGTGGGTAAACATGACAGTCCGGCCATTTCGTGTCAAGGTTATGAAGGATAGGGCAATGCTCGAGTGGGAACTTGTCGACATCCAACCGTGTCCATCACCGAGTGACAGTACAAGCGAGTCTTCAGAGAGTGACAGCATTTCGTCCGAGGACTATATCAAGGAAGCCCTGTTGGAGCGAACAGCGACCATGAAGGAACGCATCGTAGAGATTGTATCTCGGATCAACGAGCTAGATATGGCGGTCGATGCTCTGATCACCAATGATTTTGAGGGTATAGACGCCCTTGAACTAAAGGTGAATAATTATTTTCTGGAACTATAATAAATATATAAATGGCTGATGATAAACTGGTGTCACGTCTTTTGCTTATTGGTCTTGCGGTTGTAATCCTAGCTATTTTGATCACCCAGTACACGAATAATAAAAAGACTCCCGGCTCTGCACCAGCGCCCCGCGAGCACTTCCAGGCAACCCTCCAAGAGTCGATCCCCCAACAGACTTGGAAGTCCTTCACCGACACCACACCAGCTCCCGCCAAGGCCCCGGCCTCTGTCAACGCTGTGATGCCGTCTGAGGCAGCTAACAATGAGCAGTACAAGGCTATCGACTTTCAATCCGAGGCCAAGATTCCGACGTCGTGTGCACCTCGTGACAAGAACACAGTTGCCGATCTGCTGCCCAAGGACGCTGCCAACTCGAAGTGGGCTCAGGCCAACCCCGCAGGCCAGGGTAGTGTGACCGACCAGAACCTCCTTAATGCGGGCTATCTGATGGGCATCAATACCGTCGGACAAACCCTCAAGAATCCCAACTATCAGCTCCGTTCTGACCCTCCTATTGAAAAGATCAATATTGGACCTTGGCAACAATCCACTATTGAATACGATGTTTCACGTAGATTCTTTGAAATTGGCGAGTGCTAATACGAATAATAAAATCTAGCAGCTAAATTATATTTTACAGTTTTGGATCCGAAAAACAAGGCAGTAGGCGTTATCTATGCTGATTGGAATATGCCGTTTTGAGGTCTCTATAAAATCGTTTGAGTGTCTTGTCCACCACTACAATACTGGAATTATTTTGAACAATTATGTCAAAATTGTCATTGACATATTTGCTAAACAAAGGAAAGTGATGCACCGAATACTTGGTCTTCATTATACATTTGATCATGTTCATGTTACGGGCGCTTACAGTCATTTATTTTCCTTACCGAAATTTATTTGAATTTATCGACACGCGCGCCAGCATTTAAGAGAAACACGACGACTAAACCCAATGGCTGAATACTCCAAGGATCTCCTCATGCTATCCTTGTCCAAGTTTTATTCGTGCAAGACGAATATTCAAAAGATCACACCGATTATCAATGGCAAATCGGACCTATCCCTGCGCCTCCTCGATTGGTTCGTCACCAATTATGCTAAAAAATGCAGTACTATAATTACCAGCTCTGTGAACAACAACATTGTCCATTTCAACGTCTATCTATCCTATCGCTCACAACTCAAGGCATATTCCAAGACTCAGTTTGACCCGTTCAGGAGACGCGAGCGTATCAACTTTTATTACGAGCGTGACAAGTTTATCGAGACAACTATTGGCCAACTCAATTTCTTTCGTTGGGTGTTGCAGAATAACATTTTGGAATATATTGAAAAGAACATGGCCGTTATCGAAAAGGACATGGTGTCGGTGCAAAAGAAATGCCCCATGGAAGAGGCAAAAGGGAAAAAACGAATAGAATTGAGTAAATCTTTCTTGAAGAATATGAATACGTTTACGGGCTTGCACACGATATCTTTTACTTGAAATGAATGATTTCATATATAGCTAATGGGTCAAGGCTGTAATGATTTTATTATGGAGCTCGTAGACGGTCGTGTCATTCCTGATCAATATGTCCTCGGGGATCTGCTCCCATTCTTTTTCGGAAGCGTGGTTGTCCTCTACATTTGACGCATTCGCATCTCGTGTTACCTTGATCACCATTGCATTGTCACCATACATGTCTTTGATTGCCTTGTACTCGTGCATGAATCGCATATCTGATATCACTATCTTGTTGCTGCTACTGTTTGAGTTTGAGTTCGAGTCTTGTAAAAGCCGGTTTATCCAAAAGTTACGCCCCACGTTGGGCAAGAGTTCCTGGATCTTGTACTGCATCATCTCGGTGCCCACGAATTGCATGGCAGACCTCGGGGTGATGCCATGGCGCTCGTCGATAACGTCCTTGGTGTCGTCCTCCATCTGGCTGGCCGTGAAACCAAAGAGCACCTTGCACAAGTCCTTGAGCGGCTCGGCAATCTTGACGTGGCGAAACTCGTAGTTGTATGTAATATAGGAAGCAATCGTGTCCTTGCCAGACCGCTTTTGGCCGCATATTGCTATCACTTGCTTTTGCATTTTACAGTCTAGTTTTGTATTTATTTGTTATTCCATTTTCTTTTTATATCTAGAACAAAATCGTTTAAAAGTCCAAGGGGATATTAATGGCAACGCCTGTATTCTCTTGAATCTTGTTCTGCAAATTGTTGGTCGCAATCAGGTTGGAGAAATCAGAATAGCCACCGATGCACTCTTTGCCAATATAGACCATGGGAAAAGTTGTCATCTTGGTCATCTCCTTGAGCTCGGGGATTTCTTCGGTCAGCGGGATGATCTTTTCAAAGGGAATCTCCATGTTGATTAGATCCTGCTCAAGCTTGTCACAATACGGGCACCCTACCTTGCTAAAAAATACAACTGGCACCATTGTTTTTTACGTTTAATTGAATATATTGTGTAAGATTCCCTTATATATTTCAAGTGGAATGGAAAAGAAAGGCCACATTATTTTGACATGTAATACTTGTCTTATTTGACTTTCTACTTGTCAGCATAGGGAGGCCCCACATCGCCCTGTATTGAATCGGAATACGGCAAAGCGTGATACATATAGTTGAGTATCGGTCACTATATGAAAGGCATGATCTTCCAACTTGGCCCCGTCGTTTTGGACCATGACATAGGTGCCAGAGTTGATCGTGGGCGGGGGACGTGGCAAGATGTCAATGCGATAGTGGATGCCAGCGAAATGAAGGCGTTTGCATATTTCGTGTATTTGACTCGCATCTACTTTTGCTATATCAACTGTCTCGCCACAGTAGAGGACAAGGGCTTGGCTGACTATGTTGACAAGAAATGCGAAAAGCTCGAATGCATTATTCAAGCTGGGCAGGCATATATTGATCACACTGTTACTTGTATTCTTTAAAAAAATGAGTTCGGCGAGTTCGCTGATCTTGGTAGCCGCCATGCTTTTACTTGTATGGACAAGAATGTATTTTGCTAAAAGAATATTGCAAATTCATCGGAAAGGTGTGCAAGGTTTTCTACCAAAATATTATACACGAGTCGATTAAATGAGTAGAAGAATACTTTGCAATATGATTCGCCTAGACAAAATTCCTAGTCACAAGTTTTTGATCAAGTTGATGCATGATCCGTCCATAAGCATACCTGTGAAAAAGCGTATCATCATGTATGTCAATGGTGACAAGCGTATTTCAAAAAGGAAATTAATACTTGATTTGCATGTGGCTTGTCCGCTTGTGGGAGGAAGCGGTGAAGACAGCAATATCATTTTCAAATTTGGTATAGATTCGCCAAAATATAGAAGCGGCACAGCAAGTCCGATGGATTTACCCAGTCCAACAGGTCCCTTTACATTTGGCATTGGTTCTCCGAATATCAATAATCCTACACCCAAAAAGATTACACAAGCAAATGTAGCAATCAACCCTGAAGGAATGAATGCACGTTTTTTCATATCACAAATGGCAGCTTTTACAAATTTTGCGGTAGACAAACCACTTGATGTATATACAAATAAAAGTGGAACAAAGACTTTGACAATTGACGAGATTATTGGATCTGGATCGTTTGCAAATGTATATAAAATTGCAAATGAGCCAACCCTATGTATTAAATTGTTTAAAAATAATAATGACGAGGGAGCTATACAACTATGCATCCGTAACTTTTTGAGTTCGTGCAAAGCTTATATCCAGTATACCTCATTTCATTTTGGTACATTAGAAGATATTTGGTATAGCAATAGTCAAAATAATAGTGGATACATAACAACTTTAATGCATGGATCTCTAACTGATTTGTTTAGCTTGATAGATGTACCACAGTTGGATATTATTCATTCAAAAACACTGGCGATATTAAAAAATAATTGTTTCATTCACGGTGATGTCAAACTTGACAATATTCTTTATAGAAATCATACACGTGAATATGATGTCAAACTTGACAATATTCTTTATAGAAATCATACACGTGAATATGATGTCAAACTTCACGATTTTGATACGGTTTATGTGTATGATGCAGAAACGTTACTACATGATTCGGATAAACCTTTTAAAACCAAAATGAGCATGACACCACTTTCAACGCATCCATTCTTCATGACGTTTACAAAGTGCTTGGCCACAGCAACCAACAAGTCAGAATTGATCACATCATTGAATACATTTACATATGATGACATTATGAATCGGTGGAAGCTTATTATTGCAATTGTCACTCAAAATTGCAACCCAGCTGAAATAGAAAATATAAAATCAATTATTGACTCTTTATTGAGTCTTGTGGAAAGGTTTTTGGATTTTAAAACACGTTCGGGCAATATAAATGTCGATTGGTTGAGAAACATGATGCAACATTTTGATTTGTATTCTTATGGTGCATCGCTTATTGTCTACGGGTCTTCAAAGGGTGAATCCAATACGGATATTTGTAAAAGAGTTGTAATGCTTGGTCAAGATGTGATATCGTCACAAAGAGGTGGGTTGGATAAAGTATTAATCGATTTGGATCGTGGAATGCCTCCACTTGTTTTTGAAAAACTGAATCCTAAAGATAGGCGTGCAATTCTTACAAGACCTTTACACATTTCTGAACCGGTCAAGTCGCCAAGGAAAGATGATGATCTTTACACCATCTTGAATCAAAAAATAGTTATAAATCCTCACATGTTGGATGATCAATTCAACTTGGAAAATCAAAGTGACAATATCAAGGATCACTATCAAAAGTTGTTTATGCACGAGCATAGGAAATGAAGCAATAATTATTCAATGAAACATACACTTGCTCTACTTCTTGCCGCGGCCCTTCTTCTCGGGCTTCTTCTCCTCGACCACCACCTTGCTCGGGGCCTCCTCGTCTACGACTGCAGCCACTTCAGGCTCGGGCTCAGGCACCACCTCGTCGTTGTCAGAGTCCTCAGGCGGAGGGATCGACTTGTCCAGCGGGTCCTCGGCCTCCTCCTCGTCGTCCGAAGACTCGATGTACTTGCTTGTGGCCGACACAGGGGCAGCAGAGTCGTCGTCGTCGTCCTTGAACGCAAAGCCCTTGATGGCTGTGTTGGTCGTCACCTTGAGCTGCAGCGGCTTCCACGACACTCCGAAATTGTTGTTCACAATCCAGATGCCGTTGCACTGAATGATGGCAGTGACACGCGAGCCCTTCTCGATAGTGGACAGGTCCAACTTCTCGCCCTTGGGGTCGTAGCAGTCGCACGCGATCTTGCCGTCGCTCATGATGACACCAATGCGGAACGTGGGAGGGTACTTGTCGATGATCTCGCCAGTCACCTTGTCCTTCGGGTACGCGACCATAGGGGTGAAGTGCTCCTTCAGGATCTCCAGGGACTTCTCCCGCTTCCACCACGCCTTGGAGTTCTCGACTCCGGCCTCCAGCACCATATTCTCAATGCCCTTGAGCATCTTGTAGAACTCGGCGACAGACTTGTTGTCCTCGATGTTCTTGAGCGAGAGCTGCAGGGACCACTTGTCCTTGTCGCCGGGCTTGACCTCGGGCGCGTCCTTGCTGTTGAACTTGCTCGTGCCAAAGGGCGCATGCAGGTTGGGAGTCTGGATGATCAGGGGACCATCGTTGAAGCGGAGGTAGACGGCCTTGCTGTTGTTCTCAAGGACCTTGAGGTTCCCAAGCTTGAGGGTCGACGGGGTCACGTTCTTGGGCAGGTTGACGGTCTCCATGGCAGATTGTAGGTTGATAAATATACAACGACAAGGCTTCTTTATATCGATTTATATTTTACTTTTTTCGATTTTTCATTGTAATGAGCCTTTTTTAAAGCATAAACACGTGATGCCATTGGATAAAGGACTATTACTCCCAAAACGGTGTTGAACAAGTCACCTACACGTCGCTATCCCCCATTCCCGATCTTTCAAAGCATTTATTTGTGAATTCATAGAATCAAGTGAACCCAAGATTCCTTTGATTTCGACACCATCGTAAAATGTACATATTTAAATAATATCATTGGCTACCAGTTTGGCAATAACAACTGCTCCATGTTTTTCAATAGGGCCACTAGAAGGGCATAAATCGGACAAGTATGGCTTCAAAAGCTCAGGATTGTCAATCATAAAAATGAAATGATGGTATACTCGTGATACTATCATAAAAGTCACTCGACACAAAAGACATTATCAGATGAACAGGTGCTTCATGAAGCGCTGCAGGTTGAAATAGGACAGCTGGACGTCATCCTCCTTCAGGTTCAGCAGCTCCTTGAGCTTGTCGTCTGGGTTGATCTGCTTCTTGTTCTCGGGATTCTGCAGGTTGTGCTCCTTGATGTAGATGTTGAGCTTCCTAGTCACCTCGGTCCTCGCAAGCTCTGATCCTGCCTCAAGTCCCAGGAATGCGCACAGGTCCGCATTGAGCTTGGCCGGCTTGGCGAACCCACTTGGTGTCTTCCTTGGAACCTTGGGTCCCGAGCGCCTTGCACTTGCCTTGACCAGCTTGGCGTGGTCCTTCTGGAAGGACTTGAGCTGCAGCGTAATCTCCTTGCTCAGGGTAAACAGCATGTTCACCTTGTTCACAATCTCCTGCAGCGCATCTGGGGCTTGAGCCGGGGCATTTGCGTCCACAACAGGCTCTTCAACAACTGCCTCTACAACGGCAACGGGCTCAGCTGCAGCAGCCTTCGCGGGGGTGATCTTCTTGGGTGCCATTTGTTATAAGTAAGTGTCTCGATTTTATTCTTATATCCTTTTCACAGTTTTCAGACCAAAATGCCTCGGGCCAGCTCGTCCGCCAGCCGGTTGTTGTTAGCCTCGAACGTATCGGCCTTGGTATGGGCTTTCACATGGATCATGATGATTGAGCGCTTGGCCATACCCGCGTCGAGTTTTTCGAGTAAATCCCGGTTCAATACAATTTTTTTATCGCTCTTGATCCATCCACTCTTTTTCCAACCGGGCATCCACTTGGTCATCGAGTTGACAAGCAACATGCTGTCGGTATAGATAGTGAGCGGCACTTTGCCTGTTGGATCTATTTCGTGGGCGATTTCCATGGCACGGATGGCGCCAAAAAACTCTCCGCGGTTGTTGGTGCAAGGTGGTGGGATCTTTTCGGCCACGTTTTTATCGGGATGATCGGGCCACACCACCGCATACGAGGCCACTGCATTAGGTGCACCATTCCTGAGTGCGGAGCCGTCGGTAAAGCAAACGAGGGAGGCCATTTCTCTTATTGATTTGGCTCTGAGAAATATGTATAGAGAAAAAAACAGAGATCACGGGTTACCTCGATGTCAGTTGGTAGTATGACATTTAGCTTTACATAGACGTTACCACGACTTTGCTCTCCTGTGTCCGTATCAATAAATGGCAAGCCCTTTTTGGCAAGTGTGTAGCTATATTTCTTTTCGTTGTCAAAAGTTAGAATAAAAGAGTCATAAATTTGAAACCGAAATATTTTTGAAACATAAAAGTCATACAGAGAAATGTCCTTGTTCACGTACAAGTCAAAATTGCCCAACGTCTCTTCAATGTAAACACCTGATGGCGACTTGATTGTGAGTGTTATTATTATGTCGGACCGCTGTTTTGACTTTATTATCGAGTCATCCCCTTGGCCAGTATAAATATATTCTTTTTTGTAATTGTTTAGAGGGACATACACTATTTGAATGTCTTCGCCAAAGTGAGAGTCAGTAGCTTGGGACCAACGCCGCACTCGCACCTCGATCTTCTTGACTTTGCGATTGTAGACCTCGTCCAAGGTGCACTCGACCTCTATATTGATCGTCTTGGGTACAATGTACATTTGAAAGAGTGTATACATGCTCGACATGACATCGCCCATAAAGCTCTTCCATCCTGTGATAGGTTCAACTGTGCTTTTGTTGTTGTCGTAAATGCTGCGCTGGACAGGGTCTGACAAAATGTCGTAAGCATTTTTGATCTCGGTGAATTTCGTCGAATCTTCGATGCCTCCTTGCTTGTCGGGATGGTACTTGAGGGCAAGGTTGTGGTATGCGCGGCGGATCTCGTCTTGTGTTGCTCTGGGGTCGAGTTCAAGAACGTTATATAGGTTATTGCTTGCGGCCATTTTATCTTTTGGTTTTGTACTGATTTGTTTTCTAAATGGAAACAATGATTTAAAAATTTAATAAACTATTTAGGTATTGTACCAAGAGCATGTTTTTTAATAAGCAACAGCTTCACAGGCTGTCAACGAAAGAAGACAGTCATTATTTTCACATTCACAAGTTGCTTGGTCTACTATGCTTGTCGCATTTCATATACCGGATCGCTGAAGGGTTTACATATGGTGTACTTACCTTTACACCAGTATCTACACTAGTTTGGATTGGTATACATGCATCACTTCACATTTCATCCTTCCAATTTGTGCTGCCACAAAAGCGTAACCATGTTTACAATACCATATGGCCTGAAATGCGACTACATACTATGATATTTGCATACCGGTCTATCATTACAATGTTTTGTATTTATTTGGCTCAACACCATGATTTGCCAGTATTGTGGCTTAATTTAGTAAAAGGTGTTATTGTCATGGGTACAATCATTTCCGCGGATGTAGTCACATGGTATTACAAAGAAACTGGTAAAGTTGGCAAAGGAGACAGTACAATGCGAAGCAATCCTTACCCTACATGGGTTTCGCCACAATTCATAAAATTCAACAATTATTTCTATAGTTTCTCACAAGTCTTAGCTACTATGAATATATTGACATATAATGATATAGGGCGGATCTTTATGATTCTGATACCAATCCAGACAGCCCCATTTTGTATGACTCTTGTTAAAAAAGGAATTATTGATCAACTAGGTTGGCATGTTTATTATACAATTGCACTGGTAATTAATTTTGGGTATGCCATTCGAGAAAATGGGCCAAGACTTTTGCCAATTCATACGTATTGGCCACTTGTTATAATATTTTGTTTGTTGAGATTTAAGTTCAATTTAAATAAATATGTATTGTGGATATCAATAATCGCAGTGCAAATACATTATGCAATCACATTTTGATGGGTTGTTTCATTATAAATTATTGTTTTTCTACATAAGAACCTTTTGTGCAAAATACACAATATGGTCTGGATTCAATTCATGCTACTTTTGGGCGCCAGGTGGATATGCAACTACAATACAAGCAAATTTGATGTAGTTGTCGATACATCTATATCATTGTTTAACATTATTGCAATATTTTCACAGTATAACATACTAGGTTGTATAACATCCTTCGTTGATTTTAGTATTCAGCTACCTTTTATAACTCAAACTGTATGCACAAATTATATGGTACTATATACGGAGTCTCTCTTTTATGATAACGTTATAGTAAAAACCGGTAGAATTGTTATGAACATACACCATGTAGTTCTTATTTACTTGATGTTTCTTGCATTGTCATATAATATGCAATTAGTATCTATTGGAGTGTTCCTAGCTCAACTATCAACCCCTTTTTTGTCCTTGTCTAAATATTATAGATACTCGAATAAAGGTTTGGCAAAAATATTCTTTAAAATATATATTGTAGCTTTTTTTATATTTCGTATTGTTCTACATCCGATTTGTTGCATTATACCAGCATACTTGTTTTCAAAACAACATTTACCAACAGAAATATATATTATTATAAATATTATACTTTCAAGCCTTTGGTTTTTACAAATATACTGGTTTGTTCAAATTGTTAAGATAGCCAGAAAAGTATTAAAAGCGTAAAGCGTTGTAAATATGTTTTTTTCAATCAACACACAATAAAGTGTGTGCTTATGTTTATCTTTACATTAAGATCAATAGCAGAGATGGCCGTTTCCCCATTTAAAACAAATAGAGAAATTCCAAAAACAACATATATTGATACTAAACAAAACAAATATATAGTATCTAAATGCCCTAGTCTCGCTTGTTTTAAACCTTTGTGGTGGGCATCAGGACCACATGCACAAACTTTTATGCAATGCACATTCCATGTACCCCTAAAAGCTAGTGTATACAATCGTGAAATAATAACCCTTCCTTATGATGGTGTGCAATTAGCTTTAGATTGGAAAGAAGATAATACAATGTTAAGCACGTGCCCCATTATAGTTTGCTTGCATGGCTTAGGTGGAGATTCTAAATCACGATATTTACAAGTATTTACACAAGAGTGCCAAAAGCGTGGATATCGATCTGTTATTTATAATAGACGTGGTCACGGAGGGATGTCTCTGTTATCATGTAGTCTTGAAAAAACCAAAGAACAACCTAAAGTCTTCCCATCTCATATCAATATGGATGATATGGAATATATAGTTGATTATATAAAAAATAAATATCCCCATGCACCGAAGTTTCTTGTAGGCTTTTCTTGTGGAGCGAATCTAGCAATTAATTACATCTCTAAATTCCAAAATCATATTTTTGCTGCATCTGTTTCTGTTAGTAATGGATATGACATATGGAATGGTACAAATATTCTTAAAAAAAACAAAATGGCTATGTTTGTTGCTACACAATTTCTGCTTGATTTGCTTAAAACTAACAAAAATGACATAAACAAACTAGCAGTATCTACGGGATGTCATATTAATGTGAAATTAGCCTCTCGGTGTAGAACTTTACAAGATTTTGAATCAATAGTTGTAGTCCCTTCATACGGTTTTTCTGACTTGCAACAATATTATACTGAATGTAGCTCGCATAATAAACTAAAACACGTGAAATCACCGCTTTTATGTATTTCTAATATAGAAGATCCCCTAGTCCCTTCTGAAGTAACTCAATATCCTCAAAACGCAGCTAAATATAATGAAAATATTATCAATGTACAAACACAGCGAGGAGGTCATCTTGGCTGGATTGAGGATTGTCGAAAATCACCTTGGTATATGAATCTAATTTTTGAATACTTTGATGCCATTCAATATAATAAATAATTCCATAGAATCAAAAATCCAATCAAACGCAAATGTCAGTAATCTCAAAGTCCCACTTGACCGCCTCGCGGATGATGGGGATGTACCTCACCTCGTGCAGCACGGTCTTGCCGTTCTTGGCCTCGATGACAGTGGTACAGCACCCTGGCCCCTGCTTTTCCAAGTAGGTCTCGAAGCCCTTGATGACAGTCGCGTTGGCCACCTTGGCATCCACGATCTTGTACTTGTTGTCGGTGATGTCCACACTGACACAGACCACATAATAGCTGTTGTTTTCGCCAGAGAACGTCATGTTGGCGGCCAGGTAGGCCAGCTTGTTCATTGTGGTCCTGCTGCTCAGCCACTTGTAGAAGCTCAGGTCGACCACCTTGGTGGCGATGTTGTCCCTCACGTACCTGCAGAAATCCTTGTGGTTTGGCCAGTCGGCTTTCTGACACTCGGCTGAGCAGTAGTGGACGCTCCTGCACTGGGCACAGTGCTCTGCCTTTTTGACCATGGGCATGTCCTTGGCGCAGGCACAGCAGAACTTGGTAATGATATAGTTGTCGCACATTTTCTTTCAGGGTTTTTTAATATTGAAAAAATCGAATTTTGTGAGCTCGCCATTGAGCATAGGAAATGAATAATCAATCATACAACTTTTAAATTTATTGTTGGTCGCGATCGCTGATGCGTTTTGCAAACGTGCCCAGCGGGATGGACCAAAACGTCCACCCAATTCGGAACATGATTTCATTGTCGGTTGCTTCTAGCAACTTGTCCAAGGCCCCCTCCTTCACACCAGCCCATCCGTACGCATCGAGCACCACGGACAACGGCTCCTCACAGTCCATGTGAACGAGGTTGTACATGTGGCATTGTCCCAATGTTGTCTTGTCATGACACGTCCTGTCTTGACAGAAATCAGCATACTCGTATTCGAGGTATTTCGACCTCGTCAGTCCAAAGGCGATGAGAGACGTATCCTTTGGAGGAAGGAGTTCCTTCACGGGGCGACTCAAGTCGGTCTCGGTGAACATCATTGTATAAAATGAATGAACCCAATATATTGTTTATGTCGATTTTTTGACAAAAACCTAAAGACATCACATACAAAACAGAAAATAGAAACTACATTTTTGTTATAAATATGAACTTGAAATGCGAGCCAGCGATGCAACGCCTATTGCATGCGAATTTGTCGGTGTATTTACACAAGAGCAAGTACGCGCTGGCCCTACTAATACCATCACATGTACCATGCCCTCATCTCTATATCAAGAGCACGAGCTGTGTTGTGACATGGGCGTATATAAACCATGTGGTGTGTGTCATGATAGGAAAGCCCGTGACAAATCTGTTTGCAAGTCTACAGACTTCAGAAACGGATTATTTATACAATAATTACATGTTTGTGATCAATGCCAATAGCGAAAGCATTCCTATTATAAAAAGCATCGTGGAACAAAAGTGCTTGGTCCTTGACCGCCACATCATCGTGGTGAATATCATCGAGCAACTCCGAGACTCGGTGGCGTTGGCCCTATATTCCGTGATTAATAGCTATTCCAACACGACGCTTTTCATAGTTGTGAATGGGTCGGCTCAACCTATTACCCGGTCTTTACAAAATCTTCTCTTGTCTATACATTTAAATTTTGATATGGAACTTTTTAAAAAGGATTTTGAAAGCGAAAGTATTTTAGATTTGTCTGATTCTGATCCGCTGAACCTTTGCATACAAATGGAAACGAAACTAACCCTGAAAGATTTCTTGGGGGACTATGTAAGGGTCAAGCTGGATCTTTTGAAAAGCGCTACCACAACTCAAACCGTGTATTACAACGAGCTCCGCAATCTCGTGATTAGTATAGGTGCAGGGTGTGTTCCTGTTCCACGGCTATGTGAAATATTGTTACAGTGGCATGCGGATGGCGAGTCGGTGGCTATATTGGCCGAGATGGAAGCGGCATTGCGTATCACCACCAAGGAACTCTTTGGCCTTGAACACTATATCAATCGCTTTATACAACATAGGAAATCCAAAATATAATAGGGCAAATACAAATCATTTACAAACGTAGGATGACAAGAACTCGTCCATGGCAGCTTTTGGAAACTTGATGCAGATATTTTGATTGAAAAACGAGTCCTTTTCATATTCGAATATGAAGCCATCCTCAAATACCTGTTTACACAATTTGTGCTTTCCCCACTCGGCCGATATTGGGTATTGACCTGGGGGGTATTTGTACTCGGCAAATGTATCATTCACCACTTTCTCGCCCTTGTAGTCAACTTTGCCGTTTTCAGATATTGAAATCGCCGTAATAGCAATTGTGTCTTTTTCCTTGTCGATATTTAATCCAAACGTACACTCGGTACCGTACAAGGTATACGTCTTGGTCATGTGAACGGATGTAGAAGAGTACTCGAGGGATCCACCGTGCATAGACGGGACCTCATATATAATGGGCGCTTTGACCACTATCACTTTGCGCCCATGGAGACGCTTCGAAACAATGGCAGAATCAAACAGCTTGGTCGCGCATTTGAAGACGTGTTGTTCAGAATCATAAGCCGTGACTTCGTTCACAATGATGTCAACCACTTCTCCGGTCTCGGGGTATGCGATTTTGAGCGACTTGGCCGTAAGGATGCGCTCGTTCAAGGGCACTGCGCGGAGGATGTTATAGGTGGCCATTGTCTTGAATGCTTGAATGCTTGAATGTATATATGCTATGAAACTACTAGATCTTTCGACTTTTTATCTCGACGTGATAGATTTAAGATTTATAGAATACTTATTGTCAAACAAATGGCAGATATTCATCGCAATCTCATCATCTATAGCTCCAACTTTGCCGAGTGGTACGGGCTTCCCGATGACCCCACCGCAAGTGCCTTGGTCCGAGCAGCTCATGACATTTTGCTCGTGTACAGGAGGGTATCGACACCTGAAAGCATTGTCAAGTTGATTGTTGACACGACCAAGTTGTACAAGGAAGCTTGCGGACGGTATGATATCGCAGATGTGCGTACAAGAGCATACAAAGTAATGCAAGAAAGCAAGTTTCGCCCGCTTGTTTTCGAGTCACTGCCATGCAACAAGTCGGATGTCAAGAAGAATCCCATGCCAATGTTTGAGAACGAGTTCAAAGAAAAGGATATGTTGAACGCGGCTAGGGACATGGATGTCGAGTGGCCGGCGCTCTTTGTAAAGCATGGTCGTGTGCCCACCAAGGATGCACTGTGTGCAACACTCTTGCTCGAGTCGTTGGACGAGGAGCCTACCGAGTGCTTTCATAAGCGGGACTTTATTGCGTTCAGACAGAGGGCGTTGGGCTACCTTGAAAAGTACGCGGCGTTGGATAAACAACACAAGGCATATGTCGATAGCTGTGATTTGCTTTGCGAGGAAAACTTGAGGGCGCTCGAGTGGTTGCGGTGTGTTGACAGCACTGTTTCTAAAAAACTCATAAGCAATTTTTTCCCATCACAAAGCTATACACAAAGCTATATCCCGGCATCTACCATGAGTTTCTAAATCATTGTTTTTTTGAGCATATTTTCAAAATTATTTTGGAAAACTTGACAGAAATTATTTGCATTGCTTTTCATTTATTGTGGGACATCCAATACGCCGCTGTGCTTCATCAAGACTGACCTAAAGAAGACAATCAGGTTTGGGTTGGTGCACAAACTTGACCGACCCGTCATTACTGGTCCCACAAGGACTTTCCTTACTTGATGCATTTTCGTCTTTTACTTTTCAGGACGCTAGCTATTTTTATAAAGAATAATTTCAAACTTATTTTGGAAAACTTTATAGGATTTTTAAGTGACCCCTGTGAAAAATAAAAGGAATAACCACGATGCTTTCAATGAACTCATGAGAGCGCCCCTACAGAATGAAGGGCGCATATAGAATGTCCTTTGTTTGTCTTTCACTTTTCAGGACGCTAGCTAATTTTTATGAAGAATAATTTCAAACTTATTTTGGAAAACTTGCTAGGAATTGAAAGCGACCCCTGTGAAAAAACAAATGGAAGAATTTGGTGTGTCCAAAAAGTGATATACCATCATAAATGGCACTAGCCTTGTCTTTTACTTTCAGGGCGCTAGCTATTTTTATAAAGAATAATTTGAAAATAGTTTTGGTAAACTTGCTAGGAAATGAAAGTGACCCCAGTGAGAAATCAAAAAGGCATATTGGGGTGAGATACCATCAATGACACTGTGCGCATTACTATTTAAAATCTTTTTGCTATATTTTTCATTGTAATAAAAAAATAAAAGTGATTGCTGGCATCACCATGCAAGACGTATACAACACGATTGCAAAAGAGTTTGACAAGACCCGCCACACCCACTGGAACTGTGTCAAGCAATTCGTATGGTCCCTGAAGCCATCGACGCTTGTTGCAGATGTCGGGTGTGGGAATGGCAAGAACGAGACCATCCGGACTGACATTACCATCTTGGCAAATGACATTTCAACCGAATTGCTCACGATCGCAAAAGCAAAAAATAGCACGCACAAGTCGTTCAACTCGGAATACATCATGGCGGATGGGACACACCTAGGCTACCGTGACTCGATATTTGATGCCGCTATATGCATTGCCGTCATCCATCACTGCTCGGCGCCCAAACAGGTCGTGTCAGAAATCATGAGGACAATGAGGCCGGGTGCGCGGCTTCTGTTCACGGTGTGGGCCTATGAACAGGAGCACAAGCCCAAGTGGGTCAATCTGGGCAATGGGGATTTCTTGATTCCATGGCAAGACTCGGTACACCGGCCCTATCACTTGTTTACCAAGGAGGAAGTGCTCGAGTTGATACAGGATTTCAAACTCGTGTCAATGACGTTCGAGTGCAACAATCACTGTGTTATTTTGGAAAAGTGAAATACTTTGATTATATCTAGAGTGAATGTGTAAAATATACCGTGCATAAAACAAAACTTTACTTTGCAAATCAACTGTTTCCTGTGCGGACAGTATTTTAAGGCTTCAATGATTATAGTTTATTTTTACCCCCTTTTGCAAACGAGGCAAAGTCCTTGATGGTATATCGTTCTCCTATATTGATCAAACCTATAGTTGATATACCATTAGCTGTTTTTTCTTTATTATATTCGGCAAGAGCCAATGAATGTGCTGCTTTTTCCCAATATGGGCCACCTATATACAAATATACATCACTGACTTGATCTAGTTTTGTTGCTTGAACTACTTTTTTAAATTTGCTCAATGTCTTGGCGAATTCTTCGGGTGTATTTACCAACTTGATAAAATCTTCTAGCTTGCTTTTTTGTGCTATTTTAGCTTTGACTTTCTCTACTGTAATGTAGTGTTTAGCTTCTACAATGACAAGAATTCTTTTATTTGGAAACCGTTTTTCATCTTTATGCTTTAGAAGAAACAATCCATCAAAATCTGTCAAACGATTACCTGCGAAGGGATCTTTTATGGTCTTTAGTTGATCGCTATATGGAATGACTAAATGACCTTGGAATGCTTGACACAGATGGCGAAATACAGTGTCACTCAGCTCTATTTCAGCTATATCGGCTTCACGTTTGATATATCCATTTATGTTTTTTAATTCGAGGTTTATATTTTTAAACGTTTTTTCAATATGGGTTTCTATTTTTCCAATGCGATCATCTATAGATTGAAATCGCGCGTCTATAGATTCAAACCTGGCGTCTATAGATTTAAATTTTTCATTGGTTTCATCTTTGAACTCCTTTACATTAGCCAATATTTTTAGTAATAAATCTCTGTTAGTTTTTGACATTTATAATGGAATCCTTTATTTTTCATATAAAAACAATTTACGTTTTAAATACTAGCAAATTGTTTATGTTTGTGAAAACGAACAGACATGACAATCTACGAGGATTACGCCGGATATACGGCCACCTACAAGGCCAAGTATGGTGATACAACCCTGGTGATGATCGAAGTGGGCTCCTTTTGGGAGATTTACGATTGTGACAAGCACCTGGGTGCAGACATGAAGGCCGTGTCAGAGCTCTTGAACATACAAGTGTCAAAAAAGAACAAGAGCATTGCGACAGTGAGCGCGTCAAATCCGCTCATGGCAGGGTTTCCGAGTCACAGCTTGCAACGCTTCTTGCCCCTGCTACTCGAAGCAGACTTTACTGTCATATTGGTCTCGCAAACTACAGCGCCGCCCAACCCCGAGCGCGGTGTGACACATGTCTTGAGCCGTGGGACCTATGTGGACCAGTTGGATGCGGGCAAGTCCAACTATATAATGAGCATATTCGACCAGGGCAGCGGGGCAGTGTATGGCGCGGGCATCATCGACCTGTCCACAGGCGAGTCGTTCTACTTTGAAGACATTGCCGAAAAGCTACAAAAGATCATCAGCACGTACAAACCGTGTGAAGTTCTTATGCTTTCTGACAACACAAAAACAGAAAAGAAAAAAGTCAAAGTGTCATGCAAGAATTACGATTTGGATCCCAAACCATACCTCAAGATCCACTATCAAAACGCCGTGTTGGAGCGTTGCTTTGACAACGACTCGATGCTCTCTATTATCGAATATATCGACATGGAACGCAAGCCAACAGCGCTTGTTGCATACTGTGCCCTCATTGACTATTGCACTGGCCACAATCCTAGCGTTGTGTGCAAGATGAAAAAGCCCACGGACTGCGGCTCCTCTGATTATCTCGACATGTTTTACAACACCATCGAGCAGCTGGACATCGAGGGCTTGAACAAGATTGTTAACAAGTGTGTCACGGCAATGGGGCGCCGCTATTTCAAAAAGCGACTCATGTTTCCATATAGGTCGGTTCAGCTGATGAGCGCAAGCTGGGACAAGATCGAGGCCATGTCTTTGGAAGATGCACAGGCCATTCGCAAGGTGTTTGGAAGTGTCTACGATCTCGAGAGGTTGTTTCGGCGCATCGAGTTGGGCACTTGTGCATTCAGTGACCTCGAAAATGTGGTGACCTCTGTCATGGTAGTGGCCGAGGGTCAAGATCTTGGCGTGTGGATCTCGGAACACGTGGATTTGAGCAAGGGCTTTCTACGTGGTCACGCCGAGATAGACACGTTATTGTTGGGCCTGGATGGGTGCAGGGTAGCCCTTGACAGGGTGGTGAGGCGCTTGAACACGATCTACGGTGTCGACTTTTGGAAGGTGGACAAGACAGAGCGCGATGGCTATTACTTTTCATTTACCCCAAAAAGGTGGAAGGAAATTGTGGACAAGCGGGACAAAGTCGATGCAAGCAAGTTTGATGTGCGCGAGGGCAAAGTTACCAACATGACTGCGTCCATCAAAGTGACCCACCCCGCACTCGATGCGATTTTCAACGAGGAGGAACGGCTGGGGCGGGAGCTCAAAGTGGTCTCGGCGGCAAAATACAAGGTATTTTTGGAGGACATGGTGAGCTTGCATGGCGGTGCATTTACCGGCATAGTGAGTGTGATATGTGAGAGGGACTTTGTGTCGACGTGTGTGGTCAATGCTCACAACTTTTGCTATGCACGGCCACAGCTTTGCAAAGGGCATAGTTGTGCACATGCCGCCTTTACAAGTGTCAGGCATCCCATCATAGAGCACGTAAACGAGTCCGGCGAGCCCTATGTAGGCAATGATGTGCAAGTTTCCCAGAATGGCATCCTGCTATATGGCCTCAATGCGTCCGGAAAGAGCAGCCTCATCAAGGCAGTGGGCTTGAACATCATCATGGCACAGTGCGGCATGTATGTGGCAGCATCAGAGCTCACCATCTCACCCTTTGATGCAGTGTTTTGCAGGATTAGCAAGTCTGACAATTTGTATGCAGGGCAGTCCACTTTCATGGTGGAAATGTCAGAGCTGCGAAAAATCCTAAATGAGGCGACTACGGATTCACTTGTTCTTGCAGATGAGTTGTGCGCAGGGACAGAGTCTACTTCTGCCATTTCGATCGTGAGCTCGTGCATTTCTTCGTTGACCAAGAAGCAGTGTGCATTCATGTTTGCGACCCACTTGCATGAGCTCACATCCGTAGATATTGTAAAATCCGCTGGGGCACTTGAAATCTATCACCTGGACGTGATTTATGATCGCGCATCCGACCTTTTGATATACAACAGGAAGTTGTGTGAGGGCCAGGGGTCTCAGCTTTATGGGCTCGAGGTGTGTAAGGCGCTCGACATGCCTGCGGACTTTTTGGCCACCGCAAACGAGGTCAGACAAGAGATCACAGGCCGAGGGTTGCGGGCGAGCAAATACAACGCCAAGATGGTGGTGGACAAGTGCAAATTGTGTGGGGCGGGTGCGGACGAGGTGCACCACATCAAGGAGCAGTACCTAGCGAATGCGGCAGGATTCATTGGTACCATGCACAAGAACAAAAAGGAAAACTTGGTGGCCCTGTGTGAAAAGTGCCATGATGATGTGCACAACGGTGTGGTCAAGATCGACGGCTACAAGTGGACAACACGGGGTGCTTTACTTTTGACGCGTTCTTGATCCATTTATCTTGGGCCTAATGGTATCATCCATGGCTCTTCTTTTTCAAATGTTTGAACTTTTTCTAGAACTAGAGCTCCATACATTCGTGTGCAATGAATAAATTTATTATTCCATTTTTTTATATATGTTTCTACTTCAGGTATTTTATATGGAGATTTATAGAATATATCTATTTTTTCGGGGTACATGTCATTTTTTGAATACTCGATATCTATGACTATTCCACATCCTGGATTTTGATCTTGATATGCATTTGTCACGTTTCGAAACTCATTTAAATGTCCACCATCTTGGTAATTATAAATATGCATAAACAATGTGTTATATATGGATCTTTCCAAAAAGCACCATTTTGTAATTCGTTTCTTCGTTTCTTTAGTTTTATCTGAATCGGAAGGTTTAATTTCAAATTTATCCGACCAGTTTAGTTTGCCATCTCCACACGAATCTGGGCGATGATATATGGGGTTACCTATATCTTGATCGTGTCTAAAATATGTGATTCCTTTCATAAATTCGTTGAAGATTTTTGTGACAATGTATTGAAAATGTGTCTGTGGTTTTTTTATTCCTAAAGATCCAAACAATATATCGTGTTCTGTCCGTACAAATAATTTAATAAAGTTCTCACCTATGATAACATTTGCATATTCTCCACACAAAGTATCGTGAACACGGAAAAGTTCTATATCATTTTCATTAATAAAATCTTTTATGGCACTTTTATTGCATTTCTGAGCAATAAGCTTGATTTTATTTATAGGTTTCTTTATCAAATGTATATGCTTCTCTACAAAGTCTTTTGTAATAATATCTCTTTTGAGGGATATTCTGTACTCGCAAACAACTGTAAATAATGTATTAAATTCATTTTGTAATACTTTTTCCATTTAGTAAAAGGTAACAAAAAATATGTAAGTAATCAAGTGTCAATATTTTGGGGGTGGTGCACGGATTGAAAGGCGCGCGGGAGGTCCTTTTCTTGTGCACCTGCATTGCGACCCGATCCAGTTGTTGGCCAAGCCGTTCTTGATCTCGATATTTGTGGCGAGCCAGTCGAGCGATGCCGTGCCCGTTGCATGAGTGGTGTAGGTGTCGTAGTGTGGGCTGTCGCAAAACGGGCACATTTTCTTGACCACACGGTAGTCAGACCAGACTTGCTCACACGTGTCCTCGCTTGTGCTTATTGGAGTTTGTGGTGTAAAAGATAGCGTACCGATTTTCTTGTTGCAAAAGTTGATCTCGGGGAACGACTTGCGCATGGACAACCTCGTGTCGATATCCGACTGCTCAAAAACGGCTTGCAGATTGTCAGAGTTCATGGTTGATTCAATAGTTTTATATTACTTTTATCATCTTTTATCTTTAAGGTATTTTGAATTTTACAATGTAAAATGGGTGAATGTATTCCAAATAAAAGCATGACGTATTTTGAAATGTGCCATGCTCGCACATGGGCCATGTACATTTTGAAATCCCATGTCGATACACGGCTCGTTTTGAACGTGACAGATGTTGACAAGACATCGCGATGGTTTTTAACAAATGATATCCCACAAAAATATGGTCTTGTCAATTTGGATCCTTGGTTTGGGCAGCAAAAGGAAAACACAATCGAGTATACAAATGGTGACACCCCTACTTCTACTCTTCATATTCTAGCGTTTACACATAGTGCATTCCCATCAAGTCTTTACATAAGTTTGTACAACATGACAACCGGAGCCCGTTTTGCACCGCTTTGTCTTGTCATATGGAACAGAGCCCGCCCCGATTTCACAAATCAAGGGCATGCTCAAGGAAGGTGTCCTGAATATATTTAGAGAGATTGCTTTTTTGCTAAATCTCTAAAAAGTTGATATAAAGATTAGAAAAGTATAAATAGTAATAGGTAATTTTTCATTGTGTCTTGTTCTTGAAACCATGGACACCGACTACATTGTCAACAAGTGCTTCGGTGTGGACAAGGGCTCCAACCTGGTCAAGCACCTCCTTGACTCGTTCAACGACTTTTTGCTGCGCAAGCTCGATGACATCATCGACGGCTTCAACCCGATCGTCATCCACCACACGTTCCTGCCCGAGGAGGGCGTCTACATGTACACCATGAACATCGAGATCAAGAACCCAATCATCACCAAGCCCACCATTTTCGAAAAGGATGGTAGCTCCAAGATCATGACGCCCAAGGACGCGCGCAACCGCAACTTCACCTATGCGTCGCCCATCTACGTGGACATGCACATCACGGCCACCATCTACAACCCGGACACCAAGACCACTGTGGAGGAGACGAAAAAGATAGCCAATGTGTTGTTGGGCAAGATCCCGATCATGGTGCGCTCCAAGTACTGTGTCTTGAACGACATGCCAGCGGCCACACAGGGCGGCCAGAAGGACGAGTGCCCCTTTGACTATGGCGGCTATTTCATCGTGAATGGCAACGAGAAGATCATCGTGAGCCAGGACCGCATCTCAGAGAACAAGCCCTATGTGTTTGTCAACAACAAGATCTCGACCTACTCGCACATTGCCGAGATCCGCTCGGTCCAGGAGAACAAGTTTTCGGTGCCAAAGACGACCACACTCAAGCTGTCCAACAAGCCCAACCAGTTTGGCCGCTACATTCGCATGAACATCCACCATGTCAAGCAGGATCTGCCGCTGGTGGTGCTCTTCCGTGCACTGGGTGTTGAGTCAGACTTGGACATTGCCAAGCACATCATTTATGATGTGAACGACCCGGCAAATGCCGCGATCCTGTCTGAGTTGGCAGGCTCGTTCGAGGAGGGCAACCACATCACCTGCCAGCGTGACGGCATCGAGTACCTGGCCAAGTACATGAACATCAACACCTATCCCAAAGACCTGTGCCAGAACAAAGCCAAGCGCATCGAGATCGTCCGCGAGATCCTGACCAACGAGTTGCTGCCTCATGTGGGCCCCGAGTTTTACAAGAAGGCACTGTACCTTGGCTACATGGTCAACAAGCTGCTCAAGTGCTACCTTGGCCTGCTGCCCTATGATGACCGCGACTCGTACATCAACAAGCGCATCGACATCCCGGGCATCCTCTTGGCCAACCTGTTCCGCCAGTACTATGGCAAGCTCATGAAGGACATGAAGAACATGATCAACAAGGAGATCAACAATGGGGCGTGGAAGGCAACCAAGAAGTTCAGCAATGTGATCAACAAGGTCAACATTAACAAGATCTTCAAGGCCACCATAATCGAGTCCGGGCTCAAGTACGGCTTGGCCACAGGCAACTGGGGGCTGCGCTCGACCAAGCAGGGTGTGGCCCAGGTGCTGAACCGCCTGACCTACAACGCCACTCTGTCCCATGAGCGCCGCATTGTGACACCTGTGGAAAAGACGGGCAAGTTGCTCGCCCCACGCAAGCTGCACTCGACCCAAATGGGAATCATCTGCCCCGCAGAGACCCCTGAGGGAGTGTCAGTGGGCCTTGTCAAGAACATGTCCATGGTGGCGGCGATCACCATTGCCTCCAACTCGTCCCATGTCCGCGAGATGTTGGACACACAGCTGGGCGTGATCCTATACAAGGGTGACAACTTGGACATCTTTGAAGGTGTGTGCACCAAGGTGTTCGTGAACGGTGACCTGGTGGGTGTGCACACGGAGCCCCACCTGTTTTACCAGAGGATCAAGGACCTGAAGCTGTCGGGAACGATCAACATCTACACTGGCATCTACTGGAACATCCGGCGTGCCGAGATCTGGATCTGCACCGAGGGAGGGAGGTGTGTGAGGCCCACTGTGCTCATCAAGGACAACAAGCACCCACTGGCTGACGTGGACCCAGCGGTGCTCGAGAAGCTGTCATGGATGGACCTGGTCATCGGCTCCGAGGCACACGGTTTGCCTTCAGCGATCGAGTACATTGATGTGGAAGAGTCCAACATGTCGATGATTGCGATGACCATGGACAATGTCAAGAAGAACAGGGTCAAGACTGACCACATTTATCCGGTGGGGTACACCCACATGGAGCTGGACCCGTCCCTGATGCTTGGCGTTTTGGCAGGGTCCATTCCGTTCTCTGACCACAACCAGGCACCGCGCAACTGTTACCAGGCGGCCATGGGCAAGCAGGCCATTGGCATCTACACGAGCAACTTTCTGAACCGCTTTGACACCATGGCCCACATCCTCAACTACGCAGAGAAGCCCATTGTGCAGACCAAAATTGCCAAGATTGTGAACAATGACAAGCTGCCCTGTGGCCAAAACGTGATTGTGGCCATTGGCACTTGGACCGGCTACAACCAAGAGGACTCGCTGGTCATGAACCAGACGGCTGTGGACCGTGGCATGTTCAACTCGACCTACTACCGCACCTACAAGAAGCAAAACGACAAGAACCACTCGACAGGTGAGGAAGAGTACTTTTGCAAGCCCAACCCGGCCACCACCAAAGGCATGAAGCCGTTCAACTATGACAAGCTTGGCGATGATGGCTTTGTGCCCAAGGACACGTATGTCGAGGCGGGTGATGTCATCATCGGCACCTGCATGCCGCAAAAGGCGGGCAACGCAAGCGGGTGCAAGGACACAAGTATGGCGCTGAAGAACAACGAGGTGGGCTACATTGACAGGAACTGCCACGACAACCAGATTGTGGATGTGACCACCAATGGCGATGGCTACCAGTTCGCCAAGGTGTGTGTGCGCAGCGACAGGATCCCGTGTGTAGGCGACAAGTTCTGTGTGCCCGAGACCACAGATGTCTTGACCATCGAGGGGTGGAAGACCATAAGGGACATCCACGAGGGCGAGATGGTATTGCAGCTGGATCCGGTGACCAACATGGCGGCGTTTGTGCCGGTCACCCACAAGTACGTGTTTGACCACAAGGGCCCGCTCATCACCATTTCGGGACCGCACGTGCACCTTGAGGCTACCTATGAGCACAAGATGTGGATGGTGTCACCTGACCCCGAGGCCAAGGGCCAGGCCGAGTTTGTTCTGGCCAAGGACGTCGAGCCCGGTATGAGCTTTGTCAAGAGCTGTGACGGACTCGACATAGACACAGACGATGTCTTGGTTGTCTTGCCCCAGACCGAGATCACAGAGCTCAAGGACTTGGCGTTCCTGTATGGCATCTTTCTGCTCTATGGCTTCACCGACCCTGGCCACATCTACCTAGTCAATGCCAAGGCGGTCAAGAATGTGTTCAAAAAGTACGGGGTGGTGACCAAGCGTGGTAGCCCTGGAAGCAAGAACTCGCTCCGTGTGGCCTTGGATGCCGCGCCCCTGCTCCACGCCTATTGCAAAGCCAACATGAACCTGTTGCGCATCGACACCTGGATCTACCACAACAAGGCCCATGCAGGTGCCTTCATCAGGGGTGTCTTTGACGAGGGCGATACTATTGCATGCTCGACTGACCGTGCCAACCTGTACCAGATCGTGGCTCTGTCTGCAGGGCTCTCGGCCACTGTCACGGTGGACCGCATGAGCCCAAGGCAGGCGACTGTTACCCTGGTCAACAAGTGTCTGTGTGACGAGTTCGAGATGGACATCGAGATGTTTGTGGGCAAGGTGTTTTGCATCGAGGTGCCGAGCCACGTGTTCTATGTGCGGTCCAGGGGCAAGACAATGTGGACTGGCAACTCGTCACGTCACGGCCAAAAGGGAACAGTGGGCATCCTGTACCGCGACTGTGACATGCCCTTTACCAAGGACGGAATGACACCCGACATCATCATCAACCCGCACGCCATTCCCAGCCGCATGACAATTGCCCAGCTGATGGAGTGTGTGATGGGCAAGGCCTGCAGCGCCCTTGGGACCACAGGGGATGCGTCACCTTTCACAGGGATGTCGGTGGAGGACATTGCCAAGGTTCTGGAGAAGGAGGGGCTCGAGAGGTATGGCAACGAGATCATGTACAACTCGCGCACTGGAGAACAGATGGAGACAGCGATTTTCGTGGGGCCAACCTATTACCAGCGCCTCAAGCACATGGTGTGCGACAAGATCCACTCGAGGAGCAGCAGCGGACCGGTTGTCTTGCTCACACGGCAGCCAGCAGAGGGACGCGCGAGGGATGGTGGCTTGCGCCTTGGCGAGATGGAGGGGGACTGCTGCTGGGCTCACGGCATTGCGAGCTACCTGAAGGAGCGGTTCATGGAGTGCTCTGACAACTACCGGGTGCACATTTGCAAAAAGTGCGGAATGATGGCCAATGTCAACCCAGAGAACGGCATCTATATGTGCAAGCCCTGCAAGAACACGACGCATTTTTCCGAGTTGCGCATCCCGTATGCATGCAAGCTGCTGCTGCAGGAGATTCAGAGCATGTCGATCGGTACTCGGTTCATCACCAACTAGCTTTTTACGATTCATTATTGATTCATTTCCTATACACTCTGCCACTTGATATAAAGCATAAAAATGTTGGTTTTATAAGATGAAGGGATTCTTTCTTTGTTCATTAATATTTGTTTTGGGTCTTGTGCAAGGTCAAGTCATACAAACCGATGTGCTAGCCTATGTTAATAATTATCGAAGATTACACGATGCTCCACCTGTAATGTATGATACGAGTCTCGAGACAGGAGCAGTTACATGGGCAGGCCACTTGGCTGTGATACAGTCTCTTGTGCATAGTGTTTCCAATGGAACCTATGGTGAGAATTTGGGAGCCATTACCAACTCGGCCACTGGTTGGCAACATGTTATAGACTTGTGGTATGCAGAGGGCACCAATTACGATTATGCAGCGGGTCAATTCTCGGCCACAGCTGGGCACTTTACACAACTTGTTTGGAAGGCTACTACAGCTATAGGAATTGGACAAGCATTAGACTCACAAGGTTTACTATGGGTGGTCATGCGCTTTCACCCGGCAGGTAACGTTGTTGGAGGGTATGTGAAGAATGTGGGACCGCTTGTGGATGTTGTCAAGATACCTGCACCACCTGTAGTGCAAAAGTCCCCGCCACCAGTAGTACAAAATCCACCACCAATACCTTTGACTCAAAATTACAAGTGCAAATGTACTTGCTAGATTATTTATTAATTTTTACATGTTTTCAAATCTTTTTGTATTTAAAGATTTATGATGATGTCATAAAAACCATAATGGACGAAGGAAGCATTCAAAATCTCATAGACTGTGGTTTTGGTTGCCTATACATAGTATGGATCAGAGAATTTATTAAGAATAATCAAGGTATATATAAATTTGGAAGAACACAGAATATGTCCCAACGTATGTTGCATTATCCAAAAGGTAGCCAACTAATGTGTTGCATTTTTACAAACAACCATGTAAAATTTGAAAAGGAAATCCTAGATATATTCCGGAAAGAGTTCAAACAAAGGCTTGATTTAGGACACGAGTATTTCGAAGGAAGTATTAAATCCATTAAATATATATTCTTCAAGTTTGATCATCTCAACTCAGAAGTTAATACACAGTCAATTGATAAATACTACACAACATTATGGCCACAACCTATCAATACCAATGAAGATTTTTTCGAAAATAATGATACATACGCACCGTTGGTACCGATGAACATGGAAAAAATATGGAGACATCGCTACCCATACGTATGTGGGAAATGTAACTGTGGAGTTTTTAATTTTTCGACATTTCAAAATCATTTTGACGAAAAACATACAAATCACAAAAGCCCCATTAAGCTGGATCCATCAGAGATAAAAGAGTATATGCTGATAAACTCAGAATACACCAAAGATTAATGTTTGTCTGTTTTATTGATTCAATATCAAAAAATCTTGGCTATAATTAACTGTTAAATGTGGGAAAATTGCTCCAAATATTTCCGAATTATTTTTCTCATACTGGTATCCCTCTTTGCAATCTATTTCATCTATACCAATGAAATGTCCAAGCGACAGACCACCGAAACGTTCGTGGCCAATGTGGTCGAGCCCGAGTACCGTGCTAGCATTATTCAAGTGTTTAATACCGTGTTGGGCCGTGACCCCTACGAGTTCGAGACGATCCTCTATAGGGACCAGATGAAATCACCCACGGATGTACGGGCCATTGAGATCATCCTTATGAACAGCACCGAATACAAAAACGGCGTGGCCAAATCAGTGGTGCGCCCTGCTGTTGACATGAGTGTGGTGGCGAAAGAAGCTGCGCCGACCCCTATTACAAGTGTCATCACGTCCAGTCAGTCTCCCGATGCCGCACTGAGTCTCTTGCAAAACATGGACTTGGAAAAGCGTATGGAGACGTATCGCAAGATCACGGCCGTTTACGAGATCAACCTATATCGCTTGCCCAATATCAAAGAGCTGAACTATTACACGTATCGGTTGCAAGTCGACAAGGATTTTTCGCTTATCAAATTAGAGTTGGTACTGCAATCCTCCCGTGAATACAAGATCTTGGTGCTCAACCAAACGAATTTGGTGAATGCACAGCTTCCTGGGAATATTACCGAGGCTCAGATGCAACTTATTATTGGTGCCATTTATAAAAAAGTGTATGGATCTGGGGCCGCACCATCTGCCGAAATGATGGCCTTTATGACGGCGAAATATATCGAGTACAAGATGGATGATAAAAAGCTGACGCAAATGCTGACCATGTTGCAAAATATCGAGGCATCTAAAATAAGTGATGCCGCACTGACACTTCCATTGACTTCTGTTGTGACACAGGAATCGGCTACTGTGGCCGCAAATAATTTACTAAATAAATCAAAAGCTGAAATCGACCTGTCCAAAAAGGATCCCGAATTGGCCATTCGCTTTGGATCTGAATGGAATCCTGCCATTCCTACAACCGGCGGCGCTTGCTCCAAGACTGGCTACAACAAGGCCAAATTCTACGATTCTCTTTATGAAAATATCAAAAGTGCGCAAACAACATGTGTCCCTGGACAGACCGGCAACCCCAATCAAGTGGACCACCTGGCCAATGTTATGCAACAGCGCAACCAAGACGAGATGCAGTTTGCATGTGATCGCAATAGCTACTTTTCGGCAGTGGACCAAGAAATGGCAGCGGGTAAAGTTAGCGCAATTGATGCCAACGTGCTACCTCAATTTCGCAATACCCGCCATGGGGCATTCTTGGGTGACGCGGCCGAGACTACTGTGGGGTCCATCATGCCCAAGTTTATATATAAGGAATATGCTTGATGTATATACAATCGATCAAGGAAAACATCACATTTTTCTACTGTTTTTGAAATGGCCACCACAATCATGGACCTACCTGTGCACCTTGTCGAGCAAATCATGTCTGCGTTTGTGGATCAAATGCCCTATAAAAATGTTAAAAAGCTGACCAAAACCTTGGGTGCACTGACATGCAGCTGTTCTCTTTTCAAAGGGCTGCTCGATCCTGATCACATTGCATGGCAAACATTGAGGGACATGTCCGACATTGACATCTGTGACAAAAAGTACTTAAAAAACATGAATGCAAGGCGCGTAGTCCAGCTCGACTCTTGTACGGGCTGTGAAATCTGCAAGAAACCCCGGATTCGCAAAGTACATTGGCAATTCAAGGTGAGGTGTTGCAAGGAATGCTTGTATGCAAACACGGTGTCAGATTACCGACTTGGTAATGATTATGGCATACCGTACGAGGAGATACGGCATATTCCCCATACAATTGCAGACATGTATACGAATGGAAAATCGTACATGTTGCAATTTTTTTGGAAATCGGATCCCGAGCTTTTGGCAATTGGAAACAATCTTCACGGATCCGCGTGTACCAATATGCCGGCACTTTGTGTCAAATACAACGAGATAAAACGCTTGAAGGCAGAAGAAGACATCAGGCTTGCAAAAGAAAGGCAAAAGGAAATAGCCAGGGTGGCAAAAGAAAAGTTGAATGAAAAGAATGTCAAGATGCATGGAATGATTAGCGCATTCCGCGAAGCTGTGCTAGGGAAATGGTACGAGCCGTGCAATATGACCGAGTTTGTTCAAAAGTCAGAAATGGTGATCAAGTCGGTCAACAAGGTGAAAAAGTTCGAGTCATGGATGTCGAAAAACATCGACAAGATTGCGAACGAGTTGCTTGAACACGTGGCACTTAAGAACCTACAAATCGCTTTTGGAGTTGTCAACGATGCAAAAATAGAAGAAATCAAAAAGGATATTGCCGAAATTGGAGCAGAGACGGAAGACAGCAACGTGTTTTCAGTAGAATACATCCATGAGAAGTATTCGCAAGAGTATTTCGAATTCACAGAGAAATATCCACAAAGGTTTAGAGATATTTATGGCGCGTTTATTAAGATTTGCCTTTTAAAAAAGCTAGAATTTTCAAAAGAGTTCATGGATCTTGCTTTGAACCAAGACACGAGAGGTCAAATGTTTTTCCCGTGTCCACTTTGCACCAACAAATCACAAGCGCGATCATTGATTGGTCACATCTGTAATTCCCACTCTAAATGATCCGTCTACTTTTTCTTACTGATTTTGCATTTTTCTTGCTGGTAATTCATTACAAGTTCAGCATATCCACCATCAATTATGGATTGACATCTATATAAAGATACAACACCTATCATATGTGTGCAAAGAACCTTTTATTTTTATTGTCATTGCCTTTCGAAAGCAGAACAATGCTCCCTCACAATGCCTATAACGCAGCCGGTGGATCCAATGCGTCATGCGACATGGTCCCTTTCAATCCTCTCAACGTTCTCATTTCCGAAAAAGACTTGATCAAGATACTCGGCCCCGATGTCAAGCTGAACAATATTAATATTTATCGCAACGCATTTGTCCACCGCTCCTATTGCACTCGCAAGAATGACAACTTTGTCAAGGGCAACTTGAACTGCCCGGCAGGGTGTTTGCCTCTCCAGGAAGAGTCGAGCGAGCGCCTTGAGTTCCTTGGGGACGCTGTGTTGGGCCTGGTGGTGGGCAAGTACCTGTTTGAGAGGTACCCAGACGAGAACGAGGGGTTCTTGACAAAGATGCGCACCAAGCTGGTGAACGGTGTCATGTTGGCCCACCTAGGTGGCATCCTCGGCATCGAACGCTTCATCTTGATCTCGAAGCAAGTCGAAGACAACCAGGGGCGCAAGAACAAGAACACAGTCGAGGACTGCTTCGAGGCCTTCTTGGGCGCCATGTTGCTTGATGCAGATGGCCAGAGCATGCAGCCGGTCTACGATTGGCTTGTTAACTTTCTCGAAGAAAACGTTGATTTTTCGGAATTGATTACCGTCAATACCAACTACAAGGACATGATGCTTAAGCACTATCAGCACACCTATGGCATCGTCCCGCGCTTCTTTGCACTTGACACACAGACCAAGAACAACCTGAAGGTCTATCTGGTCTGCTTGAAGAGGCCTGATGGGTCAATCATTGCACAGGGCAAGGGCGGATCAAAAAAACAAGCGGAAAACGTGTGTGCACGGGCTGCTCTAACTGCTGCCGGGGTCGACACCGCAAAAGACGTAGATGCTGGACTGTAAGACCTTGCCAATGCCATGAACAGTCTTGAAAAAGTCCTTGGGTTTGGCCCCCTTCATCTTGTCGCAAAGGTCAGAGATGGAAGTGATGTTGTGGACATTAATGATTTCCGTTGCCTTTTTTGTGGAAATGCCGGGAATCGCGGTGAGTTGCAATAGTACAACAGTGTGTTGATTCACATTGTCCTTTTTCTTTTGTTTGACAAGAGCGTCTGTATACGTGGCCACACCTGTGCCTTCATCACTCTTGTTTCTGCTACTAAAGTACTTGTCAGCGTCCTTTGTGACACGCGACATGATCGACTTGAGCAGTGTTGCCGTCTCGGTCAGGTCCTTGGTCCTGTAGAAAGGAATGCCGTCGCGCACCATCGAGTTGACGAGGCATCCTGTCACCATCTTTTGCTTTGGGTTGTCATCCCCGTACTTCATGACACCCTCGAGCACGTACGCAAACTTACACTTGCCTTCTGAGGCTGTGCAAAAGGCCATGGTGCGCTCTTTCTGCTCCTTGTACCGGGCGTCCTTGACAGAAGCGACCAAGTCTTCAATTGTCTTGCGCTCCAAGATGTATACAGGTTGACCATCGACGAGGATTTGAAAATCACCGAGGTCAAGCTGGCTTATGGGCACCTCGGGCAAGAGTTCGGCAAGCAAGTGCTCCCGGTTGTCGAGGATAAACTCGGGCACATGCATAGTGTCATATTCTATATCATTTTATGTCTTTAAATATAAAACAAATGTCTTTAAATATAAAACAAATGTCATTCACATTGAAAGATTTACTCGAACGGATTCCCGATTTGACACCTGGATTCGTAATGCGCATTCATTATGTTGAGAAGCGCAAGCACATTTTGGAACTTTCCATGGACCCTACCTCGAGCACAATCTATACACAAATGGTGTACGAAAACGGGAATAAACTACATCTGAAAATACATAGTGTTGAAAAGTTTATACAAAACTATGGGAATCTTACCAACATTGTTGTGATTTGTAATAGAGAACTACCCATCGATCTTGTTGAAAAGATATCCGTTTCCTTGGCTGACGTCGAGACCCCAGAAAAGCAAGAAAATATTGAAAAGTACAGGGAACTAGTTGACAGATCTGTGACCGCTACATACAACTTGGAATCATTCAAATATACATCCAAAATGTTCAATAGCTTTTCGCGCATCAAGTACCCCTATAGAAACGTTGATGGAACCCCGTCGCCATTTGACAAGGCGTATCGGGCCTATCTTGGTCCCAACCTAGATGCGCTTACAAACGATCGTGCTGAGCGTGATCAATTTTCGCGTGTGGGTGAGCTATTCCGACAATATTGCGCGCTCTACCATTTTCTAGTTTATAAAGGTTTTTCCATGAGCAACTTGTTCAGCATGCTATATTATGATTTTGTATTGAATTTCAAAACACCGCGAGAAGCATTGGTGCCAAGTGCTCTCGAGGCCAAGTTTGTCCAAATGTTCAGTGATGGTCGCTTTGACAGTGTCTTTGAAAAGTTCCCTGGCATGATGACAGATGACAAGCAAGCTATCAACGTGTCTGTGTTTGAAAAGTATATTGAACGTGAGAGGGCGTTTGCTATAGGCCTCATCGAGGAAACGTTGGGTGCTCCTCTTGCTCAAGGGGCCAAGATGAAAGTGATTGATGGTCTTCTACATGATGGTATACTAGACGCGGAAAAGACTATCATGGACGTCAATGCAATAGTGAGTTCCGGTATTGGAAAAATTATTGCAGGTTATAGGATCAAGCACTTGGAGGCTCTTGATGGGAGTGCCTGGTCCGAAGGAGATATACCCCAAATAAAATTGAAACATTTGTTTTGGAACACAACGCACAAGAAGTCTATTATGAACCTTGACGAGGGTGTCACTGTTGACTTCCAATACTATAACAAGAAGAGCAAGAGCATTTATAGACTCAAGGCAATTGTCAACCCAGATAATGATGGGGAACTACGCGGATACGACGATAGCGATCAAGATCACGACGAGCCACACGGAGTACGTAGCGTAATTGTAACAAAAGACAATGGGGATACAGAGGACCAACACATCAAAACAATTGAGGGTTTGGTAAGTAAATTTGGCGAGTTGAATGATGTTGTTTGTGGTCCCAAAGATACAATTCCTTTTGACTCTCAAGAGATGGTATCTGTACCTCTCGATGTGTTGAAAAAATTCGTGCACAAACATGCCGACAAGGTGGACGATATTACCAAGTATGAGGCGGTAGTTCGCAAATACATGGCAGCGAAAAAGACCAAGGACGATTATGAAGATGTAGAAATGTTGTATCTGAATTACATGAGTGTTTTCCATCATGACAAGGGTCATAAATGGTTCCTAAAGATTTACAATGCATTTTCTGACCAACTACAACAAAATGCTAATGTTAAATATAAACAACAGTGGGAGATTATTGACAATTTCTTGAAAATTTATTATTTTAGCAAATGGATGAAATACAAGTTGCAGAAACTCTACGATTACATGAACCCCAAGTTTGGGTATCATTTCAAGAGCATTGATGACATACTGCCACCGGACCAACTTTTGGAAAAACTAAATGTGTTGTTGGAGAGTGACCCACAATACCCTGGGCTTATCCAAACATTCCCGGGTCTCATGAACTCTCGTAATTTTGAGGGCTACATGAAAAAAGACGGCCACGATTTGCATGCCCAATTGGAAAAATATTCAGCAAAAAAGATCAACATGGACGATTTTGATCAAACCACATTGACACTTGAAGATGCAATGTATCGTGCCGAAAGTAACATCGAAAAGTTGCCGTATTCTGTTGTTGGGACGCGCGAAGGAGAGAAACTATCTTTGAAGGACCGCATTCAAGATTATCGCATTCAGTATTTGCTAGCTCCGAAGAAAAAGTCAACCAAGGCAACTTGACCATACATATATCTAGTTGCAGTGCGTTTTATTTGTCGGTTTTATATAAGTCAAAATGTCCTCACAAAGTTCAGGCAGTCAACAATCGTGGATCATGCCATATTCTTCTGGTTTTGCCAGCTGGGTACAAGATACTTTCAAAGTTGGCAGGGAAGGTAAGGGCGGTATGTTCCCCCATCAACAATTTGTAAAAGAATTCATGGGCGGCGACAGCCCTTTCCATGGCCTGCTCCTATATCACGGGCTTGGTGTTGGCAAGACACGTTCGGCTGTCGAGATTGCGGCAGCCTCTGCGGATCGTGAGGTCATTGTGTTGCTCCCGGCTTCGCTCAAGACTAATTTTGTTGGTGAAATTGAAAAGGCAGGACAAGATGTTGATGATTACACGTTTATCTCTTACAACGGCCTTAACAAGAAAACAATTCTAAAATATACCGAGGAAGGCTTCTTTAACAACAAGCTCATCATTATTGACGAGGTGCACAACTTCATGTCGGCCGTTTCAGGATCGGGTATCATAGGCAAGCGGCTCTATCAATTGCTCATGGACGCACAAGATATCAAGATTGTTGCATTGTCAGGGACACCAATCATTAATTCACCCATCGAGGTTGGCTACCTTTTGAATCTACTAAACGGATATATTTACACAATGGTTTACAAATATACCGGTTACACAAACTTTGATGCATTGGAGAAGTCAATCATGGACATTCCTGAAGTGGCGACATGCTATGTGGATACTCAGGCATCAACTGTGACTGTGTCCTATTTGCCGGGTGGTTATGAAAAGGACATGATAGGAGGTGCAGGTGTAATTGTAAGGCCAGGGATAGATCTTGGATTCAAAAAGGTGACAGTGGACACGCTCATCAAAAAGGCGGGGCTTGCTGTCAAATCCCAAGCTAAGAATGTAAAAAATATGTTGTTCCCGTTTCATGATGACTCGTTCGACGATTACTTTGTGAATTATGGCAAGGCAGAGGTGAAGAACGAGTTGCTATTTGCTCGAAGGGCCCAAGGTTTGGTGTCCTACTACGAGCACTATGACCAACGGGACTATCCCGAGGCGAGAAAACGCAAGGTGATCGAGGTGCCCATGAGCAAGACACACTTTGGCAAGTACCTCACAGTTCGCCAGAAAGAGATTGAAAAGGAACAGGCGGCTGCACGCTACAAGGCACGTCACACGGACGAAAAGGACGAGATAAAAAACGGCAACGTGTGGAGGTCCTTTTCGCGTGCTGTTTGCAACTTTGCGTTTCCCCAAAGCATCAAGAGGCCACTGCCCTCGACCATGAAGTATGATGTTGTCGAAGGCGATGCAGGCAGTGGCAGTGGCAGTGCTGCCGATGATGAAGTTGCAGCTGCGCCCAATTTCAAAAAAGAATATGAAAAGAAAGTTGCTGCGTGTCTCAAGGCACTCACAAAGCAAGGATCCGTTTATCTGACACCAGATGGCATGCGCGAACACGGGGCCAAGATGCAGCTCATCATAGACAACGTGGTCAAGGCCCCTGGACCCTGCTTGGTCTATTCTATGTTTCGCAATGTCGAGGGCTTGTGCATCCTGGGTCTTGCCTTGGAACAACAGGGGTGGAGCAAGCTATCCTTGACACGCACCGGCACCAAGAAGTGGTTGCTCGAGACGGAGGACTGGACAGTGCCACACTATATCGTGTTTTCTGACAAGCCGGACGAGAACAGGATTCTCATGAACCTTTTCAATAATGATTTGGACGAGTTGCCAGAGACTATTCAGAAACAAATTGCTGACAAGTTTACGGGAAAAAATAAAAAAGTGTTTACAAATCTACGGGGCGAGTTTATCAAGATGCTCATGATTACCAAGTCGGGTGCTGAAGGTATCAGTTTGAAAAACGTACGCCAAGTCCACATCATGGAGTCCTACTGGAACGACATCAGGATCCAGCAGATCATGGGGCGGGCAGTGCGCGCCAAGTCGCATATGGCCTTGCCCAAGGACGAGCGAGTGGTCGACACCTTTGTCTACCTCACTGTCCTCACACCCGAGCAAAAGGAGCACCCGCTGATCAAGGCCCATGACAATGGTTTCACTTCGGATGGCTACATTTACAACATTGCCACTAAAAAGACCAAAATAAATGAAAAATTCTTGCAGCTCTTGAAGAACACAGCAGTGGACTGCAGGCTACACAAAAAAACGCATGGATCTGTAGTTGCATGCTTCAAGCCGCCCCACACCAAACAGGGATATGTCTATCACGTGGGTGACATCTCGTTGGACGCCAAAGACGAGGCAATTGTAACAAAGAAAGAGTACAAGTCGCTTGGCCTATTGCACGATGGCCGGGAACTTGTTATCATCAGTGTACCCTCGGACAAGGACAGGGTCAAGTTTCGCGATCTTTATAACGAGACCTTTGACAAAAAAGATGAAGGACTTGACTGGAACGGAATCTTTTTCAAGGACGCGCCCACCATGAAGAACATTGTGGGACTGATCAAGGGCAAGAGCGTCAAGTGGATTGTGAAACCGAACAAGTTGACCAAGATTGCCTAGACATTTTCGTAAAACTAGTTGGTAAAACTTCTGCATATAAATAAATGAATATGAATACAGTTGGATTTTTAAATGAGGAATTGAAAGAAACATTTCATTTCTCGGTCCCAGTCATAGTAAAAGAAAGCAATCCTGAAGATGTAATGTTTGATTGTTTGAAAGACAAGAGCAAGGAAGAAATCACACAAATGTACACCATTTATAAAAATACACAAAAGCAGAATCCTTTACCAATAGAAGATACTCCCTTAGGTATTGAGGGTAAACAAGAAAAAGGCACACCACTTGCAGTGACAGGAACTAAGAAACCACTCAATGTAAAAGAATTAATCAAAAAAGGTGGAGTATAAACAAGGTGGTACACTCAACCCAGTGAATTATGGAACACCTAAATGTCGCATTAAACCCTGAGTCTTTTTAGAGTGGTCCCGTGGGGGCGAAGGTGATAACATGTTCTGGGTTCATGACCTCTGGGTCAACCGCTACCGACATGCCTACGCTCCGATCTTTTTTCACTGGTCTGCAAAAGGCCGAGGGCCTCTCCTTACCGGTCAGTTCATTCAGGAACAGGTTCAGAATGTTCCTTGAGGCATTGACATCTCGGTTCCACGTTGTCTCTTTGCAAGTTAGCTTGCAGTTGTCACTGGGTTTGCAGTGGAGCACTTTGTGGACCTTGTTGTTCAGCCTCACAACCATTGATCCGTCTTTCTTTCTCACTTTGCTAGTCGCTATCATGTTGACCAATGGGCAATAGGTATTGCTGTCGAGCTGGGACGTCTTGTACTCGTCAACAGGCTTGATCTCAGCATTCATTCGCTTACCGATCTTGTCCTTGATCAGCTGGATCGGACCAGCATGCTGTCTCGAAATGGGTGACCTGCTTCCTCCGCTCCAGTTCCCAAACCCGACGAGGGTGACTTTCTCACTTGTCTCTGGACCTACGATCAAGTCAACAATCTCCCGGACGGTCACTTGCTTGTAGATGTGACGGAGGAAGCGCAGCTTGCGGTACTTTGTAGTCATCCTGTGGACAAGAAGGCGCTTGAGGTGCGTGAGATAGGCTTTGATGTACTCTCGCATCTGCTCAGGGTCAGCAGTCTTGCCACCAAAGAGGCTGTATATTATCTCTTTATCGACACAACTCATGTGTACTGTGAAATGTGTTTTGCCTTTAAACATTTTCAAATATCCAGCATCTTTTTGATCATGACAATA
>Ga0316220_1000721_pt1 | contig 44180 bp, 52 predicted proteins | sample TBH18005metaG_FD_203632 | JGI IMG/M metagenome (GOLD analysis project Ga0316220, IMG submission 203632) | Freshwater microbial communities from Trout Bog Lake, Wisconsin, USA - TBH18005 | ecosystem: Environmental > Aquatic > Freshwater > Lake > Hypolimnion/Profundal zone | place: USA: Wisconsin... | reverse complement strand
AAGAAGCTATGAACCAATTAAAACGTCTTGGCGATGGTATGGAACGTAATGATGCATACCGCCGTGGTCAAACTAGCTTACCGTATAAAGGTCTATAATGGCTATCGCTCAAGGGCAATGCACTGTCTTTAAAAAAAACTTGTTAAATGGATTGGAGAACTTTAGCTCTACCTCTCCTTACGTCTATAAGATAGCACTATATAATAATACAGCCAATCTGGATAACACCACGCTTACGTATACAACTGCTGGTGAAGTTTCAGGTGGAGGGTATACCGCAGGTGGGCAGGTTTTAACTCCGCTTGCACCTCAAGGAGATAATAGCAACAATACAGCCTTTTTGTCATTTACTAATGTTACTTGGCCCAATTCGGGCTTTACAGCTAATGGCGCCTTGATTTACAATAGTACAACTAATGCGGCTGTAGCAGTTCTTTATTTTGGCGGTGATAAGACGTCACCTAACTTTACAATAACATTCCCGGCGGATACATCTACAACTGCCGTTATTTTGATTCAATAGGAGCAATTATGCACAATGAAATGACAAGCACTGGCGATTTTAGCAGCGCGTCGTTAGTAAAAAGAGCTGACTTCAGTGAAGTAGTTGGCATGGAAGGCCGTTTTGTAGCTAAGTGCTACGACAAAGACGGTAATCTCAAATGGGAAGATGTTATTGATAACTTAGTTGTTGCCGTTGGTAAGCAGCTAATGCTCGATACATTACTTGCTGGCTCTTCTTATACAGCTACTGTTGTTATGGGGTTAGTTGGGGCATCTCCTACATTTGCGGCTACTGATACTCAGGCATCTCACTCCGGTTGGACTGAAGTTGGTGGCGCTAATGCCCCTACTTATTCTGGAACTCGCAAAACTCCAGCATTTAGCTCTGCAACTTCTAGCGGTTCTTCACCAAGCAACGTAACTACCAAAGCTACCTCAGCCGCCGTAGTGTTTACGTTTACTGGTTCTGGTACTGTTGCTGGGTGTTTTATTAATATAAATGGTTCTTCCGCTATTGATAATACAACTGGTACTTTGTATAGCGCTGGCTCATTTACAGGCGGTAGCAAAACTGTTGCTTCTACAGACCAATTAAACGTAACATATAGCACAACCGCAACTTCATAATTGAGGGGTTACTATGTCTGTAACTTATAATAGCTCTCCTCAAGTAAATAATGCAGATGGTTCTGTTTCTTTGCCTTTTTCAGCAACGGATGGTAAATATACATTTGCCGATGCTATTGTCGGTAGTGCTGACTTTATTAATGGTTTAACATCAGATCAGATTTTAGCTATGCAAACACAGCGTTGGAACAACTGGTATGCCATTATTACCAATCCTAACCCAGCGCCAGTAGACCCTGACACTACAGCGAGTGCCTAATGGCTAACAGATATTGGGTAGGTGGTACAGCAACTTGGGATGCAACTGCTGGCACTAAATGGGCATCTACTTCTGGTGGCACTGGCGGTCAAACTGTACCTGGTTCTGGTGATTTAGTTTATTTTGATGCCAACTCAGGAGCAAATACTGTAACTTTAGGAATTAACCCTACTGTATCTGCTGTTAACTGCTCAGGATTTACTGGAACACTTGCTTTTGGTACACAAAATATTACTTGTGTATTAACAACAGCAAACCAATGGACACAATCATCTACCATGTCTGTAACAGGAACTCCTGTTGTTAACATAAATAACACTACTTCAGGAACTATTGGTATTAGCGTTGCTTCTGGAAGTGTAACAGAGGCAAATGCTATTAGTTTTAATATTATTAGCGGAACAGGTACAGCAACAGTTAATACTGGCGTAAAAAATTTAAATTTAACTGGTTTTGCTGGAACGTTAGCTAATAACTCAAGAACTATTTTTGGTGATTTTACCGCTGTAGCTGGAGTGACTTATACCGCTGGTGTAAATGCTACTTCTTTTTTAGCTACATCAGCTACGCAAAAAATTACTACTAATGGACAAACATTAGATTTTCCTATTACAGTAGGAACAGGAACAAGCACTAATACACTTCAACTGCAAGATGCTTTAACTATTGGCTCTACTCGAAACCTTACTTTAACTTCAGGAACTTTAGATTTAAACAGCAAAACACTTACTTGTGGTTTGTTTAGTTCGTCAAACAGTAATACTCGTTCTATTTTATTTGGAACAGGAAACATTACATTAACTGGTTCTGCTACTACTATTTGGACTACAGATACAGCAACAAATTTTAGTTATACAGGAACTCCAACAGTAAATTCTACATATTCAGGGTCTACTGGCACTAGAACAATGTCTTTTGCAAATACTGCTGGTGGTACAGAAACAAACGCACTTAATGTAAATATTAGTGCTGGTTCTGATAGCGTTGGTGTATATGGAAAGCAAATAAAAAATTTAAACTTTACTGGTTTTTCAGGGACAGCTACAAACTTTGTTAGAACAATTTATGGGAATTTGACGCTTTCTAGTGGCATGACATTATCGTCAGGCACAAACGCAACTACATTTGGTTCAGCGTCAGCTTCTCAACAAATTACTACAAACGGCAATAGCACAATTGATTTCCCAATAACAGTAGGCACAGGCACATCCACAAACACTTTACAGCTACAAGATGCTCTAACCATTGGCTCAACTAGAACATTTACTCTTACAAGCGGCACATTAGACCTCAATAATTTAACTCTTACAACAGGTTTATTTAACGCAAACAATACCAACAATCGTTCTATTTTGTTTGGTACAGGAAATATTATTGTAACTGGCTCTAATGCAACTGTAGTGAACTTAGGAACAACAACAGCAACAGGACTTACTTTAACTGGCACTCCTGTATTTAATGCTACTTATTCAGGCTCAACAGGAGCAAGGTCTATTGTTGGTAATACATCATCAAATCCATTTACTCTTAATATTTCCGCTGGTTCTGACAATATAAACTTATCTAATGCTCCATATTTTAATAATTTAAATTTTACTGGATTTAGTGGTTCTCAAAATAACGCAACAGGTCAAACTATAGCTGGAAATTTAACTTTCAGTAGTAGCATGACTTTAAGTAGTTCAACAGGAACATATACATTTAATGGGTCTTCTGGCACTCAAATTATTACTACTAATGGCAACTCTACTATTGCTGGAAGTTTTGCAGTAGCTACTTCAGGTTCAACTGTAGCTTTAAATGGCGCATTAACAACTTCAGGCACACTTTTTTTAACTTCAGGAACATTAGACCTTACAAATAATGGTGCTGGTAATTACACTTTAACTTGCAATATTTTAAGTGCGTCAAACAGCAATACAAGGGCGATTGCATTTGGTACAGGAAATATTACTTTAACTGGTAGTAGTACCAATATTATAAGTATGGGAACTGCCACAAACTTTTCTTATACTGGCACTCCCACAGTTAATTGTACATACAGCGGCTCAACAGGCTCTCGTGGCATTGTTTTTGGAAGCACAGGCGGAACTGAATCTAATGCGCTCGATTTTTATGTGAGTGCGGGTTCAGACACAGTAAGCATTACAACAACAACCTACGTCGGTACTTTAAATTTTACTGGTTTTACAGGAACGCTTACTAGAGGGAACTTTGTAACCTATATTTATAGAAACTTAAATTTAGGTGGAATTACCACTTATACTTCTGTAGTTGGAAGTTTAACTTTTGCTGGAACTGTTGCAACAACACAGACAATTACCAATAGTGGTGTAACAATTAATAGTCCAGTTACTTTTTTTGGCACTGCAATATATGCTTTTCAAGATGCTTTGACAATGGGTTCGACTCGAACTCTAACTTTTTCAAGCGGAACACTACAATTTAAGTCTGGCACAACCAACGCAGTCGGCACTTTTGCTACATCGGGTACAACACAAAAATATTTAATAAGTGATACACCCGGCACACAGGCAACAATTAGTCAAGCTAGTGGTACGGTTAGTGCAACCTACATGCAAATTCAAGACTCTAATGCAACTGGCGGGGCTACTTGGACAGCCCAATATTCTGCTAACAACGGCGACAATACTGGTTGGAGCTTTTTATCTCCTTCTTACTATAACAGCAGTATTACAGAACCAAGCACTTTGGCTGATATCGAAAGCTGTTTTAATTCAGTCAGTAGCAGCATTGTGGAAAACGCTGGTTATGCGGACAGCGAATCATTTACAGCTAGTTTTTATCGGGGTTTAGTTGAAAATTTAACCTCAAATGACGTAGAAACAGGGCAGGCTAGCTTTAATTCCTCTACAACAGAAAGTACAGCTTTACTAGATATTGAGACTGTTCAAGCCAATTTTCAAAGCGCCATAGTTGAGCCAAACACTTTAGCAGATTCTGAAAATAGACTTGCAACATTTACACGTTCCATAACAGAAACCCTCACCTCTGCAGAGGCAGAAGATAGAACCGCTATTTTATTTAGTAGTATTACTGAGGTGTCTACCGAAGCTGATTTAACGTCAGTGCAAGTTAATTTTAACGCTGCTGAAGTAGAAGGTATGGCCGTTTTAGATTCTCAAATAGGTCGTGGCTGGTTTAAAATAATAGATGATCAAAACCCTAACTGGGTGGTCATTAATGATACACAATAAGGACGCATAATGGCTTCAACATACTCTCCCAATCTACGCATCGAGCTTATAGGCACCGGCGACCAAGCCGGTACTTGGGGTACAACCACAGATAATACAGACGCCTATTTACTTGAGTCGGCAATTGCTGGATACCAAGCGGTGCCTATCGCACCAACGTCAAACAATCAAGTTTTAACATATATTAATGGCGCTAGTACCACAGCCTCAGTAAACCAATCGGTTTATGCCGCTTTAAAACTAACTGCTAGTGCAGTGGCGGCTAACTTTAATTTATTTGCACCGCCGGCATCAAAGACTTACATTATAAACAATCAGTCTGGGTATCAATGCACTTTATATAACAGCTCGACAATCGGTAATACAACAGCTGCCGGTACAGGCGTAGCGATTCCAAACGGCGCAACAGTCACAATATACTCTGATGGCACTAACTTTTTTGACCATAGCAACTACGCAATTAATAACTTTAGCGTAGGTGGGAATGCTCTAGTAAACGGAACTTTGACAGTTGAAGGCGCCTCTACTTTTGTTGGCATACCAAGCGGGCCGACTGCTGCGCCGGGTACAAATACTACTCAGTTAGCTACAACAGCATTCGTTCAAACAGTAGCTGGCGGTTTAGGTACTATGTCTACTCAAAACGCTAATAGCGTTGCAATTACTGGTGGAACTGTAAATGGAGTTTCGGGAACAAACTCAGGGCTTTCAGTAGGCTACGCAACTAGCGCAGGTAATTCTTCTACTACATCTCAGACCAATTTTTCAAATTTAACCATAGGTTCAAATCAAGTTTTAGATGCTGCTAACTATAACTCATACGCACCTACTTTAACTGGTGGTAACGCTTCAGGCACTTGGGGTATTAATGTTACAGGGTCTGCAGGAAGTACTTCCAATTTAGCATCATTAGGTGAGTTTCCAACGGGGAACAATCAAGACTTTAATAATGCTACAACAGGTGGTTATTATGATGTTGTTTGGGGCAATTATTCTGGCACATTAAATACGCCACCGGCGTCAAATGCATTCGGCGACCTTCAAGTTTTGCGTGGCGGAAACTTTATTACACAAATTTTCTACCCATACAATACAAATTCGTCTCCCTATTACCGTACTAATTACGAAGGGAATTGGACTCCTTGGATAACTGGGTTAAGCTCAGCCAATTACAACTCCTACGCACCTACCTTAACTGGTGGTAATGCTTCAGGTACTTGGGGTATTAATATTACTGGTAATGCCGCAACCGTTTCTAATGGTGTTTATAACAACGGTGGAACTTATGGAATAAATATTTCAGGAAACGCAGCAACCGCCACAAATGCTACAAATGCAACAAATGCAACAAATGCAACAAATGCAACAAATGCAACAAATGCAACAAATGCAACAAATGCAACAACAGCCACAAATGTTAACGGTAATGGTAGGGTTTTAGTTGGAGATGGTTCTGTAAGCTCTCCTAGTTTATCTTTTTATACTGATGGCGCTCAAGATACAGGTTTCTATCATCCCGGTGATGGTTTAATAAATGTTGCTTGTAATGGGCAAAATGTGGGTCAATTTAGTACTAGTGGGTTTAGTGGTAATGCTGCTACAGCTACAAATGCAACTAATGCTAGCTATGCAACCAATGCTGGTTTTGCAACTAATGCTGGTAATCAAGGTATTTTTGGTCAAGTCTTTACATCATCAGGAACATTTACAGTTCCAACTGGTGTTACCTCTCTTAAAGTAACCATAATTGGCGGTGGTGGCGGTGGTGGTAGTGCGTATCAAGGAGGAGGAACCGTTACTGGTGGTACTGGTGGCACAAGTTCATTCGGTGGGTATTTATCAGCGACTGGTGGTACTGGTGGCGCTGGCTCTAACGGCAATCCTTTATACGGGGCTAGTGGTACAAATGGTACTGGTGGTGGTTCTTCATTTAATTCTGCATTAGCGCCTTTAGCTTATGGAGGCGGAGCTGGTGCTGGAGGACAGCAATATGTCTATTGCGGTTGCTCAGGAGGTAATGTACTTGTAGCACAAGGCGGTTCAGGTGGTAATGGCGGAGTTGCAACAGGGTACATATCAGTTTCACAAGGAAATATAATTGCCGTTACGATTGGTAGTGGTGGTACTGGAGCAGCTTATGGAACTCATGGCCAATCTGGTTCTGCTGGTTATTGTTTAGTCGAATGGTAAAAGGAAAATAAAATGGCAGATAAAACATATTTACTTGTAGAAAACAATGTAGTTACTAATGTAGTTGTTTGGGATGGTGCAAGTGATTGGACTGTTCCAAATGGAATGATTGCATTAGAGCAAGATACAACTCCTACAATGGTTTGGACTACACCAACAGCTACAACAGCATCAGTATTAGAGTCAATTATGGGTATTGGTGCCATTGGGTATACTTGGAATGGTAGCGTATTATCAACAGGACAAACACAGCCAGTTTATGTTGCTCATCCATTAAAAACCGCAGCAGCTAATCAGCCTCAAACAACAGGCACAACCACAATAGCTTAATATGGTAATCAATGTTCCCCCAAAACACGATATGACTTACGGTGGAGCGGTTGTAAGGACATATCACGCCAATAAAGGTGAAGGAATACCTATGCACAGCCATGAGTATTCACACGCCACTATTTGTATGGCTGGCTCTTGCAAACTAACTCAAGATAATAAATTTGTAATTACAAATAAAGATTCAACACCTATTAATCTTTTGGCGGGACATTATCACGAAATAGAAGCACTAGAAGACGGCACAGTGTTTGTAAATATATTTGCTGAAAGTATGGGTTAATGAAAGAATACTTCGTCAAGTTAATGTCTGGTAAAGACAATGCTACCCCTGATTTGGGTCGGCATTCTTGGCTATTTTGTATGATTGTAGTTGTTGGTGCATCTATTTGGAATGCTGTGCAAACGGGTGTAATTGATATTGAAAAACTTTATATGAGTTTAGCCGCAGTAGTAGGTGCGCATGGTATGGCGCTTTGGGCTAAACAAAATACTGAACCTGCAGACGATGCGGGACCGGGGGCATAATGTGGACAGCTATAACTGGATTTTTTAATACCTATGCAAATATCATTCGAATCGGACTTTTTGTTATTGCTCTTGCTTGCGCTGGGTACGTTGGCTTTCGGATTGGTGACGCAAGATATTTGGACTACGTGGCAAAGACTGAAAGAGAAAAAGCGACAGCAGCCCAAGAAGCGCTCGACCACGAAACGAAAGTAGTAGCCTTACAAGCACAAGAAACTAAGAAAGCACAAGATGAAAAAGCAGCTATTGAAAATCATTATCAACTCCTTCTTGCTCAGTATCGTGGTATCGGGCTGCGCGCATCAAGTACCGGCGGAATCAACCAACCCGCCCCCACTCCAGTACCAAGTCAAGGACTCAGACTACTTGAACCAGATGTCGAAGTTCTTATCGGGTTTGCAAAGCAATGCGCCATTACAGAATCCGAGCGCAACGAAGTGATTGAAAAGTACAACGACTTAAGCGTAAAATAAAAAATGAGTCCAGAACAACTACAGTCTCTTGGTGTTAACCCTGAAATTTGGTATGTACCATTGATAGATACCTTTAAGCGCTATGGTATTTCTACTACGCAAAGACAAGCCGCATTTCTAGGACAATGTATGCACGAGTCAAGTGGGTTTAGGCGTTTGGAAGAAGACCTAGATTACAGTGCCGAAGGTTTAATGCGCACTTGGCCAAGCCGTTTTCCTAATATGGATACCGCTGAAAAGTACGCTAATCACCCAGAGAAGATTGCAAATAAGGTATATGCTGGTAAAATGGGCAATACTGAAGAAGGCGATGGCTGGAAGTTTCATGGACGCGGCGCTATCCAGTTAACTGGGCGCGATAATTATGACCGTTGTAGTAAGGCTTTAGGTGTAGATTTTATAGCGCAGCCTGAACTTTTAATTGAGCCCCGCTATGCTATTTTATCGGCTGGATGGATTTGGAATAAGCTGGGCCTTAATGAGTTGGCTGACGCTAAAGAATATGGGCAAATGACCCGCCGTATTAACGGTGGCTTAAATGGGTTTGAAGACCGGATTATTAGAATAACTGAAGCTAAAACAGCACTGGAAACATATTAAATGCCCATCCAAAAATTGCAATTCAGGCCGGGGGTCAATCGGGAAGGCACAACTCTTGCCAACGAAGGTGGTTGGTTTCAAGGCAATAATATTCGATTCCGTTCAGGCCAAGTAGAAAAAATCGGTGGCTGGACTAAAGATTCTGGCCAAGTTTCAACAGGCGGTCCTTATGTCGGTGTATGCAGGTCGTTGCTTTTGTGGAATGGTTTAACAGGCTACAGCTACTGCGGCATTGGTACAAATCAAAAGTTTTATATCCAGAATGGTACAAACGGCAGCCTATATGATGTAACCCCGATTAGGACTGTTATATCTTCACCTTCAGCTTCTTTTGCAGCTACTAATGGGTCAAAGACAATTACTGTTACCCAAGCTGGACATGGAGCACAAACTGGGGATACGGTAATATTTAGTGGGGCTACAAGCCTAGGCGGTACCATAACTGCTGCTTTATTGAATCAAACCCAAGGCTATCAGATAACATACATATCCTCCAGCCAGTACTCCATAACAGCATCAGTAGCCGCTAACTCAAGCGATTCAGGCAACGGCGGCGGCGCAGTAACCGCAACCTACCAAATTACTTCAGGTAATGCCATCTATACAACAGCTCTTGGTTGGGGTGCAGGTGGGTGGGGTGGAGCTACTACCGGTCTGGCGTCTACAGGGTGGGGCCTACCAGCTTCCACTGGTGTTGGCTCTCAAATGCGTTTGTGGAGTCAAGCTAACTACGGCCAGAATCTAGTATTTAACTATCGTGGGGGTCCTATATATTACTGGGTTGTAGATACTAACCCTAACGTATTTGACGTAGCCCAGCAGCTATCAAAAACCAATACCAACACACAAAATTCTACTCAGTACTGGCTAACTGATTCATATGCGCCGACCATTGCTAATTTTGTGATGGTGTCTGACGCTTCACGGTTTACTATTGCTTTTGGTACAGATACATACGGCAATGGAATACAAAACCCAATGCTTGTAAGCTGGTCAGATCAAGAAAATATTTTAGTCTGGCAGCCAAGTGTAACTAACCAAGCCGGTAATTTTATATTAAGTAAAGGCTCTCAAATAGTTTCTGCTAAGCAAAATAGGCAAGAGATTGTGGTCTGGACTGATTCTGCGCTGTATTCTATGCAGTATCTGGGCGCGCCCTATGTGTTTGGTTTTACTTTAATGATGGACAATATCTCTATCATAGGACCAAATGTAACTGCAGTTGCTAATAACGTCGTGTATTGGATGGGGCAAGATAAGTTCTATATGTATTCCGGTACAGTAGCTACGCTACCATGTACGCTACGCGAGTATGTATTTCAAAACATAAATCGCTCTCAGTCTGCGCAGTTTTTTGCGGGTACGAATGAAGGCTTTAACGAAGTCTGGTGGTTCTACTGTTCACAAAATTCTACAGTTATTGATAGCTACGTCATTTACAACTATTTAGAGCAAATCTGGTACTACGGTTCTATGACTCGTACTGCTTGGTATGATAGCCCTTTACGTACATATCCTTTAGCCGCCGGATACCAAAATAATTCAGTTAGCCCACAGTATGCTGGCGTTAACCCCGGTCTTATTTACCACGAAGATGGAGTCGATGATGGCACTACTAACCCGCCTTCCCCAATTTATGCATACATTCAGTCATCTGATTTTGATATTGGAGATGGTTCTAACTTTGGTTTTGTGTGGCGTCTTATCCCGGATGTGAGTTTTAACGGTTCTTACACAGCAAACCCAGCAGTAAACTTTACTATGCTTCCACGTCAAAACCCCGGTGCAGCCTATGGATCGGATGATAACCCACAAGTTTCTTGGACAGGCGCCCCATTTTCAAGCACTCAAAGTACTTATAATGTGCAGCAGTTTACCCAGTATGCATACTGCCGTATGAGAGGCCGCCAGATGGCTTTAGTTGTTTCTTCAGATCAGCTTGGGGTTCAATGGCAACTGGGCAATCCAAGACTTGATGTTCGGCCTGATGGACGTAGGTGACGTAAAAAATGTCTAACCAAAATGTAATAGCACCAAACCTACCCGTAGCGCCTATTGAATATAATAAAGCCTACATGGACCAGCTTTTAAAGGTGCTACAACTATACTTTACCCAGCTAGATAATAATGGACCTTTGCAAGGAACTACGGTAAACTTGAGCAGTATAAATCAGCAAAACGGGCAGCAAGTCGTTGTATTACCAGCTAAAGTTTCTGGCACGGGTTCCATTTCCGGTACAACTTTAACTATTACGGCAGCACCAAACGGCAAATTTATTGTTGGGCAGGTTTTAACTGGGACTGGAATTACTACAGGTACAACTATTACGGCACTAGGATCAGGCACTGGCGGTACAGGAACTTATACAGTAAGCCCTTCTCAAACCGCTGGATCTACTACGATAACAGCTTTGGTACCTTTGAGGCATGGTGATGTATATGTGGATGAAACTGCTGGCAACGTGCTAGTAATTAATTTGTAAAGGATATGGTATGAGTGGAGGCGGAGGTAGTAGTAGCAGTATAGAAGGTATGCTCCCGGTTGCGGCTGCTTTAGCAGCTACTGTTATGACGGATGGTGCCGCGGCTCCTATGTTGGGCGAAGCTCTCGGAGCAGATGCTGGTATTGGCGCCACAATGCTCGGCTCTTCAGTAATTGGAGCTGGTGTTGGGGGCGCATCTTCTGCGCTTACTGGCGGTAACATACTACAAGGCGCGGCTATGGGCGGTGTTACTGGAGCGGCCACGAGCGGTATTAGCGGTTTATTAGGTGGCGCACCTCCTACTGGCGATGTTACTGGCCAAATTGGAGGCGATATTACTTCTATGGTTAACGCCCCCGGAGCAGATTTAACTCAGGTTTCTCAGTCTCTACAAGATACTTATGGGATGACACCAAACCAAGCACAGGCTGCCATAAATCAGTCCATGGTTAACCCAACTGGTACAACTGGCGGTATTAATATGGCTGGCGCAAATGCTGCTGATCAGGCTGACGGTGTTTCAAATAATGTAGGACCGGCATCAAAAACTATCCAAAACCCTAATGCACCATCAAAAGGCTTGTTTGGTACAGGTATAAGCCCTACCGCAGCTATGTTGGGCCTTGGAGCAATTGGGCTAGTCAGCGCAGACAATAAAAAGTATCAAATTCCAGCGGCTACTGGGGCAAGTACTATACCAGCGGGCCTTAACTATGCTCCTAATGTTCCAGCGCGCCCAATGAATTTAACACCGACTTATGCTGATGGTGGGCAAGTAGATCAACAAAGTTTAAATGGCGGCCCAGTTCCACAGAAGTTAATGGATAATGCCACAGGCCAAAATACAATGTTCCCACAACCCGGCATACATAGCAGCCATTTCACTAACCCAACAAATACGCCAACACCCGGCAACATCCTAACAACCGCTACTGATACAAGCGTAGACCCATATACAGGGCAACAACTGTTTGCTGCTGGGGGCATAGCTAGTTTAAATTCATTTTCTACTGGCGGTAATTTAGGTAGCTACTCGGATGGTGGCCATATGCTTAAAGGCCCTGGTGATGGAATGAGTGATTCAATTCCAGCCACTATTCAAGGCAAGCAACCAGCCCGTTTAGCAAATGATGAATTTGTGGTTCCCGCTGATGTGGTAAGTCACTTGGGTAATGGATCAAGCGATGCCGGGGCTAAGAAACTTTATAGTATGATGGCGCAAGTCCGCAAAGCGCGTACTGGAACTACAAAGCAAGGTAAAGAAATTAATGCTGATAAATACTTGCCAACATGACACTACAGTTAAGACCCGTTGAACCGCGATTTGTAGCGCAAGCTTGGCCTATGGTTGAAAAATATATTGCAGATGCTATGCAGTATGGCGGGGATGACTATACTATAGACCAAGTAAAAGTTTATTTGGCTAGCAATCAATGGGTTTTAATTATCGCGGTTGATGAAGAAGGCGTAATTCACGGTGCAGCAACAGCCTGTTTTATTAATTATCCAAATGACCGCATTGGGTTTATAACTTTTATCGGTGGTAAGTTAATTTCAAACAAAGATACTTTTGCGCAACTAAAAGCAATATTAAAAGGGTTTGGAGCGACTAAAATACAAGGGGCAGCTAGAGAATCAATTGCTCGTTTATGGCGTCGGTTTGGATTTGAAGAACGATACAGAATTGTAGAGACAACAATATGAAACTTTTTGGAATTGACTGCGGAAGCGGTAAACTTAGTGACCAGTTATTTTATTTGACTTATGGTCTGATGACTAAAGCTGGTTTTATTTGTTGGGGTGGTGGTGGTGGTCCGAGTCCTGCCGCAAGCCCTTCTGCTACTAGTCAAACCCAAACAATATCTGCTATTTCTCCTTGGGCGCAACCCGGCATTTCTGCAATCATCGGCCAAGAGATGGCCAACCAATTTCCAAACCAGACTACAAACCCTGATGGATCTATTAACTTAGGCCAGCAATTAGGATACACAGCTTTTGGTCAAAATGGTGTTGGTATTGGCCCCGGGCAAATGCAGGCTGCACAAGCAGCGGTAGCTCCAACTTCAGCTTTGCAAAACCAATCATACTCCGCGGCTGCTGGATTACAAACGCCAAGTCAATACGGACAAGCCACTGGTTTAGCTGGCGCCGCCGGTATGGGCTCTTTAAATACAGTTGGACAAGCCGCTGGTTATGGTGCAATGGGAGCGCAAGCTGGCGCTAACGCATCTGGTCAATCTAGTATGTATGGAATGCAAGGTTCTCAAGCTGGTCAACAAGCTGGTGCTCTTTCTAATATGTACGGCGCAGCTGGTGCAATGACTGGTGCTAACGCTGCTAATGCGTCTAACCAATATGGGCAAATGGGGGTCAATACTGGCGCTCAAGCTGCTAATGCCTCTAATATGTACGGGCAAATGGGGGTCAATACTGGCCAACAAGCTGCTGGCATGTCTAATCTATACGGCGCTGCTGGCGCTGCTGCTGGCGCTCAAGCTGCTAATGCGTCTAACCAATATGGGCAAATGGGGGTCAATACTGGCCAACAAGCTGCTGGCATGTCTAATATGTATGGGCAAATGGGGGTCAATACTGGCCAACAAGCTGCTGGCATGTCTAATATGTATGGGCAAGGTGCAGTAAACCAAGGTCAACAAGGTGCAGCCATCGGAGCAAGCCTAGGCCAACAATCACAAAACGCATCGACAGGTCCGGGTTCTGTGTATTCCTACATGAACCCCTATTTAAATGCATCTTTGGCTCCACAACTAGCTCTTCAACAACAACAGTTTGGGCAGCTACAAGCACAAAACCAAGGAGCTGCTACTCAGGCTAATGCGTTTGGTGGTGGCCGTAGCGATGTAATGACTGCTTTAAATCAGCAGAACGAAATGCTAGCGCAGAACCAGCTTACATCTAATGCATATAACACCGCGTTTAACAACGCACAAAGCCAAATGAATGCAGCTAACCAAGCGGCTTTGACAGGTAATGCACAAGCTCAAACAGGCTATGGTCAAGGTTTAACTGCAGCACAGCAAGCTGGAACTTTAGGTCTTGCAGGTACAGCGCAAGGTCTACAAGGTGCTCAACAAGCAGGTACTTTGGGTATGCAAGGTACAGCGCAAGGATTAACTGGCGCACAGCAAGCTGGTAACTTAGGTATTGCAGGAGCAAATGCTGGACTACAGGGTGCTCAACAAGCTGGAACATTAGGCTTATCCGGTATAAACGCAGGGTTATCTGGTGCTCAACAAGCTGGAACTTTAGGTCTTGCAGGTACAGCGCAAGGTCTACAAGGTGTTCAACAAGCAGGCCAATTAGGTCTAGCTGGAATTCAATCTGGTTTAACAGGAGCACAACAAGCAGGTCAGTTAGGTATTTCAGGAGCACAGACAGGTTTAAGCGGCGCACAACAAGCCGGTTCTTTAGGTATGCAAGGCGCAGCTGTAGGGCTTTCAGGGGTTAATGCACAACAAGCTGGTTATGCTGGTGCTGGTACACAGGCCTCTAATTTGGCTAATATTGGTACACAAAATCTGGCGGCGCAAACTAGCATCCTTGGCACACAAAACACACTGGGCGCTCAACAACAAGCCCAACAACAAGCAGTTATCAATCAAGCTATCCAAAACTACGCCAACACGCAAAACTACCCAATGCAACAGGCATACAATTTGGAAGGTCTTTACACAGGTACTGGCGCAACTGCCAACCAAACTCAGACTCAATATCAAGCTGCCCCAAGTCTTGTTAATACGGCTGCTGGTCTAGGTACTGCTGCTATTGGCGCATCTAAATTACTTGCTGCTAAGAAGGGTGGTAAGGTTAAAGGCTTTGCGGCTGGCGGCATTGCATCCTTGGCTACTGGCGGTTCTGCTCCAGCGGATACTTCTGATAGCGGTAGTTCATTAGCGGGCACGTCGTTGCAAGCAATGTTTAATACGTTTGTTAATGGCCCACAAAGTGCTATTGATGCGCAGCTACAGTCAAAGACTCCTTCAATGGAACAGACTGCGGCTATGCTAGCAAACCAAAAGCGTAAAGAATTACAGACTGCGGCACAAGGCCGGCAAGCTGGTATGCAAGCTCAACAGCCAACTGTTAAAGATCAAATGCTTGCACAAGACATGGCAAAACGGCAAGCAGCTTTACAGCAAATGTACAGCCAACAACCTGAACCTCAGCAACTTCAAGCGCAGCCTGCTGCCCAACAACAGCAGATGGCGCAAAACCCAGTCAAAGAAGAAGGCTTGGATCAGTTACCTGCGCCTACGCTAAAGACAATGGCTGGCGGCGGTATTATTGCATTTAAAAACGGTACTGTAGACGAGACTGTTGGCGCTGCTGCTAATAGCCAGACTCAGACTGACCCCAATGCTCTTTATATCCCGCCTGTATCGGATACCGATAAGAAAATTTGGAATGCCATTACTCACCCTGCTGATACATTACAGGCAGTTAAAGACTGGATGTATTCTGACCCACAATCAAAAATGGTAAGTAAGGCACAATCAGGCACACTAACTCAGGCTGATATAAATGCGGCTTCAGCTCCTGCTGCAACTGCGCCTGCGGCTTTAAGCGAGGCAAACCAAAGCAAGTTTACTCCGTCTCAGCTAGATCAAGCCATATCAAATAATGCCGGTATCAATAAACTTCCTGCTGCTGGCCCTACAAACGCACCTGCCGGTGGTATAAAAGACCTTACCACTGCAAGATCACCTCAGCCCCCAGTTCCGGCACCTGCTCCGCAGCCTACATTTACCCCAGCTCCTGATCGTTTTGCTGATATGGCAATGACCCAAGAAGCTATGGATAAGAAAGTAGCCAGCGAAAAAAATTCTGCTACTGCAGACTTTTTAATGAATATGGGCTTTAAGATGGCTACTACCGTCGGGCCTCTTGGTAAAGCTACTGGCGAAGGCGGTATTGCCGCTCTACCTGGATTGGCTGCAAGCCGTAAGACTATTAATGAACTTGAAAAACAACGTCAAGACTTTAATTTTAACGTGGCCAAGGCGCAAGAAGCTAAACAAAATGGCGATGAGCAATTGGCATTCCACTACGCTAAACAAGCTGACGATAAAGCACAGCAGATGGGTATGCTAGCAGTACATAACCGTATGGCTGACGCAGACATGATTAAAGCAAGCGCTATGGCTAACTCAGTTGGTTCAAAAGCAGACATAATACAACAGCGTACTGATGCAGCGGTTCTAAAAGCGGCCTCTGATATTCATGATAAAAACATGGCAAATATGCTGTTCCAGCAAAAGTTTGCTAAAATGAGTCCAATGGAGCGCAATCAGTATTTTAACGACGTGCGTGGTCAAGCTAGAAGTTTGGCTGGCCAAGATAGTGGTACTGGTGCTCTAGGAAGTGGGATCTCGATGGACGCTATAGATGCGGCCATTGCTAAGAAGTCGAAGTCTTAAACTACAATTTAGAAAGCTTTACTGATGGATTTAGATCAACTGTCGCTTGACGACTTAAGAGCCCTACGCGCCAACAATTTGGATGCGATGTCGCTTGATGGACTCCAAAAATTAAAAGCTTTCCAAACTCCCCCAGCACCAGAAGTCCCCCACGAAGCTAAGACTGGCGTAGTAAGCGCATTTACTTCTTCTTTAAAGAGCGGCCTTGGTTCCACTATGGAAGGCCTTGGCACATTAGTTGGCGCCGATGAACTAGCTAAAAAAGGTAAACAGTACCAACAAGAAGCAGCCGCTGCCCACGAAGATACTAACGATCAAGACATTGAAGCTGCCCGTAACAAGGGTTGGTTGCCACTAGCTGGCGCTGAACTAAGTAAAAATGTACTAGAACCTGCTGCTGGTATGGCAGGTAATATGATTGGGCGTTACGGTGCCCCTATTGCTGCCGCTGCTGCGGCTACTGCCCTTGCTCCTGAGGGAGCTGCCCTTGCTGGTATTGGCGCTGGAACTGCCGCATTTGCTGGAACTAACTTGCCTATTCATCTGGGTGAAATGGTAGCGGCACAAAAAAATGCTGGCCAAGAAGCCAATTATGGTAAAGCAATTCTACCTGCAATCGTATCTACAGCAATTGACTCTTTAGGGGGTGAACTTGTAGGCGGTGCGATGAAAGGCTTTGCTTTAAAAACTGCTACCCAAGAAGCTAAAGCACTACTGCCACAAGTATTAACTGGGCAACTGACTGCAGAAGAAGCTAGCGCTAGTATCTCTGGCAAACTAAAAAACGTTTTAGCTGGAACAGTTGAAGCCGCTGGCGCTGGTACAGCGATGATGGTTGGTAATACAGCTGCTACGCATGCTGCGCTTGGGCAAGATATGTTTAGCCCTGAGGCCATGAAAGAGTATGTTGAACAGGCAAAAACCGCAGGCATTCTCGCACCATTCTTAGGCCTCTTGCACGCTGGGCAACCCGGCAAAGCAATTAAAATGCTTCAAGGCGAAGAAGCTAAAGGTATAGAACAGCGAAATGAAATTGCCCGTGAACAACAAATGGGCGGAAATGCAGACCTTCCTACAGGCCCAGAAGAACTTGATGCTGCCCAAAAAGAAACAGAATTAAGACAAAGAGCTGTGGGTATTGCAAATCAAAGACGGACAGCGGAAGCTAATTTAGATGAGTTACGCAAGCAGGCTAGCACTGAGACAGACTTAAACAAACTAGCGGACTTAAGTAAACAAGCCGAAGAGCACCACGCTGCGTTAGATGCAATAGACCCTGACAAAGTTAAAGAACAAATCAATTCTTTAAACAAAGAAAATAAAGACCTTCAAAAGCAACTTGGTAAAGTTCAAGATGACCCAGAAGCGGCCGAGCCAATTCAAACTAGCTTGGAGCAAAACCAAGCAAAAGTCCAAGACCTTACTGACCACTTAGAGGCAATAAAGTATTCTCAAGTTGAAACAGCTACTGCTGAAGAAGTCGCTCGAAAAGTAAAGGCTAAACAAAAAGAATTAGAAAAAGCCAAAGCCAACGGCGACCTATTAAGCGTGGGTAAAATTGCCCAAGAAATTAAAGACATTCAAACTAGGTTCCCTGGCGATGCAACGGCCCCGTATCGTGCATATCAAGCACGCCTTGCAGAAGAACAAAAAGCACGTGAACAGCGTGCGCAAGAAGCGCTTGAGCAAGAACAGGCAGCCAATGAAAGCAACCAAGAGATTGACCAGTCTACGGGTGAGTATGTAAGTAAAGGTAAGTATAGAGAGCAGATGACATCTGACGAGTACACAGACCTGCTTGCACAAAAGTTAGTTGATTTACATACCCGTCCTGATACACACGTACCGACAGAACTAACTCCCGCTCAAAAAGCCGCAGAAACTAAACGTGTTAATGCAATTAACGTCTTAAAAGATAACTTTACTAAAGCGGCTAGCTCATATGATGAGCTACTAAATAAAGCTAACGAACTGGGCTATGGTGAAAAAGGTCGCGGTACTGAGGTCTATACTGCTCGTGGGGATTTAGCGGCGCTCGGTAAACAAATTGAAGACGCCCGCTTAGCAATGGAAGATGCTCGCGGCAAAATGATTGACGCTATTCCTGATGGCGTAAAAACCCCAGTTGAGTCCGGCCGTGTTAGCGAGATAGCACAAGATGTACACCTGCTTGATCTGACTGACACTATAGATAGTATGCGTAAGGGCGAATTCTTTGGTGGTCCAAACCCTAAACAAGCTTCTGGTTTTTTAGCTGCGCTTGCAGAAAAAGCGCGGGGTTCTTTGGACAAGTATATCCAGTCGACAGTTAGCCGCATTAACTACGAACGTTTAGCAAAAGACATGCCCCGCCTTACAGAAGAGCAAAAGGCTGATATCGTAAGACAGCTAGATGATTTAATGACTGGCAAGATACAGCGTGCTACGGGTAAAAAAGCTCGTGCAATGGTTCTTGCTGAGCGGCTTAAAAACCCTCTTAAGACAGATTTAGCTGATGTCGAAGCAAAAATGGAGCCGCTTAAAAAACAAGGATATACTGCGAAGTCGTCACCTGTTGTTTACGCGGCGCTAGAAAATAAAGCAAATGAAATTAAGGCTGCTATTGCTAAAGTAGATGCCGCTGTTGAAAACGGAACTGTAGATCAACTAGCAAATCAGTACGGTATAGATACAACTTCTATGCCAAATGCATTACGGCGTGCTGGGTTTAGAACCACAGAGCAAGAAATCGAAACAGGTTTCCATAGGGATGAATACAAAGACGTTCAAAGGTTTGCTGAAGGTTTAAAAAATAAATACACTAATACCCCTATAAAAGAAATCGGTAAACTTCAACGACTTACTCCAGAAGCCAAGGCTCGTTATGCGGTCCAAGAAGTTCTTACTAAAAAGCAAGCTGAAAAGAACAAGGCTAAAGCTACACCGGCAGTTGAAAAAACAGCTAAAGAACGCACTGAAGAAAGCCAGGCGGAAGCAGAGCGCCAAACAGGTCTTGACTTAGCTGGTAAAAAACAAACTTTTGAGCCCGCAGAGAAACTACAAGCTGCGTTGCCACATCAAGGTCGTAAAGTTGAGACTGCGTTTAATTTTGCTAAGCAGTACTTTAAAGAGTGGAATGCTCGAAAAAGTAAAACTTTAAACGCTAAGCAACTTGCGGCTTTAAAAGAAGCTCGCCAAAAATACGTAGAATCCCGCGCCAAATTAAACGAACAATTTAAAAACAGCCAAGTCGACCCTCGTATTGCCAAGATCATGAATTGGATGGTTACTGCTGACGAAAAAACAGCAGAGTACCGAAAGGCCCAAAACCGTATTATTGGCCTAGAAGAAAAAATGCAAGATCAGGTGTTTGCTAAAACACCAGCTAAAAAAATTACCGAGATTAAAAAGCCACTTACTGAAGCTGAAAAGAAAGTTAGCGAAGATATTGGCGAAGCAAAGTATAACCAAGAGATTGCGGATATTGAACGGGCTAAATCTCCAGCTGAAAAAGCTGTTGGCCAAATTACCGAAACAAGACTTGCTGAAGTTAATAGCAAACTAAAAGAAAAGCTAAAGGCTATTCGCGATCGCATTTACGGTTTAAGCCTGCAAGACAAAGAAGCAACCGCAGCAGAACGCGCTGAGCTTGCTGAAAAACAAACTGCTCTTGAAAAGCAAGTTAAAAATATAGACACAATCTTAAACGCCCGTCGTGTTGGTATGATTATTGGGCAAGCTCAAGAAGAGCAGGGGTCTAAACGGTACAAACCCTCTAAAGCTGAAAAAGCAATGGAGAAAGAAGGGAAGTTTGAAGAAGCTGGTATTACGCCTGAAGTTTATGCTAACGTTGCTAAAACAGTGCGCCAGATAGAAGCTGAGAAAGTTAAAGCAAAACCTACAACTAACTTAAAAATTTCTAAAGAAGCGCGTAGCAAGATCAAAGAACTGGCTGGTATAGAGACCGAGCTTGAACACACTGAGATGACTCCAACGGAGAAGTCTGTGCTGACTCGTAAGCGCGATGCCTTACGTAAAGAAATTAGCGAAGAAGCCACAAAAAAAGCCAAAGACCTTGAAGCTTTATTCAAGCAAGAGGCCAAAGAAGCCGATATGGGCGTTGATGCCTATATGGTTATGGCAGATGAGCTTGAGAGTGGTGAATTTCACCCTCGTATTGGGGAAGGTAAGAACGTCGGTGTTCAAATGGCTAAGTCTGAAGCACAAGCTGTAGTGGATAAAGTTAAGCTACCTAAAGGCTTAGACGTAAAAGTTATTCAGACTCTACCTGAGACCATGAAACAATATATCCGCGATCGCGGATACGACCCAGAAAAAACAAAAGGCTTTGTTACTGAAAAAGGTAATGTAGTAATTGTTGCAGATGCACATGCTACCCCTGCTGATGTTGCGGCTACAGTTGCGCATGAAGTTACAGGTCACCTAGGCGTTGCGCAAGTGCTTGGCAAAGAAGGTATGGAGCGCTTAGTTAATAAAATTACTGCACAAGAAGGTAGTGTTCAAAAACTAGCTGACAAACTAGGTGTAGGTGACGAGGCGGCTGGGGCCTATCAAGCTGCGATTGATTCTGGTAAAACAGAACAAGAAGCAAAAGCCGAAGCTGTGCATGAAATGATTGCCCACGTAGAAGAACAACGCCCTAGCAAAGATTTTGTAGCTAAAGCTAATGATTTTATTAAAGCTTTGGTGGGTGAAGTTCGTGCTGCCTTGCGGAAAATGGGCCTTAACCTCGATATAAATACTTCTGACATTTACAAAATTCTGCGTGACGCTCGTAATGATTTTAAAGAAGTTAATCCGGGCGCGTACAAAACGGCTAACGGCGATATACAATTCCGTAGTAAAGCTAAGTACAACAGCAAGTTCTCTGATCTCGGCGATGATGTCGGCAAAATTGTTCAGGCCAACAAAACAGTTAGGGATAAAGTACATGCGGCTGCTGTAGGCTTTAAAACCCCACGTGACATTCTTAAAACTGGGGGTATGCTGTCTCAGGAAAACCGCCTAGCGGTACGGACTCGCTATATAGATAGGTTTGCCCCAGCAGAAAAAGTTGCTGAAAAGTTAACTGCAAAATTAAATAGCTCGCTTGAAGGTACGCAATTAATGTACTACCTTCGTATGTTTGATCAGGGAATTAACTGGGTAGCCCAGACCGCTTCACACGGCCCAATGAGCATAATCGAAAAGAAACGTGCTGATGGTAAATTAGAACGCCTGATTGAAACCAAAGAAGGCGCCAGCATGTTAAAAGTGTCCCAAGCTTTAAAGGCGGCGGACGTTGGCGATGCTAATGCGGCTAATCAGTTGTTTACGTTTTATTTGGCTGGACGGCGTGCGGCTAGAGTCGGTCTTAATACGTTGAACTTTAGCAAAGATGTTACTCAAGAGATGCTTGATAAGGTGATGAAACGCATCAATTCTGATGCTAAAACCAAAGCAGCTTTTGAAAAAGCAGCAAATATATACAACGACTACAACCGCGGCTTGGTAGAATTCGGTGTTCAGACTGGTAGATTCTCAAAAGAAGAAGCCGCAAGATTGCTTAAAGAGAATGACTACGTGCCGTTTTACCGTACCGCAAAAGATGGTAGCGTTATGCTTGAAATGGGTGGAGCCCAGCCTATTCATATTGGCAATATTAAAAACCAACCTTATTTACATGAACTGGTTGGCGGTGATACCGCCATTATGGACGTCTTTACTAGCGCGTTGCAAAACACTCGTATGTTAACAGATATGTCTTTGCGCAATCTGGCTACTAGAAATGTGGCGTTTAGCCTAAAAGAATTGGGCTTGCTAAAAATTAAAACAGCTCGTGGTGGCAAAGAATTTGGGTCAGGCATATATAAAGGCAAAGACGCAAGTGGGCCAGACGTAATTCACTTTAAGATTAATGGCGAAGATTACCACGCTATTGTGGATACAGATTCTGTTGGCATACCCTCTGAGTTGCTTGTAAAAGGTATGGATGGTGTACAGACTTCGATTCCTAATCTTGTTAAAGTTGCTGGCTATCCAGCTAGATTATTGCGTTCATTTATAACCCGTAACCCTGCTTATGCCGTACGCCAAATTGCGCGAGATTCTTTATCTAATGCGTTTGTAACTGGCTCGAATTCAATTCCTATTGTTGATAACTTAAAGCAGTTAGGCAGCATGCTAAAAGGAACAAATGAAGGCGAACTTTTATTAAAGCGGCGCGGTATCTTAGGCGGTCAAGTACTGGGTAACGCTTCTGACGCAATGCAAAAAGCCATGTTGCAAATTATTGATGGTAAACCAGGTTGGGAAAAAGCTATGGGGTACCTTGATCACGTGGCTATGATGGGCGATGCGTCGTCTCGTGTTACTTCTTACAACAGTTTTATTAAGCAAGGGGCCTCTGATATGGAAGCCACCTTGGCTTCTCTTGAAGCTATGAACTTTAGTAAGAAGGGCACATCCCCAAGTTTGTATCTGTTAAACCACATGGTACCATTCTTAAATGCCCAGATCCAAGGCCTTGACGTTTTGTACAAAGCTTTTGCTGGCAAGATGCCGCTTAACGATAAGCTAGACATTAAGAATAAAATTTGGCAGCGCGGTGCAATGATGGCTGCGTTTACTATGGCATATACCGCTCTTAACTACGACGATGAAGACTACAAGAACGCTACGTCTGCAGAAAGAATTGGTAACTGGTTTATAAAAGTTCCGGGCATTGATGAAAAAGTAAAGGTACCAATTCCTTTTGAAGTTGGCGGTATATTTAAAATGCTTCCAGAGATGCTTTACTCAACTGCATTCAAGGATAAGAAGCTTGGCGACGCCGCGGCTGAAACATCTAAGTACGTTGTCGATAACTTCTTACCTTCGTTCACACCAACTGCTGTTAAACCTATGATCGAGTTGGGGTCAAACTATTCGTTCTTTACGGGCAAACCAATTGAAAGCCAGCGCCTGCAAGAGCTAGCGCCGGGCCAACGTTCGTACGCTACTACCCCCGAGGCAATAAAGGCTATTGGTGCGGCTACTAATATCTCCCCAGTCAAAATGGAATACCTAATCCGCAACTATACTGGCGCCCTGCCTTTAGCATTGCTGTCGTTAGCTAACCCAGTGGCAGGTGGGGCCGAAGCACCCGAAGGTCGAGGCGCCCTAAGCAGTACAACCCCAATTGTTGGCGCATTCTTCCAGCCTAAAGATGCAAATGGTCTAATTGATAAAGCCTACGAGCAGATGGATAGCGTAATTCAAGCTAATAACTCTTATAAAAACCTGGTTGAAAGCGGTCAAGACGAAGAAGCTGAAGCCCTTATGACTAAGCAAGCGGATTTAATAGGCATGGCCAGCTTCTCCGGCAACTTCAGGCATCAAATGGGTGAACTGTCTAAACAAGAGCGCGCTATCAGGGCAATGACAGGTATTAACGGTGCTGAAAAACGTGCGGCTTTGGACGAAATTAAAGAAGCTAGGATAGAACTTTCTAAGGCCTTCCTTAGCGCACGCGAGTAAACCACACTCCTAGCTTTCCATCTTTGCGGCCTACTTCTGCTTTGGCAATAACTTGGTGGTAAAGGGCGGCTTTTAAACCGTTTACCTTTACCTCCTCCAGTGCCAAAGTTGGAACAAAAAAGCCCCCTTTCGGGGGTACTTCTAACCACGGAAAGTGCACCCTAATCTTCCTCACTGATAACCACAGGGCGGCTGATCTTAATTACATTAACCCGCATAGATGGGCCGCGTGTCTTAGCCAGCATATCTTTGCGCATGTATCCAATCTTGTAATTAGGTAGCGTTTCGAGTTCCGCCTTTAAGTCGGAGTATCCGTAACTCATAGTAGAACAATGCTGTTTAAGAAGTTGCTCCTCAATGTAATAGTCAACATGCCCCGGCGTTACGTCATGCTCCACCCTTCCAGCAACATCTGACCTAGTTAAAGATTGGTCAATTTCGTTTTGGCCCCCTAGTGTTGCTTTAGTAATTCCGTCAATTGCTTTAACAACAACAAATTTACCGTAGCATTCACGAGTGTAAGCGTTAAGAACATCTTCAGCACTACGGCGGTTGCCTCGTACAGCTGCTCTAGCCTCATTAACCATTCCACGTAAAGTCTCAATAATTGGCCGAAGGGGTACATCAATAATGTTTGCGTATTTTTTTCCCATAAGTATCACTATAGCTACGATGGCGGCATTACCAGCAGTCCAGTAACGCTCGTCATCTGATGATTTAAATTCCGCTTTTAACTTCTCGCGGGTCTCGTTGTACACCTGAACTGCTATCAGTCTATTCTTAACAATCCAACGAACCAATTCACGGCCTACCACTCCGTAATTTGTTTTAAGAATATCGACTGTACTACTTTCTGTGGCAGACGCCCACTGCACTTCTTTGGCTGGTTTAACCTCTAACATACGAAGCATCTCAGCCTGAGATGTATGCTTGCGGCCGCCCGATAAGAAATCATATATGTGAGTGTTGCTTGAAAACAACACCATTAAGTTCCAAACAGTTGTGTTCAGTCTTTCCCTATTGGCACCCTGTTCCATGCGTTCCTTGCCCTTACCTTGGGTTAAATCAAGTAAGAATTGCGGAAGCCACTCGAAGGACTCACGGTTTTTGTTTGTAATCTCATCCATTACAAGCGGCAGGCTATTAAGCATACCTTGTCGGTTCTGCGATGCTACGGCTGAAGTTGATTGCGTAACCCTATATAGCTCAGGATGCCCCCAAAAACTAGCCGCTAGAGCCAAGGCAAGCGATTTGCCGCGCCCAGAACCTGACGACCCAAGATGGTAAACAACGCCCCTAAAGCCCGAGAAATGCATCAAGATAGAAGCGGGGCCTACCATACCCATAGTAACAATCTCCCACAACTCCTTGGCGATATACATATTGAGCACTTTCTTCCACTCATCTACTGTACCGGTTGGCTTTGTGGCGTGGTTAATATTAGCCAAAGTGGGAGTAGGTACATACAGCTCCCTACCATCTGGAAAGAATACAGTGCTGTTATAGACAAAAGAATTATCGTCTTGCCATCCGCAGTTCTGGGGTACTTTAACCGCAACCTTGTTTGAGCTAGCGTATTCTACGCAACCCCTGACATATTCGTACAGATTGACGTCGTTACCTTTTCCATAGACAGCAATTATATTGTGGCTTGCCAACATCTTGACCGTCTCGTCCTTACTTACTACCGATTTTTGCGGCATGATGATATCGGACGTTCCATTTGGGCGGCAAACTACCATATGAATAAGATGCTCATCACCGTTATCTAGGATGTCCACAATAAACAAATCGTAAGGCAGAATCATTACCTGCTTCTTAGATTTTGTCCCACTTTCAGGGTCATCAACCATTTTGTCTACAAAGATACCGCCGTTAGAACCATAGCTAAATCCACGTGGCGGAATCGGGCGCACAATCATTAACTGCTCAGCCGGTTTAGTGTCTGTAGCTGCTTTAGTTTCAACAATGATTTCTTTAGGCTTATTGTCGACCTTGATCTCGCGGCCTAGCGCAAGCGGGTTTTTAATTTTGCCTAAATGCGGGCACCCTTTACATACTCCAGGGTTTGCCTCATCTAGCTTTAAGCAGCTATAAGGCCCTTTAATTTGGTGCCACTTGGTGTTGTGACGATCCATATCGTACGGATGCATGGCTGATAAAGCTTGCCCCTCTTCTTCACCATCTTCGCAGTACTTAGCTATACTGAGTACGCCCCGCCACAAGGGCTCCATGCCATCATCTTTAGCGTGGTCTATGTAGTGCTGAATCTGTTTGCATTTTGGTGCGAGATTTTTAAAGAAGGTAATCGAGTTTTCAACCAACTTTACGTTTGACGCAACACCCTTTAGGTCTGGACGTTGACCCGGTAAATCGAACTTAGGTAAAAATTCATGGGAATCTTCCCCGACCTTTTCTTTGATGACCGTAGATAAAGTATTGAAATCAAACGTAGTCCCGACAACGCGGATTGATACGGCGCGGGGGGTTTCTTGTTTGTAGTTCTGTGTATCAGGTACACGTAGTACTCGAGCTGCATCGCCAGTTACCATAGCGTCAATGCGTAGGCCTTCTTTCTTGCACAGGCGCTTAAGGTTTTCTGCTACAGGTTTCCATACAGCGATATCAACTTCTTCTGTAAACGGCCAGTATACGTGTATGCCGCCGCCACTAGATACGATGTATGGGGTTCCGAGGCTGTCTAACGAAGTTGAAGACAAAAATGTATGCAGGGCCGCCGCAGCTTCCTTCTGAGTATCATAATCCTTTCCTTCCCCACAATCAATATCGAGGAACAAAGATTTTATTTTTACAGTATCCGTGGCTAATCGCTTGCCACTTGCGTTGAATGATGCTAGCGCATAAAAAGCATTTAAGCCTTCACCACTAAACTGTGTAGCTTTGCTATACAGCTCATCAATCGTGTCAACAAACACGTGTTCTTTTTTAGCTGTGCTTAGTTCGCAGGCGCAATATTTACCCGAAGACGGAAGCACAGTCGCTAGGAATTCCTGCGACTTCATATGATGCTCCTTCGGTTAACCGTTAGTTATTTGGTTTGATTGGTGTAATGTTTCCTTTATTTGTATTGTGAGCATTTTTTCATCGCCTCTTCAACTGTTGTGCTAGTTTGTAATATGCGTAACAGATTGGTCACGCTTGTTCTGTATGATGGGGTTACTTCGGTTCCGGAAAACCAGTTATAAACCGTCTGTCTTGTTGCGCCTGTATATTCTGAAATCTTAATTACAGGGAAATTTAATTTGATAGCCCATCGACCCAGCTGATTGCCTAGGGTCTTTTCCGCCTTGGCGGTGGACTGTCGTATTGTTTCTGAGTAAGCCATATTATTATTCTCGTTGGTTTAAGGGTGGGGGTACTTGTGCGCTTAACAGGAGTATCAAAATAAATACAGTACAGGCTATTTAGAGTCGCCGAGCCGACTTGCACGTTCCCCCCAAAACTAATTACTCGTCGTCTGCATCCCACGAATCAACTACAGACGCTAGGTCTCCAGTTTTCTTTGCTGGAACAGCCGATACTTTAACAGCAGGCTTACGTTTTTCAGGTTCATCAAACGCCTCGGCAGGTGCTTCTTCTTTTACTGGCTTAGCAGGAAGGCCTGGAAGTGCTGCTTTCTTAGTGCCGTTGCTCGATGAGACTGTCATAACAACAGCTTGTTTGGCTTCGATCGACTCGCTCTTTGCTAGAGCATGTTCAAACTCGTCTTCAGTCAACCAACGCATAGGCTGGAAGAATAGCTTGGGTACAGCGGCTTTAGTATCAAAACGCATACGAGTCACGACGGTCTCAGGGCTAATGCCTTGGGCAGCTAGGAAGCGAGCGTAAGCCTGTAATGGGCGCTTGTCGCCGTCCTCTTTACCGAAGATTGATGTAGCAGATAACGTTAACTGCATAACATCTCCGCCCACATCGTTAGCAAGTACAACCGCTAAACGCTGGCTAAAACGGCACGCTCTAGAATCACCTTGGCCTGAACCTTTGGCATTTTGTGGGCATGATGCGCAGTTAGTGTGCTGTTGATCACGGACAGATGCATCTGGTAGTTCACCATCGGCAGACCAACAATCGGGGCCTTTTGTAGAACCTTCTTCGTATGTACCTGCGTAGAATGTACGGCTAATCTTAGGCGCAGCTTGAACAATAACTACATCAAGATGGCGGTCGTCAATTGCCGCAACTTCTTCACTGCCGGACATTAAACGAAATACGCCACCTTTAACGGAAATGCGTTTACCAAAATTGCCACCGCCCGCCAAGCTTTTGGCAAGGGAGGAAAGGTCTACCCTCTTAGCAAATGCAGGTAAGTTAGTGGGGTTAAATGCTGTGAGTTCTTTACTCATTTGTTGCTGCTCCTTCTTTAAATGCGGTTGGCCTAACAATAGCTGCGCCTACCTGTAAAAATTGTAAAAATACTTCTGCTACTTCAGTTACTTCGTATGCGTCTCCTTCGTACAAGTGGCTTACTGCTCTTTCAAGAGCTGTTTTGCGTAGCTCAATTTCTAGCCAAATGTTTCGTGACGCCTGTTCTACTGCTTCTTGTTGCGCTGGGGATAATGTTTCCACTTACTTCTCCTTATTTAGTTGGTTTGCGTACTGATACTGATACTTCGGACATAGAGTTTAACCCCATTGGAACAACCCCAGGATTTTCATCTAAGAACATCGCCATATTCTTTTGAGCAATACGCTTCTCAAACAAGTCTAGGGCATCATGCTCTACAACAAATGTCTTAAATGAATCCCAGTCATCTGTGTAGTAGCGTGTCTTTTGCGACAGGATAATTGTGCCTTCGTCAGTTTTTACAGACTGAAGTCCGAGCGCCACCATCTGATCTTTCATAGCGTTCTTTATTTCTTCCTGTTGCGCTTTTAAGGCTTCGAGCTGTGACTCGTATTGCGTCGTAAGCTCGTTTACTCGTGCGTATATCTTGCGATACACTTTTGCTAGTTTGTCTAGCGGGATATTTTCGTCTGACATACTTCCTCCTTTGTCAATAATTATACATAAATGCAGACAACTGTACAACCTAAATATAGGTTTTAATTTAAACCAACTTCCTCCTTATACAAATTCAGCAGAATATCGTGCCCTTCAACACGCTTCTCTAGTTGAGCAAACATCCGCTTTTCTATATCGCTACCTTGCAAGTGTATCACAGTAACATTTGTACTGGTCTGACCAATACGATCTGCTCTAGCAATACACTGTAGGTAGGTTTCTACAGACATAACGGGGCCGTAAAACACTACTGTATCCGCGGCGGTAAGCGTCACCCCATGAGAAGCTGATTGGGGCTGAACAACTAGTATACGCGGGTTTGGTTCAGTTTGGAACCGTTTAAAAATATCCGTGCGTTTATTTACGGATACGTCACCATGAATAACCTCAGAGCCTATATTGTGCTTAAGTAAATAGGTGTGGATCGTTTCAATGCTGTGCCTAAATGGTGCAAAGACAATAACCTTTCTGTTGGTTTCTTCCAACACTTCTAGCAAAACATTCAAGCGGGGCGCGCAATCAAACTCCACTACTTCATGCGCGTCTGTATAAGCAGCGCCCGCTGATATCTGCAAAAGCTTTGATACGCCTGCCGCGGCATTTACCGCAGTAATGGTTTCCCCTGATGCCTGCATAACCATTCTTTCCTTAAGCAACTTATAGTACTTGACTTGCTGTGGGGTTAGTGGTATTTCACGGGTAACGGTAATCACAGGTGGCAGGTCTGTGCACTCTTCTTTGGTAAACCGAATGGCGGGTTGAAGCGCATCAAATACTGCCTCTGCCGCACCGCTTTTTGGAACCCATTTAAACTGCGTTAGTTTTTTCATAACCTTATCGCGCCATGCAGTAGCAAACTTAGGGACGCCAGAAGGATTAACTAACCGAGCCAAGCCATACGCATCCACGGGAGATTGCGCTGATGGGGTACCAGTCATCATCCACAGTAATGAATCAGGACGGACGATTTTGTTTAACGATTTCCACCGTTTAGTAGAAGAGTTTTTGTATGCGTTTGCTTCATCTACTATGACCAAATCAAACCGCCCGTCCATCGCAACTTCATCGGCAATAAGATTGAGCCCATCATAATTGACTATTACAAACTCATAATCGCCTTGTACCATTTCTATACGTCGACTAGCCTGAGCATGGTGCGCCACAATTGCGGATCTATGGATTATGCTACTTGATATACCACTCATCCAAGCGTCATGCATAATAGACAGCGGACATAGAATTAAACACCGCCGTACTTTCTTTAATCGCATAAGATAGTCAGCCGCCCATAAGGCGCTAAGGGTTTTACCCGTACCCGGATCATTGAACACAAATGCTTTGGGGTGTAGCGTTAAGAAAGATGCTGTTTCTATTTGGTGCGAAAAAGGACGATGGCGACCAGGCCAATCATATCTAGCCGTTATCGGGGATACTACATCTTTAACCCCTAAATTTCTTAATACTCTAGTTTCGTCTAACCCCCAAAATACTGCCATTTCATACACACCGTTTTGTTCACCTACTACTTTACTGCGGGGTATGATGCTGTACTTATCGGGGTCTCTTGTTCTAAATACTAATGCTTTGTTTTCTATAATTTGCATTTAAGAATTTCTCCAATACACATCTCTGGGGTTATCCAACATGGATTTAATAAGTTCATCTGTATTAAAGAACCATTGAATAACTTTCGTGCCATCATGCTGCATGATTGTAAAACTCATGGCATTAGTTCCTTAGGTGGTCGGTCGTCACCCTCGGGGTATGTGTTTGTATAAAGCATTAGCATTCTTAGATTACACATGGCGTGAGCCAAATGGGTTTGCCCTGATTCAGAATCAATATCTTCCCCAGCCTGCCAAGCGGCAATGTGGCGCAAAGCGCACGCTAGTGGGACAGACCAAGGCATCCCTTTCATCCAGTTATGGGCGGCGTACTTTTTAGCGCCGTACATCCATACTCTAGCTTCTTCTTCAAGAGTAACTAAAGGTATCAAACTAAAGTCCGGTTTACCTCCGTTATACCTAGCGCCTGATCCTTTGGCTGTACTACTAACATCGCCTATCCCACCCGCCTCTGGTATTGCGGGTTGTTGTGGAATTCTTAACGGTATCTTAGTTACCGTATCATCTGTATGCCAGTTATAGCCTGTACCTGCTCCTTCGTTTGTGCTCATATATCCTCCTATTTGATTGAGCCGTCTGATTTTCTTGCAAAACTTCTATTGGCGCTGGCACTCTTTGCTCTGAGGTTACTTCGCACCGTCTTACCGCCTTTACTTAACGGCTTGGTGTGGTCTACATCTTTGCCGTCACCTTTATGAACTACGCCTTCTTTTTCCAGCATGCGTCTTGCTTTATTGCGCTGGGCGCGTTTCTTTTTTACTGCTTCTGTGCCGTCGTAGTTTGCATACTCGGCTTTGTAATCACGTTTATATGTCATATATTTTCCTTTCTGACGCAATTTCGGTTGCGCGATTGTTCTGTTTTTAAGATCCATTTACAGTTAGATGGCATGTATCCTTTATCGTTATTGATTCGTTCTATGGAACCGTTTTTAATTGGGCATTTACCCATATCAGCGTAAAAGTTTTCAAACTTTTCCCAGCGTTTGCAAACAGTAATACCACGCCCGCCGTACCTGTGATACCGAGGGTGCTTTTCATAAGAACAGCGTTTTTTCATTGCTGTCCATACGCTAAACTCAAAAGTGTTCGTCAGCCCATGCGTTTTATTTCTTAGGGAAGCCTGCTCTTGCCTATAGCACCCACAACTGACAGAAGTTCCTTTAGTTAGTTGATCAGACCTTTGAACTTTTTTAGTTCCACAATCACATAGGCATGACCATAAAGCAGCTCCGCGAGCTGTGCTACCGACACGCGCTAAAACTGTTAGCCTGCCGTACTTTTTACCTACTATGACTTTAGTGTGTATGCTCATTTATGTTTCCCGTTAAATTCGCATGATATCACAGGACAATGCTGCTTGCAAAGACCAGAAGATGTTGGGTTCCAAACCCCTGTGCTATAACTACTAGCCAACTTCGCAACTCGTTCACGATAGCGCCACCAATGAAAATCTACATCTTCTAACATCATTTTTTGTTTTACTGCCGTACCTTTAACCACAAACAACAACGCTGAATTAACTTGGCGTATATGTGGGAAGTGCGCAAAGACCATTAACGACATTAGAATTAACTGGTCTTTATCGGGGTACTTGTTATTGCCGGTCTTATAGTCGATGACCCAAGCTTTTAAGCCGTCGTCATCAATAATAAGTAAGTCAGCAATACCGCGCGCCCAAACATCATCTGCCTTGAAATCGCAAGGGGTTAAATCTTCTCTCACCCCCATTTCGTACTCCGTAAGTTTGCGTCCTTCTTTCTTAAGTAAGCTATCCAGTACAGGCTTCATGAATGCATGCTCGGGGGGCAACTCTTTACCGTCCCTAATATATAACTCAGCCGACTCATGTACTTGTTTACCGTAGATAGTGTGAACTGTGTCAGTGAAGGGGTAGTTTTTAAGTACTTTAACTTCTTGAAACCGCCGAGCACAACCTTCGTAATCCTTGAGTCCTGAATGACTCCACTTAATTTTATCCATTAGAATTTCGCTGTCCGTATAGCTTGTTCAAGGCGGTCTGCAAACCCACTAACAAATTTCTCGTTGTGGTTAAGTTTGCTCTCGCCCATATCGTAGAGAATGGCGTGGGTGATCTCATGCCATAAGGTATTATGCTGGCGAGTTGCCGCTTGCTTGGCAATGGAAATCGTGTGGTCGGTAAAACAGTAAGCCCCGCGACACTCAGCCCTACCTACAAACACATCGTCATACACAGCAATTTTAATTTTGCGGTTACCTATCTTTATTTCTTTTGGTACTGCGTATTGTTTTTTCACTTCGCTTCTCCGTATCGTTTGGCACAGCCGGTCTCAGCGTCAAGAGGGATTCCTGACATGTATTTAGGTTCTGTGACCATCTGCGCGTATACCCAAGTTTCAGCTTCTTTAGCTTCTGACTCGGGGACTAGTACTACAACTTCATCATGCACAGTTAATACGCACGGATATCTCCTTTGAATCCGTAACATACCATCCGTCATGACACATCGTGCTACTGCTTGCACAATATTTTCTACTATTTTACCACCGTACAGTTTCTTAGGCTTGTTTTTAGCGTCTCCACCATACTGCCACTGGACTCTACCCTTGTTGTCTGCATGTCCTTCAAGGTTAGGGTAGCGGATAGATAAGCCACTCGGTAGTTCAATAGCTTCTTTCTTAAATGTAATACATTTATATTTATATTCCTTACCCCTAGACAAGCATGAAAGGATAGAGTCGTTACACAGTTGCCAAAAGGCCACAACATCCTGCGATGTGGCTCGGTAAATATCAATGATCTTTTTTGCTGCAACGCAATGAATAAGCAACTCGTCCTTAGTGCATGTATGAGGTATCTCATTCATCTTCTCTAGGTTTTTTTCCCAGCTAATAAAGTCTTGCATATCCTGACCAGTAACACCTAGCTGTTTGGCAAAAGCCTTATCGTACATAGTAGGTGGAGCGCCAAGGAAGCCAGTTAATAACTGCGCCGCAAAGCTAGCCCAACCCATACCATAGCCGCAACCTAGAAGCGCCGATTTAGCTGACTGGCGGAGATCGGGATGGGTGTCTTTGGTAAGGGTAGGAATGCCAAACATCTGCGCGCCAAACGCGGCATACGCATCCTGCCCGGAGGAAAAGATCGTGAGAAGAGGCGTAAAGTCCGCAAGGTACGCAAGTACTCGGGGCTCGATTTGGGAGAGATCGCAGACCACCAAGGTATAGCCTTCCGGCGCTTGAATACTTTTGCGTAGAAAAGACCCCCGCTTGAGGTTTTGTAAATTAAGGCCCGAGCCTTTGCTCGCCGACCAACGACCTGTGTGCGCTCCGTAGTAGTTGAGCGGGACAGGAAGTGTACCTCGTTGCGATATATCGATGAACCTCTGCGCTCTCGTTCGTTCAAGCGTCGACTTAACTTTAAGCCTTGCTTCACAAATAAGTGATACGTCTTCGTTGTCTGAATTAAGCAATGCTTGGAAGAGGGCATCCGTTTTAGCGAATGCAAAAGCTTCTTTACCAGTCGTTTTGCTAATTTTCTTTGGGGGGGATACCCCGAGCGCCTCAAGGACTCCAGCAAACTGATCGTTACTAGCCAACGCCGTTTCATCAATGTTAACTTTTTTAAGAATCGCTTCGCGCTTGCTGCGTTCGTCGACAATGGCTTCATTTAGCATCTCCTTATCTAGCTCAAGAACAGGGTCGGTAAACATTCTGAGCGTCATGTCTATTAGTTTTAACTCACTCTTAGGGTATCCGCCTTCAAGTTCAGCATTCAAAATATTAAATATTTCTTCGCATAAAAATACATCATGAAGACAGTATGCCGCCAACTCGTCCTCTACATTTTGCGGTAGCTCTTCCAAACCGTCAGTATCATGAACAGCTTCTCCTTTAGGAGGGAGACCGTAATATGCGGCAAGAATTTTAAGGCTGTTACCCACCTCCACACCGCGGAGTGCTCGAGCCATTGAAAGAGAGTCAAAAATAAACGCTGGTTGTACTTTATATACCCAACTAAGAATTGCCACATCAAACTGAGCGTTGTGCGCAAGTACCGCAGTCCTACTCCAATCAATCGACTCAACCCATTGCGGTAAGTTATCGTGTGTGACCCAATAAAACCCTTCTTGTCCGTACTCTTTCCAGCCAATACCGAATGCTTTAAATCTATCATCGCGTATGTATTCCTCCGTTGTCATTTTAGATAGTGTGTAATCAGACTTTGACCATCTTGTTTCAAAGTCCACGACCAGTATGCGGTCAAAAGGTTTGCTCATCTAGCCGCCCCCAACCACATATATAGTGCTACGCCAATAAGTGAGGCCCCGTATACCAACCACATCAGACGCGCCAGTTTGATTTTTTTGATGTCACCAATCAGCGCTGTCTGTAGGTATTCCATATCGCCGTCAATAGCTGGGCGTAGGTCAGGGTTGTAGTTGCTACCAATTTTAATTTTGCCTGTGTTGTATGGTGTTCTCATGGGCGACCTCCTGTAACCAAGCTTGGAATGTTTCTGAATGTTGCAATGTCGCGTGCGCGGGGATGGTTGGATGGTTTAAAGATGACCGTAGTTCCCACTACGCGAGGTTGTGCCCATTTGATTGGATCAGATTTATCCTGCTCGAGAATCTTTTTATATACTTTTGCGTTTTTAGTTTTTGTAACCATTTGCTTTCCTTAGTTTAATGTTCTACTAGCCATTAGCTGTTCTACGAACTGGCCTGTTGTATCTGCTGCATCTTGTAAAAGATCGGAGACTTCCCACTCTTCAATGTTAAGCCCGTAAACCTTTACCATTTCTGAATCATAGTCATACCCTACAACAACAACACAGGCATTTTTATTTTCATCTAGGCAGTCTTTTAAAATTGCTGTTATTGCCTGTAAGGTATTTTTAGCGTCCATAAGTTTCCTTTACATGCTGTAACCAGCTATCTACTATATGTATATTGTCCTCGTTGACCCAGACAGCAGTGCCACCAGCCTGTCTTATCTGCGCCATCTGCGCTTCCTGTAAAGGCGTAGGTTTGTTATTACCCGCTTTACACTCGATAGCAATAAAGAAACCAAGGTAACAAGCCACAATATCAGGTACACCACTACGCCCAAAGCCTCCAGTAACAGGGTAGAAATAATACGCCCCATAATCTTTAAGAACATTGACGACTTTCTTCTTTACTTTTGACTCGGGTGTGGCGCTCATCGTTGTTCCGCATCTCTCAATTTCTCCATTAGCTTCTTTCCTTTCTCCGTTAATGAGTGGTAGACAATGCGCCCATCTTCCTTATCTTTGTGCTTGCGGATAAAGCTCTTAGCGATTGCCTGTTCTATGTGGTACTGGGCGGTGGAGTATACCATCGCACCTTGCTTAAGCACTAACGCTTGGATGCGGGTGGTGTTGATGGGCTCAGTCATTTCGACCAAGCCCAACACATACTCTTCGCCCCAAGATATATCAGCTTTATCTCTAATATGCTGGGTTGCGAAGATTGTCATTACTTACCTTGCTTACCAAACACAATATCAAGTAAGCCCCATACATGGCGAGCATCATAGATATTGAGCGAGTTAACAAAAGCCTGCGCATCAAAAGTACCTTGAGTAGGGGGGACCGCGGGTTTAGACACGCCCTTAAAGGCAGCCTTAACCACAGGCTTTTTCTTGGCTTCTATCTTTACATTGCGATTCTTCTTGCTGTATAAGCCTTTAATCTTTGTAGTGTAAGTATCAGATACCGCCCAGTATACGAACACCATGCGTCGACCAAAGCCACGATAGTTTTTATTGGGTTCTTGTGAGCGCCCAATTAATTGACGATCGTACAAAGACTTAAGGGAAGTGGCGATACCCCCAACATCGTCATGAGGCACACCAAACTTAACACGGATGTCTTCTAGCGTACACTTAGGGGTTGACTTAATGAATTCATACACTCGTTCACTAAGCCCTTTCTTTTCCGAGGACAACTCAGCGGTTGTCTTCACTTCTTCGGCTGGTAAGTTCCAGCTATTGATGATTTTAGATACTTCAGTTTGTAAGTCTGGCATAACGTTTTCCTTTGTTTGTGTTACTGGTTAATTTTACTACAAATTTTTACTACTTGTTACTGTTGTTTTTTTACTACGATTTTTCAATTAACTTGAAAAGCTTTTCTACCATAGTCTCGGAGTCTAATGCAGTATCTATAAGTGCTAGTAGCTTTGCATTAAAAGCTGGCGTTAGGCTAGCGGCATTATCAATTGCCCCCGTCTGTACCAACTCTACTATCTCATTATGTAACGATCTGACATCCGACCCTAACTCGTTGATTCTTTGCTTGCTCATTTCTCTTGTGCTTTCACATAGCTGTGCATATTAAACCAATGCTGGCGCATTGACTCGGGGTACATTTCAATTAACCAGTCTTGAAACGCATTTGCTGGATTGATATTTAGAAGCAATCCATCTTCATCTCTGCATTGCATCAAAGTAATTAGAAGGTTTTCCAATGACTCTTTACTTATGTTCTTTTTATCTGACTTCATTTCTCTTGTGCCTTTCTTAGTATTGCTCTAGCAAATTTATCAAAATGAACCGAAACAATATTTAAATGCTCATCTAATGTCCAATATTCACCACTAGAAATTATGTCTGCTATTTCCTCATCTGTTAGTGTCTTTGCTTTTAATGCTTCAATCTTTAGTTTTTGTTGGTCAATGATGCTTAATGCAAGTCCTAAATTGTCAGGGTGCGGATGGGTGTAGAGTGGAATACAGCCTGTATCTTCCCAATCAACATCACCACCATAGCCACACTCTAAAGTTTTAGGGTTCATCCACGCTACTGGTTCATTGTTCATTTCTCTTGTGCCTTTCTTAGTATTGCTCTAGCAAAATGCAATTCACAAAAATCCCCATTGTTTCGCAACCTTTTTTCAACATCGAGTATTTCCTTATCTGTTAGGTCTGCTGGATGGGTGTAGAGTGGGATTTCAAATCCTTCTTTTTCTACCCAAGATACTTCTTTGCGCCATTGTTTATTAGTTCGCATCCATGCTACTGGTTCAGTTTGTCTTTCTTGTGCATCTTTAAACCATTGCAATGACTTTCTAGCGTCGGACTCTGCCATAGCCATTCTTTGTGCAATGGCGTGTAGCTCTTTGTTGTCTTTTTTCAACGCCTCTATTTCAGCTTGTTGCTTACGTATAATGGTAGCGGCTAGGTCTAAATATACTTGCTTGGTTCCCCAAGGTAGTTGCTCCTGTTCTTTTAGCAAGTCGTCTATTTCATCAGCTATTTTTAATATGCTCATCACAGATCCCAAGTCTTAGTAACCATAATGCTTTGCTCATCATTAGTGGCTTCAATATCTACATCGATGTGCCCCGCAAAAGGCACAGGCTCCTTTTCTTTTTTACCAAATATTCTATCGAAGTTTTCATCAAACTCCTCCATGCTTACACCTAATGGGCGCGGGGTATCGCCCTTACCCCCATCTCTTACACTCATAGTCCTAACTCCTCATTCATGTTTTCTTCGTATGTAAGCCAAGGCTTCCATGCTCTGCGTATTTCACCAAACGCATAGTGGTTGGGGTTGTCCTTTATTACTAAGCCTCGCTTCTCCTCTAGCGTTTCGGCTAGTGGTATGGTTGTAAACAAAGCATTCTTGTTGGCTTCTTGAACAACATTATTTCTACTGCGCGGGGGTTTTTCTGCTAGTGTCATGAGTTCCTTAGTTTGTTTAGTACTACACCTAACGCCTGCAAGTTAGAGCACAAGGCGTTGATAATCATGTTTACTTCCTGCGCTTGGGGGCTAGTGTCCATAAATCTATACTGCGCACCCGTGGCTCCTTGTATTACTTCTGATTGGGCTTGCGCCCTATCTTCAGATGTGAATGTTGTCATTACTTTCTCCTTTCCAAAATAGGTAGGTTTGCTTCGGTTGGAATGTATATAACTTGGTTCTGCGTATGCTCTAGGTTATTCACAAACAAGTAGCGCAAGTAATCTTCATTGTTCTTCAAGCTATCGCCAATGATTTGATTAGCCTTTGCCACACCCTTTGCTCGTTCTACTTCTGCATTAGCTAACATAGTTGCTGCATCCATCTTGGCTTGGGCTTCTTGTACCATGACTTGCTTACTGAAGTTAGCCTTAGCTAGTTCAGCTTCGCCTTCCATCTTTTGGTGGTACACATTGTACATAGGCATACCATACATACAACTACCGATGAACAAAGGCACCGCTACCACTATGCTTAAACCAACCTTACCAATATGATCTTCTATATCAAACATTACTTTTCTCCTTGAATTGTTTATGTAACTTACTTAACTCGTGCATCTTTCCTGCTATAAAACCCGCTTCCCACAATGTATCTACCATACCGCTATCCATGTACTCGTCATAGTCTTTTGGTATGGGTAGCCAGTCGGTAAACGAATCGTATTCTGCTTCGTTATCATTTCGCAACGCTTCATAATCCACAGCGTAGCTTTGTAACTCCAGACCTAAATCGGAATCGCTAGTTAAAAGATTCTCGGGAAACTCTTCTATCTTGCCGTCGTTCCACATAAATCTTAACTGCACTTTTGTTATTGCTTTACTCATACAACCTCCTTAATTCGATCAGCTTCCTCACATATAAAATCAAACTGCATGTCCAAAACATTAAAGTGCTTACCAGCTTCAGCTTCGGCATCATCGCAGTTATCTGCCTCCACTTCTACATACGCACACCCAGTTACTAATACATTCCATCTGCTCATACAACCTCCTTAACTAAACCAAATACAAATCTGAGCCACAGTAAGTGGGGCTAAAATAAACCAACCCACAGGAAGCAGTCCACCCCACCAACCATCAATATGTTCTAGTGCCCAACCCCACAAGAACACAAACACGCCAAACCACGCTAAAAATAAAAACCCTAAAGCTATCAACATACAACCTCCTTAATTGCTTGAACATATTTATGTACAGTTGAGCCCTCTAGACCACACGCAGTATTTACTTCTAGTGCGTAGCACTTATTCTGCGCCTCATTCCATACGATATCTACTGCGCCGAAGTCTAAGCCAAGAGCCTGTACTGCGGATACCGCAGTAGGTCGTAAATCAATCGGCTCGTCAATGTCCCCTCTGCAAAATACATATCCATTAGCATGATTACGAATATAAGGATGGTGGCTACTAGCAGTTGAACTCCTCCGTTTTTCTTGAATGTCAATAATTTTACTCCTAAATACATGAACACGAAACTCCTTCTTTTTAATTATGTATTTGGTATATAGCGGTGCATCTACTATATCCTCCTGTTGTTTGGCTACAACAATGCCTTGCCCTGAGTGAGCGGTAAGTAACTGCCGACACACTACCTTGTGCCCTTGAGTCAACCAATCAACGGCTTGCTGCTTGTCAGTTGTGTAGTCGGGGTGAGGGATATTGCGGAAGGCAAAAGAGTTAAGCGTGCTAAGTTTATTTGCCGCAACCCCCACGCAAACAGAATTATTGATGACCGTAGCTCTTGAACCATAGACCATGCTACTGCCCCAGTTAATAACAATACGGCTTGGCTTACACAAGGCTACACGCTCGGGTGCAATAAATAAAACCCTACGCCCTAGCTCCTGCGTTAACGCATCGCGCAGTAATCTTGCGCTTTTACTGCCCCGCTTATACGGGGCTATTGCTACCCTTGATGTGCTTAACATTAGTCAACCTCCTTTAGAACAAACTCAGTACCATCGTCTTCACGAGTGATGGTTATCCTGCCATCAGCAGTCTTTTTAACAGTAGCTTTACCTTCAGCTATATCACTAATAATCACGCATAAAATAACGCCTCCTCTCATAGCCTTACGGAACATCTGATTAAAGTAAACAAACGCAATGGTCGCACTAACAGACCAGCATAATAAAAACATTTCAGCAATACTAAATTCCATATAATCCTCCAGTTGTTAAGAAATCATTGTTTTAACAGGCTTAGTACGCTCAAGCCAAGGGAACGCCTCACGAGCAGTCGCGAAGTCAGTCAAGATGCGAACATACCAGCCCTCGTCAATCATCTCATCTAACGCCATGTAGCTGATCTCCATAAAGTTGTCGATACCAAACTCTTCGATGAACTCATATGCGGCGGTGCGACTGATGTACTTGATCTCAAACTGTTGCTCGATCTCGAACACTAAGTCCTCCATCACATCATCAATCTCCTCAGGCGATACACCAAACTCAGGGCTACGCAGTGAATCTTGCTCGTAGTCAGCATCCTCATCTTCATACTCAAACGGACTGCCAACAGGCGGTACATACACAGGGCGATCGTATTGGTTTTGCGGTGCAGGCAATTTACTAACTGTTGTGACTTTCTTTACATACTGCTTCTTAGAATAGTCATACTCATAGTCAGTCCACTCATCATCATAATCATCGTAGCCTGAACCATACCCAGCGCCATAACCATTCCAACGACTGGCAGAACTTTTATATGAGCTACCACCTGATTTCCACGACGCTTTATATGGTGCTGCCTCGATTTGTTGTAGAGCCAAGCCTAAGTCATCTTTGAAATCCTTGGGTACATTAGTAGGGCTAGACCACGCATATGTATTAGATAACCAACGACCGCCCCAAAATACACCTGAGCCTTGATTGACAATCTGTACATTACCTAAGCTGTCCATGATTACAAACTTGTTAGATGCGCCGATATGGTCGCCGATGATTTCCGCAAACGCTTCGGTAAACGCAAAATCTAAGTTGTTAGCAAGCATAGGGCGCAGATAGTCGCGAATGTAATGCCATGTATCGGACTTGGTAACATCTGCTTGGTTGCCAGTAGATAGCACGCCATTATGCATGAGCCACATAGAACGACCATGCTCAGATTGATTAAACACCTCATACGGATGGCAGTTCTCTAAGTCGATATTGCCATGCGTTTTCATACGCAAGTGGAACGCGCAATCGTGACCATCGATGTGGTTAAGGTAGAAGTCAACAAACTCTTGGGCATTCTTAGGCAGAATCTTCTCAATAAGCAGTTCGCCGTCTACTACACGCATAACACCTACGCCGTCTGAGTTAGATAAGTAAAAGTCCTCTAACCACTCTTGAGTTAAAGATGGAGCTGAAGCTGGTTGAGTTAATAATAAACACATAATTTAAATCCTTCTCTTTGTTTGATTGATCGTTTGTTGTGTATTACTTGGGACAGAAACCTGTCCCGCTATGTTGCTCATACTTCTGCTGTCTGTTGCTCGGCTTGTTTCTCGATGCGTGGGTTAACCTTGACGATGGCTGCTTTATCTAGGCTGAATCCCTTAGACCGCAAGAATGACCGTAGATGGGCTGTGTCCTTGCGTTGGCTAGGTTGGCTGATGTACTTGAGGAAGTTGTCAGCAGTTAAGTCTTGTTGCCCTGTGTCACGCGTAAAGAACCATGTTGCATATGTAAACTCTAAGCAAGCCATGATTGTTTCGTAGCGCAGTGAGCCCTTGAATAATCGGAACTCGACAGTCTTCTCTGGTTGGAAGTTAACTGACTCATAGCGGTCTTCGTTCAAGCGTTGCATACCATTGCGTCTACCATACTTAAGCCAAGAGTAGTCAGCAGTCTTGTTCTTAACTTGTGAGTAGCGGTTAGCGTCACGCCTTGCGATAGCACGGAACAGTCTTTGATTACGGCTGTCGTGCATAAACAAGATTAACTTAGCGGCATGAAACATAGTCATACCCTTCTTGCAGATATGCACATGAAGACCACAAGTCTTTGTATCGTGTGACCTGACACCAGACCATCTACGCTTGAAGAACTCTAACTGCTTGGCATGAACATCTAGACCAGTATAGCCAGTAACCATCTCGAAGCCGTTGCTAAGTGAACCATCTTCCTCTAGCAAGCAGTAGTTATATGTAGACTGATTACCGCTAATGTCAGACTTGTGTGTACCGATAGAAGTAAGCAACTCCTCAGCCTTGTCATGGCGGCTCTCATCGTCATCTATCTCCATCTCTAACTCTAAGCCCATATAGACAGGCGTAGCACGCTGAGTGAATTTTGTAGGTATCAGACCTAGCTTGCGTCTACTACTGTGGTATCCCCCGATAAGACTGCTGTCGTTATCATCGTCATCATCGTCATCATCTTCTTCATCATAAGGTTCTTCTTCATCGTCTGCCACTACTGTATCGTGATAGTCAGACCAGCGATAGTTATTATCACGACAAGATGAGCACACCCAGCGGTCGCCGTTGTAAACCCAAGAGCCGTCTTCTTCGTCTTCTATGTAGTCACAGTCAGAACAATAATCGTAATTCGGAGCATCGGGAAACTTATCAGTGTCGTTGAGTATGTCGCACCAGTTAGTAGACCCATGCTGATTACGGATCTCAGGTTCATCGTTAAGCATCTCGACTAGCCTTCTGTGGTCTTGATTACGAAAAGCCTCACGAGCCTCAACCCCAAACGAATAGAACTCACGCCGTCTAGTCATAAGAGTTTCGTACGCACTGCGGGCTTCTCTATGGAACCTACTATGCTTCTCATCCTTACCAAGGTTGTTCTTGATAATGTACTTAGCGTGACCTAAAGCCTCTGCGATTGACCATATATGTGGTCGGGTCATGTGGTTGAGCATAATCCCATAGTAGCTACGAGTCATCTCCGTTGTCGCATTCTCACGCTTTAATTCCATAGCACGGATTTGTTCGGATGTATATGTTGGTACTGGCATATCTGTAACTCCTTCGTTTGTGTATGTAAATGTTGCTGTTGTTTGTGGTACTGTGTATATCATTGTTGGAGTGCCGTCTGTACCCCTAGTAAAAGTTAACGGCATAACCTACCCTCCTATTAGTTTTGTTAATAAAAATCTAACGATTTGCCCTCCTATAAATATGGTTGTGAATAATAAAAGAAGCCGACCTGCTAAATCAAATGCTCTCATCACATCTCTCCTTCGTGTAAAAATCGGTACTTCATGATGTCGTTAGTTGTACCATTCAAGCCCCAAAACCACTGATTAGCATGCTGGGCATACCGCTGTGGTCTGCGCTGATCTCTAAGCCACACCTTTACTAACGGATTACCCTCTAAGGCGGGGTGCGGCGGGATAACGGGCGTTGTGATGGGGGTGGTCTCCAAACTTCTGCGGGTGTGTAAAGCGCCCCAGTCTATCCACAGTTTAGGTACCTTGATAACCCGATACGCCACGATCGCCGTATCATTGATGTCCTCGTCATCACCCCAGCTATAATGGCGCGCAAAATAACTCGACCTCTCGCCATTACGCAAGATGACTCTAACCATCGAGTCACGATCAACCCCTTCGGGTAACGCATTAACCCTTACTTGGTCGTCATACTCTAGCGGGTTGTGCCTGATGAAACTGTTAGGTATGGTGAGTGCCGTAGG
>Ga0316220_1000707_pt1 | contig 44570 bp, 43 predicted proteins | sample TBH18005metaG_FD_203632 | JGI IMG/M metagenome (GOLD analysis project Ga0316220, IMG submission 203632) | Freshwater microbial communities from Trout Bog Lake, Wisconsin, USA - TBH18005 | ecosystem: Environmental > Aquatic > Freshwater > Lake > Hypolimnion/Profundal zone | place: USA: Wisconsin... | reverse complement strand
TTTGAAAGACAAAAGCAGTTAGTTCTTTATCATTTTTTTAGGCCCTAATCATCAATTTTTGAGATGGTGTTCTCAGGGGGTCACATTGCTCTGGCGGAAGGGGATCAGTTTGTCTGGTATTTACACTTAAAGTTTCATCTCCAATTAAAATGTCTAAATCTGAAACATTTGTAATTATACTATTTTCCTTTTTTAATTTTTCAGTGGACAATGAATTCTCTACTGATGTTATTATCTCACCAAGTCTAGCGTCTTCGATGCTGTTATAAAACTTTGCTTCACCAAACCAAATTGAAAAGTCATCGCTACCTTCAATGACTATATGAACACTATCTGCTCCCTTAGCATTGTCTTGTGCGTTTTGTTTGTAGAATATTTTGGGAACTACTGGTAAAGCGTTAAAATAATGCTTCATTATTGCATAAAGAATAATTTCTGCTATTTCACTTCCTTTGCTTATATCTCCATCTTTGTCTGAAAGTCGTAAATTCTTTGCCGCATAGGTTAATAATGAATGATGGTTATTTACTAGGCTTTCACGTTCTTTATAGGATAGGGATGTTTCAGCAATGTTGTCCCAAATAAAATTCTGAAAGTGGTTAAATCTCCATTCAGTATCCTCAAAACCATTAATCATACTAACTACACTTTTGTTGTCAGTAGGTGTAATGGTATTGTCAGAATTTATGTCTGTAAAAGATGTGTTTATTAATATTTCAAATGGCATAATTCTGCTGGTTTATGTGATACTGCTCGGTAGGGTGACGCATAACACTTAAAAGTACGAAACATTATAGCGGAATGCTATATCTGAAATTAGTTTTATTTGAACTGATAATCAATTAAAATCTATTGCGTTTTTGGGGTTGCCGGAGAATGGGCTACCTTGACTGGCAACCCAAAAAACGAAACCCAAATTTACCCATAAAAAAGGCCCCGATTTCTCAGAGCCTTTCATTTGTTTAGGTAAATATCTATCTCAACAATTCCTTCGGTACAGGTTTCTCCAATAAATACTTATAAATAAATTTCGTTTTCAGATTCGTAAAATGATTGTTCTTAGCCGGCAGGTTACCCCATCCATGGCGTCCATCAGGGTAGAGCATGAATTCAAAATCTTTGCCCTTATCTTCCAAAGCACTTATCAGTTGTATGCTGTTCTGCATGTGTACATTATCATCACTGGTTCCATGTACAATCTGTAACATGCCCTTGTATTTGTCTACATGGGTTAATACACTGCTGCTTTTATATCCTTCCGGGTTATTCTGTGGAGTGCCCATATATCTTTCGGTATAATGGGTATCGTATAAGCTCCAGTCGGCCACCGTACCTCCTGCCATTCCATGGGTAAACACATCGGCACCATAAGTAAGTGCATACGCACTCATATATCCACCATAACTGAAACCGGTGATACATATTTTAGTTGGGTCGGCATGTCCATTACTGATAAACCATTTGGCCATGGTTTTATAATCGGCCATTTCCCAATAGCCCAGGTTATGGTACATATAGTTAACCCCCTCTTTTCCAAAATGTCCGCTGGCACGGTGATCGAATGCTACCTGTATCATGCCTTCATTGGCATAAAACTGTTTGTTGGCACTCCAGTTCCATCCATCCATTACCGTTCCGGCATTAGGTCCACCATAGATACTGATCAGCATCGGGTATTTTTTATTCGGGTCCATATGCGCAGGCCAGGTTACCATGGCGGGCAAATCGTATAATCCGTCTTCACTTTTAATACGGATCAGCTCTGTTTTGGCCAATTCATAATTATCCAATTCAGCTGAATGCATATCACCCAGCTCTTTCACCATTTTTCCCTTACCATCTACCAATGCCATTTTAGAGGGAGTATTTACATTGCTATAGGTAGTAATCAGGTATTTTCCATTGGGGGAAAGATTGGTTTGGGCATGGTTATATTCTCCAAACGTCATGCGTCTGAAATCTGATCCGTTGAATTTTACACTATATACATCCGTTCTGGCAGTATTCTCCCGGCTTCTGGCGGTGAAAAATATGGTCTCAGTTTTTTCATCAATCAGCTTAATACCGGTGATCGTGAACTTACCATTGGTGATCGCATTTTTTAAACTGCCATCCATATTATACAGATACAATTGGTTCCATCCGGTTTTATCACTTTGTATAATCACACCTTTTCCATTAGCCAGGAAATTAACGCGTCCACCTACCCTGTCTTCCAGGTCAATCCATGTTTTTTGTGTTTCATTATACCATTCTTTTTTACTGCCATCTGTGGTATTTACTTCATAGATCTTCAGGTTATTCTGATCTCGGTTCATCCAGTACACCCATAATGCATGGGTACCGGGGCGCCAGGTAGGCCAGCCGAAATACTGGTCGTCTTTGCTATTAAAATCGGCCCAAACGGTATTGCCTCCATCGGGGTTTACCAGTCCAATTTTTACCTCTGGGTTTTTATCGCCGGGTAATGGATAGCGGGTTTGTTCAATGTATCCATGCTGTCCATCGCTTACATAAATCGGGAACATGGGTACCATGCTCTCATCAAAATGCATATAAGCCAGTTTCTTACTATCCGGGCTCCACCAGAATGCGCGGTAGCGGGTGGCGCGACCAAAGATTTCTTCATAATATACCCAGCTGGCATAGCCATTTAAAGTAGTGGCGTTGCCATCGGTGGTTAACTGGGTTTCTTTTCCGGTTACCAGGTTATAGGTATAGAGATTATTATTTTTTGTGTAACCGATATAATTGCTATCGGGAGAGAAGATGGGATTCTTTTCTTCGTCTTTATCATTGGTTAATCTTTTCTCTACTCCTTTCTCGGTGTAGAACAGATCATTTTCTTTCACCGTTACCGATTTACCGAATGGGGAAGCAGCTCTACCTCCGCCAAAACCACCACCACCTCTTCCCCCACGACCACCACCCATGGCAGCATCACCGGCGCCTTCTTTGGTTTCGGTAAATATGCCGGATTTGATATCGAGCAGGTAATTTTTGGCTGATGAATCGGGATGTATTTTCTGGTAGAGGATTACATGGTCATCATCCACCCATTTTACAACGGAAGGAAGGGTATTGTAAAATCCTTTGGGAAGTTTATTGGAAAGCAGATCGGTGTTGCTGAATTCTTTTTTCTGGGCGATACTGGTGGTAACCAGGCATACCGTTAGGGGCAGCAGCAACCATTGACGATTTCTCATATTCGTTAATTTTAGGTTGATGAAGATAAGGAAGGCGGGCGAAAACAGGTAGGATTATCTGGTTTTTTAGATGAACGGGTGAATAGCCACAGATTCACAGATTTTCACTCATATAATCTGTGTAAATCTGCGAAATCTGTGGCTAAAAAAATCTAAACGACCACATTAATCATCTTCCCCTTCACAAATATGAATTTCTTCAAAGGCTTTCCCTCCATCCATTTTTGGATCAGTTCATTCGAAAGTGCGATTTCCTGTACCTGCTCCGGACTGGCATCGAGAGCAATGGTGATATTGGTACGAACTTTCCCATTAATACTCACCGGATATTCTTTGGAAGATTCAATGATGTATTTTTCTTCGAATACGGGGAAGGATGCATCTAAAATACTTCCAGATCCATTAATCTGTTGATAGAGTTCCTCAGCAATATGCGGCGCATAAGGCACCAGCATAATCAGCAATGCCTCCAAGATTTCACGTTTATGGCATTTGAGATCACTGAGTTCGTTAACACAGATCATAAAAGCACTTACGGCTGTATTAAAACTATATCTCTCAGTATCATCTTCAATTTTTTTGATGGTACGGTGAAGCACTTTAAGTTCTTCGGATGTAGCACTTTCTTCCGTCCATACCCTACCCTTTGTTTCATCAAAAAATAAGCGCCATAATTTTTTGAGAAAGCGGTGTACCCCTTCAATTCCCTTGGTATCCCAGGGTTTGCTTTGCTCAACGGGACCGAGGAACATTTCGTACATACGGAAAGTATCGGCTCCAAATTTTTCTACCAATACATCGGGATTGACTGTATTGAATTTGGATTTGGACATTTTTTCTACTTCGGAACCACAGATGTATTTGCCCTTTTCTAAAATGAATTCAGCATTTGCATATTCGCCGTTTCTCCATTTTTTGAATGCGTCTATGTCTAGTTCTACACCATCTACAAAATTTACATCTACTCGTATTGGATCTACATCTGTTTCAGAATAGGCTGAAGTATTAACAGATGCCTGATTATTTTTTTCCTGTAACAATCCGGCAGATACAAATTTGTTGGTTCCTTTTATTCTATACACAAATCTCGAACTCCCCTGTATCATCCCCTGGTTCAATAATTTCCGGAACGGTTCATCAAAACCAATATGCCCTAGATCAAACAACACTTTGGTCCACATGCGGCTATATAATAAATGGCCCACTGCATGTTCCGTTCCGCCTATATAGAGGTCTACCTGGTTCCAGTAATCGCTGGCTTTGCGGTTGCAGAATTCAGATTCATTATGCGGGTCCATATACCGCAGAAAATACCAGCTGCTACCGGCATAACCGGGCATGGTATTGGTTTCGAGTTCTTTGGCCACCCATTCGGGGATATTGGCCAAGGGACCTTCGCCTTCCGGACCGGGACTATAACTTTCTACCGTAGGTAATAAAAGCGGTAACTCATTTTCACTAAGCGGATAAGCGATCCCGTTTTTCCATTGAATCGGAAATGGCTCACCCCAATAGCGCTGTCTGCTGAAAGCGGCATCACGAATTTTATAATTCACTTTCTTTTTACCAATCCCCATTTCTTCGATACGTGAATTCACAATACCGATGGCTTCGCGCTGAACAATTCCATTCAGGAAATCGCTGTTACTGAGTAGCGCATCTTTGGTAGGATTGGCATCTACCCCATTATAATGTTCGCCAATGATATTGGTGATAGGGATATTAAAATGTCTTGCAAACTTATGATCCCTTTCATCCCCACAAGGCACACCCATAATGGCCCCGGTTCCATATCCTGCCAATACATATTCAGAGATCCAGATAGGAATGGGATTGCCGTTAAAGGGATTCAAAGCATACGCACCCGTAAAACAGCCACTGATTTTTTTCTCGGCCTGTCTTTCTCTTTCACTCCTGCTTTTTACATACGTTATATATTCGTCCACCGCTTGTTTCTGTTCGGCACTGGTAATCTGCTCAATCAATTCATGCTCCGGTGCCACCACCATAAAATCCACACCAAAAATGGTATCGGGTCTTGTGGTATACACCACCATTTTACTTTCTGAATTTTGAATGTTGAATTCAATCTCCGCTCCATAAGATTTCCCAATCCAGTTCGTCTGCATTTCCTTCATGGCATCACTGAACTCGATATGATTCAAACCATCAATTAAACGATCAGCATATTCAGTAATACGCAGGTACCATTGGCGCAGTTTCTTTTTTACTACCGGGTAGCCACCACGTTCGCTAACACCATTCACTACTTCATCATTGGCCAATACCGTTCCCAATGCCTCGCACCAGTTTACTTCGCCGTAACCGCAAAATGCGAGACGATATAACATGAGGATATCCTGCTTTTCTTTTTCGGAATACCCTTTCCATTGGTCCGATGTAAAATGTACGGAAGCATCACCGGGACATTCATGATTCTCATTTCCGTTTTTCTCAAATTCGGCAATCAATACACCCAGGCTTTCTGCTTTCTGACTGCTGCGATTATAGAAACTATGAAAGAGTTGTAGAAAAATCCATTGTGTCCATTTATAATACCCGGGTTCGCTGGTGCGTACCTCGCGGCTCCAGTCGTAACTGAAACCGATATTATCTAACTGGTTCCTGAAATTGGTAATATTCTGTGCGGTGCTGGTTGCAGGGTGTACACCATGTTCAATGGCATATTGCTCTGCAGGTAAACCAAATGCATCATATCCCATCGGGTGTAATACATTAAACCCTTTGAGACGTTTAAACCGGCTATAAATATCAGAAGCAATATAACCCAATGGATGACCTACATGCAACCCGGCACCACTGGGGTAAGGAAACATATCAAGCACATAATATTTAGGTTTGTTGCTGGTATTACTTACCTGGTAAGCATGGGTATCCACCCAATGCTTCTGCCATTTTTTTTCTATTTCCCTGAAATTGTATTCCATAATTCGGTTACTGCTTAAATATAAAACGAAACTTATTCTATTCTTATAAATCTACTCTCTTTGCGTTCTTTGCGGGTTCTCTGCCTGCCCGACTATGCCGTTCAGGCGGGCGTCCTTTGGTTACTGCTTTTAAGGGTAATTTTAGAAGCAGTAACGCAAAGAGTTATTAGGCCGGGTCTAGTTTATGTTGATTCGCTTGCATCCATAAAATGAGCCGAAGAAGATTCTACAGCAGAAATGTGCGACGCAACAGCAGACCCATCAGGGCCTGGAAGCCGGCTCAAAAACAATCCTAACAATTCTTTAACCCAAATACTCCGGGAATGGCCTATTTTCAAAAGCAAATTGATCGTTAGAATGGCTGCAAATGTAAGCGTTTAGGCTTCAAAACCGTACATTTGCCCAATCCTGACCGGATAACTAACCCCAGGGGTGTTCTAAACTTTTTAGTATGGCGATTACCAGAAAAGCATCGATGAAACGCAGCAAACCCAATTATATTTATAGTATAGTAGGCGTTGCCCTAGTGCTGTTGATTATGGGTATTATGGGATGGTTTTTTCTAAACATCAGTTCGGTTGGCAATGCTTTTAAGGAAGATATCCGATTGAGTGCCTACCTGCGCACCCTGAATAAGGACACGATTGGCCAGATTCAACAGTTTATTGCCAGTAAACCCTATGCCAAGAATGTTACTTATGTAGATAAAACATCGGCCAAAGCCATTTGGAACAAAGAGAATAATGAAGATTGGGCCAAGATCCTGGATGTAAACCCTTTGCCAGAGAGTATCGACTTTTATGCCAAAGCGCAATATGTAAACAGCGACAGTCTCACTAAAATTTCTGCCGATCTGATGGCGGCATATGGCAACCAGATCACCGATCTGCAATATCCGCAGAGCCTGGTTACCAATCTGAATGAGCGGGCTTCTAAGATCGGGTTGATCTTTTTAGTGGTAGCCATTATTCTTTGCCTGATTGTAATATTTAGTATAGACAACACCATACGACTGGCCATGTTCAGTAATCGATTCCTGATCAAGACCATGCAGATGGTGGGTGCTACCCGTAGTTTTATTGCCCGACCGCTGAATGTGCGGGCCGTAATTAACGGATTGATCAGTTCAGGAATTGCCATTGTATTGTTGTTTACCCTGATAGGCTGGGCCGAAAGCCAGTTTCCGCAATTAAAAGCCATTCGTGATTTTAAACTGACCCTTGTTCTGTTTCTGGGATTGATTATATTGGGCGTGGGTATTTCTGTGTACAGCACCCATAGAAGTGTATTAAAATATTTAAAAATGAAACTGGACGATCTGTATTAGCAGCTGCTGGTATAGAAGCATCCAAAACAACCAAACATAAAAATTTATCAGATGAGCGATCAAAAAAACAAAGTGTTTACTCCTTTATTCAGTAAAGACAATTTCACCTGGATGTTAATTGGCGGGGTAATCATAGCCCTGGGTATGTTTCTCATGAGTGGCGGAAAAAGCAATGACCCTAAAATATTTGATACGAAAGAAGTATATAGTACTACCCGTATTACCATTGCACCGATATTGATTATACTGGGATTGGTGATTGAGATCTTTGCCATTTTCAAAAAACCGAAACTGAGTTAGTGAACCTATAAATACCTTTTTATTAGCGATGCCCGTCATCGCTTTTTTTATGGCTGGATATTTTCAAACTTATCTATTATCTTTAAACACGCTCCCACCATCTACAAATGGGGAGCTTAACCCAAAACAACTGATATGACCCTTTTTGAAACGATTGTGATTTCTATTATTGAAGGATTGACCGAATTCCTGCCCATTTCTTCTACCGGCCATATGATCATTGCCAGTTCAATACTGGGTATTGCCAAAGATGATTTTACCAAACTATTTGAAATCGCCATCCAGTTAGGGGCCATTCTTTCGGTAGTGGTTTTATACCGGAAAAAATTCTTTCCGTTGAACCGTCTCAATTTTTACCTGAAATTATTGGTAGCCGTTATTCCCGCTCTTGTATTAGGCGCAATATTCTCCAAAAAAATAGATACCCTGCTCGAGAGCCCATTAACAGTGGCCATTACTATGTTAGCAGGTGGTATCATTCTATTATTTATTGATAAACTATTTACAAATAGCACGGTTGAAAAAGAAGAGAGCATCAGTTTATCAAAAGCATTTACGATAGGTATCTGGCAATGTCTTGCCATGATACCCGGCACCAGCAGAAGTGCTGCCAGCATTATTGGCGGTATGCAACAAAAACTAACCCGTAACCTGGCCGCCGAATTTTCTTTTTTCTTAGCCGTACCCACTATGGCCGCTGCTACCGGCTATAAATTATTAAAAGCCTGGAAAGAAAACCCCGAACTATTAAAAGACAAACATAACCTGATCACCCTCGCCATCGGCAACCTGATCGCATTTGTAGTAGCCCTGATAGCCATCAAATTCTTTATCGGCTTCCTCCAAAAACATGGTTTCCGCTTATTCGGATGGTATCGGGTTATTGTTGGAACGGCTTTACTGGTTTTAGTACTAACAGGATACTTGAAATAATTAATAACGTGTTGTGCTATTTAAAAATAGTTTATGCAGTAAAATGCGTTTAGTACTGGTATTTTTATAAATACTTTGCGGCCATTGCGGTTCATTGCGTCCTTTGCGCTCCTGCTTTTAAAGGTTACCATTAGAAGCCGTAACGCAAAGGACGCAGTGAACCGCAGAGTTCGCAAAGTAAACTATCGGCATTTGATTACATTATCCACTGTTTTAATAGTACAACACATTAATTATGAATTGTTAATTATTAATTGCCCTTATGCAGACTGCACCAAAGAAAGTAATCACCGGCTGGGCCATGTATGATTGGGCCAACAGCGTGTATAACCTGGTTATCACTTCCACTATTTTTCCTGCTTACTATGAAGCGGTAACGGGAGATAATAATGAAGCTACTACCGTAGATACTGTTCATTTATTTGGAAGAGAGTTTGTGAATACTTCCTTGTATAACTATGCATTGGGGATTGCTTTTTTGATTGTTGCGATCATGTCGCCTTTGCTTTCGTCTATTGCGGATTATAAGGGAAATAAAAAAACATTTTTATTCTTTTTCTGTACCATGGGTAGTATTGCCTGTAGTGCTTTGTACTTTTTTGATAAATCGAATCTTGCGTATGGACTATTCTGTATGATTATTGCCTGTGTGGGTTTCTGGAGTAGTCTGGTGTTTTACAATTCGTATCTCCCAGAGATTGCTGCCCCCGAAGACCAGGATGCGGTGAGTGCAAAGGGATATGCCATGGGGTATATTGGCAGTGTGATTTTACAGATCATCTGTTTTGTATTTGTATTAAAACCTGATTGGTTTGGAATCACCGTTGGTAAAGCTTCGCAGATTTCTTTTTTACTGGTAGGTATCTGGTGGTGGGGATTTGGACAGTTTTCTTTATCGCGCCTACCCAAGGGCACACCCATGGAGCAAACCAAAACCGGCAGCATATTTACGAATGGCTACAAAGAATTGCGTAAAGTTTGGAACCAGCTGAGTCATATGCCGGTATTGAAAAGATACCTGGGCGCTTTTTTCTTTTATAATATGGGCGTGCAAACCGTAATGCTGGCAGCCACTTTATATGGGAAGAGTGAATTGAATATTCCGACTACTAACCTGATCATTGCGATCCTGATTATACAGTTGGTTGCCATTCCCGGAGCATACCTGATAGCCAAATTATCAGATAAACTGGGCAATTTTCAGGCTTTGATGATTACCGTGGCGCTTTGGATGGTGATGTGTTTTGTTGGTTATTATTTACCCAGAAACGGCATTAATGAATTTTATGCATTGGCAACAATCGTGGGTTTTGTAATGGGCGGTATTCAATCGCTGAGCAGGAGTACCTATGCGAAACTGATGCCTGAAACCAAAGACACGACTTCGTTCTTTAGTTTTTATGATGTGACAGAAAAAATATCCATTGTAATTGGTATGTTCAGTTTTGGATATATCAACGAATTGACCGGCTCGCAGAGAAATTCAGTGCTCTCGCTGGTGGTATTCTTTTTAATCGGATTTGTGTTACTGATATATGCTTCTTTAACCAAACGCAAGCTGGATAAAGCTATCGCCTAAACAAATGAAATTATACACAATCAATACGGGGTATTTTAAGTTGGATGGGGGCGCTATGTTTGGTGTGGTTCCCAAATCTATGTGGAACAAATTGAATCCGGCCGATGAAAACAATATGTGCTCATGGGCACTGCGTTGCTTACTGGTAGAAGATGGCAACCGGCTGATACTGATTGATAATGGCATGGGTGATAAACAGGATGCAAAATTTTTCGGACATTATTACCTGCATGGAGATGATACCCTTGACAAATCATTGGCGGCGCATGGGTTTCACAAAAAAGATATTACCGATGTATTTCTTACCCATCTGCATTTTGACCATTGCGGGGGCAGTATTGTTCGGGTAAATGACCAATTGCTGCCTGCTTTTCCCAATGCCACTTACTGGAGTAACTCAGATCATTGGCAATGGGCAACCCAACCCAATGAAAGAGAGAAAGCTTCTTTTCTAAAAGAAAATATTTTACCAATCCAGGAAAGCGGGCAATTGCAATTAGTAGAAGTGCCGGCAGATGGATTAACCAAAACGGGAAAACTGGCCAGCGCCGATTTCACTAAAGATTTTTCGATTCGTTATGTAAGCGGCCATACTGATAAAATGATGTTGCCGCAAATTGAATATAAGGGCAGAACGATTGTTTATATGGCCGACCTCTTACCTTCTGCAGAACATATCCCTCTTCCTTATGTGATGGCGTATGATATGTTTCCCCTAACCACCTTACAGGAAAAAAAATCATTTCTACAAGAAGCCGTTGACAACAATTATATCCTCTATTTCGAACATGATCCGGTAAACGAATGTTGTACCCTGCAACAAACTGAAAAAGGCATCCGTAAAAAAGACAGCTTCCTGCTTAGAGACCTGTAGTAACAATTCTACAATACAAGAGAAGCAATTTTCCCTATTGTAAATGAGCAATTCAATGCGGGATTTTCTTGCGTTTTTGAGTTTCTATTCTTGCATTTTGAATTAGATGAAGGATAAATTCTACACCCACACTCCGTGAAAACCCCGCATAAACTCCGTGTTTTCAAATAGGAATTTCTTTTTATTCTGTCTACTTTAGGTTTAGGAATTGTTCCCCCTAAACCGATATCCCATGTCAAAAAACCAAACGGCCTGTTGCCCCGACTGCGGCAGTCGGATTTCATTTAAGAAATTCGTGATGCTCAATAATTTTTCAGCCACCAACTGCGAATGCTGTAATGCACGTATTGAAATATCGAACCGGGATAAAAATGCAATCATGGCAGGTATCTCAGGATTTATTTCTGCGGCTTCGATTATTATGGGGCCCTTTATCGGGGAGAGATCGATACAATCCTGGCAGGCCGGACTATTGGGAGGTATTTGTTTTGCAACGATATTGGTATTGTATATCTGTCGCTATGCCTATCGGAATTCTGAATTAAACAGAATTTGCAGCACTTAGTCTATTTGCGAGATTATCTTATCGTACACTAATCATTGAGCTTAAAGGATACCGGAGGTTTTTATATCCCATCATATCTACTTTAATACTTCCCACCACAATCGGGCTTTCGATGCGTAATGGGATATGATTGGCATCATCACTTACCCAGACAGTCATTTTTTCTCCACCCTGAAACAGTGTTCCTTTCACCAACAGCGGTTTGAATTTGATGGTGTGAAATTTTCCATACCTGGTCTTCACATCTTCTTTGCCCATATACTTGATGTACAGATTATACACTTCATTATCCAGGAACATAAAGAAGGGAATTTTATCGCCCGCTTTATATTTATCGAAATTGATATTCCGCGCATAATAAATAGAACTTAACACATCCTGCACACAGGTAGGTATTTTAAAAACACCATTTGTAGTGATAGCCGTATTTGCCTGGTGGTTAAAGCTGATGTTTTCGTATTTTTTAAATCCGCCTTCCGAGATATTACGGATAAATTTTTGTGGTTGCAGACTGGCCGTATCAATAAACGATTCATAACGGTCACGCACTTTAAAGATCCAGTCATAACTGGGGTTTGACGTTCCCGCCCCCACTACATGGTAGCAGGGTTTATTATTGATCTGATCCAAAGCAACGGAAAAATTAGCGGTACCTGCATTTACATAAAGACCTACCACGGAATAAAAAATCTGAAATGAAATATCTTCCCCTTCCTGGAATGCAAGATTTCTGGCACCGCAAAATTCATCGCCAGCCAATAAGGGTTTACCTGCAAAAAATAGTATAAGAAGAAGTATCGAAATTTTTTTCATGACCCGTTAATCACTTATTTCTGAATAATCTGACCCCCAAGATAAACAAACTTCCTACGATAGCCGGTATCACCAGGTTTATTATCCAGATACCCGCCGCAGTTGCTACGATGCCTACCGTGTTGGAGCTTAACAAACCAAATAACTGGATACCCAGTTTTCCCCTGAATCCCAGCTCGGCCAAGGCAACCGTAGGTATAATGGCCAATATCAATAGCATAACGCATACCAATCCTGCAGCATCTGTCCAGAATATCGCTACACCAAATACCTGAAGTAACAATATATACTGAGATACAAATACAATATAACGGCAGGCAGAAAGAAATAAAATTTTCGTTAATTCTTTCCAATGCAATTCTTCCAGCTTCTCAACAAAAAATTTATACCTGGCTAAAATTGGAATTCTCTCCAGCAAATGAATCATCCAGGGCATTTTGTAATAGAGTAGCAGATAGATAACCAATCCCAAAGCCACTCCATAAGTTAGTATATCCAGCCAGGGTCCGGATAATGCATCCCAATGATGCGTTGCATCGAGTATATGTACACGAAGAAATATTAGGGCAATGAGTCCTAGTAGTAGCGTAACCACGGTCTGACTAATACCCGCCACAAATGATAAAAAGATGCCCCTGATTCTGTTACCTTCTTGCAGAAAGATGGCCCTCCCGGCTGGCTCCCCTATTCTGTTGATGGTATTGAAGGCCAATGCCTGTCCGGAAAAAATAGCCCGAAGAGCCATCAGAAAAGATATTTTCTCAATGCTCCTGACCAGCAACTGCCATTTAAGTGCTTCGAAGCCCCAGTTTACTAACATGAGGGCCATCATCAATACTAATTTCCATGCTTGTGGTCCGGAAAATGCGGAGCGGATCATTAACCAGGATGTATGAACATCCGACTGTTTTTGTATTTGCCGATAAATTGAGTAGGTTAACCATACAAAAAGAATGGGGCCGACAAAATAGTTCAGGAATATTTTCAGTTTCTTATTCAGGATGGTGGTTTATTCTGGTACAAAGAACGGTGTTACGGGTGAGATAGAAAAGTGGCAGTGTTGAATGGCAAAGAGTTGATTTGGACGTTTTGTTAAATTTGAACAACGTATTTTCACCAAGTAATGAAGAAAGATGAGATCATTCTCGGCATTGACCCTGGAACCCAATTAATGGGTTTTGCACTGTTGCGTATTCATAATCAGGTACCCCAGGTGATTTTAATGGATGTGTTAAAACTGGCAAAAGAAAAAGATATCTATGCACGGTTAGATATGATCCATTCCAAAGTAGCTGATCTGATCAAATTATATAAACCAGCTACATTCGCCATTGAAGCCCCGTTTTTTGGTAAGAATGTACAAAGTATGCTGAAACTGGGAAGGGCACAAGGTGTAGCGATTGCGGCCGCCATGCAGGCGAAAATTACGGTAACAGAGTACTCTCCTAAAAAAGTAAAACAATCCATCACCGGTAATGGTAATGCCGATAAGGACCAGGTATGGAAAATGCTACAACGTATTTTACAAATTGAAGAGAAACCGCAGTATTTCGATGCCACCGATGCATTGGCTGTGGCCTTATGCCATCACTACCAAAGCACTTCACCACTGGGCGCCACTGTAAAAGGCCTAAAAGGATGGGATGATTTTATTGCCAAAAATCCATCTCGTATTAAGAATAAGTAAGTGATAAGTAATTGGTAACGTATTGTGCTATGTAAACTATTTATACATAGCGCAATAGCTTAGTTACTAAATGAAAATTTAGGAGCTACCATTTCCTATGTTATGTATTTTGTACAGATCTGGGTTCTAGTAATTAGCATATAACCGTCATGTGATAGTGATGTAACAGTCATGTAACACTGATCATCCTTCGTTGCAACGCTGATCATCCTTCGTTGTAATTCTGTGCTTGTTTCGATGTTCCTGCGTTGATCTTTCGTTCATCCTTCGTTCATCTTTCGTTTTCTTTTGTTTAAATAGGCTCTTTTCAACCAGTACAGCAGCCCCTTAGAATATAGTTTAAGGGTACAGGAAGGGAGTATTGTAAAATACAAAAAATCAGAAATTATCTAAAAAAATAGAAGAAAAATAATTTACAACGCGTATTTACTTTCAGCAATTTATATGCCATCCTCCGGAAAATACTGGCACAATTCAATCCAGGTTTCTTTGCCTGCCCTACTAGTTCTTTCAAGAGGGTGTTCCCTATTAGTCCGTCAATAAGGAGGGTGGCGAAAGGTTTTCTATGGTAGTAAAAGCGAGAACGCCTTCTTGGTAGGCGGGCAAGCAAAGGTTCGAAAGAAATAATGAAATACGAATAGGCAAACCAATAGTAGGTTTTTTTAAAAGCACAACATATTAGTAGGTAATAAGTATAAGTGCTATTTTTTTGAATTTTGACTTAGGAAATCAAAGTAAAGAAACAATCGCGTTTTGCACTTGTTTGAATTCTTCTATGGATAATTTGAGTTTGGGGCGGGTAAAATTGAGATCATCCGCTGAATTGATTGGAATCAGGTGAAGATGTGCATGGGGCACTTCTAATCCGGCAACACTGATACCACAACGGTTGCAGAGAAAAGCTTTTTCGATGGCTTGGGCAATGGGTTTGGAAAATAAAAGAATCTCCGAGAGATAGTCATCACTCAAATCAAAAAAAATATCTGTTTCTGTTTTGGGTACTACCAATACATGTCCCTTTACCATGGGAAATATATCCAGGAAAGCATAAAATTTTTTATTCTCTGCAATTTTATAAGAGGGAATTTCGCCGGCGATGATTTTTGAGAATAGGGTCATGGTAAAATAATTGTAAGGGAAAATTGAGAAATTTCAAGCTAAGTACAAAAAAGAATGCGCTAACCAGGGTTAACGCATTCTTTTTCTTATTGGAGAATGATTTGGGTTATACGGTAATTTCTTCCACCCTGAATTTCATAACACCATTGGGTGCCTGAATTTCAGCCACTTCGCCTTTTACTTTTCCCATCAGCCCCTTACCAATTGGGGAGCCTGCAGAGATTTTTCCCAGTTTCAGATCGGCTTCTTTTTCGCCCACAATCTGGTAAGTAACCGTTTTTTTCGTAGCCATATTGGTAATGGTTACTTTGGTAAGTATGGTTACTTTGCTGGTATCAATGGAATTGGTGTCCACAATTTTGGCATTGGCAATCACCCCTTCCAATTGTTTGATTTTGGCTTCAAGCATTCCCTGGGCCTCTTTGGCAGCATCGTATTCGGCATTTTCCTTCAAATCACCTTTTTCGCGAGCCTCGGCTATGGCACGTGAAGAAGCCGGACGATCCACAGATTTCATCTTATGCAACTCTTCCCGCATTTTCTCAAATGTCTCTTTTGTAACATACATATTAGCATCACTCATAATCAATCGGTTTAAAAGAGGTAAAAAAAATACAACGCCACATTTGATTGCAGCGTTGCAGTCGGTAAAAATAAAAAATCTTTCCCAATCGGCGTAAGAATAGCTGGTTAGTAGAAAAATAATTTGGAGATATAAAATAACGTTCTATATTTGTAGTGTACTATTACACTAATACACTGTTTATGATAGAATTGCACAATATTACCTTCGGATACTCAAAAAAACAGGGTTTATATTCTAATCTCAACTTACGGTTAGAAAAAAATTTCACTTATGGCTTACTTGGAAAGAATGGTGCGGGTAAATCAACATTATTAAAGTTGATGGCCGGTCTTGTGTTCCCAAACTCAGGAAAGATTAGTGTGATGGGTCAAAATCCGGCTAAAAAAAGTCCGGATTTTCTAGAAAATCTATTTTTTATTCCAGAAGTAGTAGATACACCTGAAATGGATGTACTGGATTTTGGGGATGATTATGCCCCATTCTATCCTCGGTTTGATAAGGAACTGTTTCTGCAATTACTTAATCAATTAGAAGTACCCTTAAAAAACCTGAAAGAACTAAGTTATGGCCAAAGAAAGAAAACATGGATTGCATTGGGTATCGCCAGCAATACAAATTTGCTATTGCTGGATGAGCCAACAAATGGTCTGGATATTCCTTCTAAACGACAGTTTAGAAAAATAATGGCTTCCTGCATTAATGAGGACCGATGTATTATCATCAGCACGCACCAGATTCGTGATCTTGATAGTCTTATTGACAGGATTTTAATTTTAGATGAAGGTGAATTGGTGATTAATGCTGGACTTGAAACAATTGCCCATAAATTAAGTTTTCAAAAATTTGATTCAGAAGAAGCAGCTAACCATTGCCTTTACGCTGAAAGCTCGCTGGGCGGAACATACGGTTTACTGGAAAAGAACGGAGATGAAAAATGGGGAAATATTGATATTGAATTGTTTTTTAATGCCAGTATAGCCCATAAAAAATATATGCAAAATCTATTCAGCTCAAAATAATATCCAATGGCAGTTTTAAATAGAAAAAATCGCTTTAGCTTATTGTTCCGAAAATTTTGGAGAGAAAATCGAAAGAATTATTTACTCTATTCTCTAGGTTTTTTCAGTATTATCTTTTTGATTTATGGCTATAGTATACTTAATTCATTGCATGACACGTTTCCAAAATTAATACAACTCACAACTTTTTCTGTTGGTTTACTATTAGGGGGCACTTTATTTGCAGCTTCCTTTTATGGCTTATTTGCGACACCTGCCAAAGCCATTCGATTTTTACTCTTGCCGGTTTCGATTGGTGAAAAATTGCTATTAAGCTATTTGTTTACACAAGTTATATTTATTGCTATTTTCCTTACTATTTATCATGGAATTGATTGGCTACTTTGTTTCTTTTATAATCATTTTGTTGAAATACCGAAAAACCCTTTATTACGAATAGCCCAGGAAGACTATAAAGGTGTTCCATTAAACATAACTAACAGTTCAGTGCTTATTAACCTTTTTATTTTCGTTCTATTAAGTTCTGCAGCACATTTTGGAGGGCTCAGCTTTACTAAAAATGCATTTATAAAAACCATTTTACTCATTATATTATTTTGGCTAGGAATCAATGCATACCACCATCTGCTATTAAACTTTTTTTTACCGCCAAACTCTTCACCCCATGGAATATTTTTTACAGACTCATTAGTAATACTAAGGCAGGGGGGAAACTGGCTTGTTAAACTGCCTGGATATTGGTTACCCACTATATATTGGTTACTTCCCTGTATTATATATATATCACTTTGGACAGGCAGTTATTTTAAATTGAAGGAAAAACAGATTTAAAGAAGATACATCATTTATGGAATTCAATAATACTCAATCTATTTATTTACAAATTGCGCAAATTATATGCGAGAAAATTCTGCGTGGAGTATTGAAGCCAGAAGAGCGTATTCCATCTGTAAGAGATTTGGCGGTTGAATTAGAAGTAAACCCAAATACGATATTACGCACCTATGAATTTTTGGTAAGCTTGGATATTATTTCAAACAAAAGAGGTATAGGATATTTTGTTACTCCAGACGGCCATAAAAAAGCTACCGAGTATAAAAAACAGAACTTCCTCAATACAGAATTACCTGAATTGTTTAAAACTGTGGCTCTTTTAAATCTTGATTTCAACGAATTGAAAGAAAAATATACTCTCTATTTGGCGGACTTAAAAAATAAAACAAATGAATAAAAGTACTATTGCGCTTATAATCGCCTTGGCAGCTTTACCATTATCCCTAACTCTGGTATTTGTAAAATTAGGAGATCAATATAAAAAAGGAGCTTTAGTAAACTCCTTAGTACCCAAAATATTACCACCTTTTCATCATATCAAAGAATTAGCACCTCCTAAACTAGCAGTAAACTATTCAAATTCAATTACCTTGATACAAAACAAAGATTCTTTTGCTATTTTTCATGACTATTATGATGATTTAGGGATGAATTTTTTTGTTTCAAATGATACGCTTTTTTTAAAAGAAGATGAAAAAATAAAGGATCCGAATTATCATATAACTATTTATTATAAAGACCTTTCCTCAATAAATTTCGTCAATTCTTTGGTTAATATGTTTACTTGCAAATTGGATAGTTTACTTATTCATACTGAAAATCAAACAAGATTAACATGCTTTGGCTGTCAGGTAAATCGATTTAAAATATCTGCTGCCAATTTTTCCGTAATTACACTAACTGGCTCTGATTCAATAGAATACGCCAATATTCATTTATTTGATCAAGGAAAATTAGATGCTACAAATGTGGTATTTAAAAGAAAAGATTTAGATATGAGCGCATACAGCACTTTATCAATTTATGGTAAGTCAATCGAAACCTGGGGGATAAAAAAGGTAACGAACTAATTTTGCCAGGGTCATTTTTCGAATGGAATTCAAAAGAAAAAACTGCCGTATTCTTTTAGGCGTAAGAAATCAACAGATTTTGAATTTCAACTTAGTGAAATCAAATACCTAATTTTTCCAACAATACTTTAGCCATCTGATAAAATGCTTCATGACTATACCCCGCTATATGTGGTGTGATAATTACATTGGATTGTTCGAGGAGCCAATCAAGATCCGCTTGTTCATCAGGTGTATAAGTGTCTAGTTTTTCATTCTCCAATACATCCAGTCCTGCCGCCCTGATTTTGCCGCTTTTCAACGCCCTGATCAATGCCTTGGTATTGGTAATTTTCCCCCTGCTCGTATTCAGGAAATAAGGTTGTTGCTCCAGCGAATTAAAAAATGCATCATCAGCCATATACACCGTTTCATCGGTAAGGGGCAGGTGTAAGCTGATTACATCTGCATATCGTGCTATCTGGTCAATCGCCGCTTCACGTATATATCCTTTAGCAAAACCTGATTTATATACATCATTTGCCAGTATGGTTACATCAAAAGAAGAAAGTAGTTTGGCAAAAGCCGAACCGGTATTTCCATACCCAATAATGCCAACTGTTTTACCTGTCAGTTCATCAGCGCGATTGGCATCACGTATCCATTTTCCTTTTTTTACTTCCTGATGGCTGCTATGGATTTTGTTCATCAAACTCAATAAGATTCCGATCTCATGTTCGGCCACTGCATTGCGGTTGCCTTCGGGACTGCTTACACAACGGATACCTTTTGTGATGGCGTATTCCGTATCTACCAGTTCCATGCCGCTGCCTAGTCTGCCGATCCATTGTAATCCAGCCCCTTTATCAATCATTTTCTTATCTATCCTTAATCGCGTTGTAACTACCAGTCCAACCGCATCGTCTATTATGTCTAACAATTCATCATAATTAATAGCAGGCTGGTAAACTACTTCAAATCCGGCAGCGCTAAGTGTTTGCAGCAGGTAATCGTGTACTTTGGCGGTTATAATAATCTTTGGACTCATTCAATTTCTTTATGGCAAATCGTAAGCAGAAATGGATTATCGCATTCTAAAACTAAGGGCGGCAAATTGTTCAATGCTTAATTGCTCGGCTCTTTTATTAAATATTTCATCCTGCAGTATTTCTTCATCAAATAAACCTTTTACTGCATTGCGTAACATTTTTCTTCGCTGGTTAAACGCCGCTTTTACCAAAACCGACAGTGCTTTTTCAGATTTTACAACTATCGGATTTTCTTTTCGTGTTAACCTGATTACTCCACTCATTACTTTAGGCGCTGGTGTAAAACTCTCCGGAGGCACATCAAATAAATATTCCACATCATAAAATGCCTGTACCAGCACACTTAGTATTCCATACACTTTGGTTCCCGGCTTAGAAACAATGCGCTGGGCAACTTCTTTCTGGAACATCCCGATCATAACCGGCACCTGTTCTTTCCAGTCCAATACTGTAAACAGTATTTGCGAAGAAATGTTGTAAGGAAAATTACCCACTACAGTGAAAGGCCCTTCAAATGGTGGTTTTATATCTAAAATACTGTTCTCAATAATTTTCCCTTTTATCTTAGGATAGTTCTTTTCAAGGAATTCGACTTTTTCATGGTCCAGCTCCACGGCAATAAAATCGATATTGGGTAAAGGCAAGAGGTATTTAGTCAATGCCCCTGCCCCCGGCCCCACTTCCAGCAATTGTTGGAACGCTGTTTCCTGTAAAGCAGATAGAATCCTTTTACAAACCGACTCATCTTTCAGGAAATGCTGACCCAGTGATTTTTTTAAAGTATACTGCATTGCCGCAAAAATACAGATTACCACCAGTAATCAGACTTTATCAAATAAGCAACAACCCTAAACAACCCCAAACTCCAAACCCCCAACCCCAAACCAATCCCGCCAACGGCGGGAAATCCCCAAAGCATTCCCTACCATTTATACTCTTTGCCCCCTGCCTTATTCTTCCTATTTTTACCAACTAAATACCTGAAATGAGTAACGAATTGCAAAAGCCTGTTATTGGGTTTACCTGCGGAGATCTGAATGGAATTGGGATTGAACTGATCATAAAGAGCTTATCCGATAATCGAATCCTGGAGTTTTGTACACCGGTTATTTTCTGCAGCAATAAGAGCCTGAATTTTTATCGTAAGGGATTACCCGACTATAATTTCAACTATTCCAATGTTAAAGAGCTGAACCGCCTTAACCCCAAACAGGTGAATGTGTTCAATTGCTGGGAAGAGGAAGTGGCGATTACACCGGGTCAATTAACTGAAACAGGTGGCAAATATGCCCTGATCTCTTTACAGGAAGCAACAAAAGCGTTGAAAGAAGGACTGATACAGGGATTGGTAACTGCGCCGATTCATAAAAAAAATATCCAGTCAGAAGCATTTCAGTATTCCGGTCACACCCCTTATTTGAAAGATATTTTTGGGGTGAATGATGTAGTGATGTTGATGGTGGCCAGTAATATGCGGGTAGGATTGGTAACCGAACATATACCCGTTGCCGAGATTGCAAAGCATATTACCAAAGAGAATATCATCAGTAAACTCAAGATTATTCATAGCAGCCTTCAAAAAGATTTTGGCGTTGATAAGCCCCGGATTGCCGTATTGGGGTTAAATCCACATGCAGGTGATGAGGGGTTAATTGGCAATGAAGAAGAAACCATCATCAAACCCGCAATCAAAGAAGCCAAGCATAGCATGATGGTATTTGGACCCTATAGCGCAGATGCTTTTTTCGCACGCGGACAATTTGAAAAATTTGATGCGGTTTTGGCAATGTATCATGATCAGGGGTTGATTCCATTCAAATCACTTGCTTTGGGAGAAGGAATCAATTATACAGCCGGTTTGCCGGGTATCAGAACCAGTCCCGACCACGGCACCGCATTTGATATTGCAGGAAAGGATAAGGCTGACCATAGTTCTTTTCTGGAAGCCATCTTTGAGTGTATCGAAATCAGCAGAAAACGTTTTGGCTATGCGCAGATGCGTTTAAATCCTTTAAAGAAAATCAGCGCACGAATGATAGCAAATGCGGTAGATGAACGAATTGAAGAAGCAGAAGGTTAATAAGGAATTATGTATCATATCAGCAACGGACCATTACGCGTAAGCATTGCGGCAAAAGGAGCAGAAATTCAAAGTATCTTCCATAGTACTTACCAATTGGAATATATGTGGAATGGTGATCCTGTTTTCTGGGGTAAAAAAAGTCCGGTACTATTTCCTATTGTTGGCGGATTGAAAAACAATAGTTATCAGTATAATGGCAATACTTATTTTTTAGGCAGACATGGATTTGCCAGGGAAAAATTATTTACGGTAACAGCTCAATCACCCAATAGTATCCAATTTACGATTGAACCGGATGCAGAAACAGAAAAAGTATATCCCTTTGAGTTTCGATTTTCTGTTTTATATACATTGGATGAGCAAAAATTGCATATCAAATACCTGGTAGAAAATGCGGGTGAGACTGCCATGTATTTTTCCGTTGGCGCTCATCCTGCTTTTGCGGTTCCATTAATTCCGGGAACTAACTACACAGACTATTATCTTGCCTTTAATAAAAAAGAAACAACGGGTAAATGGCCATTGTCGGCTGATGGGTTGGTAGAAACTTTATCAATTGTAGTGCTGGATAATTCAAATGTACTTCCACTTACCAAAGAGTTGTTTCATGGCGATGCGCTTGTGTTCAAACACCTGCATTCATCTTCGGTTTCTTTATTAAGTGATAAAACCACTCATGGTGTAAAAGTTCATTTCAGCGGGTTTCCTTTTATGGGTATCTGGAGCGCAAAGAATGCAGACTTTGTTTGTATTGAACCCTGGTGTGGTATTGCAGATAGTGTAGATACAAATTCAGAGCTAACCCAAAAAGAAGGGATTCAACATTTAGATGCAGGGCAGGAATTTGAAAGAAGCTGGAGCATTGAAGTATTTTGATCATTTATTCTGCATTGCTCACATGCGGCATCCGTTATTTAAACACAGCATCAGGTAACCCCTTATTGATTTGGTAGTTGGTATAGGTAATTTCTACTCTTCCTTTTTTATTCTTCAGTTTATCTGCTTCTGAAAGTGGTTTCTCTTCATCATTAAATTCCAGCGTTATTCCTTTGGGTAATTTATAATCTTTGGTATTAAAAGTAAAGACCACTTTATCGGGAAGTCCATATTGTGTGTATTGCCCATAACTCATTTCAATCTCATAGGTTCCGTTTTCGCGTGTTGTAGTTACGGCTTTTTTTACCAGCAGATTGGTTTCATCAATATACATAGTAGTAAGAACAATATCACTATTCTCATTAGCGGGAAGTAATTTTACAATCCTGGTTTTACTACCGCCAATCATCGCTTCACCGGCTGCCAATGCTACAAAATCACTGGTGGCAAAAATGGAATTCATATTTACAGAAACGCCACCTTTTGGTAAGAGAGAAATGCCGCCATCCTTTTTTAATCTGAATTTATTGGGCTTCTTAAAATATACTTTCACTTTTCCTATCGGTGCTTTAATAAAAGAGACATCTGTTTTCATTCGTCCATCTGCCTCATAATCATTCACCTGATCCAGTTTTGCTTTTACCCGCATAATCAATGCGGTCATATCCTGACTATAGGATGAAAAAGATACTAAAAGGAATATATAAACAAAAACTATTTTACGCATTTTTTCATCAATTTTTACAGTTACTCTTTATCTTTCTGCTTAACAATACACTATTTGAATTTGATACATTAACTCAACACATCTTTTTTCCTGAATACCAAAACAGATGCGGTAACAAATCCGATAATATGCAGAAACAGCACAATCGCTGAAGTGATAATCTTCTGCGGGTTCTGTATACTACCCTTGATAGATTCATTTGCATCATTTACTTTGATATCAAAAAATTCTTTCCAGCCAATCATATGTGTAGTAAATAGAAAGGGTTTTACTTTATTGAATATCGGGATATTCAAAGTGCTGAGAATGGTAAAAAATATGATCACACTCATCGTAGCCACAATGGGTCCGATTGAATTTTCTGCAAATTGGGAAAACAGAAATCCCAATGAGGCAACGGTAGTCATGGATAATGCTGCAAAACCAAAAGCCCAGGCATAGCGCCAGAAAATATCATCTTTCTTAAGCAGGACCACATATTGAGATTTTAAAAGAAAGAGATCATCCACACCAAACAAAAGCATATTCAGGAATAATGCCAGAATGGCCAGCCAAATCAATAATAGCAAGGTATAGGCAACTGCCGCTAAAAATTTAGCCAGCAGAAAATGGGTTCTGCTCATCGGTTTTGTGAGCATGATACGAAGGGTGCCCATATTGGCTTCTCCGGATATCATATCAGCTGCCACTAATGCAATTAATAAGGGCACATGAATTAACAGGATCTGTAGTACGATATAGCAAACCTGGTATCCATTCAATATTTTTCCTTCTACCGTAAGTGAAGAAGTAATATCCCGCATCATAAAACCTACATAGGCATCCCCATCCAGTTTCAGGCCAAATTGGATAACGCCAATCAACCCGGCTACTGCTATAAATGCAATATAGGTTCTGGGTCTTCTGAATATTTTGTATAACTCAACTTGAATAAGTGTCCACATGTTGGTTGGCTGATGTTACCTGTAAAAAATAATCTTCCAGCGAATGCCTGGGTTGTATAGAAAGCAGTTGTATATCCATATCTACCAGGTCACGATGTAATTGCGGTATCTGCAACCTGTCAATTTTGATCAGAATGGCTGAATCTCGTTGAGGTTGGAGGTGTTGCGCCCAGGAACTGATCTGTAATTGTTCTAATGCATACTGGTTATCGAATGTTTGCAGTTCAACGATGGTCTGTGCAGGATCAAAAAGGTCCAGCGCATTCCCCTCCACAATTTTTTTCCCCTTATCAATGATTAAAACTCGCGACGCTACCTGTTCAATTTCATTTAGCAAGTGAGAAGAAACAATCACGGTCTTTTGCAGATCCCTGCTCAAATGAAGAATCAGGTTCCTGATATCTGCTATACCTTGTGGATCTAAACCATTGGTGGGTTCATCTAAAATAATCAGGCGTGGATCATGTACCAGGGCAATGGCGATACCCAATCGCTGTTTCATACCCTGCGAAAAAGTTTTGACGGTATCTTTTGCCCTATGAGCCAGACCCACTTTGTCTAACTGATCCATCAATTTAGCATCAGATAAGGAAACGCCGCTGAGTCGGGCAAATAATGAGAGGTTTTCGAATGCGGACAAATACTTATATACATCCGGCTTCTCAATCACGGCCCCAATCTGCCTGAGTATCTCAATCCTGTTTTTATTCAGCGGCATTCCAAAAATCTCAATTTCGCCCGCTGTTGGTGTAATCAAAGTTACCAGCATACGGATGGTGGTACTTTTACCTGCGCCATTCTGACCAAGGAATCCATACACATCTCCTTCATTCACCGAAAATGAAAGATCGTTTACGGCTGTATTATGCTTAAACGATTTGGTAAGTCCGCTTACTTTAACAATGGTTCCCATCTTATTCAATAATAACAAAGATAGGCTAAAACTGTTCGGAGAGGGGGCGAGTTACAGGTTGTGAGCTAGGGGTTGCGAGTTACGGGTTTACGATCTTTGCAAAAAGACCATATATCATCCAATGACCAATGACCCTTCTACCCCTCTTTCCCCGCCTGTAAATACTGTTGTAATGCTTTTACGTATTCTTCAAATGCTTCAATTCCTTTGGGAGTGATTTTGCAGGTGGTTTGCGGGTAATTGTCTTTAAATTGTTTGAGCACATCGATATAACCGGCTTCTTTGAGTTTTTGAACCTGTACACTTAGGTTACCGGCCGTGGAGTTGGTTTTTTCACGGATATAGGTAAAGTCGGCTTCTTTTACAGCAATGAGCAGGCTCATCACTGCGAGGCGTAGTTGTGAATGTAATATAGGGTCCAGCTCTTTAAACATTTTCCTTTCTCTCTTTTAGATAGCATGCACGTAAGATCAACCCGGGTATCAGCCAATTGGTAATACCGGCGATCCCGTTCAATAACAAATCATATTTAGAAGGTGTATAACAGGAGATCAGAAAATATATATAACATAGTATACCGCCTATAATCATGGGCCTGAATTTGGTTGCAATTCCTGTGGCCAGGGTGGGCATTCCATATAACAATAAAAAAAGAGAAGAGGCACTCAGGATATAAGGCACAAAATGTTTACTCTCTCCTGTCTTAGTATTTTTTATCAATAATTCAAACCCATCCGCAGCAAAAAATTTATCTGAAATGGCGGGGATTACATTATTATAAAAGGATAATGCAAAAATACTGATCCCAAATACCAGCCATATGGCATTAACGGATGATTCTTCATACTTAACCACTTTTCTTTGTCTCGCTTGTCTGATAGAAATAACGATCTGTGGGATAATGGCTATGAGTGTAATCAGCCAAATATCAAAGCCAATCGAAAAATTCCATTGTATTTCTGAAAAGCTTACCAGACCAGCTATGCCAACCACCGTTCCCCATAAAATAGCACTGGTTCCACTTTCATGAAAACCATTCTTGGCTTTGTGGATCATTTTGGTGATTAGTTCTAAACTTTCCTGCTCTGTAAGTGGTTTTTGATCTTCCATAAACTAATTTTCTTTTTGTCTGTATTTGTTACGCAATAAATATCCCGGAATAATATAACTGGTTAATATAGCTATTCCGCCAAGCAATAACTGGTTATCGTAATCAAATCTCACTGAAATGACTGCAAAGATAAAATTAAGTATCCCGCCAATAACCAATGGCCTGAATCGAATGAGTTTACCCGTAACAAATGTGCCGATCGCATAAAGGAGAATATAATAAGTAAATGCGGTCTGCCAGGCACTACTGAATATATTGATCAAAACCAGCGTAACAAAAGATAAAGCCAGACTTATCCATAAATAATCCAGGGCTTCTTCTACAAAAGTTTTGACTCTTTGCTTTTTAGACTGTCGTGCTCCATAGATTGCGCTAATGATACCACCAATAGGCATTAACCACCAGATGATATAATGATTGGGATAATGTACCATTACTTTCAATACGTACTCAATGATACAGGAAGCAAACACCAGCCATCCCCAAAACAGGAGGTAAAAACTATCTGCCGCAACGGATGTTTTCGTTTTGGTGATCATGGTCCGGATCAGCTGCAGACTTTCTTCCGGGGTAAAATCGTTTGTATTTTCCATAGCGGTAGTTTTTGTCCAGTTAATCTGTTTGCTTTTTTTTATGAGTAGTATATTTTCTAACAAAGTAAGTGATCAATACACTACCTATCAGGGTTGGTGCCAGCCAGAGTACCCAGTTGGGTTGAAATTTTACATTCACAACCAGGAAAGCAGTATACGATGCAATCATCGCGCCCATCATCCGAATAATATGGTTACGCATCCAGGAAGCTTTAACAGACTCTTTTCCAGATAGCAGGATAAAATCCTTTCTCGCAAAATTGATACTAATTAATCCAAATACAATGGGTACAATGCCAAAACTGCTACCCTCTCGCATAGTAATTGCTCCCATAATTAGTAAGAACAGGCCAAACAATAACCCGAATACCGGAATGGCATAATCCAAAAGGGCAAACGAATGGATGGGCTGTTTCAATTTTCTTTTAACATATACAATCCGATACCCGCTACTAATCATATAAAGCGTAAACCCACCTACAGCAAATAGGAATAAATTATGATGCTCCGGTAAGTTACTTAATACTAATGCATCTAATGAAGCGATCAACATTGCCCAGAAAAAAACAACTCCGCTAATTTTATGAAGCTTACTCCCTTTTTTTGCTGAAGCAGCAATGGTACCACTGATGAGACCGGCAGTGCCACCGGCAATATGTAAAATCAGTAAACTTTTAAAAAGAGAAAGCATGTGGTAGCGTTAATAATTAAAGGTAGCAGTGGTTGTTAACCACTGCTGTATTAGATTCACATATTACTGACAGGCAGCCAATAGTTTTTCTGCCTGGTCCTTACCCCAGTTCGGGTGTAAAGGCGATGCCGGTTTAAATGTTTTGAATAATTCTAAAGATTTTTCGAATAATTTTTTTGCAACAGCTTTCCCACCTCCAAATGCTTCTGGTGTATTCATTAGTGTTTGTCCATCCAGTAAATAAATTCTTGGATTATTAGGATCGGCTTTTTGGGCTTCTTCCAAAGCATTTTTTGCTTCTGCACCATAGGTTTGGTAACGAGTCATGGGATCTACCATCATTTCAAGAATGGAAGCCATTTGCTTAAGACAATACAATTCAGAATTATGCTCAATTGCTTCGGCCTTAGCAATCAGGTCTTTACTTTTTTCACCTACTTTATCTTTATCCGCTTTGGGGTTCATCCAACCGGCATAGGTATTTGATTGGGCAGCATAGTAGTAAGGCAGCCATTTATCCTTTTCTGCATCGCCAATTCTTTCAAAGAAGGCAGAAGCTGCGCTCATATCTTCTGCTGTATTGGCTGCTTTCATTTGTTCCAGCCCTTTGGCCATGGCAGATTCATATTTTGATTGGGCAACTGCCATTCCTGCAAAGAACATACTTACGATGATGAGTAATTGTTTCATACAATTGGTTTTGGTTTAAGTGATTATTTGAATTGGTTATTTTTTAATTTTTGATATTCATGTTCTACAGAATTGATCTGGTTGCCATGAAATGCATGAAAATACTGGAATGCAATGCCTACGCCCCAGCCCATCATTGTCCAAACAGGCCAGAAATAGGAATCAACACCCGTGGTAAAAAACCAGATACCAATCAGCATGGCATTTACGATCAGGTAACTGGCCAGACTCCAGCGAAAAGCTACTCTTGCTTTTGCTATTTTCCAGAGTTGTTCGTCTTTTTGTTGTTCAGTTATCATGGTAGTATATTTTATATTTTTTAAAATAGTTTATAAATTATTATTGATAGCATCCTGTCTTCTGTCAACTCCCCAGCTTAAAAACACGCCGATAAAAAAGAACCTGGGTGCTGCAGGTGTTATGGCTTCTTTATTTAATCCATCATGTGAATAATTGTATCCATAGATCAAGTTACTGTTTAACACATTCGTTGCTGAAGCAACAAATACTGCATACGCTTTTCCCATACTGGTTAAATAATTCATACTAAAACCAAGACTATTATAATCGATCGTTTTACCCTGATCGGCAATTGTATAGGTATTGCCATTCTGCATCAGATTATAATACGGCCTACCGGTAGCATAAGAATACGTGAAATTGAATCCGGTATTAATGGAACTAAAGAACCTCTTAAGTACCAGTGATGCAGTATGATTGGCTGCAAAATTGGGTTGTAAACTTTTGGGATAATTCAGGTAATTACGCTTGGTATCCAGGTAAGAATAACTGATCCAATAATCAAGGCCCTGGAATGTTTTTTTATCTCTCCAGAATAATTCAACGCCCTGGGCATACCCGTTTCCATTATTGTTATATGCGGGGAAGGTTTTTACGAGCTCATTATATTTTTTATAGTAAGCTTCTACCCGAAAAGTTTGTAAGGCGGTATTCTTAATATAGTTGATGATATAATGTGTGGCTCGCTGATAACCAAACTGTGTGGTTGCATACAGATAGGTATTCTCTGGTTTTTGATAGAACTCCCCATACGCAATACTCATCTGGGCGCCCTTTCCTGTTTTATAGGCCATGGAAAGTCTTGGTGCCAGATTGGCTTTATTTAGCAGGGAAGATTGTTCAAATCTTGCGCCAATCTTAGCTGCAAGGTCGTTGGTGATGTATAAATCAGCTTCACTAAACAAGGCTTTAAAATGATCGGGTAATAATGCCGGATAGTTATTGTAGACAGTTTTATTATAGCTATACTGGTATTCTCCTCCAAAACGGATTACACTAATCCCGCTTAATCTTTTATCAAATACTGCTTTTATCTGAGCAAGATCTCCTCTGGTAGTAAGATTAAAATTAGTGGTGTCTATCCAGTTAAATCCGGTTACTACAGGTAGGTTAGACTGGTTCTGTATCTGTTGCGAAATAATATTGTGATCTGTACTATAGCCGCCGCCCAAATTCATTTTCCAACCATTGCCCAGGTTTTCTCTCCAACTGATATTATTGTACCAGTTGGTATTCTGTAATGCAAATGCATTTTTCAGATTGGGATTATCAATATTGGGTCTGCGCAGGCCAAGTTGGTTGGCAGCAAATGTGGTATAGTATTTTATCATGCCCCCTTTTTTTGTTTTGATACGAAAGTTGGCATCCGCAGCATGAAAGAAGGGGATCTGGAAATAATCAGGGTTTTGTTTTACCAATGAAAAATAAGCCCGCAGATCTGTATAATTATAAGTAATACCCCATGATGATTTTTTGTCTTTGGCAACTTCCTGCAACCCGCCTCCCAAAAAGATGGGAGAAATAGAAGCATTGGCTTCTGAACGATCGGGTATATCAATGCTTTCCAGGATCAAAGCAGATGATAATGCCTGTCCATACAATGCCGAATATCCTCCTGTACTGAAAACCGTTCCTTTAAATAAGAAAGGAGAGAAACGACCGCGTTGTGCCAGATCAGGTACGCTGGTGAAATAGGGATTGTTTACTAAAGTACCATCTATATATTGTTTTGTTTCAGATCCATCCCCGCCTCTCACAAAAAGTCCTTCTTTATCACCCACCTGCTGCGCACCAGGTAATGTTTTGATCACAGCAGTAATATCTGCATTTGCTCCACCTGTGGTAACCACATCCAGCGAACTCAATACAGTTGCTGCTCTTTTTTTATCGCCGGCTTCAAAACTACCCGCTGTAACCACCACCGCTTTTAATTCGCTGATTTCTTCCTTTAAGATGATTGCCATCTCAATTGGTTCAGTGCCAATAGTAATCTTCTGTTCAATAGATTTATATCCAATATTGGTTACAATAAGAATTTGTTCTCCTTTTTCAAAAGTCTTAAAAGAAAAATGACTCGTAGAATCACTTACCCCACCATCATAAGAGCCCTTTACCTGGACACTGGCCCCGGCTATAATATGTCCATGAGTATCTTTTACAGTTCCGTTAATTTTTACCTGGGCATTTACCCTGCCGGCTGTCAGCACTATCAGGAGCAGGATTATTAATTTTCTCATCCGTTATTGATTTGATAAAACAAACATAGAGTAGTTTATTTTATAAACCAAACTATTTTGTAAATATTTTTTCTTCGCCCTTTATATTCTTAGAACCACAACCAAGTCAGGAAATGGTTGTTATACTTGTAACATATTGATAATCATGGATAATAAACCAATTTTTCTAACTGCCTCCTGGGAATACCTGGCTATGCTGAACTACTCAGTGCCGGAAGAGATACTTCTTCCCTATTTGCCCGGAGGCACGCAAATAGATACCTGGAATGGCCAGGCCATGGTAAGTGTAGTGGGTTTTTTATTCAATAATACAAGGGTATTCGGACTCAAATGGCCCTTACATACTCATTTTGAAGAAGTGAATCTCAGGTTTTACATAAAACATTTCGATGGTAAAAAATGGAAAAGAGGGGTTGCTTTTATAAGTGAGATTGTTCCCAAACCAGCCATTGCTATGATTGCAAATAAATTATATAATGAACATTATAGCTACCAACCCATGAAACACGCGCTTTCGATACAGGAGGATCAGCTAAAGGTTCAATATGATTGGAAACATAAAAAGCAATGGCAATCGTTATCGGTTACTGCTTCTAAGAACGCTTCTCCTATCGTAAGCGGGACCGAAGAAGAATTTATTTTTGAACACTATTGGGGGTATAATCAGTTGAATGCCCATACAACTATTGAATACGGTGTTGAACACCCAAGATGGGAAGTATATCCGGTTACAGATTACCAGTTAAACTGTGATATTAAAAATCAGTATGGTCATTCCTTTGCTCCCTATTTAGCAGGTTCGGCTCAAACCGCTTTTCTGGCAAAAGGTTCTTCGGTTATTATCAGAAAACCCCGTTTGATCCATTTCTGACAGGATACCAATAAAAAAGACCCAGAGTAGTATCCTCCAGGTCTTCTTGTATAGATCAGTTCAGTCTTATTTATACTGTGCCGTTAATCCTTTTGCCATTTCTACCATTTTGGCAATACTCTCATCATTCAATTGTCCTTTCTTGAATTCTGCCAGTACATCGGGTAATTTATTTTCCATTTCCATCAGAAAATGTGCTTCAAATTCTTTTACTTTTCTAACAGCTACATCTTTCAATAAACCCTGGGTTCCGAGGTAAATGATTGCAACTTGTTTTTCAACCGACATAGGTGAATACTGCAATTGTTTCAGTATCTCCACGTTTCTCGCACCTTTATCAATTACGTTTTTAGTAGCCGCATCCAGGTCACCTCCAAATTTAGAGAAAGCTTCCAGCTCACGGTATAATGCCTGGTCCAATTTCAAGGTACCAGCTACTTTTTTCATTGATTTGATCTGTGCATTACCACCCACACGACTTACTGAGATACCTACGTTAATAGCCGGACGGATACCCGCATTAAACAGGTTACCTTCCAGGAATATCTGTCCGTCAGTAATAGAAATTACGTTAGTAGGAATATAAGCAGATACATCACCCGCCTGTGTTTCAATAATAGGCAAAGCGGTTAAGGATCCACCTCCTTTTACCAGGTGTTTGATAGAAGCAGGTAAGTCATTCATGTTCTTAGCCACATCATCATTCGCAATTACTTTTGCAGCTCTTTCCAGTAAACGGCTATGCAGATAGAATACATCACCAGGATACGCTTCACGTCCGGGTGGTCTTCTCAGCAACAAAGAAACTTCACGATAAGCAACCGCTTGTTTTGACAGATCATCATAAATGATCAAAGCGGGTCTGCCTGTATCACGGAAGAACTCTCCGATGGCAGCGCCGGAAAACGGTGCATAGAATTGTAATGGAGCAGGATCAGAAGCAGAAGCACAAACAATCGTTGTGTATGCCATAGCACCATTATCACTCAATGTTTTCATAACACCGGCAACAGTTGATGCTTTTTGTCCAACCGCAACATATATACAATACACAGGTTTACCTGCATCATAAAATTCTTTCTGGTTAATAATGGTATCTACACAGATAGCTGTTTTACCAGTCTGTCTGTCACCAATTACCAATTCACGCTGACCACGACCAATCGGGATCATCGCATCGATTGCTTTGATACCAGTTTGCAGTGGTTCTTTCACCGGCTCACGATAAATAACACCTGGCGCTTTACGCTCCAGTGGCATTTCATATAATTCTCCCGTTAAAGGACCTTTTCCATCAATAGGATCTCCCAGTGCATTGATTACGCGACCAACCACACCTTCCCCTACTTTTATAGAAGCGATCTGTCCGGTTCTTTTTACTTTGGCTCCTTCTTTGATATTGCCACTCTCACCCATCATTACCACACCCACATTATCCTCTTCCAGGTTAAGTGCAATGGCTTTTACACCACTTTCGAACTCAACAAGTTCCCCACTTCTTACGCCGTTTAAACCATACACACGGGCAATACCATCGCCCACCTGCAATACGGTTCCCACTTCTTCCAGGTCGGCCAATGCATTAAAATTGCCCAGCTGCTGCCTTAGTATCGCTGATATTTCATCGGGTTTAATGTCCACCATGATCTATATACTTTTAAAATTTATTTGTAAATATTTTTATCCTAAGCTTTTTCCGGAACAAACAGGTTTTTCATGAATTGCTTTTTAATATCTTTCAGATCGCGCAACATACTTGCATCAACCAGGTTATTATTGAATTCTAATAAAAAACCACCAATCAGTTTCGGATCTACTGTAGTCTCCAGTTCTATGATACCCATTCCTCTTTCTGATGCCAATTTTGTTTCAATCGCTTTTTTCAGGGTTTCACTTACTTCTACTGCGGTTGTCAATTTTACTGCATGTATACCTTTCAATTCATTGTATTGCTCAATAAAGGCAGTAGCTATTTCAGGTAAATCTCTTTCTCTTCCTTTTTTAACCAATAATTGATTGAAAGCAGATGTCAATCCAGTTACTTTTCCTTTGGTAACAGCAGTAACCACCGCATTTTTTTGATCTAATTTGATGATGGGGCTACGCAACAAATTCACAAACTCCTTGCTGACTTTACAAACAGCCTGCAGGTATTTCATATCTGCATATACCTTTTCCAGCTGACCTTTTTCTGTTGCGAGGTCAACTAAACTTTTGGCATATCGAGCTGCTAAACGTGGATTTGGCATGGTTACTTCGTAAAGGGTAATTAATTATTAATTCAGTTTTACTACTTCAGCTAACTGATTAATATATTTTTCCTGCTCTTTTTTATCGCTCAGTTCACGACGTAATATTTTCTCACTCACTTCGATCACCAAACTACCTACCTGGTTTTTTACTTCGGTAAGGGCAGCATTTTTTTGTTGATTGATAGCTACCTGTGCGTCGGCAACGATACGATCGTATTCAGATTTGGCTTTGTCTTTCGCATCACTGATCATTTTCAAAGTCTGCTCTTTGGCTTCTTTGATCATTAAGGCGCGCTCTTCACGTGCCTGGGCCATCATGGCTTCATTTTCATTCTTGAGGGTAGCCATTTCCGCTTTTACTTTTTCAGCAGTAGCGATTGCATCGGCAATCCCTTCTTCTCTTTCTTTCAATCCCTTAATAATTGCAGGCCAGGCCATTTTGCCTAAAATAATGAAAACGATGAGAAACGCTACTAGCGTCCAAAACAATAACCCTGGATCTGGTGTAAGAAGTTTCATAAATTATCCTCCAAAATTTATTCTGATTCATTGCCTATTATCCTTTGCGGATAATAAGGTAAACTGCACCCATTGCCCTGTGCGCAGGGTGCAGTTTGATTTTTTGTGAGCAACAGCTTATTTCAAAACCATTGCCAGGAAGCCTACGATGATTCCAAACAAAGCAGCACCTTCTACAAGGGCAGCCGCAAGAATCATATTAGCACGGATATCGTTCATCGCTTCAGGCTGGCGTGCAATGCTTTCTACAGCACCTTTACCAATCTGTCCGATTCCCAATCCAGCACCAATCGCTGCTAAACCTGCACCAATTGCACCACCTGCATTCGCTGTGCCATCTAACAAAATTGTACTTAAACTCATGATCGTTTTATTTACAGTTAAAAAAAACTTGTTTACAGATGAGCCGTTTCTTCATGATGATCTTCTCCCTCAAACGCAGCGCCGATAAATACAGCAGTGAGATTGGTGAAGATGAAAGCCTGCAGAAACGCTACCAATACTTCAATAAAATAAATAAACACCGTAAACCCGATGGCTACCGGTGTGGTGCCCCATCCGGCAAATGCATTCATTTGCCCGAATATAAAAATCAAAGAAATCAAACAGATGATAATAATGTGACCCGCAACCATATTCGCAAACAAACGAATAATCAGGGCGAAAGGCTTAATAAATACACCCAAAAATTCTACCAGTATCAAAATCGGTTTCACGAAACCTGGCACTCCGGGCGGATTGAATATATGTCCCCAAAAATGCTTATTGGTACTAAATAAAATTACCACAAATGAAATCAGACCCAACACTACGGTAAATGCAATATTTCCTGTAACGTTTGCGGTGCCGGGTATCAAACCAAATATATTATTTACCAGAATAAAGAAAAATGTAGTCAACAGATAAGGCAGGTAACGCTCATATTTATGACCGAGGTTCGGCTTAGCCACTTCATCACGAACAAACGTAATCACTGGTTCCAATAAATTCTGTTTTCCTTTTGGTGCGGAAGTAACCCCCAATCCTTTCTTATATGAAGCTGCAATAGATAACATCAGCCAGGTAAGAAAAGCGAGAGAAATCATCATCTGAACAACATTACGTGTGATTGAAAAATCATACACTTTAATTCCTGCCTCTTCGGTTCCATCTTCTTTAACGGCAATAATTTTCTCGTTTCCTATTTTATATCCATGATAATTGGCTTCCCCATGCTCGAAATTAGAAGAAAGAAATGCGGTGAGCCCTCTCTCTTTTGAATAAAGTATAATAGGCAATGGAATAGATACATGATGTTCTTTACCCTGCTCATCATGGTAAGAGGTAAAATGATACTCATGGTTATCGAGGATATGACCAAAAATCACTTCTGCCGCATCAAAACCTTCTTTTTTACCTTCTGCCGCTGGTTTGGCCTCTTTTGAGAGGGTATCCTGGGCAAACAAATCAGAGGAAAAAGACAACGCAAAAAGGCTGAGAGTCAATACCAGTAAATATTTCACGCTTCTAAGGGACATACCTGTTCTTAAATTTGCGGCAAAGATAGGGGGATGGTGATGAAAAAAGGAAAGGATTCAGGGGAAAATGGGAAAAATCTTATGCGATAATCCCTGCACCACTGGTTTTCTTTTCAAACTGCATTTCATGTAATCTGGCATATAGGCCTGACAGCTGTAACAACTCCTCATGCGTTCCCATTTCTTTGACTTCTCCTTTATCTAAAACAATGATTTTGTTTGCTTTACGAATAGTAGATAATCTATGTGCGATTACAATTGAGGTTCTTCCCGAGATCAGTTGGTCAATCGCTTTTTCAATCAGTCGCTCACTTTCCGTATCTATTGAAGAAGTGGCTTCATCCAATATCAAAATGGATGGATTATAGAGTAAGGCCCGTATAAATGACAATAATTGTCTTTGCCCCAGACTTAAGGTGTTTCCCCTTTCCATTACATCATAATCATACCCGCCGGGTAACTGGATAATGAAATCATGAACGCCGATCATTTTTGCGGCTTCTATCACCTGTTGCCTGCTGATATTTGGGTTTCGAAGGGTAATATTGTCCATCACTGACCCTGAAAAAAGGAATACATCCTGCAAAACCACTCCAATACTTTTCCGGAGAATATCCAGCGAAAAATCCTCAATATTCACGCCATCAATTTCAATGGCTCCTTTTTGGATATGATACAGCCTGTTCAGCAAACTAATTATAGATGTTTTGCCACTTCCCGTATGTCCCACCAGAGCAATCGTTTCTCCTGCTTTTACTTCAAAATTGATATCCTTCAGCACATAATTCGGTTCATTATAAGCAAACCAAACATCCTTAAAACTAATCTGCCCCCTAACTTCTTCGGGCGCATAAGCATCTTTTGATTGTGTGGGAGTTACATCTTCATTATCCATTACTTTAAACACTCTTTCTGCAGCAATCATACCCATCTGTAATACATTGAATTTGTCAGCGATTACCCGCAAGGGTCGAAAAATCTGGTTGAGGTATAAAATAAACGCTACCAGTAATCCTGCATTGATAGCACGATCCGCAATCCACCAAACCAATAATCCTGTGCTGATGGCCAGCACTACTTCCACAATCGGGAAGAACACCGAATACGCGAAAATAGCTTTGATGTTTGCGTTTCTATGCTCTGAATTAATCTTTTTGAATTTACTAAATTCTCTTTCCTCCGCCGCAAATGCCTGTACCACCTGCATGCCGGTAATATGCTCCTGCACAAATGCATTGAGTGCGGCAACAGCATTCCTTACCCGGATAAAACTTTTATTGACACTCTCCTTAAAATAATAAGTAGCCAGTATCATGATCGGAAAAGGAACCAGGCTTAACAAAGTAAGTTTCCAATCCATCCAGAACATGGTTCCAAGGGTGATGATAATCGTTAATAAATCAGCAATGATCGGAATCAGTCCATCCGAAAAAATATCATTGATACTTTCTATATCATTTATGGTTCGGGTGGTAAGTGTACCTATCGGCGTAGTATCAAACTGGGTAAGGTTTAATCCCACTATTTTCTCATACACGGCAACACGCATATCTTTTACTACACTTTGTCCCATCCAGGCCGTAATAAAAGTGAACAGGAAACGAATCGTGGTTTCCATAAATAAAAAAACAATCTGAAATATACTGACCACGATAATAAAACGGGTAGCATCGCCCAGGTTCCGGGTAAACAGTATCCATTCCAGCCAATGAGGTATATGAATATTTCTCCCGGTTGCTTTATCGATGGTCAGTTGAATCAGAAAAGGCCTGATTGGTGCAAAAAGAGCCATCACAATGGCCAGTACCAGACTCAGAAAAAAAAAGGATTGATAGGGCTTCACAAACCGGAAAACCCTTCTTAAAACGGAAACAGCAAATACTTTCTTTTTAGGGGAATCACTCATAATAGCCGCCAAAGGTAACAAGTATGCCGCCTGTATGTTTACCCGTTGCTCACTTTTTTAGACCATTTAGTTGAATGATAATCCATTATCCCTAAACAAATGGACCATCTTCCTTTCGTATATTTGTATGGTATGGATCAAACGCCCGAAATTTCTGTAGATGCCGTTTTACCTAAGTACAATCTTAACCCGGAACAGGAAAAAAATGAGATTATCAGGCATTATCGTGCCCTGTTAAGAAGTCTCAGGCCCAAGCTAAAAAAGGGAGATAAAGAGCTGGTGCGTCAAGCATTTGAAATGGCTGCCGATGCACATAAAACCATGCGCCGTAAAAGCGGAGAGCCCTATATTCTTCACCCCATAGCCGTGGCCATGATTTGTGTGGAAGAAATTGGTTTGGGAGTAAGAAGTACGATTTGTGCCTTATTACATGACACAGTAGAAGATACAGATATCTCTTTGGAAGATGTGGAAAGAGAATTCGGCACTGAGATCGCCAAGATTGTGGATGGACTGACCAAAATTTCCAATGTAATTGATACCAATACCAGTCAGCAGGCTGAAAATTTTAAGAAAATCCTGTTAACCTTAACGGATGATCCCCGTGTAATCTTGATTAAGCTGGCTGACAGGTTGCATAATATGCGTACCCTGGATCATATGAAGCGCGAGAAACAATTAAAGATCGCTTCAGAAACCGTTTGGGTTTATGCCCCTTTGGCGCATAGAATGGGTTTGTATAATATCAAAACGGAGTTGGAAGACCTGTCCATGAAATACATGGAGCCCGAAGCCTACCGCGATATTGCCAAAAAATTAGCAGAAACCAAAAGAGAGCGTACCCGTTATATCAATGAGTTTATCCGTCCCTTAAAAGACAAACTCAGTTTGGGTGGTTTCAATTTTGAAATATATGGCCGCCCCAAAAGCATTCACTCTATCTGGAATAAGATCAAAAAGAAAGGTGTTGCCTTTGAAGAAGTGTATGATTTGTTTGCAATACGTGTTATCCTCGATTCTCCTGCTGAGAAAGAAAAAGAAGATTGCTGGAAAGTATATTCCATGATTACTGATGAATACATTCCTTCACCGGAGCGTATGCGGGATTGGTTGAGTAATCCCAAAAACAATGGCTATGAAGCCCTGCATACAACGGTAATGGGTCCGCAGGGAAAATGGGTGGAAGTACAGATTCGTACCAAGCGGATGAATGAAATTGCCGAAAAAGGCCTTGCCGCTCACTACAAATACAAAGAAGGCAGTAATGATGAAGATCGTTTTGATAAATGGTTTGGCCAGATCAGGGAAGTATTGGGCACACAGGATACGGATGGGGTGGATTTTCTCCAGGATTTTAAAACCTCCTTCCTCGCAGAAGAAATTTATGTGTATACACCCAAGGGCGAAGTAAAAATGTTGCCTACAGGCAGTACTGCACTTGACTTTGCTTTTTCGATTCACTCGGCTATAGGAACCAAATGTATCGGTGCAAAAGTGCATCATAAGCTGGTACCTATCAGTCATAAATTAAGAAGTGGCGACCAGGTAGAAATTATTACCAGTAATAAACAGAAACCATCAGAAGATTGGTTGGGTTTTGTGGTTACCGCCAAAGCCAAAAGCAAGATCAAGGATGCTTTAAGAGAGGAAAAAAGGAAAGTAGCTGAAGATGGGAAATACACTTTACAAAGAAGACTGGAAGCAATAGGTGCCGCTTATAGTTATAATAATATTGAAGAGCTGGTTCAGTTTTACAAGTTACCTTCTTCGCTCGACCTGCACTATAAGATTGCCACCCGTGCAATAGATTTGAAAGAACTCAAGGATTTTCAGGTATTGGGCGATAAAATCGAAATACCCAAGCCGAAGCCGGTGATTACGGAAATTCACCCGGATACTTCACATCAAAAACATTTTAATAAGAAAGATTCTGAACTCATCATTTTTGGCGAGTCCAGTGATAAGATCATGTATAATCTTGCCAAATGCTGTAATCCCATTCCGGGAGATGATGTATTTGGTTTTGTAAGTACAGGGAAAGGACTGGTAATACACCGTACTACTTGTCCGAATGCCACCCAACTGCTGGCCAATTATGGCCACCGGGTAGTAAAAACGAAATGGGCCAAAAACAAAGAGATTTCCTTCCTCACCGGTTTGCGAATCGTTGGATTGGATGATGTGGGTGTAATCAACAAAATCACCAATGTAATTAGTGGCGACCTGCGGATCAATATTGCAGGATTAACGATTGAGTCAAAAGAAGGCTTATTTGAAGGAACTATTAAAGTATTTGTACACGACAAGGAAGAGCTGGAAGAGCTGGTAGCCCGGTTGAAATCTTTGAATGGTATACAAACCGTAGACCGGTTTGATACAGAAAGTTAATTTACCCATGTGTTTGGTTTGTTGAAAAAAATAAAGCACAAACCAGAAACTTCAAACCACAAACTAAAAACTAACCCCTAATTTTGTCGCGATTCAAAAAATAATTATGGTTGACGTTATTCTGGGTTTACAATGGGGTGATGAAGGAAAGGGGAAGATTGTTGATTACTTTGCTCCCAATTATGATATTATTGCCCGATTTCAGGGTGGTCCGAATGCCGGACATACACTGTATGTTGAAGGCAAGAAAATGGTGCTTCACCAGATACCTTCTGGAATCTTTCACCAGAATAAGATTAATGTAATCGGCAATGGAGTTGTACTTGATCCGGTAACCCTGAAAAAAGAATGTGATGCGGTTGCTGCTTATGGCATTGATGTAAAAAAGAACCTGTTTATTTCTGAAAGAACCAATATCATTGTTCCTACTCACCGGGCATTGGATAAAGCTTCTGAATTATCAAAAGGAGAGAGTAAGATCGGATCTACTTTAAAAGGAATTGGTCCGGCTTATATGGATAAAACCGGCCGTAATGCGCTACGTGTTGGAGATCTTCTTGATAAGAGTTTTACCACCCAGTATATTAAGCTGCGTTTAAAGCATCAAAAACTGCTCGACAATTTTCATTTTATCGAAGATATTTCTACCTGGGAAGAAGAATTCTTTGAAGCGCTTGAATTCCTGAAAACCCTGAACGTTGTGAATTGCGAATATTTTATCAATAACCAGATCAGTGCAGGTAAAAAAGTGCTGGCAGAAGGTGCCCAGGGAAGTATGCTGGATATTGATTTCGGCACATTCCCTTTTGTCACTTCTTCCAATACCATTTCAGCGGGCGTTTGTACAGGTCTGGGTGTATCTCCCAAACAGATCAATGAGGTAATGGGTGTTACCAAAGCTTATTGTACCCGGGTAGGCGGCGGACCATTCCCAACTGAATTGGAAGATGCAACCGGAGAAGAGCTTCGTAAAATTGGTTCCGAATTTGGTGCCACTACTGGAAGGCCACGCCGTTGCGGATGGATTGACCTGGTAGCTTTGAAATATGCCTGTATGATCAATGGGGTAACTCAGGTAATCATGACCAAGGCAGATGTACTCGATTCTTTTAAAGAATTGAAAGTATGTACCGGATACAGTATTAATGGCAAAGAAACCCGGGAAGTACCTTTCCAGATGTCAAAAGTTAAAATTGATCCTATTTTGGAAAGCTTTAACGGCTGGAATACCGATACTACACAAATGAAAGATGTATCAGTTTTACCGGCTACTATGCATACTTATATTGATTTTATTAATAAATATATAGGGGCACCTGTTAAATTTGTTTCCAATGGCCCGGGCAGGGACCAGATCGTTCATATTTAACATATTTGGCATTCCCTTTGATATTTGAAAAATTTTTTTGGTTAATAGTAAATTGCGTTGAAAATTTACGCAACCAATCTTATTAGAAATATGGCAGCGAAATCTGATAAGGATAATAAATCCACCACACCGAAAAGTGCAGCAGCAAAAAATGCTGATGCCAAACCCTCGTCTAAAAGCAAGAAGCAATTAGAAGATGATGATGATATTGATGACGACGATGATGAAGTCGACACAAAATCATCTGCAAAAAAATCAGCCCCAAAAGCATCGGGCAAAAAGTCAAAAGACGATGATGACGACGAAGATGATGCGCCTGATGAAGTAGATGATGATTGGGATAAAGCCGAAGAGGATGACGATTGGGATCCTGATTTCGACGAGTTTGATATTCCCAAAAGTAAAGGGGGTGGTAAAGCTGCCGGTCCTTCTAAAAAGAAGGGTGGAGAAGAAGATGATGATTTCAAACTGGATGAAGACTTTAAAGAGTTCGATCTCTTTAATGATAAAACTGGTGGATTTGATGATGATGAAGATGATGATTTTTAAATCATCCTTACTACTAAGTGAAAAGAATAACTGAAACTTTTCCGATCTCAGATACAAATCTCTGTAAAAAGCAAATGTTGAGTTGGTGTAACCAATTCAACATTTGTTCTTTTCTGGATAACCATCATTATTTTTCAACTCACCAGAATATCGAATGTCTTGCTGCAGCGGGTTCCATTCAAACCCTTCCACCGGGAGCGAGTCTACAGGATCTGGATCAAATGATAGAGCTGCATAAGGACTGGCTATTTGGTCATATTGGATACGATATAAAGGAAACGCCCAAAAATACTCCCTACGAAATAGCTGATTCGATTGGGTTTTCTGATTTATTTTTTTTTCGGCCGCAAACGGTTCTTAGTCTTACGATAACAGAATTAACCATTTCCACCCTTGGAAATGATCCCCGAACTATCTACCAGGAAATAAAACACCAAACACCAAAAACGAAACCTTTTCCGGAACAAACAAATCAACCACCAACTACCCAGTCACGACTTACTAAAGAAGAATACTTAGACATCATCCAAAAAATACAGCAGCATATTCAAAGAGGCGATTGCTATGAATTGAATTACTGCCAGGAGTTTTATGCAAGAAATGTCAGCATACATCCCTTTACATTATATCAGCAATTAACAAGCTTATCACCCAATCCATTTTCCGCTTTTTATAAACTGACAGATAAATATGTTTTATGCGCCAGTCCTGAACGTTACTTACAAAAAAAAGGGAACCGGCTTATTTCGCAACCCATAAAAGGAACTGCTAAAAGAGATCTCTCTGATGCGAATGCAGATGAACAATTAAAAAAACATTTACAAACCAGTGAAAAAGAAAAGAGTGAAAATGTGATGGTGGTAGACCTGGTGCGTAATGACCTTAGCAAAGTTTGTGAAGAGGGCTCAGTGCAGGTTGATGAGTTATTCGGTGTTTATAGCTTTCCGCAGGTACACCAGATGATCTCAACTATTTCAGGAAATGTGCAACCCGGTATTCGTTTTTCGGATATCATTGATGCGAGCTTCCCCATGGGCAGTATGACGGGGGCCCCAAAAAAAAGAGTAATGGAATTGATACGGCAGTACGAGAAAACCAAAAGAGGCATTTACTCAGGTGCCCTGGGTTATATTAGTCCGGATATGGATTTCGATTTCAATGTGGTTATAAGAAGCATCTTATACAATGCCAGCAATCAATACCTGAGTTATCTGGTTGGGGGTGGTATCACTTTTTATAGTGAAGCAGAAAAAGAATACGAGGAATGTCTTTTAAAAGCAAAAGCCATCCAACAGGTATTACAAAATCCCTGATCCTAGGGTAATCATTTTCAAGAATTATTTAGAAACACTTGCACTCTCCAGCAGTGATCGGATCGATTGCATTAGCAGGTTTCCTTTATTGGCTTCAAACATGGCAGTTTTGTTGGCAGGAAGACGCATAGGATATTTTTTTCCTTCGGACAACGCCCTATCAAAACCCGGGTTCCATTTACTAAACTGTACTGGGTCGATCGTTAATCCTTCAGCAACAATCTTTGCGTTAAACCTGCCGGTTATTTCCGTAACGATGGTGTTGTTCAAATCCTGTTCATTCAATGATACCGTTGTAGGAATTATGTTCTTTTGCGCTTCGGTTTCTGCCGCAGTTAATGTGGTCATACCACCTCCTCCTTCAAATATATAATGTGTGCCAATGAATTTTTTTACATGGTTTCTGGTTTCTTCAGGTAAATAATATTGCAGATCCCAGAAATCCTTACTGCCAGCTTTGCGAATGGCCTGACGAACCCTGCCCGCCCCTCCATTATAAGCAGCCACTACCAGTAACCAGTCGCCGAATTCAGCATATAGTTCTTTCATTAACCTTGCGGCTACATGTGTGCTTTTGTAGAAATCCGTCCTGTCATCCACTTTCCCAACACGAAGACCAAAACGGCGTGCTTCATCATCCATTAATTGCCAGGGGCCCACAGCACCCGCCCAGGATACAAGACCCGGGGTTAAATGACTTTCAATCACACTCAGGTATTTCATCTCTTTGGGGATGGAATACAGGGTCAGGATATTATCATACAGGTCAAAATAAGGTTTACCCCATAATTTCATTTTTTCGAGTTCCTCACCTTGTTTCCTGATATAGTCCT
>Ga0316220_1000703_pt1 | contig 44839 bp, 41 predicted proteins | sample TBH18005metaG_FD_203632 | JGI IMG/M metagenome (GOLD analysis project Ga0316220, IMG submission 203632) | Freshwater microbial communities from Trout Bog Lake, Wisconsin, USA - TBH18005 | ecosystem: Environmental > Aquatic > Freshwater > Lake > Hypolimnion/Profundal zone | place: USA: Wisconsin... | reverse complement strand
AGACCTTCCACACTTTCTCTGGCCATCGTTTCCGCTCCTTTGGTTTGTCCGCAAAACTCACCATACGGGAACGGTGGCCACCTGTCTGCCTAACCGGCTGCTACACCACTACCTGGGACTCTACCCTGTTCTTCAGGGCCAACGCCCTTTCGGATGCATTCCACATCCTCGCCCATCTGTTCGAGAGGCCCACCGGTTGGCCAGCCCTTGCCTCAGCCATTGAGGGCGCGGCCGAAAGCGGTTCCCTGGTCCAGGAAATGGCGGTGCTGGTGGTTTCGATCGGCATACTGGCGGGGTTCGGGAAGGTGGGGGCCAAGCGCTTTGCCCAGGTCTTCTTCCATTGGACCCCTTGGCTGCGTTTCGCGTTCTATTATGTGGTCGTCATGTTCCTCGTGTTCTTCGGATATTTCACCAAGCAGGCTTTCGCCTATGTGAGGTTCTGACCATGGCGGAAACGGTATCGGCTCGCTATCTTTTCCGTTTCCTGGGCAAGGTGCTCCTCCTGCTTTGCCTCGTGGAGATCAGCCTCCGCCTGTTGCCCGCTTCCGATGGGCCTTACACCCGATTTGACAGGACCTGGAAGGTCCTGAAATTCGATGGCCAGAAACAGCCGGATGGGCTGCAGACCTCAGGCAACCTGGCCCAGCGGAAAACCCATTGGCACATCAACAACATGGGCTGGAACAGCGCTTGGGACTATCAGTCCGAACGCACCAAGCCTCTGCTGGCTATCATCGGGAATTCCTACGTGGAGGGGTTCTCGCTGGATGTGGAGCAGGGGCTCGCGGGGAAGATGCAGAATCGCCTGGGCTCCGGATGGGATTGCTACAGTTTCGGCTACAGCGGCGCGAAGCTTGGCCAATACCTGAACCTGTCCAGGTATGTGCAGGGAACCTACCACCCGCGGGTGATGGTATTCATCCTGTTCGATGCCGATGTCTTTGGATCCCTGCTTGGCCCTGGGCAACGTCCCCAGTACACCCTGTTGTTCCAGAAAACGGCGGCAGGCCTTGTGGAGGCGCCGATCCGGGAGTTCGTCCCGTCCCGGGCCGTCAGGCTGTATGGGAAAATGGGGTTCGTCAGGTATTTCGCCCTGAACAAGCAACAGGCCTTCACGGAGCAGGCGATCTCCAAGGGGGACACCCTTTCGGCCGGCGAAATCGAGACCTACCACGAGGTGGTCGGGTATGCATTCGGCAGGCTCCGCCTGGAGAACCCTGAAACGACCATCCTGATGGTCCTGGACGCGCCCCGGAGGGACCTGTACCAGGGGCGGATCCTGCCGCGCAGCCTGCAATCCCGGGCCATCCTCAGGGCCCATGCCCAGGATTGCGGATTCCGGGTTCTGGACCTGACCCAAACCATGACCGGCCTCTACGCGGGGAACCATCGCAAGTTCAATTTCGAAAATGATTACCACTGGAATGAATATGGGTTCTCGGTCGTCGCGGATCAGATCACGGCGGCCCTGGCGGAGGCGGGGGTCGTCCCCATGCATGATCCCGTGCGGCCATGAAAGGCGTTTTTTCCCTAACTCAATATTCATAATTCAGGCGAATTGAAGCCAGGCCTTCATGGCAAGGGGAAAAGCTTCGCTTGCGGTTCGCGCGTACCGGCCAGTAGACTTCGTTAGTTGCTGTTTGCATCCCAAGTTAGTTGCCAAAAATGGCTTTTTCCCCTCAACGCCCCGGTTGTCTCAGGAACTTGGGAATCGCTTGGAACCTAGATGCTGTTAATTAAAAAACGCCAGCTCCGAATCGCCCATCTCTGGTACGACGATCAGCCTCCGGCCAGGGGTGTGGATCTGGTCGTCTACAATCAGGCGCCAACCCCGCACCCCGGGGTGGATTGGGTCCCCAAGATGACCCTGGTCCTGGATCTGGCAAAAACCGAGGAGGCTCTTTTTGCTGAAATGAAAAGCTCGTACAGAGCCAAAATCCGTACCGCCATCAACAAGGATCACGTCCTGTGCAAGGTGGATGGGGCGCCCGATCTGGCGATGCGGACGGAATTCTGCGCGTTCTATGATCGCTTCGCGACCGCGAAGGGCATTTCCCTTCTGGATCGGAATCTCCTTGAAGAAATGGCCCACCAAGGCCAGCTGGCAATCGCCATGGCCCGCCTGGAGGCGCAACCCATGGACGAGCCATTGGCGATCCATGCCTACCTCGTGTACGGCGGGCGGGTGCGGCTGCTGCACTCCACCTCCAATCGCCTGGGCGAACATGATGCGGATCGATTGAACCTCATTGGCCGGGCCAATCGCCTCCTGCACTGGGAAAGCGTACGCTGGGCCCGGGAGCAGGGCCACACCTACTATGATTTCGGCGGATGGTATGGGGGGACAACGGATAGCCAGCGCCTGGCCATCAATCAGTTCAAGGACGGTTTCGGCGGGACCCGGATTACGGAATACATGGCCATCCAGGGCGTGACGTTGCTTGGCAAACTGGGTGTCGCCTTCTGGAAACGCCTCAAGGGGATTTGACCGTGCCCCAGCGTGTGGTAATTCTCCTTGACGACCTGCTGGGGGGAGGGGCTGCGCGAGTGGCTGCCCATCTGTCGGCGGCCTGGGCTGAGCGGGGCAGGGCCGTCACCCTCCTCACGACCGATGATGGCCGGGAAGGGTCCTTCTTTGAACTGCATCCAGCCGTGCGGCACCGTCCCTTGGGCCTGCGGAGTGTTTCCCGGCATCCTCTGCAGGCGTTGACGAGCAATTTCCGTCGCCTCGGCATCTTGCGCAGGGCTTTCCAGGTTGAGCATCCGGATTTCATCATCTCCTTCCTCGACAGCAATAATGTCATGTGCCTGTTGGCCACACGGGGATTGCCGCGGGTGCCGACGGTCATTTCCGAACGCACGGATCCCAGCGCCCGTTCGATCGGGTTCGCCTGGGAATTCCTGCGGCGATGGACCTATCCGTGGGCCGATTGCCTGGTAACCCAAAGCGCCCATGCCCTGGGCTATTTCTCTCCGGAGGTCCAGGCTCGTGGGCGGGTGATACCCAATCCCGTCCTCCCGCTGGCCCGGATGGAAGGCCGGTCGCCCGGAACCCGGGGACCCCGCCGGTTGGTGACGACCCTGGGCCGCCTGAACCGGGTCAAGGGGCACGACCTTCTGGTCGAAGCCTTTGCGAGCCTGGCCCCGGAGTTCCCGGATTGGGATCTGGCCATCCATGGGGAAGGCTCCGAGCGCCCAGCTCTCGAGGCCCGGATCCGCGCCCTCGGTTTGACGTCCCGGATCCAGTTGCCGGGTGCCACGACCCAGGTGGCCGCCCGTTTGCAGGAAGCCGATCTCTTCGTCCTGCCGTCCCGGACGGAAGGATTCCCCAATGCGCTGGCGGAAGCCATGGCCTGCGGGTTGCCCGTCGTCAGCTTCGACTGCCGGAGCGGCCCTTCGGAGCTGATCCGTCCAGGGGTGGATGGGGTCCTGGTTCCACCGGAAGATGTGCCTGGCTTGGCGAGGGCCATGGCGGGCCTCATGGGGGACCCGGCGGAACGCGCCCGGCTCTCGGTACAGGCCCCTGAAGTTCTGAACCGTTTCAGCCTCAATCGGGTGTTAGAACTCTGGGAGTCTGCCCTACAATTTGCAAGTCAACCTCACCGAGAAAGGACGATCCCATGCTCTCAGGACTGATCCAACGTCTGAAGCTGCAGCGGTTCATCCGCCAGGGACTGCAGATCGCCGATGATTGCCGGCTGGTGAGCATGCCTGAATTCGGTTCCGAGCCCTGCCTGATCAGCATCGGTAAGCATGTGACCATCTCGAGCAATGTCACATTTATTACACATGACGGGGGCACGTGGGTTTTCCGGTCGCAGGAGCGCTACAAGGACGTCATAAAATTTGGCAGGGTTACTATTCATGACAACTGCTTCATTGGGAAAGGCGCCACCCTCATGCCGGGCGTGAGTGTCGGCCCCAATTCCGTGGTCGCCACGGGATCGGTGGTCACCAAGGACGTTCCTCCCAACACCGTCGTGGGGGGCGTGCCGGCAAAGGTGATCAAGGGGGTGGAAGCCTATGCGGAAAACTGCCTGGCCACCAACCCCGATTATGATCGGGCCGCCTATCGGCGGGACAAGGTGGCGGAACTGTTGCGGCTCTACCCGCGGCCATGGTGAAGGAGCCCCCGCTCATGACTGAAGCCAGCTACCTCCTGCGTTTTGATGACATCTGCCCAACCATGAACTGGGTGGTGTGGGAGGCGATTGAACGGGAACTGGCGCGCCATGACGTGAAGCCCATCCTGGCGGTGGTGCCCGACAACCGGGATCCGGGTCTGGTCTGCGGTCCCCCGGTTCCGGATTTCTGGGAGAAGGTCCGGCACTGGCAGGCCATGGGGTTCGGCATCGCCCTCCATGGCTATCAGCATGTCTATGTGAATAAGGAAAAAGGCCTGATCGGCCTGACGGCCCACAGTGAATTCGCCGGGCTCAGCCGCCCGGAACAGGAAGCCAAGCTCCGGAAAGGATTGGCCATATTTTCGGAGCATGGGGTCCGGGCCGATGCCTGGGTGGCGCCCTCCCATTCCTTCGACAAGACGACCCTGGAAGTCCTGGCGGAACTGGGGCTGACGGTCATCAGCGACGGCCTGTGGCCTTGGCCCCACGAGGCACCCGGCGGATTGTTCTGGGTGCCCCAACAGCTCTGGGAGTTCCACCCGAAACCGCCAGGCGTATGGACCATATGCAACCATCACAATTCCTGGTCGGAAAGGGAACTGGCCTTGTTCGTCCGGGAACTGGGGAAGTATGCGCCCAGGATGACGGACCTTGCTTCCGTCGTGAGGAGCTATCAGGGGCGGAGGCTCACCCTTCCAGACCGGCTTAGCGGGACTGGCAATCTCTTCTGGTTCCACCGGATCAAACCCTTCCTGGGGTATTTCCTGCGGCGGGTCATTCCCAAAAGGCCCGCCTCCTGATGGGCGATCGTCCACGCATCTTGTTCCTTATCAACTCCCTCAACCCTGGTGGGGCCGAGCGGCAGTTGTGCGAGCTGGTCCGGCACCTCGACCCGGCCCGGTTCGACCTCCACCTGGTGGTCTTCTATGACTCCGCGGGCGGTGATGGCGATGACCTGTGGTCCCAGGCGGGCCGTGTTCCCCACCTGACCCTCACCAGTCTGCATAAGCGCAGGGGCGCGGCCGGCTACCTCGTGGCCCTGCCGCGGCTCCTGGCCCTGCTGCTGCGCACCCGCCCCGAGGTGGTCCACGGCTATCTGGAAGGAAACCTGCCGCTCCTCCTGATGGGACGCTTGCTGGGATTGCGCGTGGTGTGGGGCATCCGCCGGACCAGCAGCGACTGGTCCAAGCTGGACCGCCTGTCCCGGCTGCTCATTGGAATCATGGTCAAGCTCGCCCGGTTCGTAGATCTCATCCTATTCAATTCGGAGGCCGGTCTTCGGAACCACATGGCCATGGGCATGCGTGCCAAGCGTATGGAAGTTGTGCCAAACGGTTTTGATGTCGCCCGGTTCCGGCCCGAGCCGGAAATGGGTCTCGCCCAGCGCCGGTCCTGGGGACTCCCGGAGGGTGGGCCGTTGATCGGGATCGTCGGGCGCCTGGATCCCGTGAAGGGCCACCCCCTGTTCCTGAGGGCGGCTGCCCTGGTGATCCGGGACTGGCCGGAAGCAAGGTTCATTTGCATCGGTGGAGGGCGCGATCCCTACCGCGCGGACCTGCAGGAACTGGCCACCTCCCTCGGCCTTGGCGACCGGGTTCGCTGGCCCGGCACCTGCGAGAGGATGACAGCCGCCTACAACGCGCTTTCGGTCCTGGTCCTGGCCTCGACCGATGAAGGTTTTCCCAATGTCCTGGGTGAGGCCATGGCGTGTGGAATTCCATGCGTCACCACGCGGGTCGGGGATGCCGCGAATCTGGTGGGTGCGGTGGGGCTGGTCGTGGAAAAGGATGATGCCGCCGCCATGGCAGAAGCCATCGGCAACCTGCTGCGGGAGGATCCAGAGACCAGGGCGGACCGGGGCATGGCTTCGCGCAGACGGATCTGCGAGAGGTTCAGCGTGGAGGCCCTGGCTCGCAACACCGGGGACCTGCTGCTGGCCCTGCTCGGGGACACCCGTGTCGATCCGGCCCGGCTGGAGGCCCCATGAGCACGATGTTCCGTGGCGCGAAGTATCTTCTCCGGTTCGATGACATGTGCCCGACCATGGATTGGAAGCTGTGGAACGAGGTCGAAGCCATCCTTATGGAGGCGGGCGTGAGGCCGCTCCTGGCGGTCATTCCCGACAACCGGGACCCCAAGCTCATGGTCGATCCCCCGGCCCCTGATTTCTGGAACCGGGTTCGGAGCTGGCAGGCCCGCGGCTGGTCCATTGGGCTGCACGGCTACCAGCATGAATACGTGAATGCGGAACCGGGCCTCCTGCGCCTGAACCGCCAGAGCGAGTTCGCCGGGCTGGATTTCGTATCGCAGGCTGAAAAAATCCGCAAGGGGCTGGAGATCTTTGCCCGGGAGAGGGTCCGTGCGGAGGCCTGGGTAGCTCCGGCCCACTCCTTCGACTGGGTCACCATCGAAGCCCTCGCCGCGGAAGGCATTCACACCATCAGCGATGGCCTGGGCCTCGCGCCATTCCGGGGTGCCCACGGCAGCCTCTGGATCCCCCAGCAATTCGCGAACCTGCGCCCAATGCCGTGCGGGGTCTGGACATTCTGCTACCACCTGGAGGATCTCACTCCCGGCGCCCTGGTGACCTTCCGCAAGCGCCTTGGGGAATTGGGCCCCCGGATGATCTCCCTGCCGGAAGCGGTGGCCCTGGGCAACCGCTCCCGGTCGAACGCGGACCGATTGGTGGGACTGCTCCGCCAGGGGGTATCCACGGTCAGGCGCTGGATGGCCTGACGGGGGGCTCAGCCCTCCTCGCGCTTGTATTTATAATCGAACTCATATTTGTAGTAACCGTACAAGTTGCCAACCCCGATCAGCTTGATGTCGTTGAACACGCATCCTTTCAAGCGGTCCCCGAGGCCCCTCATGCGATTCATGCAGGTGCGGAGTTCGTCCAGGGGGTGGGCTCCGTACTTGGCGACCATCAGAATGGTGTCAGCCTTAGACCCAATGATCAGCGCATCCGTGACCGGCAACAAAGGAGGTGCGTCGAAAATCACGAAATCATAAGCTTGGGAAACCTCGCTGGTGAACTGGTCGAAATTGGAGGACATCAGCAGGATCAGGGGGTCCGCCGGCAGGATCCCGGTGGTCAGAAGGCCCAATCCCGGGATCTCGGTGCTCTTGACCGAGGCTTTCCAGTCAGCTCTTCCGGCGAGCACTTCCGCCAGGCCGCCAGCCCGGCGATTGAGCCCAAATGCACGGTGCAGGTTTCCCTTGCGCATATCCGAATCGACCAGGAGGACCTTGCCGCCGGCCCGCGCCAGGACCACGGCCAGGTTGGAGCTCACAAAGGACTTTCCAATCTCCGGGGAGGGACCGGTGACCAGGACGATCCGGTTCTGGGCCTTCTCCATGGTGAAATGAAGGACCGTGCGAAGGCTCCGGATGCTTTCCGCGGCCATGTCCTCGGGGTCGTGCAGCGCCAGCAGATGCTGCCCCAGCCCATGCTTGTGCTTGGCCCTGTTGTGAGTGCGCTGGGCCTCGCTGTGGGGGATGGTCACCAGGATAGGAAGGCCCAGCTTGGACTCGATGATCCGGTGGTCCTCGATCCCCCGGCGGAACAGCCTCTGCAGAATCGTCAGCCCCGTGCCGACCACCGATCCCAGGAACAGGAACAGGATCATGAGGACCTTCTTCTTGGGGGCGATGGCGTCGTAGGAGGGGATTGCGTAGTCCACAACCCGGGCATTGCCCACGGAGCCCGCGAGCGTGTTCTGCAATTGCTGGATGCTGCTCAGCAGGGAGGTGTACAACTCGGACTTGACCTGCACGTCCCTGCTCAGGCGGACGACCTCCTGCTGAGTCCGGGGCAGGGCTGCGACCTTGTTGTTGACATTGCCGGATTCACGGCGCAGTTGCGCGATCTGCTGGTCCAGGGTGACGACCACATCGGACTGCTCGGTATAGGTGCGCAAGAGCTCCTCCCGCCTCTGCTGGAGGGCGGAGATCTGGGTGCCCAGGGCTGAGCCGGTCATCAAGTAGAGTTCACCTTCCTTGGCGGAGTCGACGACCCCGTTGGCGCGGCGGTATTCGTTGAGACGGCTTTCCGCCTCGGCCAGCTGGCTCTGCAGGATGGGACGCTGGTTCTCCAGCAGTGCCAGGCCCTTGGCGGATTCCCCGGCCTTGCGCTCCACGGTCTGCCGGATGTACTGGTTGAGCAACTCATTCAGGATTTGGGCGCCCCGGTCGGGATCCCCGGAGTTGAGGCTGAGCCAGAGGATGTTGGAGGAGGTATAGGCGTTCTTGCCCCGTTCCTCGACCTGGAGGCTCAAGCGCAAATCGGTGATGGCATCGAACATGGGGTTGAGGGCGAGGGTATAGCGTTGGCCCGGCTTGCCACGGAGGGACCGGATCTTCAGCTGGATCGGGTTGCCATGATAGTTGGCGTTCACCCGCTCGCCGGGCAGGCCCTGGGCCAGGGTGGCCCCATCCGGCGCCTGCAGCACGTACCCGCCTCCGGCCTGGGCAATCACGGTGAACGGCGTGCCACGCACCGCATCGGGGACGATGAAAGCTTCCACATCGATTTTGGGCTGCCCGGTTTTGCCCGCGAACAGGCGGTAGAAGATTGATCGCTTATGGGGCGCAGCCTGCACATCCAGGTTGAGGTTCATGACGACCCGGCCCAGGATGAGGTTGCTCTTGATGATTTCGATTTCACCCTGGGCGACGGTGGGCAGGGAATAGAGGCCTTCCATCTTGGTGAAGTCGGTGGGCTGGTTGCCGTACGTCTTCTGGGTTTCCGTCTGCAGCAAGGCTTCGACCTGGTAGACCTTGGCGGCCGTGAAAGCATAAAGGGAGCCGATGAGCATGAACACGACAATGGCGCCCAGGATCAGGTAGCGGCCCTCCCATAGGTTGGCGAGAAGGACGCCAAGATTGAGGTCGTCCACCTTGCCAGGGTCTTCCGGGTGGCTGGTGGGAAATGCCGGCTGGTCAGGGTGCGGCGACTGAGGTGTGTTGGAAGGCGGGATGCTCATGCTTACCTTTGTTGGTTGATCAGGTGGGGCGCCCAGTCTTCGACGGCCCGGGAAATGTGCTGAAAGGCTCTCTGGATGGCCTCGGTCCCCTGCCGGAAGGGATCCTGGATCTCCCGGTCCGGCTCGGGTTGCCAATGGCCCAGCAGGTAGATCCGACCGCGGGCGCTTGGCACGAGGCGGGCGCAGTCCTCCTTCTGGCGCGAGTCCATGACCAGGATGAGGTCCGCGTCCAGGGCCAGTTCCAGGGTCAATTGGCGGCCACGATGCGGGGAAAGATCCCGCCCCTGGTCCGCCATGAGCCTCTGGACCTCGGGATCGGCCGGAATGCCATCAAGGGCCGTGAGTCCCGCCGAAGCCACGGCGACCCGCCCCTCCAGCCGCTCCCTGAGCAGAGCCTCGCCAATGGGGCTACGGCAATGATTGCCATCACACACCACGAGGATCTTGGAAATGTTCAGGGCTGGCTTCAGTTGGCGACCTCCGGAGATTACGGGTGGGACTTGAGATACTTGATTTCAGCGGCATCAATCCCGACTTGGGTGGCCGTCGTGATCGAAGGCAGGATCAGATTCATGACCCGGCTGAAACGAACCAGGGATCCTGCGTCCACATAGACGATATCGTGGGCATTCATCGCGAACTTGTCGGCCATGACCATGGAGGAAGGATTCCGCCCGTCAAGGTGGTAGACATTCACGGTGTTGGCTGCGGAACCGGCCCGAATGACATAGATGGAGGTCGCGTCGGCGCTGAGGGTCTGGATCCCGCCGGCATCGGAAAGGGCCCTGGCGAGGGACAGGTTGCCGTGGAGCAGCGGCACGTTTCCTGGCCGCCCCACTTCACCCATCACATAGATCGGGTCATCGGCGACGTTGGGAATCTGCAGGGCATCGCCGTCCTGAAGGATGATCTGCCCGGCACTGCCGCCCAAACCCAGGAGCGCAGGGAAATTCAATCTCCAGGATCGATTGCCGCGGGTCAGGATGATCCGGCTGTCGTCTGCTGTGGACGTGAAGCCTCCGGCGCGATTCACGGCTTCCGCCAGGGTGAAGGGCACGTCCGTCACCGTGTAGACCGCGGGGATCCTCACTTCGCCACCGACGTAGACCTTCTGGGACCGGTAGGCGAGAACTTTCAGGTCCACCTGGGGGTTGCGGAGGACCTTGCCCAGTTCCACGGCCAGGCCTTCCCGCGCCTGGGCCAGGGTTAGGCCTGAAACTTTATACCTGCCCACGTAGGGAAAGAAAATATAGCCGTCTTCGTCCACCACGCTGCCGGACGAGTTGTCCACGCGATTGGGCCCCATGGGCATGGAAATTTCGGGGTGTTCCCAGACTGCGGGCAGCAGGATGTCCTGGGGACCGATTCGATACGGCTGCGGCTTGGCGACCAGGAGGCCATCCCAGTTGATGGAGCCCAACCCACGGGGGGCCTGGCTGGCCACGAGTTCCGGGGAGATCGAATGGAGGGTGACCTGCAGCCCGCCAATCAAGGTCGAGGATTCGGAACGGTTCGTCCTGAGGTCCATCTTCATTCCAGGCGCCGAACACCCGCCCAGGATTCCAAGCACGCCGATGGCCAGCCCGAGCCGGACCACGAAACGGGTCCCGCCTGTGCGGTCTTCTTTTGCTTTATCAATTGATTGGTTATGTTCGTATCCGGGCGCAATCGACATGGGCTCTCCGAACGGGGATCAATCCGAGTGGGATGACATTTTGACAGTATGCCATCAGAATGCGGCCTCCTGGCCAAGGCTTTCCCGGGCCGGGGCCGGGACGGGCCCGGTGGGTTCCCGGGGCTGGAGGCGGCGGCCCAGGCCGGTCGGCGAGGGCTGGAAGGAGGGCACCAGATCCATGAAACAATTGAGCATGGGAGGGATGGGATCCGCAGGGGGGTGCAGGAGCAGGTGGTGCAGAACCTTCAGGCCCTGGGCCAGGAGGTTCGGGGAGATCACCCGCTCCTCGGCCTCGAACACCTTGGGATGGACCCCCGTGCGGCGGACCTTGCCGCCGGTGAACAGCTCTTCCACGAGCTTTTCGCCGGGGCGGACGCCGGTGAACTGGATATCCATGTCCACCCCGGGGGAGAACCCGGACAGGCGGACCATCTCCTCGGCCAGGTCCAGGATGTGGACCGGTTCGCCCATGTCCAGGGCGTAGATCCGTCCGCTGTCGCCCAGGATCCCGGCCTGCAGCACCAGCTGGGCCGCTTCGGGGATGGTCATGAAGAACCGGACCATGCCCGGGTCGGTGATGGTCAGCGGGCCGCCGCAGCGGATCTGCTCCCGGAACACCGGGACAACGCTGCCCCGGCTGCCCAGGACGTTGCCGAAGCGCACGCTCACGAACTTGCTTCCGGGATTGGCGGCGGCGGCCTGGGCGACCAGGATCTCGCCGATGGCCTTGGAGACGCCCAGCATGTTGACCGGATTGACCGCCTTGTCGGTGGAGACGTTGACCATGATGCCGGTGCCGCAGGCCCGGGCCGCCTCGATGACGTTGCGGGTGCCGAAGATGTTGTTCTCGATGGCTTCCTCGGGGTTGGCCTCCAGGAACGGCACATGCTTGTGGGCCGCGGCATGCAGCACCACCGCCGGACGCCACTTCTGGAACACCTGCCGGAGCCGGACCGCGTTGCGGATGTCGCACAGCGCCATTTCCACATTCTGTGCCGGGAACAGCCGCAGGAGCTGGCGCTGCACCTCCCAGAGGCTGGTCTCGCCCCGCCCCAGCAGGATCAGCCGGCCGGGCCGCAGCTCGGCGACCCGCCGAGCCAGCTCGCTGCCAATGGATCCGCCCGCGCCGGTGATCAGCACCACCTTCTTGTCCAGGGCCTGGCGGATGGCTTCGGTGTCCAGGGTGATGGGATCCCGCCGGAGCAGATCCTCGATGGCCACGTCGCGCACTTCCGGCTTCCAGGGGCGGTCGCCCACCAGATCGAGGATCCCGGGCACCGTCCTGATGCGCGCGCCCTGGGCCAGCACCACCCGGGTCAGCTCGCGCAGGCGTTCGCCGCGGACGCTGGGCATGCCCAGGATCACCTGGCTGGCGTTCTGCTCACGGATGAACACCGCCAGCAGCTCCGTCGGGCCCAGGACCGGAATCCCCTGGATCCGCAGTCCCTGCTTGTCCAGGTCGTCATCAACGAAGCCCAGGACATTGCACCGGAGCTGGGGATGCTCCCGCAGTTCCTGGCAGAGCAGCGCGCCGGCCCGGCCCGCGCCGATGATGAGGGTCCGTTCCCCCACGGCGTCCCGGCCGGTGGTCGCGTGGCGCCGCTGGTGCAGGGCCAGGGTGGCCAGCCGGATCGCCAGCCAGATGAAGCCGGTGATCAGGCTGGCTTCCAGGCCCACGGCCGAGCCCAGCGGGCCATAGGCGCCCAGCAGCCCCAGGACCGTCGAGGCGGCCATCAGGGCCAGGGTGCCGAGCACCAGGGTCCGGGCATCGTGGATGTCGATGGCCCGGTAATGCTGGGTTGGGAAACGGAAGGCCAGGTTGAGGGCCATGGCCGCCAGCAGGTAGGCCGCCATGCCGGTGAGCGTGGGACCCCGCTGGAGGAGAATATGGGAGGCGATCCCGAAGGCTAGGGCCGCCGCCAGTGCGTCCGCGGAAATTTTCACCGTGCGCCGGAGCCGGGGCTCCTTCAACAGGCCCCGGGTTCCGGCGGGTCGGGTTGGGGTGGGTTCACCCATTTTTGGCACCTCTGGCAAAACGGTCTTCATTGAACCATGCAGGATTCGTCACGGCCAAGGGGAACTTGAATTTTTATTCATACCCATCCCTTTATTTTTAAGGCAATTTACGGATATTTCATAAAAATGGACCCGCGCGGTTCCCCGTGGTTAATTGGAAGCTGGGAAAATCGCCCCGCCAAGGAGTACTGTGTCCGATCGTTCTCCCCGCCGCATCATCCTGGCCATCACCGGCGCCACCGGCGCCGGTTTCGGGGTGGCCCTGGCCCGCCGGCTGGGGGCCAATCCCGAGGTGGGGCAGGTGACCCTTCTGGTCTCCCCGACCGGCCGGCGCTGCCTGCTGGACGAATGCGGCCTGCGGGTGGAGGACCTGCTGGCCCTCGACCCCAAGCTGCGCCACCTCGACGAGCGCAATCTCGGGGCCGACATCGCCAGCGGCAGCCACCGGCAGGACGGCATGGCCATCCTCCCCTGCAGCGCCGGCACCCTGGGCCGGCTGGCGGCGGGGGTCAGCGACGGCCTGGTCACCCGGGCTGCCGATGTCTGCCTCAAGGAACGCCGGCCGCTGGTGGTCTGTCTCCGGGAAACCCCCCTCAACCGCATCCACCTGGAGAACATGCTCCGGCTGCACGACGCCGGCGCGGTGATGATGCCGATCATGCCGGGATTCTACTTCCAGCCCGCGGGCCTGGAGGATCTGTTCCAGGCCTTCGCCACCCGGGTCATGGACCAGCTGGGCCTGCCGGAACCGGACCGGCGCCGGTGGCAGGGCTGATGGACCTGCCGCGCCCTGCGGCGGCCTGCCTGCCGCCATGGTGGGCCCGGGGCCCACACCTCCAGACCATCGCCGCCCAGTACTACCCCTCCCCCACGCCCGCACGGCCCTGGGAGCGGCTCCGGCTGGAACTGGGAGACGGAGACGCCCTGGCCGTGCAGGCCCTGCCGGGCCCCTCGGGGGTGGCGGTGGTCCTGTTCCACGGGCTGGGCGGCAGCGTCGATGGGCACTACATGCGCCGGGCAGCGGCGCGCTGTTCGGCCCGCGGGCATTCGGTGCTGGCGGTCAATCATCGCGGCGCCGGGGCGGGCGCCGGCTGGGCGCGGGGCATCTACCACAGCGGCGCGACGGGCGACATGGCCGCGGCCCTGCGGCTGGGCCGGGAGCTTTTCCCCGGCCAGCTCCAGGTGGCCGTGGGCTTTTCCATCAGCGCCAACATCCTGCTGCTCCTGGCGGGCCGGGACCGGCACCTGGACCAGCCGGACCGGGCGATCGCGGTCAATCCCCCCGCCGATCTGGACGCCTGTTCCCTCCGTTTGTGCCGGGGGTTCAACCGTGTCTACGACCAGTACTTCGTCCGCCGGCTGAGCCGGGAGATGCGGTCCCGGGGCGTGCCCGCGCCCCGCGGCCCGGTGCGGACCCTGCGGGATTTCGACGAGGCCGTGACGGCGCCCATGGCCGGCTTCCGGGACCGGGCGGACTACTACGCCCGCTGCGCCTGCGGCCCGCATCTGGCCGGAGTCCAGGCGCCGACGGTGATCCTCTCGGCGGGGGACGATCCGTTCGCACCGGCTTCCGATATCCGCGCGTTCCCCCTGGCCGCGGCCATTCATTTCCACGAAGAGGCCACGGGTGGGCATATGGGGTATTTCGCGCGCAATATTCCTGGGCACCGCTGGCTGGACCATGCCCTGGAACACTATCTGGACACTCTGGTCGGGTTGTCGAAATAAGTCATTGAACTTTTCTACACCCTGTAGAAACCCATCATGGTAGGTTTGAGCCAATCATCCAACCCTGCAAGGCCCCTACCTTCGGAGGTCTCTCATGAAAATTTCCCTCACGACTCTGAAGCCGGCAGGGTGCGCCGTGCTGGGTGGCGCCATGGCCCTGTTCATGGGGTGCGGCGGCGCCAGCGCTCCCAAGGCGTCCACGCCTGAGGCCGGGTCGCTCGCCTACACCGCCCCGACGGGCTCCGGCTACCGGCTGGTGCGGGATCCGGCCAGCACGGGCAGCCATCTGGTGCTCGACCTGGTCGGCCCGGCGGGCACCCGGCTCAAGGGGGTGGTATTCACCCTGAACGCCGACACCACCCGAGTCGCCTTCGCCAATGCCGGCGGCACCGACCCCTATGTCAAGGAAGGCCAGGTGCTCACCCTGGGCACCGGCACGCCGCTGGTGAAGGGCGAGATCGTGGGCGCGGCCCTGCAGTCCGCCGTCTTCCAGAAGGGGGCGGCTGCCCCGGCCACCCTGGGCAACCAGCCGCTCCTGTCCGTGGCCCTGAACCTGAAGGCCGGCGCCGCCCTCGGCGCCGTGAACCTTTCGAGCACCTCCGCCCAGATCCTGGGTGCAAGCGGGAAGACCCAGGCCATCACCGTGGCCGTGGGCACCCTGAGCGCGGAATGAACCGGAACGAGCCGAGGAGAGCCACCATGATGCAACCCACCCGCGCAACCTCTCTCACCGCCGTGGCCCGGCGCCTCGTCGTCGGCCTGCCACTGCTGGCCGTCGCCCTCTGGACCAGCCCGGCCCAGGCGCAGAACTACATCTACTACACCGAAACCACCCAGAACTACATCGGCCGGGCCGATCTGAGCGGCACGGCGCCCCTCACGCCGACCGACCAGTTCATCAACACCGGCAATGGGCCCTTCGGCGTCGCCGTGGATAGCTCCAGCATCTACTGGTCCAACCAGACCGACCAGACCCTGGGCATCAGCGATCTCGCCGGCGGCACGGTCAACAACACCTGGATCGACGCCACCAACGGGGTCGCGCTCGCGGCCGCGCCCGGTTCCATCGCCCTGGATGGCGGCTACATCTACTGGGTGGACCTGGGCGACGGCTGGATCTGCCGCGCCCCGATCAACAACGTCCTCGCCGCGGAGGTTCCCTGGGTCACCCTGGCCGGCGGAGCCAAACCCTTCGGGCTCACCGCCTATAACGGCCAGATCTTCTGGACGGAACAACATGACGGGACGACCGGAACGGGCACGGTCGGCTACGCGCCGGCCACCTACCCGGGCACCGGTTCCGTCAACGAGTCCTTGGTTTCCGGGTTGAACGGGCCGACCGGGATCTGCGCGAATTCGCAGTTCCTCTTCGTCGGAAGCAACAACGATGGCACCGTCAGCCAGCACAACCTGGACGGCACCGCCAGCGTCAGCCTCAACTTCCCCTACACCACCGGGGAGACCAACCTTCTGGCGATCACGCTCGGCACCAGCGTCTACTGGGGCGGCAACGATCTGGGCACCTTCAACCTCGCGGGCACGGGGGTGGTCACCGATCCGTTCGTGACCACCGCCACCGGCCCCTTCTACGGGGTCACCATCACCAACGCCCCCACGGTCATCACCCTGACCGCGTTCCAGGCCAAGGCCCAGAACGGCGGGGTCGGCGTGACCTGGACCACCGGTTCGGAAGTGGATACGGTCGGCTTCAACATCTGGCGGTCCGGGTCCTTCTCCGGGACCTACACCAAGCTCAACGCCTCGATCATCGCCGCCCAGGGCACCGGTGAAGGCGGCGCTTCCTACAGCTTCACCGACGCCACCGCCACCCCTGGCACCTACTACTACAAGCTCGAGGACCTCGACACCCACGGCGTCGCCACCTACCACGGGCCCGCCTCGGCCGTGGTCGGCACGCCTTCGCCGATCACCTCCTTCCAGGCCACCCCCGCCGACATCTTCAAGGGCGGCGGCACCTTCCTCACCTGGTCCGCCACCGGCGCGCCGGCGCTCACCCTCTCGGGCACGGCCGTCACGGGCTCCAGCCTCTGGGTCGCGCCCACCGCCACCACGTCCTACACGCTGGCCGACGCCCAGGGCGACCAGAGCCTGCTCACGGTCGTCGTCAAGCCCTTCAGCCTGATCGATATGCCCGGCCTCTCGCTGGCCTGGGGCAGCGCCAGGGGCGATGCCAACTACAACGCGGCCTATGACCTCAACGGCGACGGCAAGGTGGATGATGCCGACGTCGCCCTGCTGTTCGCTGGCCTGTAACCCTGCCCCCGACCTTTCCAGGAGGAAGACCCCATGAATGATCATGCCCATGAGCTGAAGGCCGGCACCGATACCGTCAAGCCCGCCTACCTGCCGCCCAGCCTCACCACCTACACCAGCGACGAGATCCTGGCGCAGGTCGGCCCGGCCCTGACGGGTAGCCAAGTCCCTGGATGATCTCCAAGGCAATCCCCAAGCATTCCCACCTGGGCTCCCTTCGGGGAGCCCAGGTTCTATCATGCCCGGGCCGGAGGAACTGACCCATGGCCCATCGCTGCTACCGGATCCTGGGCCTGGGCGTCCGGGTGGAAGCTGAACCGGCGGCGTTCCTGGAGACCTTCCAGGCCAACTACGCGAGGTTCGAGGTGGCGGCCCTGGACCCGGCCGGGCCCAGCCTGGATTTCCGGTTCGAGGACGGGCCGGCCGGGCCGTCCCTGGCCGTGGACGGGGTGCCCGAGCCGCTGGCCGGGCACCCCCACCCCCGGGAATTCGCCGCCATGCGGCTGGCGCAGCTGGTGATGGACCGGGTGCGGGGGTTCACCGTCCTGCATGCCGGGGTGGTTGGGACCTCCAAGGGCACCCTGGCCGTCGCCGGACCTTCCGGCGCCGGCAAGACCACCCTGACCCTGGCCCTGGTCGAGGCCGGCCTCAGCTACTTCTCCGACGACTTCTGCCCGCTGAGCCGGGCCACTGGCCAGGTCCACCCGTTCCCCCGGAGCCTCTGGGTCCAGGCGGCCGCGGGCCGGCCCGCCTCCCGCCGGGGCAAGGCCATCCTGCCCCTGGACGGGCCCGGGATGCGGGTCGCGGATGGGCCCATGCCGCTGGCCTGGGTGATCTGCCTGCAGGATGCCCCGGTCCCGGGGGACCCGGTCGAACAGCTGGGGGTGGCCCTGCGCGAGGGCCGGGAGGGCCCGTTCCTCGAGGCCATCCGGGCGGTGCCGGGCGCCAGCGTCCAGGCGCCGGGCGGCGAGTGGCCGGAACTCTGGCGGATCCGCTACCCCCGTTCCGCCTTCCGGGCTGTCAAGGCGGAGCTGGATCGGCACCATGGCGCCTGCTGGAACGTTTTCTCCCTGGCGGCGGCCCGGCCCGATTTCACCCGGGAACCTTCGCTGACCCCGATCCCGCCCATGGAGGCCGCCTTTTTCCTCCTGCGGGAACTCCGCCATTCGCTGCTGGACCCGGGGCTTCCGGGGGCGATGAAACCGGGCGCCCTGCTGGCCCACTTGGGCGCCCTGCTGGCCGGGACGGCCTGCTATCGTTTGACTCCAGGCCCCCTGGCCCGCCAACTCAAATTGGTGCAGGAGGTCCTTGCAGGAGGAACCCCAGGATGAGGCTTTCGCGGCGGTACGCCATCCATGCCTGGAGCCTGTGCTTCCTGCCGCTGCTCCTGGGGCCGCTGGGTTGTGGCGGGAAAGGGGCCGCGAACGCCCCGGTGACGCCGGCGACACCGGCCGCCCTCCGCATCGAGGTGCCGGTCCAGGGGCTGCAGCGGATCGCCTATGAGGACCTGCAGGCCGCGGGCTTCGCCGGGGAGCCCCTGGCCGCCGGCGCCCTGGCGCTCACCAACCTCGGCCAGCCGGTGGCCCTGCAGGTGAACTGCGCCAGCGGCAAGAACCTGGCGGCCGGCGATTCGCTGGTGTTCTACGGCCAGGGGGTGGACAACCCCTTCACCGGGACCAACGTCTACTGGCTCACGGCCAGCGGTGGCGCGCCGGATCCCATGAGCACCCGGGACGGCACGGTCGCCGGTGGCGGGGCGCCCCTGGGGGCCTTCCGCGACCTCCTCCACGTGGAGCAGAACCTGTTCATGAACAGCCTGGCTCCGGGGGCGCCGGATTCGGATTACTGGTTCTGGGCCAAACTGACCGCCCCGACGACCCAGGGCTTCCCGTTCTTCCTGGAGGGTCTGGACGAGAGCAAGGGGGCCTCGGTCCTGAACATCGACCTGCTGGCCGTCACCAGCGGCAATGTCACCCCGGACCACCACGTGACCCTGAACCTCAATGGAACCGTCATCGGGAGCCTGTACTGGAAGGGCCCGGTGGAGCTGACCCAGGCGGTCACCCTGCCCCCCGGGGCCCTGCACGCGGGCCTGAACACCCTGATCCTGGGCCTGCCCGGGGATACCGGCGCGGCGGTGGACGCGGTCGACCTGAACTGGTTCGAGATCCAGTCCTGGCGGCCCCTGGCCGCCAGCGGCGGGCAGCTGGCCTTCACCCTCCCGGCCCAGGCCGCAACGCCGGTCCAGGTCGGTGGATTCCCGGATGCCGGAACGGTGCTGGTGAACGTGACCGATCCCGCCCACGCCGCGTTCCTCACGCCCACCACCCGGGTCGACGACCAGGGCACCTACCACATCCTCTTCCAGGAGCCGGCCACCAGCCCCCAGTCCTACCTGGCCGTGGCGCCCAGCCAGATCCCGGCGCCGGGCCCGCTGGAGGTCTGGACCCCCGGGGCCCTGCTGGACACCACCGGCGGCGCCGACTACCTCCTCATCACCCGCCGGGCCTGGCTGGATCAGGTCCAGCCGCTGGTCCAGCTGCGCCAGAGCCAGGGCCTGCGGGCGAAGGCCGTGGCGGTGGAGGACATCTTCAACCAGTTTGCCGACGGCCTGCCGGACCCCGCCGCCATCCAGTCGTTCCTGGCCTACGCCAGCCAGAACTGGGCCCGGCCCGCCCCGTCCTATGTGCTGCTTCTGGGCGATGCCACCTTCGACTACCGCAACTACCACCAGACCAACAAGCTCAGCCAGGTGCCCTGCCACATGGGCCTGGCCGAGGGTCTGGGCATCGCCCCCGACGACAACTGGTATGTCGCCCTGGATGGGGTGGACGAGATCCCCACCATGAACATCGGCCGGCTGCCGGCCGCCAGCGCCGCCCAGGCGGGTGCCATGGCCCGCAAGCTGGTCCAGTTCGATACCGCGGGGGCCACGCCCCCCGCCACGGCGCTGTTCGTGGCCGACGATGTCACCACCGATTTCCAGCAGTTCTGCACGGCCATGGCGGCCACCTTGCCCGCCGGCGTGGCCGCCCAGCAGATCGACCTGGCCAGCTATTCGGATTTCAGCAAGTGCACCGGCGACATCCTCGCGGCCATGAACAAGGGGCTGTTCCTGGCCACCTACAATGGCCACGGGGATGTGGCCGACTGGTCCGGCAAGCTGGTCTTCAACGCCGGGGACCTGCCGCTGCTGACCAATGCCGCCAGCCCGGTGCTCGGCCTCATGCTGAACTGCGAGAACGCCTACTTCGGCATGGTCGGCTACTATTGCCTCGCGGAATCGATGCTCGCCTACCCGGGTTGCGGCACCATGGGCGTCCTGGGCTGCAGCTCCTTCGGCTACCAGACCGACCACGACCTTCTGGGCACGGCCTTCTTCCAGGAGCTCTTCAACCCCGCCCACACCCGGATCGGCGATCTGGTCACCCAGGCCAGGATCAAGGCATACAAGATGGGCGCCTCGGTGGACCTGCTCCGGCACTTCCCGCTCATCGGCGATCCGGCCACCCGGCTCATCCTGCCGAAATGAACAACCGGGATAGGCTTGATCCATGAGAAGTGGCCAACATCTCATCCTGCTCACCGGTCTGACGGTCCAGGTCGTCGGCGCGGCGTTCGCCCCCAAGCGGCTGCGGGGGCTTCTGACCGGCCTCGCGATCGGGCTGGATCTGGGCTGGTGCATATGGTTCGCGATGGATGACCGGAGCCTCGCCGTTTCAGGGTTCTGGTCGCTTTCCCCCATCGCCACCTGGATCGCCATCCATTGTCTGCTCGGGCCGGTGGTGGGCGTGGAATGCCTGTCGAAATTCCTGCCTCAGAGACGCTGGACGATTCGCGTGGTCGGCATCGCCCTGATCGTCCTGGGCTATGGCTGGGGCCTGGGGGAGACCTATGGCCCGCCGGCGATCACCCGCGAGACCCTGGTCTTTCCCGATCTCCCACCGGCTTTCGAGGGTTACCGGATCGCCCTGATCGGCGACATCCACGCCGGCCCCTACGCCGGCACCCGGACCCTGCGCCGCTGGGCGACCGCGGTCGCCGACCAGCACTGCGATCTCCTGATCGGGGCAGGGGATTTCATCGCCTTCCGGGGCGAAGAGGCGGAACGCACGGGCGTGGCCTTTGCCCAGGTGAACCCACCGGATGGCCGGATCGGGATCCTGGGCAACCATGATCTGCATTCCCGGCGGGACGAAGTGGCCGAACGCCTTCGCCGCCATGGCTGGGTGATGCTGGAGAACGAGGCGATGGCCATCGAACGGGCCGATCAGCGGCTTTTGCTATTTGGCGCGAACTACCTGGATCCCCATTATCCCGACAGCCCGAGCCCGGCCTGGAAAGGCAAGCCCTGGCCCGAGGGGTTCCGGATCGGGATCGGCCATTCCCCGGTCATGTGGCCGGAGTTCATCCGGGAGCGGGCCCGGCTCACCCTGGCCGCCCACACCCATGGCGGGCAGGTGGACCTCCGCCCCTTCTTCAACGCCGCGGAGGAATTCACGCCCTATGTCTCGGGCCTGTTCCGGGACGGCGCCGCCCAGCTGTTCGTGACCCGGGGCCTGGGCGTCACCTCGATCCCCATCCGGATCCGGTGCCGGCCGGAGATCGCCGTCCTGACCCTGCGCCGCGGCCCATGAATCAAAGGGGGGCTCCGTCCGGAGCCCCCCTTTGATTCACTACCGGATTATTTACTTGGCGAACCGCTTGGACACTTCCGCCCAGTTGATGTTCTCCAGGAACGCGTTGATGTAGTCCGGGCGCTTGATCCCGTAGTCCACCATGAAGGCGTGCTCCCAGCTGTCCAGCACGACCAGCAGGTCCTGCTCGATGGGCAGGCCCAGGTGGTGCTCGGCGATGAAATAGGAGTGCAGCTTGCCGTCGCGGCGGTTGCGGGTGAGCAGGGCCCAGCCGGGTCCGCCCAGGGCGCAGGCCTTGAGGTCGGCCAGGACCTTGTCCTTGCCGCCCTGGGCATCCAGGGCCTTCTGCAGCGCCGGGGAGACTTCGGAACTGGCGCCGAGGTTCTCGAAATACAGCTCGTGGAGGAAGGAGCCGTTGAAGGCGACGGCTTCCCGGCGCTTGAGTTCGGAGAACTCGTTGAAGGAATAATTGGGCTTGGTGCTGTCGGTGGTCTCGAGCTTGGTCTCGATCTCGTTCAGCTTGGCGACGTAGCCCTTGTAGAGGGTGAAATGCTGATCCAACTGACTGTCGCTGAAGCCTTTGAGCGCTCCGCCCTTGAGATGATCATAGTTTTTTGGTTCGTAGGCCATGGAATCCTCCGTGAGATGCGCGTACGCATTAACGAAATCCTACCAAACCGGTCGAGAAAAGAAAAAAAGAAAAAAATTCCTTAATACATGAAGCTGGAAGGCGGCTGGTTCAGCCACAGGCCGCCGGTGCGCACGGTGGTGACCGGCACCTGGGGGGTGCGCACGCCCCGGTGGGCCATGCAGGTGTGCACCGCCACCAGCTTCACCCCCCACGCGGCCGGGCGCAGGCGGGTCTCCAGGGCCTCGCCGATCTGGGCGGTGAGCCGCTCCTGGACCTGCAGCCGGTTGGCGTAGCCATGGATGAGCTTGACCAGCTTGGACAGGCCGACGGTGCCGCCGGCCCCGGGCAGGTAGCCGATCGTGGCGAGGCCCTCGAAGGCCGCGAGGTGGTGCTCGCAGGTGCTCACGAACGGCACCCGCTCCAGGATCACCGGGCAGGGTTCCAGCTCCCCGGGCAGGGGCTCGAGCTCCAGGCCGGGGTCCACGCCCTCGCCGGCCAGCCGCTCCGCCCAGAATTCCGCCACCCGCCCGGGGGTCGCGGCCAGTTCCGGAGCGTCCGGGTCCGCCCCGAAGCTGGCCAGGAGCTGCCGTACCGCCGCCGCCGCACCCACCCTGTCGAAGGTCATGACCTTCCTCCCAGGCTCCAGGGTGCCAGGAATCAGGCCAGGAGGGTGAAGGTGTTGTTGATGGCCGCCAGCTGGGCCGTTTGCAGCGCCTGGTCCACGTAGGACGCGGCGGGCGTAGTGGCGGCGGTGGCATCCGCGGAGTTGCTGCCGTTGGCGGCCTGGGTCTCGGCATTGGCCTGGGCCTGGGCATCGGCCGACAGGGTGCCGCTGCCATAGGCCTGCTGGGCGGCATACTGGGCCGAGGCCAGGGCGGAGCCGCCGGTGGTGGCGGAATCGAAGCCCTGGAGGCCGGAAGCCGCCCCCGAGGAAAGGCCCGACAGGAGCGCGGAGGCCGAGCTGGAATCCAGGCCGCCGAACAGCTGGGAGGCGCTGATCCCGAGGGAGGGGGTGGTCCCGTTTCCCGAGGATGCGGTCCGGCTTTGGGTATATATCGCAGAAACCAGGGGGCTTAAAGAAGCCTCGCCAACCAGGCTGGCGAGCGGGTCGGCGGTGGGGTCGGTGCTGGCGTTGCTGTTGGCATTGGTGTAGGCCTGGGTCAGGGCCTGGAGCACGGCCCCGGCCTGGCTGCCGCCCGCCAGTGCGGATTGGTAGCTGTACAGGCTCTGGGAACTTGCTGTGGCGACATCCATGACACGCCTCGTCACATCATTATCGGCACATGCCGACCCGGACGATAGCCTCGTTCCAAGAATTCGCATCTTTGTGGGATCATCGTGGTTCGGGAGAGCCCATGACCGACCCCAAGGCCACGTACGCCGCAGCTGGCGTCGACATCAACCGCCAGGACGATGCCCTGGCCCGGATCAAGCCCCTGGTGAAGGCCACCCGGACCCCCGGCGTGCGCAGCGACATCGGCCTGTTCGGGGGGCTCTACGCCGCCCAGTTCCCGGAGAAGCAGCCGATCCTGGTCAGTTCCATGGACGGGGTGGGCACCAAGATGAAGGTCGCCCGTCTGGCCGGTAAATGGGACACGGTCGGCGCCGACCTGGTCAACCACTGCATCAACGACATCCTGGTCCAGGGCGCCCGGCCCCTGTTTTTCCTGGACTATGTGGCCGCCCAGCGCCTGGAGCCGGCGGTGATCGAACAGATCGTCAAGGGCATGGCCGGGGCCTGCACCGAGGGGGGCCTGGCCCTCATCGGCGGCGAGATGGCGGAAATGCCGGGCGTCTACGCCGAGGGCGAGGTGGACGTGGCCGGCACCATCGTCGGCGTGGTCGACGAGGCCGACCTGCTGCCCGCGCTTTCGGTCATGGCGGCCGGGGACGTGCTGATCGGCCTGGCCTCCTCCGGCCTGCACACCAACGGCTACTCCCTGGCCCGCAAGGTCTGCTTCGAGCTGGCCGGGCTCGGGGTGGACGACCCCCTGCCGGGAGCCGAGGCCACGGTGGGCGAGGCGCTCCTGGCCGTGCACCGCAGCTACCTCAAGCCGGTCCTGCCCCTGGTCAAGGCCCGCCAGCTGGTGGCCATGGCCCACATCACCGGAGGCGGGCTCACCGACAACCTGCCCCGGGTCCTGCCGCCCCACCTGGACGCCGCCATCGAGACCGGCAGCTGGCAGATCCCGGCGCTGTTCCGGTTCCTCATGGACCAGAGCGGGATGCCTCTGGAGGACGCCCGGCGCTCCTTCAACCTGGGGGTGGGGATGGTGCTCATCGCCCCCAAGGCCAAGGTCGGCGCGGTGCTCAAGGCGCTGGCGGCCGCCGGCGAGAAGCCGTGGGTGCTCGGGGAGCTGACCCGCGGCACCGGGAAGGTGCACTATCGCTGAGCCCGTGCGGGAGCGTATCGATTCCCTGGACATCTTCCGGGGCTACATGGCCTTCGCGGTGGCCGTGTACCACTTCAGCAACTGGTACCGGCCGTTCCAGGAGGGCTGCTTTCCCGCCTACACCATCAAGAAGATCGGCGCCTACGGGGTGGAAGGCTTCTTCATCATCAGCGGCTTCTGCTTCTTCTACCTGTACGGGGCGGAAGTCTGCCGCGGCCGCGGGCTGCGGAACTTCTTCACCAAGCGGTTCTTCCGGATCGCCCCGCTGTACTACCTGGCGGTGGCCGCCAACCTGATCCTCGGGCTCCGGGCCGGGCCTGAGCATTCGGTCCGGATGGTCCTGGAGAACGCCAGCCTGGCCTTCGGGCTCATCCACCCCAACCATTCCCTGGTCCTGGGGGGCTGGTCGATCGGGCTGGAATACGTCTTCTACCTGGGCTTCCCGTTCCTGGCCTGGGGCGCCTCGCGCTCCCGGGCCTTCCTGCCGGTGACGGCCCTGGCGCTGCTGGCCCTGTCCCTGCCGTTCAGCTTCGTCTATGTGCCGGGGATCGCCGACCCCGACCCCAAGTTCCACATGTACGTCCAGGTGGCCAACCATGCCTTCCTGTTCCTGCTGGGCGGGCTCATCGCCCATGCCCGGCTGGGCTCCGGGTTCCGCCTGCGCACCGGGCCGTTCCTGATCCTGGCGGTCCTGTTGACCCTGGCCTTCACCCTGAAATACCGCAATTTCTACGACGACTGGGTGATCATGGCCGGCTGGGCGCGCTACTGGTTCCTGGCCATCTGCTTCGCCGGGGTGGCGCTGTTCGCCTTCTACGACTTCCCCGATTCCCCGCTCAAGACCGCCGGCAAGTTCATGGGGGACGTCAGCTACTCCGTGTACCTGCTGCACCCCCTGGTCTACGAGGGGGTCCGCCGGTGGACGCCCGGATCGCTGGGCGCCTGGCCGCACTTCCTGCTGGGCCTGGGCCTGACCATCGGCCTCTCGGCCCTCACCTACCGCTTCCTGGAAAAGCCCATGATGGGGGTCGGCCGCCGGCTCTGCCGCCCCTGAGGAGGCCGTGATGCCCAAGAACCGCGTGGAAGCCTTCAGCGATGGCGTGCTGGCCATCCTGATCACCATCATGGTGCTCGAGCTCAAGGCGCCGGGCAGCGCCCGGGCCGAGGACCTGCGGCCCCTGCTGCCGGTCCTGCTCAGCTACCTGCTTTCGTTCCTCTACCTGGGCATCTACTGGAACAACCACCATCACCTGTTCCAGGCGGCGCGCCAGGTCAACGGCAAGGTGCTCTGGGCCAACCTGCACCTGCTGTTCTGGCTGTCCCTGCTGCCCTTCGTCACGGCCTGGATGGGCACCAACTCGTTCGCCTGCACGACCGTCATCCTCTACAACCTGGACCTCCTGATGGCCGCGGTCGCCTATTTCATCCTTTCCCGGACCCTGGTCCGGCACCATGGCCAGGACTCGCCCCTGGCGCGGGCGGTCGGGCGGGACCGCAAGGGCCTGCTCAGCCTGCTGGCCTACGCGGCGGCCATGCCGCTGACCCTGGTGAGCCGGGGCCTGGGACTGGGAATCGCAGTGGCGGTGGCCCTGGCCTGGCTGATCCCGGATTCCCGGATCGAACGCGGCCTGCGGCCCGGGGACGAAAGCCAGAACGCCTGAATTGTGAGCATTGGCCTAGCGATGGTGTCCCCGCTGGTGGAATGATGGTGGAAATACCCGCCGGCCTGCCGACCCTCACCTGCCGCCTCCCTGGAGATCGCCATGGCCAGACCCCGCCTGTTGATCGTCGAGGACGACGCCCTGACCGCCGCGTTCCTGAAATCCATCCTGGGCCCGGCCGGATATGAGGTCACCCTGGCCGCCAATGGCCAGATCGCCCTGGACCTGCTCGATCAGGACGGCGGCTTCGCCTCGGTCCTGCTGGATCGCCGGATGCCCGTGGTCGGGGGCATGGAAGTGCTGCATCACATCAAGGCGGCCGAGAACCTCAAGGACATTCCGGTGGTGATCGCCACCGAAATGGACAGTGTCGACGCCATCCACGAGGGCCTGAAGGCCGGCGCCTTCTACTACCTGGTCAAGCCGCTGGATCCCCGGCTGGTGCTGCAGGTGGTGGCCGCGGCCACCGGCGAGCACGCCTCCCGGCAGCAGTTCTGGGCGGAATTGGCGGCCACCCGAGCGGCCATGGGCCGGATCCGCCACGGCCTGTTCATGTACCAGACGATCCAGCAGTGCCGGGATCTGGCGACCCTGCTGGCCAAGGCCGCCCCCGATCCCATCCGGACCGTGACCGGCCTCTCGGAACTGATGATCAATGCCCTGGAGCACGGCAACCTGGGCATCAACTACCAGGACAAATCGGCCCTGATCGAGGCCGGCCGCTGGACCGCGGAAGTGGAGCGGCGCCAGAACCTGCCCGAGAACCGGGAGCGCTGGGTGCAGGTGTCGGTGCGCCGCTACCCGCACCTGACCCGCTACCGGATCCAGGACCAGGGCCAGGGCTTTCCCTGGCAGGACTTCCAGGAGTGCAGCCTGGAGCGGTTGTTCGACAGCCACGGCCGGGGCATCCTCCTGGCCAAGTGGGAGGCCTTCGACCGGGTGATCTACATGGGCAACGGCAGCCGTGTGGTGGCGGAGATCGACCACCGGTAGGGGCCTTAGGGCCTAGGGGTTGACGAGTCCCAAAATGGGACTAGATTCTGCCTATGAGGATTTTCTCTATCAGCACCCTCTCCGAATTCTGGGGCGAACATCCTGATTCCGAAATCCCCTTGAGAACCTGGATCACCGTTACGAGGGCCGCTTCCTGGGCCAATGCCACGGATGTCCTGGCCACCTTCAACTCGGCAAGCCCCATTCCGAACGATCGAGTGGTATTCAATATCGGCGGGAACAATTTCCGACTGATCGCTGCCATGAAATATGAACGTGCCACGGTCTTCGTCAAATTCCTGGGCACACATGCAGCCTACGACAAGGTGGAAGCCACGACCGTTTCCCTCTACTGAGAACCAACCCAATGGACATCCACCCCATCCGAACCCGAGACGATCTTCATGCTGCAAGTGCCCGGATCGAGCAGCTCTGGGAGGCACTGCCTGGAACCCCGGAGGGGGATGAGCTTGAGATCCTCATGGAGTTGGTCGAAGCCTATGAAAAGCGCTCGTTCCCGGATGTTTCGCCCGATCCCATTGAAGCCATCAAATGCATGCTGGAGATGAAGGGGATGACCATTGCCGATCTGGCCTCGGTGATGCCCAGGAACCGCGCTTACGAAGTGCTGAATTACAAAAGGCCCCTGAGCATCAACATGATGAGAGGGCTTCATGACCTTCTTGGGATTTCCCTGGACTGCCTGGCCAAGCCTTACGATCTCAAGGGTGTTTCAAAGGCTGGGTAGCCTCCCGTACGGACCTATTTGACCTCTTCCGGCACGACCTTGGGCGCCGGCGGCTGGGCCGGCTGCGGGGCGGTACGGTGGTGGCTGAGGTATTCGCCGAACCAGCCGCCGAACTCCGGGGTCAGGTCCGGCAGGTAGGCGAAGCCGTGCTGGGTGCCGGGCACGATCCGGGCGTAGACGCCGTTGGCGTTCTGGATGGCCTGGGCGTTGGCGAAGGCGTCCGGGTCGCCTTCCGAGGCCAGCACCATGACGGCGGACCTGGCCCGTTCGACCGAACGGGCCAGCCGCAGGGCCGGCTTCTCGCCCCAGCCGCCGGCCGGGCTCAGGGCCAGGACCGCGACCGGATGGATCTGGGCGGCGGCCACCAGGACGCTGTAGGCGCCGATGCTGGAGCCGGCCAGGCCGAGGCGGCGGCCGTCGATCCGGGGCTGCTTGCGGATCCAGGCGGCGGCCTGGGCCAGGTCGGCGGGGATCTGGTCGAAGCCGACGGCCTCCCGGGAGGCCATGAAATCCTCGGTGACCGCCACCGTGGCCCCGCCCTTGCGGGTGCTCTGGCCGTGGCCGCGCAGGTCCAGGGCCAGGGTGGCGATGCCGCGGGCGTTCAGGTCGGCCACCAGCGGCTGCCAGCCGGAGCGGTCGGCCTGGAACTGGTGGGCCAGGATCACGAGGGGCCTGCGGCCGGGATTTGCGGGGATGTTGAAGGTGCCCTGGATGGTGAAGCCGTCGGCCGTGACGAACGACATCGGCTGGCTGACCGGCTGGGCTGCCGCCAGGAGGGCGGGGAGGATCAGGAGGAAACCGCTGCGGCGCATGGACGCTCTTTTCCTGGAAAGACTATCGTTTCTTTTTCTTCTTGCCCTTGTCGGAAGAGCCGAACACCTTGGCCAGGAAGCCCTCTTCCGGAGCCTCCTCGCCATCGATGGCTTCGCGGGTGGCGGGGTGGAGCAGCTGGCGGACCAGGTCCTCCTCGGCGGACGAGAGCCTGGTCGGCACCGCCACCCGCAGGTGCAGGTAGAGGTCGCCGCGGCCGCTGCCGCGCAGGCGGGGCACGCCGGCGTTGGGGATCTTCATGATCTTGTCGGAGGGGGTGCCCTTGGCCAGGCGGATCGAATCCTTGCCGTAGGGGGTCTCCACCGGGAACTCGCCGCCCAGGACCAGCAGCGGCCAGGGCACCTCGAGCTTGCGGTGGAGGTCGAAGCCGTCCCGCTCGTAGCCGGAATCCGGCTCGATCTCGAACAGCAGGAACAGGTCGCCGGCGCCGCCGCCCTTGCTGCCGGCCTCGCCTTCGCCCTGGAGGCGCAGGCGCTGGCCCCGGTCGACCCCGGCGGGGATGCGGAACTTGACCTTGGAGCGGCGGTTGATCCGGCCGGCCCCGCGGCATCCGGGGCAGGGGCTGGGGATCACCTGGCCGCGGCCTTCGCAGCGGGGGCAGGGCACGTACATCTGCAGGAAGGCCTGGCGCACCGCCACCTGGCCCTGGCCGCGGCAGTCAGGGCAGGTCTGGGGGCTGGTGCCGGGGGCGCAGCCGCTGCCCTTGCAGTCGCCGCAGGCCTCCTGGCGGGGGATCTCGATCTCCTTGGCCTCGACGCCGAACAGGGACTCCTTGAAGGAGATCCGGAGGGTGTACTGGAGGTCGGACCCCCGTTCCCCGGCACCCTGGCGGCGCCGGCCGCCGCCGCCGAACAGGTCGGAGAAGATCCCGCCGCCGAAGAACGATCCGAAGATGTCCTGGAAATCCGTGAACTGGTTGGGGTCGAACTGGAAGCCCGCGCCGCCGGAGCCCTGGGTCCCCTTGAAGCCGTACTGATCGTAGCGCTGGCGCTTTTCGGCGTCCGCCAGGATCGAGTAGGCTTCGGCGGCCTCCTTGAATCTCTCCTCGGCCTCCTTGTTCCCGGGGTTCTGGTCCGGGTGGAACTCCATGGCCAGCTTGCGGTAGGCCTTCTTGATCTCGTCGAGGGTGGCTTCTTTGCCTACGCCCAGTACTTCATAGTAGTCGCGCTTCATTGAACCAGGATATCACCGGGCCAGCCCATCCGTCCCCTCATCCCCGTCCAGGGACGACATCATGGCGTCGCTCGCGGCCAGCACGGCGTTGGTGAGCACCTTCTGGACCTCCAGGAGGTTCAGCTCGGCCGCCTTGACCGCGGCCATGTCCTTGTTGGCCACGGCCATGCGCACGGAGTTGAGGGTCTCGCGGACCAGGGCCTGGTCATCCGTGCCGAGGAACTTCCCGCATTCGGCGAAGCTGCGGTCGCAGCTGAACAGCAGGCCCTCGGCGGAGGCGATGTACTTGAGCTCGTCCCGGCGCTTGGCGTCGGCCTGGACGTTGCTCTGGGCCTCCCGCAGCATCGACTGGATCTCCAGTTCGGACAGGCCGGAACTGGGCCGCATGCTCATGCTCTGCTCCAGGCCGGTGAGCAGGTCCTTGGCCGAGACCTTGACGATGCCGTTGGAATCGATCTCGAAGGCCACCTCGATCTGCGGCACGCCCTTGGGCAGCGGTGGCAGGTTGATGAGGTCGAACCGGCCCAGGCTCTTGTTGTGCTCGGCCAGTTCGCGCTCGCCCTGGAGCACGTGCACTTCGACCCGGGCCTGGTTGTCGGTGACGGTGGTGAACACCCGGCTGTCCCGGGTCGGCACGGTGGTGTTGCGCTGGATGATCTTCACGTAGCCGCCGCCCTGGGTCTCGATGCCAAGGCTGAGCGGGGTGACGTCGAGCAGCACCAGGTCGGTCACTTCGCCGGTGAGCACGGCGCCCTGGATGGAGGCGCCCGCGGCCACCACTTCGTCCGGATTGATGTCGCGGTTCGGCTCCCGGCCGAAGTAGTCGCGGACCACCTGCTGGACCAGGGGCATCCGGGTCTGGCCGCCGACCAGGATGACGTCGTCCACGTCCTTGGCGGCCTTGCGGGCCTGGTTCAGGGCGTCCTGGACCGGGGTCATGGTCCGGGCCACGAGGTGGGCCACCATGTTCTCCAGGTCCTCGCGGGTGAGGGTGGATTCCAGGTGCTGGGGCCCGGTGGGGCCCTGGGCGATGAAGGGCAGGCGCACCTCGACCCGGTCCAGGGTGCTCAGCTCGCACTTGGCCTTCTCCGAAGCCTCCTTGAGCCGCTGCAGGGCCATGCGGTCCTTGGTGAGGTCGATCCCGGTGTCATTGCGGAAGCGCTCCACCAGCCAGGTCAGGATGGCCTGGTCGAAATCCTCGCCGCCCAGGAAGGTGTCGCCGCTGGTGGCCAGCACTTCGAACACCCCGTCGTTCATCTCCATGATCGTGAAGTCGAACGTGCCGCCACCGAAGTCATAGATGGCCAGGGTCTTGCGCTGGCCCTTCTTGTCCAGGCCGTAGGCCAGGGCGGCGGCGGTGGGCTCGTTGATGATGCGCTGGACGTTCAACCCGGCGATGCGGCCGGCGTCCTTGGTGGCCTGCCGCTGGGCGTCGTCGAAGTAGGCCGGGACGGTGATCACCGCGTCCGTGACCTCCTCGTGCAGGAAGGCCTCGGCCGAAGCCTTCAGGGCCTTGAGGATGATCGCCGAGAGCTCGGGCGGGGCGTAGCCGCGGTCGCCGACCCCCAGCCAGGCGTCGCCGTTGGGCGCCTTGACCACGGGGAAGGGCAGGCGGGTCATCGCCTCCTGGACCTGGGGAGCGTTGAATTTCTGGCCGATCAGGCGCTTGACGGCGAACAGGGTGCGCTGGGGATTGGTCACGGCCTGGCGCTTGGCGATGTGCCCGACCAGCACGTCGCCCTTGTCGGTGAAGGCGACCACCGAGGGCGTGGTGCGGCTGCCCTCGCGGTTGGGGATGACCCGCCGCTCGCCGCCTTCCATCACGCACGCGCAGCTGTTGGTGGTTCCCAGGTCGATGCCGATGAGCTTGCCTGACATGCGTTACTCCCGCGTGGACGGTGGCTTCAGGATGGGTTGGCGATGCCGTCGGGATTGTGGTTGACGATCACCCGCGCCGGCCGGAGCAGGTGCTCACGGAGCATGTAGCCGCGCTCGTAGATGGCGGCCACCGAGCCATCCGGAAGTTCGGGCTGGCTGGTGGTGGTGAGGGCCTCGGAATTCTGGGCGTCGAAGGGGTCGCCGACCTTGACCGGCAGCGCCTCCACCCCGGCCTTGCGCACGGCCTCCTGCATCTGCTTCTGGATCAGCAGCACGCCGGCGTTGAAATCCTCGAGGCTGGCGTAGGTGGAGCTGAGGCAGCGCTCGAAGCTGTCCAGGACCGGCAGGATCTCCATGAGCAGCTTGCGCTCCGCGAGCGATACGGCCAGCGAGGTCTCCCGGCCCACCCGGTTGCGGTGGTTGGTGAAGTCCGCCAGCAGCCGGTGGTGCTTGTCGCGCTGATCGCCCTCGGCCTTCTCCAGGGCCGCGATCCGGGTGCGGGCCTTGTCCAGTTCGGCCTCCAGGTCCTCGCGCTTCATGGAGCCGGTGGCCTTCTCCGCACCGTCGGCGGCCTCGGGATCGTAGTCGGCGATCTCGTCGGCGAGGGCCTGGAGGTCGTCGACCTCGCCGAACTCCTCCATGGTCAGGTCAACGGTGTGGTCGGCATCCGCCGGGAGGACTTCCCGGCTGGCATTGGGGTTTCTGGGGTGCGTGGGTTCTGTCATTTAGGACTCGATAATGAAACGTTTAGGGAACCCCGTCAAACGGAGGCAGGCCCCCGGCGCTGGATTTCATCCGACCACCAGGCCAGACTGCCGGCCACCTTCATGTAATCGAGCCGGAGCGGACCCACCAGGGCGAAGGTGACCTGGGCGTTGCGCCGCACGGTGACCGTGCGCAGCGCCGTGGCCAGGGGCATCTCCTGGAGGAAGGGGTTTTCCGAGCCCAGGAGGAGCTGGACCTGGCCGCGGGCGGCCTCGGCGAAGGCGTTGAGCAGGTGGGCCAGCCGCTCGTGCTGTTCGAAGGTCTCGATCAGGGCGCGGAACCGGGCCGGATCCAGGAATTCCGGGCAGCGGCCAAGCTCCCCCAGGCCGGCGACCACCACCGGCGATTCGCCGGCCCCGGTCATCCGTTCCGCCAGCACCGACAGGTGCCGGCGATGGTCCTGGGAGTCGTTCGCCTGGCCAGCCAGGTCGGAGATCAGGCGGTCGCGCATCTGGGGAAGCGAGCAGCCGGCAAAGTGGGCGGTCGCGAAGTTTCCCAGCTCCACCAGGGTGGTGGCGGGAAAACCCCAGGGATTGGCCATGATCTGGTGCTCCACCTCGCCCCCGGAGCCCACCCAGACGGTGACGATCCGGGCCGGCGGCTGTTCCGGGCCCAGCCCGACGAATTCCAGCCGGACCAGGCTGCTCTGGCGGATGTGGTGGGGCAGGGCGATGCAGATGCCGCGCATGGCCTCGGACAGGATCCGGCTGGCGTTGCGCAGCCACTGGGCCTCCCCCTCCTCGCCGTCCAGGCCGCCGATGGCCTCGGAAAGCCGCGCGCCCAGCACCGGGTCGGGCCGGATCGGCTGCACGAAGTGGTCGACGTAATAGCGGTAGGCCTTCTGGGTGGGGACCCGGCCCGCCGAGGTGTGCGGCTGGTCCAGCAGGGCCTCGTCCTCCAGATCCGCCAGGACGTTGCGGATGGTGGCCGAGGAGAAGGAGCCGGGGATGCGCTTGGACAGGATCCGGGAACCCACCGGCTCCCCCTCCACGAGGTAGGTCTCGATGAGCGCCTTCAAAACCGATTCGCTGCGAGGAGAAAGGTTGAAATCCAAGGTGGGGGTCCCCGGGGCTGCCCGCGGGAAGGGTCATGCCTGTCACAACTATACTTCATTTTCCGGTCGGCACCCGGGACCCGGGCCGGATTCGCTAAGCTGGAGAGATGCCCGACCCCCTCGAACTCCTTTGCGACATCTGCCGGCGCCTGCACGCCCGGAACCTGCTGGCCGCCGCCGACGGCAATGTCAGCGTGCTCCTGGACGACGGCCGGATCGCCATCACCCCCGCGGGCGTGGCCAAGGCCCGCATGGAACCCGCCGACCTGGCCTACCTGGAGCCCGGCGGGACGGTCCTGTCCGGCCGGCCCAGCAGTGAACGCCTCATGCATCTGGCCATCTACCGGGCCTGCCCCGAGGCCCGGGCGGTGGTCCATGCCCACCCGCCGACCGCCGTCGCCTGGAGCCTGGCCCGGCCGGACCTGGCCTGCCTGCCCGGGGACGCCCTGCCGGAGGTGATCCTGGCCGCCGGGGCGATCCCCTTCGTGCCCTACGCCCGGCCCGGCACCGCGGCCATGGGCGAGGTGCTGGCGCCGTTCCTGCCGGAGCACCGGCTGCTGGTCCTGGCCCGGCACGGGGCCCTGGCCTGGGGCGAGACCCTGGAGGAGGCCTACAACGGCATGGAGCGGCTGGAGCACGCCAGCCAGATCCTCGCCGCCGCCGAGCGCCTGGGCGGGGCGCTGCCGCTGCCCGCGGCCGAGCTCGAGGCCCTGCGCCAGGCCCGCGCCCAGTCGGGCCGGAGGCTGCTGTGAACCCGCTCGAATCCATGGCCCTGCGCCACGACGGCCGGGCGCTCCGGATCCTGGACCAGACCCTGCTCCCGCACCGGGAGCTCTGGCTGGACGCCAGCGACCCCGCCGCCATGGTCCTGCACATCCGCCGCCTGGCGGTGCGGGGCGCGCCGCTCATCGGCGTGGCCGCGGCCCTGGCGCTGGCCACCCTGGCCCAGGACGGCGCCGCCCCGGGGGAGCTCCGGCTGGCCGCGGCCCATCTGCGCCGGGCCCGTCCCACCGCCGTCAACCTCATGTGGGCCATGGACCGGATGACCGCCATCCTGGACGGCGGCCGCTTCGCCGAGGACGTGGTGGTCGCCGAGCTGGTGGCCGAAGCCGAGGCGATCTTCCATGAGGACGTGGCCCTCTGCGAGGCCATGGCCGGCCAGGGCCTGCCCCTGTTCGCCCCGGGCGAGGCCGTGCTCACCCACTGCAACTCCGGCGGGCTGGCCACCGCCGGCATCGGCACCGCCTTCGGGGTGATCCGCCGGGCCTGGGAGGCCGGGAGGGTGGCCCACGTCTACGTGGACGAGACCCGCCCGCTGCTCCAGGGCGCCCGGCTCACCGCCTGGGAACTGGCCCGGCTGGGCATCCCCCACACCCTCATCACCGACAGCATGGCCGCCATCCTGCTCCGGGACGGCAAGGTCCAGCGGGTGCTGGTGGGCGCCGACCGGGTCGCCGCCAATGGCGATTTCGCCAACAAGGTCGGCACCTACGGGCTGGCCGTGCAGTGCCGCCACCACGGCGTGCCGTTCCATCCGGTGGCGCCCTGGTCCACGGTCGACCTGGCCTGCCCCGACGGCCCGGCCATCCCGATCGAGCTGCGCGACCCGGCCGAGGTCCGCGGCCAGGGCGGCCGCGCCTGGGCGGCCGAGGACACGCCGGCCTTCAACCCGTCCTTCGACGTGACCCCGGCGGAGCTGGTGACCAGCCTGGTGCTGGACCGGGCCGTGGTCACGGGGCGGGAACTGGCCGAGGGTCGCCTCAGGACCCTCCAATAAGTGTTTAAACGCAGAAAAGAATATAAATTGTCGGCCAGCCCGCCGGTCGATGGCGGTGGCCGGAAATGCGCTACGATCAGTTGAAAACCTCAACCGTACCCATTTTTCCCGGGGCTGCCTCCATGTCGCATTCAATATCCGCCCGTTCCCGGGAGACCTCGTGACCACGGGTGGGCCTGGGGAGCCTTCCGGCCTTGCGGGTGCGGACGCGACCCTCATTCCGGCCATGCTCCTCGGCGATCCGGTCCGCCCGATCGGCGCGGGGCTCCGGGACCAGGAAGCCAAATTCGAGAAGATCTTCAACAGCTCTTCCATGCTTCTGGCCTTCACGGAGCGGGAGGGGGGCCGCATCCTGGACGTGAACCATGCCTGGATCCGGGCGGCCGGCATCACCCGCGACGAGGCGCTCGCCAAGACCGGCTCCCAACTGGGGCTCTGGACCGATCCCCAGGACCGGGACGCGATCCTCTCCGAACTGGAGGCCGCGGGCCGGGTGCAGAACCATGCCTGCCGGCTGCGCATGGGCGGGCGGACCTTCCCGGCCCGGATCTCGGTCGATCCGGTCGCCATGGCCTCGGGCGCCCACCTCCTCTGGGAGATCCAGGACCTGACGGAACAGGAGCGGCTCGCCCAGCTGGCCGCGGGGCGGGAGGAGATGTTCCAGCAGGTCTTCCAGAACGCCCCCTGCGCCATCAGCCTGACCCGGGTCGCGGATGGCCGGATCCTGCAGGTCAACCGGGCGTGGGTCGCGCTGCTCGGGTGGTCCGAAGCGGAGGCGGACGGCAGGACCCTCCTGGAGCTCGGTCTCTACCGGAATCCCGAGGATCGCCTGATGTTGCACCGCGACATGGATGCGGCCGGGCGGGTGGAGAACTGGTCTTTCCTGGGCCGCCGCAAGGACGGCGTGCTCCTGCACCTGCAGGTGGGGGTGAGCCGGGTGCGGCTGGAGGGCACGGAATGCTTCCTGGCGGTCCTCCAGGATTTCTCGACCCTGCATGAAGCCGAGGAGGCGGTCCGGGTCAGCGAGGCCCGGTTCCGGGCCCTCCTGGACGCCTCGCCGATCGCGATGGTGGTCGTCCGCGGGGACGCCACCCGGTTCGCGAACCCCCGGTTCCTCGAGCTGTTCGGCCTGGAGGACGGCGAGGCGGTCCTCGGCCGTTCCATCCTCGAAAGGGTCGCCCCCGCCTGCCACCCGGCGATCCTCGAGCGGGTGCGCCTGCGCCAACAGGGCCTGCCGGTGCCCGCGGAGACCGACCTGGTGGCCCTGCGCGGGGACGGGTCGGAGTTCCCGATCCATATCGTGGCCGCGGAGATGGTGTTCGCCGAAGGGCCGGCCACGGTCATCTTCATCACCGACCTGAGCGAGCGGGTCCGGGCCGAGGAGCAGCGGGCCCAGATCCAGGCCCAGTTCCTCCAGTCCCAGAAAATGGAGAGCCTGGGCGTGCTGGCGGGGGGCGTGGCCCACGACATGAACAACGTGCTGGGCGCGATCCTGGCCCTGGCCTCGGTGCACCAGCTGGCCCAGCCACCGGAGACGCCCCTGGGCGCGGCCCTCGGCACCATCGCCCAGGCGGCCACCCGCGGCGGCAGGATGGTCAAGAGCCTGCTGAACTTCGCCCGGGTCACCCCGGCCGAGCGGAAGGAACTGGACCTGAACGCCATCCTGCGGGAGGAGGTCCACCTCCTGGAGCGCACCACCCTGGCCCGGGTCCGGCTGATCCTGGATCTGGCCGGCGGGCTGCGGCCGGTGCGCGGCGACGCCAGCGCCCTGACCCACGCCTTCATGAACCTGTGCGTGAATTCGGTGGACGCCATGGCCGATCAGGGCACCTTGACCCTGCGCACCCGCAACGCCCCGGATGGCACCGTGGAGGTGGCGGTGGAGGATACTGGCACCGGCATGCCCACGGAGGTGCTGGACCGGGCCACCGAGCCGTTCTACACCACCAAGCCGGTCGGCAAGGGCACCGGCCTGGGCCTGTCCATGGTCTACAGCACCGTCAAGGCCCATGACGGCCGGATGGAGATCCTCAGCGAACCGGGCCGGGGCACCTGCGTGCGGATGTTCTTCCCGGCCGGCGGGGTCGCGGAAACCACCGCTGGAAGCAGGGACGGGGGGGCGGAAGACGCCCATCGGGCGCCCCTGACGGTGCTCCTGGTCGACGACGACGAGCTGGTGCTGGCCTCGATCCGGATCCTGATCGAGGCCCTCGGCCACACCCCGGTCACCGCCGCGAGCGGCGAGGCGTCCCTGGCGGTCCTCCGCGCCGGCTGCCGCCCGGACCTGGTGATCCTGGACCTGAACATGCCGGGGCTGGGAGGCCGGGGCACCCTGGCGGCGCTCCGCGCCCTGCGTCCGGACCTGCCGGTCCTGCTGGCCACCGGCGGCGCGGATGCGGATGCCGAGGCCCTGGCGGCCAGCCTCCCGGGCGTCACACTGATCGCCAAGCCTTACGGGATTTACGATTTGAAGCAGCAGTTGGAACTCATTCCGGGCCTCTAGCGGACCACCCGGCGAGCCCGGCCCCGGGCCGGCCTTGCCCGATCAGCCGGTCGCCCCCAGGTTGCGCAGCCATTCCAGCTTCCCGGTGGCCTCGGTGGTCCCCTCCTCCCGGATCAGGCACCAGCAGGCCTCCGCCTCCGCCGCCGGGGCGTGCACGGAGCCGGGTCCGTGGTGCAGCCAATCCCCGGCCGTGGCCAGCCCGCCGGCGTCGCGCAGGCTGCCGGCCAGGACCAGGCAGCTCTCCGAGCCCAGGTGGCGATGGGCGCGGATCCGGGCATGGGGCGGGGCGTACTCGAGCAGCAGCCGCGGCCCGGTTCCGGCGCCGGCCAGCAGTTCCGCCCGGCGCAGGCCGGACGGGTGCTCGATCCAGCGCCACTGGCTTTCCGGGGGCAGCTCGGCGAGGATGGCCGGGGGCAGGTGGTAGGGGCCGGGGAGGGGGCCGCGGGCCAGGGCCACTTCCCGATGGGCGGCGGCGAGGATGGCCAGGGGCGGGTCGGGGGCCGGTTCCAGCCGGGTCCGGACATCCTCCGGCACGGGGGTGGCCAGCCAGGGCCGGGCCGTCGGTTGGCCGATCCGGGCCATGGCGGCTTCCAGGGCGGCCAGGCCCGCGTCCGGCGGCGCCTCCTCCAGGTCGGCCAGCAGGTAGGGCAGGGCCCGCAGGGTCGCCAGGATGGCCCGGCAGTCCGGGCAGAACAGGAGGTGGAGCTTCATCCGGAAGGCGTCCCAGGGGCCCAGGAGGCCGTCGGCGTAATCGGAGAGCATGGCGTAGCTCTGCTCGCAGCTCAGGAACGGGCTCATCCGCGTCTCCCTGACATGAAGGCGTCCAGGAAGCCCCGCAGCCCCAGCCGGGCGCGGTGCAGGCGCTGGCGCACCAGCCCGCGGCTGATGCCAAGTTTCTGCGCCACTTCGTCGGTGTTCATACCTTCCAGATCCCTCAAAATGAAAACGGCCCGCTGGTCGTCCGAAAGGCGGTTGAGGCCCTCGCGGATCTTGGCCCGCATCTGTTCGCTCTCCACCGAGGCCAAGGCCATCGCATCCTGGCTCCAGTCCCTCATCCTGTCCGTATTCATGAGATGCCCGTCAGGCGAGAAACGTGGCAGAAAATCTTCGATGGCGTCTTCGCGGCGGCGGATTCGGGATCGGCGTAGCATTAGAGCTTCATTGATGCAGATCCGGTAGGCCCAGGTCGAGAACTTGCTCTTGCCCTGGAACCGGGACAATTCGGTATGAATGCTGATGAGGGCTTCCTGGAGGGCGTCCTGGGTATCGGGGGTGTCCTGCAGGATCCGGTGGATCCCGGCGTAGAACAGCCCGAGATAGGGCCGGACCAGCGAACTGAAGGCCTCGCCATCGCCCTCCTGGGCGCTGGTGAGGAGTTGTTCTTCGAGGGAAAGGTTCATTCCGGCTACCTAGCTCGCGGCGAGCGGAAAACGCAGTGTGAAGGTGGATCCCTGGCCGGAGCCATGGCTTGAAACGTTAATTTGACCTCCATGCAACGTGACGATTTCCCAGCAAAGAAATAGCCCAAGTCCCGTTCCCGGCACCTGCCGGGTCATCTCGTCCCCCACCCGGTAGAAGCGCTGGAAGATCCTGGGGAGTTCCCTGGGGCTGATGCCGTTGCCCTGGTCCCTCACAGTGATGATGGCTTTTTCACCGTCCGAGTCCAGGGTCACGGTGGTATTCCGGGGCTCGGGCGCGTACTTGTGGGCATTGGAGAGGAGGTTCTCGACCACCTGGCCCATGGCCCGGGGATCGATGGAAGCCCAGATGTTGATGCCCAGCTGGAGATCCAGGCCGAGCTGGCCGGTGCCCAGGCGGTGGTCCATGTTCTCGGCCACCTCCCGCAGCCAGGGGGCCAGTTCGATCCGCTCGAACTTCAGGTCCAGGCTGCCGGCGTCGGCGCGGGCCACGTCCAGCAGGTTGCCCACCAGCTCGGTAAGGCGCACCAGGTCGCCGTCCATCAGCTTCTGGATCCTGGCCTTGCGCTCGAGGCTCAGGTCCCGGGCGAACAGGGTCTCGATCCAAACCCGGAGGCTGGCGATGGGGGTCTTGAGCTCATGGGTGACGGAGGCGATGAAGTTCCGCTGGCGGAGCATCAGCTCCATTTCCGAATTGAGCTTCCGGTAGATGTAGCTCATGCCCAGGAGCACCGCCAGGATCATGACGGCCGCTTCACCGGCGGCCCGCCAAAGAGCCAGGGTCCGCTCCCGTTCCATGGCCTCCAGCACCTCCATGCGCAGGGTCAGGTAGCCGGACTGGTCCAGGAGGATGGGATCGTCCGGCTCGACCGGTCCGGGCACCACCGCCACATAGGGGAATCGCTTCTCGATGGCCTGCTTGCGCTCCCGGAGCGGCCGGAACTGGGGCACCCGGGCCTCCACCGACCCGGGGCGGGAACTGCCGGGCTCGCCCTGGAAGACCACCCGCAGGATCTCGGCGCTGTCCATCTGCCAGGCCTCGGCCCGGCCCGCGCGCATGGTCGCGATCCGGGCGTTCTGGAGGTTGCGCGACTCCCGGATCTGCAGGCTGATCCACCAGCCCATCTGGGTGAGCAGGATGAACGCGACGCTCCAGAAGATGAGGCGCTCAGTGGCGGGAGGATTGAGGTGGGCCGCTTTCATGGTTGAGAATTAGTCTTGAGAAAACCAGTCTGAGGCTTCCCGCAAGAATTCCACAAGAGATCTTGCAAAGCGGTCGCAGACGGGCATCCTGTAACCGAATGACCACCATCCCCAGCAACCCCTTCAAGCCGGGATCCCCCGCCAACCGCCCAGGCCCCCCCGGCCCGCCCCCGACCGGGCTGAACCAGGGGCAGAGCTCCGAACTCCTGATGGAACTGGTCCAGGGCCAGCGGCAGGTGTCGGCCCTCACCCAGGAGCTTGCCGAGCTCAAGAACAAGCTCGGCAGGCGGAGCCACCAGATGGGGGTGCTCCAGCACGTGGCCGAGATCCTGGCCGCCACCCCCAAGGCCGCCCAGGTGGCCAGCGTGGTGCAGGACGTGTTCATCCAGGAATTCGGCGCCAAGACCTGCGTGGTCTGGATCATGGAGGATTCCGGGGCCTGCTACGAACCCCGCGGCGGCCACGGCCTGCCCCGGGCGGTCTGGGCCCGGCTCCGGCTGCCCGCGCCCAACCCGTTCCCGGCCGTGCCGATGGTGCTGTTCCAGGACCAGTGGCTGGACCCGCAGGCCCACGGGGGCCTGCTCGATCCGCTCGTCCCCGGCGAGGACCTGGCCCTCTACTACATCCCCTTCGAGAACCAGCTGCTGCTCATGGGCTTCGCGATCATCGGCCTGGAGGCCGGCCGGGTCCTGGAGGAGGACCAGAACTCCCTCACCATCCTCCAGCGGCAGGTCGCCGCCAGCATCTACAACGCCTGGCTGTTCCGGGACCTGGGCGAACAGCGCGACACCCTGCGCCGCCAGACCAGCGAACTGGAGAAGGCCAACGCCGCCCTGCGCGAGGCGGACCGATTCCGCAGCGAGTTCCTGGCCCTCACCAGCCACGAGCTGCGCACCCCCCTCACCGGCATCCTGGGCTTCACCCGGCTGGTCATGGACGGCCTGTACGAGGACGAGGGGGAGATGAACCAGATGCTGGCCGACAGCTACGCCTCCGGCAAGCACCTCCTGGACCTGCTCAACGACATCCTCGACCTGGCCAAGATCGAGAGCGGACGCATGCAGATCCGCATGGAGCCGCTGCCGCTCCAGCCCCTGGTGGACGAGGTCAAGGCCATCGTCCAGGGCTACCCGCGCAAGCCCGGAGTGGACCTGGTCTGGCCCGAGGACCTGGAGAGCATCCCCGAAGTCATGGTCGACTCCGGCCGGCTCAAGCAGGTGCTGATCAACCTGCTCTCCAACGCCCTCAAGTTCACCAAGGAGGGCTCGGTCCAGATGCTGGTGGAGCGGGGCTTCGGAATGGTGTCTCTGAGCGTGGTGGACACCGGTATCGGCGTCTCCCCGGAGGCCCAGGCCCGCCTGTTCCAGAAGTTCGTCCAGGCCGACGGCGGCCATTCCCGCGAGTACGGCGGCACCGGCCTGGGCCTGGTCATCTGCAAGCACCTCATGGAGATGATGGGCGGCACCGTGACCCTGGCCAGCGCGGGCGAGGGCAAGGGCAGCACCCTCACCATCACGGTGGCGATCGCCTGAAGATCAGCCGGGACTGCGCCGGAACGACGGGGCTCGGGTTCCGCAGGCCAGGCGACCTTGACCTTCCGGTGCTGGGCCACGCAGTCCCGGAAACACCCGTTGAAATGGCGACTTGTGGGGGTTTTTAAGCCCTCGTATACTGAGGCATCTCGGGAGCCACCATGAACCGCAGCCTTGCTGGAATCGCCCTGACCCTGGCCGCCCTGACCGGGTTGCGGGCTGACGAGGGCATGTGGACCTTCGACAATCTCCCCACCACCCAGATGAAGGCGAAGTACGGGTTCGCCCCGGACGCCGCCTGGCTGGACCACGTGCGCCTGGCGACTGTGCGCTTTCCCGGCGGCACCGGCTCGTTCATCAGCGCCGACGGCCTGGTGCTGACCAACCACCACGTCGGCCACGGCTGGATCGAGCGGGTCTCCGGCGCCGACCACGACTACATCGAGAACGGCTTCGTGGCCGCCGACCGCGGCCATGAGATCCGTGTGCCGGGGCTGGAGCTGTCCACCCTCATGGGCATGGAGAACGTCACCGCAGCCTTGGCCAAGGCCGGCGACACCGCCGCCCAGGAGGCGGTCCTGGCCCGCCTGCTCCAGGAGGCCCGGGACCGGACCGGCCTCAATTGCCAGCCGGTGCGGCTCTACCAGGGCGGCGAGACCTGGATCTACACCTACAAGATCCACAAGGACGTGCGCCTGGTGATGGCCCCCGAATACGCCATCGCCGCCTTCGGCAAGGACTGGGACAATTTCTCCTTCCCCCGCCACGACCTGGACTTCAGCCTGTTCCGGGTCTACGAGGACGGCAAGCCATACACGCCGCCCCAGCACCTGGCCTGGGCCGGCGCCGGCCCCAAGTACGGCGACCTGACCCTGGTCGTGGGCCACCCGGGCCACACCTCCCGCCTGGAGACCCTGGCCCAAATGGAGGCCTACCGGGACATCCTGAACCCGGCCGTGGTGCACTCCCTGGAGCGGTCCCTCAAGGTCCTCCACGCCTTCGCCGCCCAGAGCCCCGACCACGCCCGCCAGGTGTCCGGACTGCTCATGGGCATGGAGAACGGCCTCAAGGTCTATGCGAACGAGATCCTCGGCCTGCAGGACCGGGAAGCCATGGCCGAGGTGGCCCGCGAGGAGGCCCAGCTGCGGGCCGCGGTCGCCCGCGATCCGGAACTCGCCGCCCGGGCCGGGGACAGCTGGGATCAGGTGGCCAAGGCCACCGCCGCGCGCTGTGCCGCCCGCAAGGAGGAGATGATCCTGGCCGATCGGGGCGGCGACCCGCTCCTGGGCTTCGCCCGCGGCCTGGTGCGGCTGCAGGAGCAGGCCGCGCTGCCCGCCGCCCAGCGCCGGCCGGAATTTCGCGCCGAGGCCGACCTGGCCCGCCAGCGGGACCGGCTCCGGAACCTGGACGCCCCCAGCCCCGAACTTCAGCAGGTCTACCTGGAACTGCAGATGGGCGAAGCCCTTGAGGCGCTCGGCGGCGCCCACCCGTACCCGGCGGCGCTGCTGGCCGGGCGCACCCCGGAAGCGGCGGCCCGGGCCCTGGTGGCCGGCACCCGCCTGCGCGATCCGGAATGGCGCGCCCAGCTCCTGAACGGTGGGGCCAAGGCCCTGGCCGAGTGCCAGGACCCCCTGGTGCTCCTGGCCCGCCAGCTGGAGACCCTGGCCCAGCCGCTGCGCAAGCAGCGCCAGGACCGGGAGGCGGTGATCGCCGACCACGGCGCCCGGATCGCCAACGCCCGGTTCAAGGTCCGGGGCCGCTCGGTCTACCCGGACGCCACCTTCACCCTGCGGCTCAGCTACGGATCGGTGGAGACCTACCCGGCCAACGGCACCCTGACCCAGCCCTTCACCACCTTCGGCGGGCTGTTCGATCGGGCCGACGCCTGGGGCCCCGAGGCCGAGGATCATTCCTGGGCCCTGCCGGCCAGCTGGACCGCGGCCCGGAGCCGGCTCGATCCCAGCACCCACTTCGACTTCATCACCAGCAACGACATCATCGGCGGCAATTCCGGTTCGCCCGTGGTGGACCGCCAGGGCCGGCTGGTGGGGCTGGTGTTCGACGGCAACATCGAATCCAACGCCGGCGCCTTCTTCTTCAATCCCAAGGTGAATCGCACGGTGGCCGTGGATGGCGCCGCCATCCTCGCCGCCCTCGACAAGGTCTACCGGGCCCCCCAGCTGGTCCAGGAAATCACCCGCAAGTAACCAGGAGCATTCATGCGCTTTCCCCTCCTCGCCCTGGCGGCCATCCTCGCCGCCGCACCCGTCCTCCGCGCCGACGAGGGCATGTGGACCTTCGACAACCTGCCGGTGCAGAAGCTGAAGGCCGACTACGGGTTCACCCCCAGCCAGGCCTGGCTGGACCACGTCCGCCTGTCCTGCCTGCGCTTCCCCGGCGGCAGCGGCTCGTTCATCAGCGCCGACGGCCTGGTGCTCACCAACCACCACGTCGGCCGCGGCTCGGTCCAGCAGCTGTCCGACAAGGACCACGACTACATCAAGGACGGCTTCCTGGCCGCCACCCGCGGCGACGAGAAGAAGGTCCCGGGCCTGGAGCTGTTCACCCTCATGGCCATGGAGAACGTCACCGAGCGCGTGGCCAAGGCCGTCAAGCCGGGGCTGGCCGACAAGGAGGCGCAGAAGGCCCGCAAGGACGAGCTGGGCCGGATCCAGAAGGAGATCCAGGACCGGACCGGCCTCACCGCCGAGGTGGTGACCCTCTACCAGGGCGGCGAGTACTGGATCTACGAGTACAAGAAGCACACCGATGTGCGCCTGGTGATGGCCCCCGAGCAGCAGATCGCCTTCTTCGGCGGCGACTCGGACAACTTCACCTTC